>Ga0302190_10000353_pt1 | contig 29049 bp, 32 predicted proteins | sample II_Bog_E2_3_FD_198784 | JGI IMG/M metagenome (GOLD analysis project Ga0302190, IMG submission 198784) | Peat permafrost microbial communities from Stordalen Mire near Abisko, Sweden - II_Bog_E2_3 | ecosystem: Environmental > Terrestrial > Soil > Wetlands > Peat | place: Sweden: Abisko... | reverse complement strand
ACACCGTGACGACAACGACCGCCGTGAGCAGGCCGGCGACGACCGCCCAATACAGTATCCAGTTCAATCCGTGCACGCCGAGGGGAACGCCGGGGTCAAGCGGGTGGGCGAAAACTCCGATCCCGGCCCCGATTCCGCGTGTCGGTGCGGGCCGTCCGGTGAGCCGCGCGGTGATCGTGCCCGCCCCGCGGAGGATGAGTGCCAACGCGAACCCGGCGGCCAGCGCGCCGATCCCGAGATTCAGCAGCTGGTCGTTGACTGGCCGGACCTGCGGAGCACTCACCGCCGACCCCCGTGCAACAGGGTGCCAGACGTTATCCCGAACAGGATCACATCCGTCATCCCGTTCGGGGCAGCGGGTCGGTCGACCACAACGTAGACGCGCCCGTTGCTGGCGGCCCTACTTTCCCTGAGCGTCACCGCGATGGCGACACGCTCGCCTGGGAGGAACCCTTCGCCGACCACCTCCTGCAGCTCGACAGTTCGGCCGGCTTCCCTCACCTGGAGATCGATCGCACCGCCGTGTTGCTCAGCGATGGAATCGATTAGGTGACCCACCAGATCCCTGCCGATTGGGCCGGACAGGAACATGCGATCGTCCACTGTCGCAATGATTGTTCCGTCCTTCCCGATCTTGACGAGAACGCGGGGGAGAGGATTCGCCAGTGGGACATGCTCCATCGTGCTGCTCTCGTCTCGGTTGGATATGGACGTCGGTCGGTTCATTCATCAGGTGCGGGCGGACCCCCGCACGGGACCGGCATCGTTCGCATGTCGGCTGTGGCGTGCCATCGGCCGATGTTCACCCTGGGGAAGGTTGGGAGCATTCCACCTCGTCGGCAGGCGCACTGGGCTTGCCCGACGTGGCGCGCCCTGCCAAGGCCGTCCATCGGCTCAGATGCTGGGCATGCTTCGATCCAGTTGGGGAGTTGGTGTTCGCTGCTGTTCGCCTCTGAATTCGCTGGTCTTGCGGCGGCCGCCGCGTGGGGGAACCACACGTTCCGGGCGCGGTGGATGCCGCGCAGTGAGGGCGGCAAGTGCACGCCGGCGTGCCTCCGCTTCGGCGTCCGGGTATGGCGTTGCGCCGCGCAGTCTCCGCGCGATGGAGTCCATCCGGACTTCCTCGCGCAGGCGCGCGCCCACTTCGGTCGAGAGAATCTCGTTTACGGCTGCGGTGAGCAGGGCGGGTCGTCGCGCGTCGGCCTCGATCAGCGCCATGAGCCCTTCGGCCCGGCATGCCTCGGAGCCAAGCCAAGCCGCAGCTCGGACCTCGGCCTGCTCCTCGCGGAGCAGTCTGATCGCTCTGGGTCCGCGCCTTTGGCTGAAGAAAGCGCGTGCCGCGGACGCGTTCTCCTCACGCGCGTTGAGAGTCGTCCGATGCGGGAGTCTGGGTGGGAGTCCGAGTTGCCGCCGCCGACGTTCGCGGCGGCGGCGCTCGTTCTGGTCCTGGTTCTGTCTCTCGCGGATCTCCGGATCCGAACGGCGGATGGTTTGCTGCGCGTTACGGACATCGCGTCGCTCCGCCTGATATTGCCGTTCCTGTTCGCGCTGAGCGGGGTTCTGGCGTCGACGGGTGTTCTGGTCGCGGGTCGCCCGACGTCGGTCTTCTGCGTTGCGTCGGTAATAGTCGCGCTGCAGTTCCCGACGCCGCTCGGGATGTTGTTCGCTCCATGCTCGGGAACGCTCCCGGGCGCGGTCGGGGTATGCGGCCGCCCACTCACGTGCCCTCGCCCGATCGGCTGCCCGGCGGTGTTCTTCCACTTCTAGGCGAGCGCGACGACGAGCGAGGTTGTCCTTACTGCTCTGTCGCACGCGATCGGGGTGCGCCGCCCGGTATTTTTCGCGGGACTCTCGCCGGCGTTTCAGGCGCTCCGCGTCACTGTCGGGCATGGATCCCACACCGCTACCCATGGCTGCGAGCGCCAGCCGACCGGACAGGCTCCATCGCCGCCAATTTCGATCCCGCGGGATGCCGAAGTCGACGAGAGGCGTTCTGCGAAGCGTTCGATCTCGGAGCCGACATGCGCGGTTGCGGCAGCGTCATGACTGCAAGGTGCGCACCCGGCGCCAGGGTCAACCCTGGTCAGCGGTCGCCGAGGAGACCGGAGTATTTCGGGACGTCCATCAGCCCAGTGGCCTTTACCGAGAAGTCGCGTACACTAGATCTCAAGAATCTCAAGAACGGAGCCGCGTGATGGATATGGCCACGATTTCTGCCAACGGACAGATCACTGTCCCGGCGGACGTCCGGCGCGCGCTCCGACTCGAGCCTGGCGATAAGATCGCGTTCGTGACCAACGAACTCGGCGACATCACTGTGGTGAAGCCGCTCGCGGCCGCGTTGATCGAAGCGCAGCGCAGCTTCTCGGGCGCCGCCGAACAAGCCCGGCTGGGTTCAGTGGACGATGCCGACCGGGTCGTCGCGGAGATCCGGGCCGAGCGTCGCCAGCATCGCACCGCGTGAGGCGTGTGCTCGTCGACACGAATGTCATAGTGTCGGCGCTGATCTTCCCCCAGTCCGCGCCGGCTCACGCAGTTTTGACGGTCATCGAGACAGAACATCTCGTGCTTACCCAATGGATCCTCGACGAGCTGCATGATGTGATCGACCGCAAGTGGCCCGATCGGCTCCCGGCGCTTGAGCTCTTTCTCAACACGGTGGGCTACGAGATCCTAGGTGTTGGGTCGCCTGGGGTTGAGATTCGCGACGTCGATGACCAGCCGATCTTGGACGCGGCAATCAGCGCCGGGGTGGACGTGATCGTCACCGGCGATAAGGACTTCCTTGCACTGGAGATCGACAGGCCCCTCATCCTGACCGTTCGCGAATACCTCGACTCAGCTGCCGCTCGGTAGCCTCGAAAGGCGCTACGAAAGTCGAGAATCGAGGGAGCGTCTATGGTTTCCCGAGAATCCGAGAATTGGTGTCGAACGCCGCGAGTTCGTTGGGATGGAGCTGGTGTTGCACGACGAAAGATCGTTCCTTGATACGCCAGAGGCCTTGGCCGAGGCCAAGGCCGGGGAGTAGGTCTTGTTCGGTCCTAGTAAGACCCAGCGTTTTCGCGGTCGTGCCAAGTTGATCGGCCTCCTGCCGGTAGATGATCCGGGTTTCCGCGTTAGCGAGCAGGGAGGAGGCCAACGCGCGCATCGCGGTTCCTTGATCGCCGACGTTGTCGAGGTCGGTGAGTTTGTGGAAGATCAGCATGTTTGCGATGCCGAGGTGTCGAGCGAGTCGCCATTGTGCGTCCATCCGGCGCAGCAGGGCGGGGAATTGCATAAGCCGCCATGCTTCGTCATAGATCACCCACCGTTGCCCTCCCGCGGGGTCTAGCAACGCGGATTCCATCCACGCCGATGAGCAGGTCATCAGGACGGAGATCAGCGCCGAGTTTTCGGCCACGCGCGATAAATCGAGGGAAATCATGGGCAGGGACGGGTCGAAGGTGACGGTGGAGGGGCCGTCGAAAAGTCCGGCGAGGTCCCCGGAGACCAGGCGGCGCAGACCATGTCCCAGAAGTCGCCCGTCTTCGGCGAGCCGGTCGTCCTGGTTGGTATCGGGGGACAGGATGCGGTCGACCACCATCGGCAGCACCGGCACCGTCGATGTCGCGACGGTGGCGCGGAGGGCGACGTCGATCGCAGTGTGCTCCACCGGTGACAGCGGCCGTCCGAGGATTGTTTCAGCGAGGGCGCCGATCAAGTCCCGGCGGCGCGAGGCGACCTGGGTTCGCCATTCTTCGTCAGACAGGTTGGAGGGACGTATGCCTTCGTCGAGGGGGTTGAGGCGGTTCCTCATCCCATGGCCGAGGACGACTGCTTTTCCGCCGACCGCTTCGGCGATGGCGGTGTGTTCGCCCTTCGGATCCCCGGGGACGTACACGCGCCGCCCGAACGGGATGGACCGGGTGTAGAGCGATTTCGCGAGGGAGGATTTTCCGGAGCCGACGATCCCGGCCAGGACAATGTTCGGCGCAGAAATCATGCCCTGCCGATACAGCTCCCACGGGTCGTACACGAATGACCCGGACGAGTAGAGGTCTTGGCCGACGAACACTCCGGCGGATCCCATGCCCCCTTCGGCGAGAAACGGATACACACCCGCGAGTGTGGCCGACGTGTCCTGATGGGTTGGCACCCGGAAGCGTCGGTAGGACCGCAATGCCGCGGGACCGGTCTCACCGCCGGGAGGCAGGTAGCGGGTGGCCTTCGCCTCCGCACGTTCGGCCTCGTATCGTGCCCAGGCGTCAACCCGTTTCTGGCTGTCCGTGTCGGAGCGAATGCGTGCCGCCGCCCGGGTGCGTGCCGTTTTCTCGCGTCGGGTTTCATTCGCCGGGGTGACCAGTGAGCTGGCATGCACGACCGTGGATTGTCTCAATGTGAGGGGTTCCTGACTGGGTGTTTTCGTTGGGGTGGACTAGATGCCTCGGGCGAGGGGGAGGGCTGCGGCGGTAAAGGCCCCCGCTTGTTGTCCGACGAGGCGGCGGGTTTCGCAGGATGCCTGGATCGCGGCTTGCTCAATCGCCGACACCGCGGCCTCGAGCTCGTTCCCGGTGGGTGCGGAGATGGCGATCAGGCCGGTGTAGCGCAGGAGTCCGTGGCCTGCGGTGAGGTCGGCTTCCTGTTGGAGGACGTCGTCGTATTCTGCGGTTTGGCCGAGGTCTTCGATCTGGCCGATCTTGGCCCGCTGGTGCGCGTCGGAAATGTACCCGGTGCGTTTCTTGCGGATATCGCGGGCGGCGACATCGGCGCGGATCGGGTCGCAGATCAGGGAGAACGTCCGTCTAACCCCGCTCGACAGCAGGACGGGGGCAAGGAATCCGGGGAAGACAAGGCTGCGCGGCCATTCGCTGATCCACAGCACCGTGTGGAATGCGGTGTCGGTTCGCAGCATCGTCCAGGACTCCTCCACCGCGACGGGTCCCGCGTTGGCGAGATCCCGGCCGACATCTGATCGGTCCATGGTGACGGCGATGGTGGGGTCGTATGCGGCGCGAAGCATGGCGGCGAGCTGGCCTGCGGAGTAGCAGTTGGTGGGTTTGAGGTCCGCGGTGCGCAGCGCCGCAGTGAGGGTGGTCATTTCCTGCCGGAGGACCTGCGCGGCGCCTTTCATCCCGCCGCCAGCGGCTCGGATCGGCCGCGCTGCCGCGCGCAGGTCCAGGGACAGGCTGATGGTGGATACGTGTCGTTCTCCGGAGGGTCCGGCGCGTTCGATGAGTTCCCGGTAGGTGGTTGCCACCCAGGAGCCGTCGTCGTTGGCGTGCTCGGCCCACCAGCGGGCCAGCCCGGTCCCGGAGTCGGGGAGAGTGCGTTCGAGAACCTGGAGGCGGGCGATGCGTCCGGATCGGCAGGCCGTGGCGAGGACGCGTCCCCAGCCTGTGACACGACGTTGCTGCTCGGCGGGGTCGAGCAGGATGAACGAGGGGTGAGCCACCTCGAGGAGGGCGGTGAGGGTTTGCGTGTTCGGGTCGTGGACCATCACCGCCCCGGTCTCGGGGTCATCATATTCCCGCAATCGTGCGGCGTCACCGGGCAATGCCAAGGTCCCGGCAGGTCTCGGAGTGGTGAGTCGTTTCCGGTATGAGGTCTGGTGTGCCGCGGATCGGAGGAACCAGTGTCCGCCGATGGGCAGCCACTCGATCGCCTTCCGACCGCCGATCGGCAGCCAGGTTGCTGCGGCCCCGGTAACCCACAGCGGCGATGCCCACAGCAGGCCGGTGACCCCACCGACATAGAGGGCGCCCACGATGGTCACCGCAGCAACCGCTGCGGTGATCAGCTGGGGGAGGGACAGGCCGAGGAGGATTCCTCGGCGAGCCAGTCGGGAGAACTTCACCGGACGTAACGCGAAGTCGGCCGTCAGATCAGTCATCAGCTTCGACTCTTCAGGCGTTCGTTGGCGGGACGGCGACCCGTGCGCTCGTCGATACGGGTGGTGCCGTTCCGGCGGAACTGGTTGGAGTGATGGGTTGCTGGCTGGCAGTGGCGTGCTGGTCTGCTGTGCCGCCGACTGCCGCGCCGGCTTTGGGCCCCGCGGTCACGGCGGCCTTAACAATTTCCGCACCTATCACCGCGGCGGCTGCGGGACCCGCGGCGGCGGCCCCAGCTCCGGCCGCTGCACCGGCTCCTCCCGCCTCGGCCCCGGCGGCCGCTCCGGATCCTCCACCAGCACCGGCGGCGCTCCCACCGGACGCCGGCACCGGCGGTGCCCCGCCGCCACCTTTTCCGCCTGCACCGTCGAGGACTTTCTTCGCCGTATCGCCAGACGGTTTCCCGGGGACGGGGAGGGGGCGGTTGAGGGCTTGTTTGGCTTCCTGTTCGGTGGACATTGCGTGGTAAATGTCGAAGCCGATGAAGGACACGAACTTGTATGCCATGTAGGGGGCGAACGCCGCAACGAACATCAGGACGATGCCCGCGATCGGGTCGGACAGGGAAGCGAGGTCGAGGTTGATGGGGGCGTTCAGTTGGTTGATCGCGACGAGGAACACCACGACGATGACCAGTTTGGAGACGATCAGGGCGATCACGAACGCCGCCCACTTCCCCACCCACCCTTTTGTGGCATCCCATACTGATCCGGAGAGGGCGATCGGGGCGAGGACGATCCCGACCAGCAGGAGCGCTTTGCGCACGAGGAGGGAGAACCAGACGATCGCGGTGGCGGCGATGGCGAGGAAGGACAGGAAGATGGTGAGGATCGCCCCGACCCCGGGGCTTGCAATGTTGATTGTGGTGAGCCCGGCAGCAAGAATCCCGATCTTCGCCCCCATCTCATCCAGCGTGGTGCCAGTGGCGTGGACGATGCCGACGCAAAGTTGGTCGACGATCTGCAACACAGTGGCGGTGAGGGTGATCACGAGGAATGACCCGAGCACCGATTTCGCAAGTCCCAGAGAGGCTCGGTGAAGGGCCCCGGGGTCGCGGCGGATCAGGCCGGTGATCAGTTGCAGGCAGAAGAAGATCATCATGATGAAGATCGCGATACCGAACAGGACGTTGTACACCTTCAGGTAGTTGTCGCTGGTGACATCAACCAAAGTGGTTGTGTCGAACACGGACCACACTTCCTGGAACATCCATTGGGCGGAGTTGCCTGCGGCTTGGGCGAGCCAGTCGAAGGGTGCTTCCACCAGGGTTCCGGCCGCCTGCCCGGCGGTCTGGCACACGTTCGCCAGGACCGGGATATCGCATACGCCGCTCACGCCTCCTCCTTCCTTGGTTTGGGTTTCGGTTAGACGCTTTGGCCGACGTTCCAGAAGAAGTTGATGAGCGTGACAGCTCCACCGCAGAGGACTGCCGCCCCGCAGGCGACGAGCACTCCGTTCTTCCCGCGGCCGGCCAGGTGGGGGTTGGAGGAGTGCGCCCCGAACCCCCAGACGATTGCCGCGACGATGAGGGCAAGGACGGACAGGATCAACCCGACCGTCATGATCGCGCCGACGATCGTGCGCAGCGCGGCGATCCCGGGAAGCCCGGTGTCGTTCGGCGGGATGCTGATATCCGTTGGCAGCGCAATCAGGATGGCGCCGACGGTGGTGTGGACGAGGTCGGTGACGGGCATGGTGTGAGCTCCCGGGTGGTGGTGACCCGCACCGGCAGGAGTGGGCGGGGCTACCCGTAAGGTGCGCGGGGCGACCCAACCGCACCGGATGTGCCTAGAGGGTGTTGCCGAGGTGGAGGAGGAAGTTCATCCACGCCACCCCGCTCCCGGCGAGGGCGGCCCCACCGAGCGCGACGAGAACCCCGCTACGGGCTTTCGTGACGGACTGGTAGTTGCCGTGCGCTGCGGCAAGAGCCCAGGCGGCGGCGCAGACGATGAGCATGAGGCACGCCACGATGAGCGTGATCGTCAGCAGTGCGCCGATGACCTCGACCAGGGTCGATTGGTCGCCCACGGCACCGATGTTCGGGTACACCGTCGCGAGGTGCATCGGGCCGCTCCCTCCCGGCATCAGCGTCGCCCACCGTGTGCGAATCATGGGGTGAGCGGTGCGGTCCCTGCGCCGCGGATGTCGATGTGTTGGTGGGTGCAGGTGTCTGGGAACTGGCCGAGATACTCCAGTGCGACAGGGTCGCCGCTTTCGGTGCGGCATTCGGACTGTCCCGCCCACGACCCGTCCGGGAGGACCGTGTCCAGGTAGTGCAGCAGGGCGATGTCGGGCGTATTGGAGCCGTTGAGTACCTGGCCGCCGATACTGGTGAAGTCGACCGCCAGATCGGGTATCGCGCAGTGGGGGGAGGACGGACAATCAAGGCTGTCGCCGACGCAGGGTCTGCCGAGGTCGCTCACCCCAACCGAACCGAATTTGTTGAGCACTAGGACGATGATCTGAAGTACCCGGGTGTCGACCTGGCATTTGGTGGTCACTGTTCCGTTCGCGGTCGCTTGGATCTCCTGCGAGTACATGGCTGGGACGAGGGTGGTGAAGGTTCCCTTCGCGTGGGCGTTGACGAGGGCTTGGGCCAACTGTTGCGCGTTGCCTGAGACGGTCGAACACCCGGTCGCAGAGCCGGCGGTGCTGGCAGCGGAACTGTTCCCGGTCAAGGTGCTGAGGATGGTGCGCGCGACCGGTTCATAAGTCGCGTATCGGCCCGGGAACGCGGACACTTCGACCGCCTGTGCTGCCGCGCCCAAGGAGAGCGCATCCCAGTCGGGAATGTCGAGCAGGCCCGGGGGCGAGCCATGGTTGGGTCCGGACGGACCACCGTAGAACGCAGCCGTCTGATAGGTGGGGTCCACGAGTTGGGCGACCGAGCCCCATCCGGCGGTGGGACGCATCTGGAACAACCCCAACGAGTCGTGATCTGACCCGTCGCCGTCATGCGGATAGGTGGCGGAAGCGGGGTAGGCGGTGGTGTTGGCGAGCTGGCGCAGATCCGATTCGGTCAGCGCTGCCATCAGCGCGACCAGCACGCCGTTCGTGCCAACCCCGGCGGTACCGGCGCCGACGTCGATGATGGTTTCGGCCCGGCCCAGCTGGGTGTGATTCAGGGTCACCGTGGCGTCGGTGGAGGTCTGGGCGGTGAGGCTGGTGGGGACGGTGGCGTCGAGGGTTAGGTTGGAGGTGCTGCACAGTTCGGCATCGACCAGAGCGGGGTTCACGAACAGGCCAACACCGATCATCGCCGACGCCGGCCCGAACAGCACCGCCGCGGCAGTGACTGCGCCGAGGATGACTTTCAACATCTTCCAGACCTACTTCAGCGGGGTGTTCGGCCCGGACAGGCGCAGGATGTGACAGCGGGGGAAGGTCGGCTGGCAGGCGACAAAGACCGTGAACGAGACCGGATCGGAGGTGGCCGCGGGTGTCCCGTACCAGCTCCCGGTCCGGTGTCTGACTGCCTCGATGGTCACCGCTGTTGTCCCCAGTTGCACCGCGGAGGGATCCGAGGCCGCCGCTTGAGCCCACGCTGCTGGGATGTATGCCCGTTTGATGGTGAGGTTTTCGGCGGTGTTGTACCGGCGGAGTTGTTGCCATTGGGCGTCGGTGGGAAAGTAGGCGGCCAGGTCGTTGACCAAGCCGGAGGTCTCGGCACCGGACGGGTCCGCGTCCTCGCTGATGACCGACTGGTAGTCCTCGGCGGCGAGCCCGGACTTGGTGTCCCACACGAACAACGCACGGGCCACCGCTTCCGCGTAGGTGATCGGGTCCTTCGTGTGAGCCAGCGTCCTCAACTGTGTGACATTCGTGGGAGCGGGGCTGGGGAGAGGGAGAACTGTCGCGGAGGATGCCGCCGCTGCGTGCGTCGGGGTGCGGATGAGCCCGTACACCCCCATTCCGATCATGCAGGCAAGCGCCATCGCGCCGACGATGAGGGTGACGATCAGTCGGCGACGAAGTGGTTTCACAAGAGCTCCTTTGTTGGCTGTCGGATGCTCTCGAAGGTGCGGCGCGAGTCTCCATCGCCGTTGGCGGAAGATCGGATCGCCGGGCCTACTGCGGCATGGGCGGCGACACGGAACGATTCCGCCTGGGCGACCCAGTCGTCGAACTGGTCCCACTGGCCGGCGGTCAGGGAGGTGCCGATCTCGGCCGGGTCGTAGTGCAGCCACCAATAGTCGGTGTCGCTGATCGTCATCAGGAAGGCCCGCACACCGAATCGGGCCACCTCGGTCGGCGGGTTCCGAACGATTTGGCCGCCGGAAGTGCGTGTCGTGTTCCGTGCTGCTCGAGCACGCGCCAGGGCGTCTTTGGCGGCCCGTGCGAGTTCCTCGGGACGCTCGAGTGCTTGTAGGCGCTGCAGCCCTAAGGTGGCGACCTCGCGAACATCCGCCGGCTGCGCTTGGTCGGCCACCAGCCGCTGGAGTTCGTTGGTCGCCTGCGCCGCTTTCACGACGAGGAAGTGCGGCTTCACGGCTTGGTTCTGGTCCATCGCCTGAAGTTCCCGCACAGCGGTTTCCCGAACGAACGAAGGAGTGCTCGGGTCCTCAGCAAGGCGTTGAATTTCGAGGACACGTTCCAGCGTGAGGTCCGAGCGTGTGCCGGTTACCGTGCGGGCGGCCAGTGCGCGGGCGTCTCCGTGCGGTCCCGCAACGGTTGCGGGACCGGTAATGCCGGCGATGCGCGGAGGGGAACCGAACTGGGACGCCTCCTTCCGCCGGGCGGCGTCCTCCTGGTATAGGGGTTTCAGCTCCGCATATAGGCGGGCGGCTTCTGTCGGGGTGAAGGGTTTGCGCAGGGTGTTCTCGTGCTGTTCGGCGAGCATCCGTTCCAGGTCGGTGGAGATCCCGGACCGCACCCACACGTTCACCGTCTTCCAGCCCAGCTCCCGCACCGCCGCATACCGGCGCACCCCGCAAATCAACGTCCCATCGGGACTGATCGTGATCGGCTGCAACAGCCCCAACTCCCTGATCGACGCGACCAGTTCATCCAGGTCGCCAAGGTCGTTGCGCAGCCGGTACCCGACGCGGATCGAGGTCACCGCCCGGGCAAGTTCGACGTGTCCCTCACTCACGCCGCCCACCGTTCCGGCCTGGTGCTGGCGGCTGCCAGCACCAGGCTGTTGTCGGCGAGGAGGGTGGCGGCGGTATCGCCGAGCAGCACTCGGGCCAGGATGCCGCGTGAGGCCGGCATCCCCGGGACAGTTCTCCCCCCGAGGAGTACCCGGACCAGGCGTGTCCATGAGGATCGTGGGATGTCCAGTTGGGCGGGGATCGTGGCATCTCGGCGCAGCGACTCGGCTGCGGTTTGCCGGTTTCCGGTCGAGACTAACCGGTCCGTGATGTAGTCAACGCTCGCTTCCGCGACCTCTGCACGCCAGCCCAAAACGGTCAGGAACCGTGCTGCCTCCGCGATCCGCAGGGTCCCGAACTGCTCGTCAACGCCGTCAGGTTCGGTGTGGGTGTGGAGGATATCGAAGACGAATTCTTCGTGCTCGCCGGCACGGATCGGCGGGGCGTCGACAAGTGTCCCGAGGTGGCGTGCCCGGTCGGTGGAGATCATGTGCCGCTCCGCCGTGGTCTCTGCCTTCAAGGTGCGGGCGACGGCGGTGGTCACCACCGCCCACGGGTCGTCCGCGTGGCAGGTGCCCGGGGCGACCATGGCAAGGAATGCGGCGTGCGCGGCGTCGGCTTCGTCGCGATGCCACGTGGTGGCCAGTCGCCGATATTTGTGCCCTGCGAAAAGCACTAGTTCGCGCGCTTCAGAGTCCGTGTTCCAGGCACCGTGTCCGGCGGCGTTCAAACGGTTCAATACAGCGCGAAGTCCTTCCGCGCTGGCAAAGCTCGGCTTCTCCTGTTCCGGCGAGGTGTGAGGGTGCATAGTGGCGCTCCTTGGATCGTGTGTCAGTGAGTTGAGGGGTGGGTCAGAGGCCGATGGCGTCACGCCCGGGAGGAGTTGGTCCGTTGTTGCCGAACGCGGAGGGCGGCGGCAGCCGGCGCTTCCTCTCCGACGGGGTGGCCGCCTCCCGCAGTCGCGCCCTCGCCCAGGCGTGGACGTCACGGTGGACATCGGCTCCCCGGTTCACGATCGCCGCACCAACCCGTGGGCCGAGGTCGGTGGGACGCACCCACTCGATGCCGTTGCCGCGAGCCTGCCCCTTCGGATGCGGTGAAAAGGACGTGCCGCGTGTCAGTTGGGTCAGCGCGTCTGAGGGTCGGCCGCCATCGGGCCCAGTTTTCTGAGCCGAGCGTGGTTCGCGGTCCATGGGGTCGTTCGATCCGGTCGAGTTGTCGTTGTTATTCATCAGTGCTCCTTTTCGCTATCGCGTTGCCGCGCCCATCGGGGACCGCGGTGCTGGAGTGGGGTAGACCAGCGCGAATTGCCACCGCCTGCGGGGCTCCCAGGACCGGAACGCTCAGCCATCGCCCGACCGTGGAGGGATGGACACGCAGTTCGCGGGCGATCTGCCGGTTCGACCAGCCGTGCTCTCGCAGCTGTACCGCTTCCCGTGCGCCGGTCGTGAGTAATGCGGATCGCGCGTGGGCTAACCGTCCACCCGGGACGGGTGCGGCGGGGCGTGCTCTCGGTCGGCGTTGTGATCCGACGATCGGGGTCGCGGACCAGCGGATCAGTTCCACGGTGAGGTGCGTCGTGCCCAGGAGCACGAGGGGTGGGACGGCGCCCACGCTTCCGGCGATAGCCGCAGGCACCGTCACGTCGGGAGCGACCAGGGCATGAATCGCATTCGCTGCAACCGACACCGCGGCCGCCGCAATCAGAAGGATCCAAGGGTACCGGGTCGCTTTTGGACCGTGACCGTCCAACGCCACGACCGCAACCGTTGCGACAACGATCAGTCCGTCGATGATCAGCGGCCATACCCATGCCTCCGCGCTGTCGAGTCCCGCGCGTCCGGCCAGATCCGTGAGCGACGCGAAACTCAGACGGAACGCTCCGGCACCGATCAGAAGGTCACCGCTGGTTGCGACCGCAACGACCAGACGCCGACGCCAGTCGTGCCCCTCGTCGGCCGGGACGCCGTTGGCGTTCGGGGGCGCAGGCAGACGATTCCCTGTTGCGGGTTGCCGCCTGCCAGCGCGCGATCGAGTCCGCTCGCCGCTCATGGTTCCTCCATTCGAACGAGCCGACTGACCCGTCCACCTAGCAAGGGGTAGTCGGCCGAGAGCGATGTGGTGCAATCTCACCGAAAACAGCAATATGGCTGCCTGCAGTACCCGCGGTGGCACACGCCACGGCGCGGCTTTACCCCTGTCAGTACACGCACCAATGGGTTGCGGATCTGCGTGTACTGCGGGTCGGCAGCACCAATACACGTGCGAACACACGTGGGGTGCGGAGGATCGCAACAGACCTTTTTTCTTCCGTGAAATGGAGCACACAATGACCACAACACTCGTGCGGACAACGCCCCTCGTGACCCAGCTGAATTCCGAATGGGCCACCGTCGCTGACCGCCTCGTCGACTGCGGCATGAATGGTCGGCGCAGCGGAGCCGACCTGTTGACGGCGATCCGCCAGTCGAACGGCCCCGAGCAGGACCTTCTGTTGCATACGCTCATCATGCTCGGCCGTGATGGCGATGACAGGGCTGAAAGGGTCGTGCTGCAGGCGCTGATTCCCGCCGCTCAGAGGATCGCCCAACGAGTACGCGGCCTTGAAGAACTGGACCGTGCCGACCGTGCCGGTTATGCAGTCGGTGCGGCGTGGGAGAGTATCCGCACATACCGGCTACATCTGCGCGATCGGGTTATGGCGAACCTAACAATGAACATGCTCCGTTTCCTCACACCGAAACCCACCGCCAATGAGCGGCTGATTGCCGCCCGCACCATCACAGTCTCCGATGAGATCCTCGAATCAGTAGCAGTGTTCTGGACGCCGGAACCAACCCCAGAAGTCAAACTCGCAAACGTGCTGGCCTGGGCTGTTGACACCCGCGTACTCACCCCTGCGGAGGTCGACTTGTTGGTTCGAACCGCGCTGGGGAACCGGACTCATGCTGCGATCGCCGCTGGGATGGGTTTGAGTGTCGAGGGGTTGCGCAGCCGCCTGACACGGATCCGCAAACGTCTCGCCAGCGCCGCCCGAACTGAGTTCCTCGCCGCCTAAGCCTCGTGTGCATTATGCCGGGACCTTTGCGGGCGCGCCCGGGCGAATCACCGCTTACCGCGGACGCCGATCACTTAAGCCAAAACGTGGCGTCAGAACGTTGGATCGTGGTGCCGCAACTGTTGCGGGACCGGTAACGGCGCGACCTGGTGGAAGATCGCTCCGAATCCACGGCTTCCGATTCCGGGCTACCGCTTGAGGTTCTCGCGCGCGAAAATGGTGGCGTGCAACGACCATCGATGGACGGGAATATTGCCTTGCTGGCACTGTCCCGCGCGCTGGGTTGCTCGGATGCGCGCGTCCGCATCCTCCGAACGGCATTTCGCGATGGTTCGTGCACGGCGGCGGTGCTGATGAGCGAACTTGGTGTGAGTCGCAGCGCCCTCACCAGCCAGATCCGCCCACTAGTCAGCGTGGGGCTTCTCATTCCGGAGGCCGACCCCCACAACAACAACGTGGTCGGCGGGAGCAATCGCCGGCGGTGGCGGATCGACGCGAACGCATTCGATGCTGCTGTGGATGACTTTCGCCGCACCGTAACAGGACGTCATTAGCGTCGAATTCGGTCGTAATCTCCTTGCCGCGAATTTGGCAAGCGCCGTAGACTGACCGTACCACCCTGCCTCGGGTGCCGATCGACGGGAAAAACCAAAAACTTATCTGAACCACATCCTCCCTTTGGTCGCACCCCTTTAAGGCAGTCATTGTCTGTGAGAAGGGATGGGGCTTGTGGCCACAGCCACCGCAACACGAGGCACACCCACGCGCGGGTCGGCCAGCACCCAACCGATCAGCCCCGTCCGTACCCGGCGCTCCTGGGTTTGGATCGCCGGAGCTGCTGCCTTGATCCTCGTCGGCGGTCTCCTCAACGTGGTCCTCTTCACATCCGTCGGGCACCCGCATGAGGTGTTCGCTGTCACCCACAACATCCCGCGCGGAACGACCCTCACCGCCGACGACCTGACCTCCCTTGCTCTCGCCTCGGGGCAGAACTCGCCGGCTATCTCGACCGCATCACTTTCCGAGGTCATCGGAAAGGTCGCAACCGTCGACTTGCTCAAGGGAAGCCTGGTCACCCCGGCGACCATCGCGGCGACACAGCAGATCCCGACCGGGCGTGCGCTCGTCGGACTGTCGCTGAAATCCTCGCAGCTTCCGGCGGAGCCGCTCGTGGCCGGCAATCATGTGGAGATCGTTCCGATCGCCACCGACACAACCGGCGAGGTCAGTGTCACGACCTCCACTATTTCGGGTGTGGTCTCCGACACGAGCGTCGACCAACAGTCAGACACCACCATCGTCGACGTTTACGTGAGCCAGACCGTCGCCGCGGATTTGACCAGCCGAGCAGCCGCTGGTTCGGTCGCAATCTACCTGACCGGGGCGGACGGCTGACCGTGGCCGTCATCGCCTTCACCTCCTTCTCCGGATCACCCGGGGTGAGCACCGCAGCGTTGGCGTTCGCTGTGCACTGGCCGCGCCCCGTGGTCCTGTTCGAAGCCGACACCGCAAACGTGACCTCAGCGATGCCCGGATTCTTCCGCTCCAACCTGCCCCCAACGATTGCCGGCCTCGACAAAGTAGCGGTGGCGTACGCCCGCGACATTCTCACCTGGCAGGACCTTCTCGACCCTGACACCAAATTGTCCATCGCCGTCCACGACCTCCCGACCGTGGGCCAGATGCCGATTCCCGCGCTTCCCACCGGGCATCGCCTGTGGGTGGTGCCCGGGTTCTTCCACCTGACGATCGTTGATGGTGTTCGAGGGCTCTGGGGACGCCTGCCGCGGCTCTTCCGGGCGCTGAGCGACGCCGGAATCGACGTTGTAGTCGATCTGAGCCGCACGAATCCGAACGATATCCGCCTTCCGATCCTGGACCAGGCCGACCGCGTCTTGGTGTGTGCTTCGGCGACGATGGTGGACCTGAACCGTGTGTATCGTCGGCTCGAGCTGCCGGATCTCGCCGACCGGCTGCAAGGGATTGGAAGAGCGGAAAAGTACCGCCTGCTTCTGGGCGAGGCCCCCGCGGAGGCGGTCGCCCCCAGCGACTTCGCCGCGCACCTGATGCCCGTACTGGCGACTCTCCCGTTCGACCCGGACGGTGCGGCAACGTTCTCGCTCGGAAAACTTGACCCTCGCCCGAACAGGAACATCTATCGCCAGGGCATCCGCCGCGCCGTCACAGTTCTCGGCGACGAAACCCGACCCACCGAGCAGAAGACCGACGACAGTCTCGAGAGGAAGGCGGGCTGATGGCCGATCCAATTCCCGATCCGGGAATTCACACCCGGCCGTTTCTCGACGAAATGTTTGCTCCGAGGACACCCGTGCGTGCGTTCGCCACCGACCAGTCCGAGGACACAGAAAACATCGTGAGCTCTGGGACGCTGCACCTGTTCGCAGCGGCGACGCGTGCCTCATCGTCGAGCCTCGTTAACAAGCCCGATCCGGACGGCATCGATCTGTCGCCCGCACCGGTCGAGGTCAGTGATCGGTCCCGGGCGGGTCAGGTCGATTGGCGACTGGTCGACACTCTGGTCAAGGAACTGAGCCTCGACTCCAGCGGCGAACGGACGCGCGCAGATTTCGACGTCGCCGTAGCCTCAGCGGGCCCCGAAACACCGTTCGAGGCCGAGACACTCCAGGAGATCCGCCGGCTGGTGAAGCACCACCTCGACTATCTCGCGCTGAACCTCGGCCCAGACCATGAATGGGACGCTGAGCTCACAGCACAGCACGTACAAGCCGTCTTCGACTCCGCGTTCCGGTACGGACGGTTCCAGCAGTACCTGCGCGAAGAGGACATCGAAGACATCAGCATCGTCGGATACGACAACGTCATGGTCACCACCTCCACCGGCCTGCGGGAGAAACGGCCGCCCATCGCCGACAACGATCAGGAGCTCGAGCGCATGATCGCCGACCTGGCCAGTTGGCGGGGACGGGTATTCGGTCGTCCCAACGGTCACATCGACCTCGACATTGGGGGCGCCCGGTTCTCCGCCACCGGTGCGTCGATCACCTCCCGGCCAAACGTGACTCTCCGAAAACACAACCATGTCGATGTGACCCTGGCAGACATGATCGGGCTCGGCACGATCACTCGGAAAATGGCCGAGTTTCTGACGCTCGCCAGCCAAGCCAACCTTTCTGCGCTGGTCACCGGCTACCCGCAAGTGGGCAAGACCACGTTCCTTCGCGCCTGGATGGCGGCGGTGCCGTGGGAGGAGAAAATCGTCACGATCGAGACCGAGCGTGAACTGTATCTCAACAAACTCCCACACCGGCACTCGCAGGTTTCCGACTTCCAATACCTGCCCTCGACCCTCGCCGGAAGCGACCTGGCCTCCTCATACAGTTTGGAAGACGCCTTCCGGGAATCCCTCCGATCGTCTGCGCAACGGATCCTCTTCGGTGAGATCCGGGGTGCGGAAGGACCTGTCGCGCTGAAAGCGATGCAGGCCGGGAAAGGTTCGATCTCAACCATCCACGCGCGAAGCGCGACCGACGCACTCCATCGGTTCGCCGATGTCCTCATGAGCGAGCAGGGACTAGCGGATGACCTGGTCCCGTTGCGGCAGATCCTGCGCAGCATTGACTTGGTGGTCTACCTCGACATCATCCCCAACCCGGACGGGACCCGCAGGCGCCTCGTCACGGAGATCGCGGAGGTGATCGCCCGGCCAAACGAACAACTCCCGATGGCCGCCCCGCTGTTCCGGTGGGACCACGCCCGCGGTGCATTCACCCAGCCCGAGAAACCGAGCGCAGAGCTAATGCACCGATTTGCCCGCCACGGCCTCAAGACTGAGTTGTTCGAGGAGGGGGACTGATGACCATCTATGCCGCACTCAGCGGCGCCATCCTCATGGCCGGGATCGTCATGATGGTTTTCGCCGTCCGTCGAGCGCCCGAACAACCACGAACACGCAGCGGACGGAGCATCCCACAACGTTGGGCAACCGTCACCCGCAGAACGAAGACGACGATCCTTGTCGGGCTCATCCTCGGGGTCGTTGCCGCCGCAGTCTCCGGCATCGTCATCCTGGTGGTCGTCGTCCCCGCCGCAGTCATCGGACTTCCGCTCCTCCTCGGCAAACCGGACACCCGGGAGCGGGACCTGCTCTCCGCACTGGAGAGCTGGACTCGGAGCCTGTCCTCCGCAGCGGAAACCGGCTCCTTCACCCTGCGCGAAGTCATCACCATCACCCGAGGTTCCGCACCGCCAATCCTGCGGGTCGGCGTTGACCGCCTGAACCAACGGATCAGCGGGTCATGGTCCAACGCCGCCGCCCTTCGACAGTTCGCGACCGAGATGAACAGCGCCCATGTCGACGAGGTCGTGATCTACCTCATCCAAGCCGCCGAATACAACGCCGGCGGACTCACCAAGGCCCTGGACGGTGTGGCCGAGATGCTCGCCGACGAGGTCAAACTCCACCTCGACACCGCGATCGAACGAGAGAAACCCCGACGCAGCCTCATCACGATGACCGGCATCATCACCGTGGTGTTGGCCGGGATCATCCTGTTCTCCCACACCGGCCAGATCGGCCTCTACCGAACCCCCCTCGGCGAAGTGATCCTGACCATCATCCTCGCCGTCTTCGTGCTCCTGCTGATCTGGGCTAAGGCCCAAGCGCGCCGCAAACCGGATGCACGCATAATCCTCACCGCAGATCCCTCGAGGGTAGGCGAATCGTGAGTCCGCTGCTGCTCGCATTCCTGCCTGGCGCGATCATCGGTGTCGGACTCGCGCTCCTCGTCCTAAGGGGCGCCCCGCGGATGCTCCGCGCCGACGACGCCCTCAGCCGCCTTGGCGACATATCACCCTCGCCCGTCGCCGCGCCCTCCGGGAAGCTCACCGAACGGCTCGGGAACTGGATCCACCAACACGCCCCCACCATTCCCGGGTTCACACCACCGATCAAGCAGCTTGACCTGCTCGAGATCCCGGTGAGCCGGTTCTACGCCCAGAAACTCCAACTCGCCACCATCGGCTTCGTCGCACCCATCATCCTGCCGATCTTCTTCCAACTGACCCTCGGATACTTCTTCGCCCTCCCGCTACTGCTATGCCCGATCCTTGCCGCCATTATGTGGACCGTCCCTGACGGCACCGTTCGCACGAAAGCAAAAGACGCCCAACGAGAGTTCACCCGGTTCGTCACCGTCTACCTCGAACTGGTCGCTGTCGCCCTGTTGGGAGACACCACCACGGACAGCGCCCTGACCAGCGCAGCCGGAGTCTCCGACACGTGGGTTTTCCGGCGCATCCGCCGCGAATACCGGGTCGCAGACCTCACCCGGGTCTCGAAATGGGATGCCCTTGAACACCTCGGCACAACAATCGAGGTGCCCGCCCTCGTTGACATGTCCCGCCTTCTTCGACTCTCCGAAGCCCGCGTGGGCCTACGCGACCAACTTCGGGCGGCCTGCCGGAAACTCCGGGCGCAAGTGGCCGCCGACGACAAAGACGCCGCCCAACGCCTCACCTCCCGGATGGACCTCCCTGTGCTGTGCTGCCTGCTGCCCATCCTCGCCATCACGATCACCCCCACCCTCCTGCAACTCACCACGCTCTGAAACCCCGAGGAGAACACCATGAAAACGCTCATCCAATCGCTCACAAGCCGCAGTCTGCGCCTATCCGCTGCCATCCGTGCCCGGTACGACCGATTGACCACCGAACCGGAAGCCGGCATCGACTCATCAACCGAAAAAGCGATCTACATCGTCGGCGGTGTCGTCCTGGGCCTGGCCGTGATCGGCCTGGTCACGGCTTTCGTCAACGGATACCTCGCCAAGCTCCCTTAGAAGAAGCAATGAGAGTCCCAGCTGCGATAACAACACGAGCGGGGCGCCTGCGGGCAGCCCTCGCGCGTGAGGAAGGCTACGCCTCCGAGATCGTCATCCTGCCCGGGATCTTCCTCATCCTCTTCGCCGCCCTCCAAGGCGCCCTCTGGTATGTGGGCAACAATGTCGCCCAAACCGCAGCGGTCGCCGCCTACACCAACGCCCGCTCCTACCAATCCACCACCACCGCCGGGCAAACGGCCGGCACCCAGATTATGGACGGGATGCCCGGATTTCTGCAGCACCCGCAGGTCGATGTCACCCGCACGGCGACCACCGTCACCGTGACCATCACCGGAACCGCAGAGTCCCTCATCCCCGGAGTGCAATTGCCTCCGGTCACCCGCACCATCACCGGACCGGTCGAACGATGGGTCCCTGCCTCATGAAACTCGTGCGCCGTATCCTCCGCGACGAACGCGGGGACGTGGAAGACATCCCCGGGCTCGCCATCGTCCTGGTCGGAATCCTCTGCCCGCTGGTCGCCGTGGTGATCTTCATGGGACGATACGGCCTCGCCGACAACACGGTCCAAAGCGCTGCAGCAGCGGCAGCGCGTGACGCCTCCCTCTCCGGATCAAACGCGGACGCCGTACCCCACGCGAAGGACGCTGCACAGCTTGCTCTTTCCGGCAATGTCAACTGCCAAACCCTGAACGTGGTGATCGGCGGCGACGGGCTACACACCGCCCTTGGGCAGACCGGGACCGTTACCGCAACGATCACCTGCACCATCAGCACCTCAGACCTCACGTTTCCCCTTATCCCAGGCTCGGTCTCCATCACCGAAACCGCGGCCAGCCCCGTCGACCCATACCGCCAGAGGTGACCGCATGAAATACATCCCCCTTGTGCTGATTCTCGCCGTTGCCATGGTCATCATCGCCGGAGTCGTCGTCGACGGTGACGGGAAAACGCAGTCCCTTCAACAGGCCCTCACCATCGCGCAGGGAGCAGCCCGCGCGGGCACCAACGCCGCGACCGGCGACGCCATCAATGGTGACGCCTTCAACCTGTCCCCAGTCGCCGCGGTCAACGCGGCCGAGAACTACATCCACGACACCGCCGCTACCGGGACAGCGCGGGTGGTCGGGGACCAAGTGATTGTCACCGTCGACCTCACGTACACACCGAAAATCCTCGGCGACTTCGGATTCGGCCCCATGCCGGTCCACGCCACCGCCGCAGCCGAACTCATCGACCAGAACTAATCGCGAAGGACCTACACCATGACCATACGCCGAGGACTGCTAGCGCTTGCCGTGGTCGCGGCGGCGACCCTGAACCTCACCGGTTGCGTCCAAGGGGACCCGCACCCGTCGGCCGCGAAGACTCACTCTGCATCGCCGACACCGGCGACGACCTATTCCCCGGTCGGCAACCCTGGAAATGCGAAACCTCCCGCCAACCAGGACGAGGCATGGGTCGCGGCGAACAGGACCATCAAGGACTTCCTCGCCGTCCAGTACGAAATTGAGCACGATGAAGGAGCGAATCCGAGCCGGATCGACGCCTTCGCGAACGGTACGGCGCTGTCGGGCGTCCACCAAGCCGCTGCTGGTCTCGCAGAGCAAGGAATTACGACCCGCGGCGCCCCGAAATGGTCACCGAACGCCGCGGCCTCCTCGTTCGGGACCCTCATCCCAACCGAAGGAAAGCCCGTTGCGAACGGAATCGTTTATGTGAAGGGCTGTTACGACGTCTCCGGTCAAACCGCAACATACGCGAACGGTTCAGCCGCACCCGTCTCGAGCACAAGAATTTTTCCCGTCGAATTCAACGTCGAGTACGTCCCCGACGCCAAATCGTGGATGGTTAATAACTTGCAGAGCATCCTCGGACAAGCCGGTGCACCGGCATGCTGAGAATCCGAATAGCAGTCTCCGCGTCGGTCGTCGCGGTTGCCTTGTCTGTCGCGGCGGTTGTTGGGCCTGCTTTTGCGTCAGGGGGATCTGGCGGATGTGACCCGAACCCAGTCAACCCAACTTGCACGGTCGGTGTTGGTAACGGCGGCTCCAACGGATCGCCCAGCCCTGGCGGCAACACGGGCGCTCCGGTGGCCTTCACCCCTGGACCGACGAGCTGCTCGTATGAGGGCCAACCGGTGCCGTGTGAGACGAGTAATGGTTGGTGGAGCAACCAGCCCGGGAATTGCATCGGCTATGTGCGACTCGCCCCGCCGGGCGAGCAGTCTCCGCCACCGCCGGGAGAGAGCGCTGGGGTGGGTGCCTGGTATCTGTGCACCGCGTATTGCCCGCCCACGGCGGACGCGGGACGCGATTGTTTCGGTGCGACGTTCTGGTCGGACGTGCCACCCGCGGGGATCGCCACCTACACGCCTGCGCAAGCCGCAGCGTTATTGGTGAAGTCCTTCCAGCTTGCCGGGATCACGATCGGTATGGCGCCGGAGGACAAAACTCACACCGACGACCCGGTCGGCACCGCCGCCTACCGGCGAACGTGGGTGGGCATCCCGGTCTGGTTGTGGGTCGAGAATCCGCAACCGTTGACCTTTGGTCCGTACTCGAAATCGGCGACCCTGGGTGGGGTGACGGTGACGGCGACCGCTCAGGTTCAGTCGGTCACCTGGTCGTCCGGGGATGGACAGTCGGTCACCTGCGGGGTGGGCACACGGTTCAATGAGACGGCGATGCAGGACGAACTGGCCACGGATTCCCCGACCTGTGGGTTCCGGTACCAGAAGACCTCCGGCACTGGCAGGTTCACTGTCACCGCCACCAGCAACTGGGTGGTGCGGTGGACGGGCGGGGGAACGGACGGAACAATTGCTGTCCCGACGGTGCGGAGCGCCACCCAGATCCGTGTCGGCCAGCTCGAGTCGGTCAACACGGTGGCCGCCTCCGACGGGCTCGGGTACTGAGGAGAGGAGGACACCGTTGTGAAGAAATTCCTACTCGGGGTCGCGGCACTGCTGGCTATAGCTGTGATCCTCGTGGGCGTGCCGATCGCGTTGATCGTGGCCGCGGGCAACCCGCTCCCGACCGCGGCGCAAGCCCATAACATCGTGACGTTGGTCCCCGACTACGGGGACGTTGTCCTGCTTACCAAGGTTTTGCCGTGCCTGGGGTGGCTTGCCTGGCTCCTGTTCGCAATTCCCGTGCTGATGGAGATCGGCGCCGGCGTCGCCGGCCGGAAGACCAGCAAACGCATCTGGCTGCTCAAAGGACAACAGCAGGCCGCTGCCGCCCTGGTCGCTACCGTTCTGGTCATGTTTGCCGGAGCAGGGTTGACCCACGGTCCCGCCCAGTCTGCTGCGCCCGCCCCTCACGCGGCGACCGTGTCGATCGAGGTTGCGGAACCGGTCCCCGCCACCGTGCCACCTGCAGAGCCGACGATCGAACCAGCCACGATCACCGCGTCTTCCGCCTCGGTGTCGTCGACGGAGGCGGTCACTCACATGGTCATCCCCGGTGACAATCTCTGGGACATCTCGGAGAAGTATTACGGGGTCGGCACCCGGGACATGGACATATTCCGTGCCTCCACCGGCATCGTCCAGCCTGGCGGGCAGCGTCTGAGCAACCCGAACCTAATCCTGCCGGGTTGGCGCCTCATCGTTCCGGACGTGCCAACACCGCCGACCGTCGCCGCACCAGCACCTGCCGTAGGTCCCGCGAGCGGACCTCACGGAAAAAGCCCAATCAACGAGGGTTCGAAATCACCAAACGATGCTGACGCCGGCCCGGCGCCTTGGAGCACCGCTGAAGCCGCACCGTCAGCCACCTCGACTGCGTCACCGACCTCCACTCCATCGCCTCCAGCGGACAAGCCAGCCGTCTCGCACTCCGACATGGCGATTCCCTTGACCACTGCCGGTGGGGTGGTCGGTCTGCTCGCTGCCGCCATGCTTGTTGTTCTGGGGGGACGCCGGCTTCAACAGCGCCGTCGACGCCGGCCAGGGGAACGGATCGCGATGCCCGACGCCGCAACCGCAGCGTTCGAGCAGGAATTGCGCATGGTCGCAAACCCACTCGGCCTCGGGGACATCGACCACGCCCTTCGGCTCCTCCAATCGCATGCGCAGGATAGTAGGACGGCGTTGCCGGAACTGTTCGCCGTTCGACTGGTCGAGGAGGAAATCTCTCTCTATTTCATGCAGCCGACCGACCTGCCTGCCCCGTTCGAGCCACTCACCTCGGAACACACCGTGTGGGTGTTCCGGTCGGGCGCCGTGATTATCCCGCCGACCGAGACAGTGTCCCCGTACCCGGCACTGGTGATCGTCGGGGTCGACGACAACGACGGGGTACTGCTGCTCGATCTGGAACAGCTCGGCGTACTGAACGTCGTCGGGAAGGAAGAAGTCGCCCTCGGGTTCCTCAACGCGTTGACAGCGGAACTTGCGGGTAACCCCTGGGGAGAGCAGATCCAGGTCACCATCGTCGGAATCCCGGCCACGCTGCCGCGCAGCATCGACCGATTCCGTATCCGGCACGTCGACGATATCGAGCGCCTTCTCGTAGAACTTGAACATGACCTCGAGGAACGCGGTTCAGCCCTGCACAGTTTCGGTGTCGACGATGTCCGCACCGGCCGCGCGCTTGCCGCGGAGACCGAATCATGGGCGCCACACCTTGTCCTCCTCGGCGAACCCGTCGAAGGACCAGTGACGAGCCGGATAACCGAGCTCGTCACCAGGCTGGGGCGGTGCGGTCTCGCGATCGTCGCCAACGGAAGTCTCGACGACGGCCACGCAACGATTCGCATCGATTCAGCAGGCCATGCCGAACTCGTGCTCCCCGGTAGCGCCATGCCGCCGCTACCGTTCACCCCCCAACTTCTGCGCGACCGCGACATCGATCTGCTGGAGGGACTCCTCGACACCACCGAGCACGACGCCGTGCCACCGCCCTCCACCGCCCCGACGCCGGCGCCAAGACCAACTCGGGAAATGGCGGCGGACATGCTGCCCGCGCCGATTGATCCGCCCGACGGGCAACGGGACAGCGGAGAGGACCTGAGACGCTGGCAGCCTGCGGCAGCCGGCACCGATGCGCCCGCCTCAACCTTCGCGAACGCCGAGCCGACCACGGGGTTGAAGGTGCCGTACCTGCGGCTCCTCGGCCCAGTCGAAGCGGAGGGCCTGCGTCCCGGTGAGTTGATGCCGGGCCGCGGCATCGAACTGATGGCGTACCTGTCGCTGCGGCGCGGTCCCGTCGATGGGCTGCAACTTCAGAAAGCGTTCTGGCCCGACACTCCCGACGCTGCCAACAACCAGCGTGGGCTGGCCAAGAAAGTCCGGGTCGCGCTCGGCCATAACTCGGCCGGGGAACTGTGGCTGCCCGAAAACGTCAACCACCACGGCTACATGCTGCATCCCGACATCCGGTCGGACTGGGACGACTTCCGCGCACTCGTCGGTCAGGACCCGACCGCGGCCAGCACGGACGACCTGATCGCCGCGCTGCATCTGGTGCGTGGGACGCCGTTCGCTGGATCCAACACACGGCGTTGGTGGCAGTGGATCGCGATCCCCCAAGAGGAGATGATCGCTACGGTGATGGATGCCGCGAACGAGCTCGGAACGCGGGCGCTGAGGGCGCAGAACGCGTCCCTGGCGCGGTACGCCGCCCGTGTCGAACAGGTTGTCGACCCGCTGAACGAAGCCGGCTGGCGGATCGAGCTCCGAGCTGCGCTGCAGGTCGGGGATCTCGCAGGGTTCCACACCGTCCTTGATGACCTCTACGCGCGGGTCGGCGCCGCCGATCCCGACTATGAGGTCGACGAGGACACCCAGATCCTCATCGACCAAGCCAACCAACGAATCCGCGCATGACCACCGAAGCCTCCGCGACACGGGCACTCCTCACACGAGCGTCGATGACGGCCGCTCTGGCAGCGTTTGTCAGCGCCCTCGTCGCCGCACTGCTGTTCCCGATCCTGAGCAGTACCGTCTACGCGTGGGGGCTCAGCGCTTCCTTGGCGGTCGGAGCCGCCCTCATCGCCAGCGTCGACGTCCGCACTCACACCCTGCCCAACCGGTATGTCGCGCCTGTCGCCGCCGCAGGCCTGATCCAAGCCGCGAGTATCGCGATCGCCTCCCACGACCCGCTGAGATTCCTGTACTGCCTCGTTGCGGCGGCCGCGGTCGGCGCCGCGTACGTCGTGCTCGGCATGGTCGGCTGGTTCGGATTCGGCGACGCCAAATTCGCCGCCGCCCTCACCGTGACCGTCGCGATCTACGCTGGCCTGGTCGCGCTCTACATTGTGCCGCTCGCCATTCTTGTTGCGGCCACCTGGACGCTCCTCTGCCGCGTATCCCGGCACGCCAGCCGTACTCGTGCGCACGGACCCGCCATCGCAATTGCCGCGATCGGTATTGCAGTCGTCGGAGTTCTCGCTCTGCCAACTGTTCCCTAGGATCATCGGCGACCCTGAGCAAACCTTCTCCCTGGTCGCAGACGAGTTAGACGGTCGGGTCGTCGATGACCATCGTGCGAATCGTGGGAGCATCCCAATTTGGCTAACGAGACTACGGCCGGCGTTCGCCCGGCTCAACGGCTTTCGCGGCATATCCTCGGCTGCGCTTCCGGTATTCCACGGTCCGTTGACCGGGACTCTCTGGTCGGCCGTCTGGTCGTCTCTCGCCAAACCGGCACACACGATCAGATCCCACGGAGGACATCATGGATGACGAGAACGAGACCATCGACGGCTACGCGGTTCCGGTAGACCCGTCGGAACTGGCTCAGTGCGACAGCTGCCAATAGGCAGCCGAACATCAGGGAGGCCGGCCGCGCGCCGGCCTCCCACTCTTGCCTACTCGGCCGGGACGTGACCGTGCCGTGACAGTTTCCGCGTCCCCGTCGAGTGCGACCTTTGCCGACCGGTGGGGGAAGAAGTACCTGGTGGTGCGGCTGCGCCGCCCTGTTCTGCCGGCACCTTCGTGCCATTTCGGCTGGAGAGTTTTCGGGATCATTCCTTCCTGGTCAAGCCACACGAAATTCTTCGACCAAACCGCTTCGCTTTTAAGTCGAAGATTTTCGTTCTTCGGGCTTGACCATTCCCTCCTGATCCCGAATTTCGGCAGGTGCCGAAAGGCACTGAGGTTCTGAGAGGGACGTGACCGTCACGTTCCCGGGAGCCTCCGTCTGAAATCAGAGGGAGCAACACGAAATGAGCAACACAGAAACAGGCACCAGCATCCACGTTCAGTACGTCCATCCCCGCGAGGTGGTGATCAAGGCGAACGTTCGCACGGACGTGAACCTGACCCGCGAATTCGTTGCCAGCATCAAACGGCACGGGGTCATCGTCCCGGTGATCGGTCACCCCGGTGAGGACGGGCGGGTGACGGTCGAGGAAGGCCAGCGCCGCATCCTCGCCGCGATTGAGGCGGAACGGTTCGAGGTTCCCGCCTACATCGTCCCGGAGTCAGACACCGAAGCCATTCGCATCATCCGGCAGTTGATCGCCAACGACCAGCGCGCCGAACTGACCGAGGGTGAGCGTGCGGCGGCGTGGAAGCAGTTGGAGTTGGACGGCTTGTCCGTGACGGCGATCGCCCGGGAGTTGAGCGAGAAGCCGAAGCGGGTCAAGGCCGGCCTTGCCGTGGTGGACAGCGAGGTTGCGACGAACGCGGTGACCGAGCACCAGTTGACGCTCGATCAGGCGCTCGTGCTGATCGAAGACGACCCGGAACTCGTGCAGACGTTGCAGGAGTCGGCGCGGAACAACCCGGACGGGTTCGCCCACTACGCCCAGCGGCTCCGCGACCAGCGCGACACCGACCGGCAGATCGCCAGTCTGATCGAAGGGTTCACGAAGCGCGGTATCCGGGTGATCGACTGGCCGGGATGGGACGACAAAATCACCGCAGCCGTGACCGATCTGCAGGACGCTGACGGCACACCGCTCACCATGGAAGGCGACAACAGCTACGAGGGACGCCCCGGCCATGCGGTCGCGGTGCGGGACTCATGGCGCGGTGTCGAGTTCGGTCACTTCGTCACCGACTTCAAGTCACACGGGCTGCGGAAGCCCTCCGCGACCGGAGCCCCGGTCGGGAAGTGGACCGAGGAGGAGAAGGCCGAACGGCGCACCCTGATTGCCAACAACAAGGCGTGGGACAGTGAGAGACGGTGCGCCGCGAATGGTTGGCGTCCTTCCTGTCACGAAAGACGCTGCCGAAGGATGCGGCCGTGGTGATCGCGACCGGACTGACCGCGTACCGTTCGATCACCGGGACCGCGATCGACCGGGGCAACCTGCTGGCGCACCAGTTCTTCGGAATCGACCGCGCCGACTACTGGGGACCCGACAAACTCGCCCAACTGATCACGGAAGCGCCGACGAAGGCGCAGCATGTGATCCTCGCCGTCGTCCTTGGCGGGATGGAGTCCGCGACCAGCAAGGAGACGTGGCGACACCCCTCATCCCCGATGCGCGACTACTTCCAGCACCTCGCCGACTGGGGATACGTCCTCTCCGACGTCGAGCAACTTGTACTCGGCGGCGGCGCGACCGACGAGCCTGAGGTCGGCTCCGAGAGCGACGAGGACTAGGCGGTAAGAGTCCCGGCCCCGGATGGGGTCGGGACTTCGCCTTGCCCGGCGGCGAGGGGACGATTCCCCTCGCGCACCCCACAACAACAAGCAGCCGGAACGGGCCGGCGTGATCGACACCGCTAATGCGGTGACCGTTCTGGTCCCAGCGGAACCCTTCGGGTACTGACCCTGCTGGGGTTTTCTGCCCTTCCGCCAGTGCGATCATGCGCACCCGTCCCCCGAGCGCAAGCGTTGCGCCTATTGAACCGCTGCCGCTATTTAACGGCTCCACTGCTGGCGCTCTCCTCCCTGGTGCTTCTTTCTCTCCCTTTGCCGGAAGGCAGAAAAAATGCTCGACCAACCAAAGAGAGAAGGAACAACCAATGACAACCATCACCATCACCGGAGCCACCGCCAGCGACCCCCGATTCCTAATCACAAAGGAAGGAGTCCCGATCGCCTCGTTCCGGTTCGCCTCCACCGACCGCCGCTACAACAGGTCAACCGAGAAGTGGGAGGACGGCGACACCACATGGTTCACCGTCTCCGCATTCCGGGGCCTCGCCGAGAACGTGAAGGCATCCGTCAAGAAGGGGGAGCGGCTGATCATCACGGGGCGGCTGCGCATCCGCGACTGGGAAACCGACGACCGCAAGGGCACCGACGTGG
>Ga0302190_10000347_pt1 | contig 29208 bp, 28 predicted proteins | sample II_Bog_E2_3_FD_198784 | JGI IMG/M metagenome (GOLD analysis project Ga0302190, IMG submission 198784) | Peat permafrost microbial communities from Stordalen Mire near Abisko, Sweden - II_Bog_E2_3 | ecosystem: Environmental > Terrestrial > Soil > Wetlands > Peat | place: Sweden: Abisko... | reverse complement strand
CTCGGCGATGCCATATCGTCAGAAACGCCTTCTGATCTGTCTTCACGAATAATGCGGGCTAGAGATCCAATCTAAGTGGATTGATAAGTTTTACGAAATGCAAAAGGCCGACAGAAAGGGGCTGCTAGCAGCCCCTTTTCTATCAGTTCCGGGTGAACCAGGCAGCTCGACGCAATTTGGATCGATATTGCTGGTTGGCAAAGCGACAGCTGGCCCCTGGTGCCTGGATAAGTTTTTATCGGGGGCGAGCCAGAGCCTTGAGCAACAGGTCGAAAATCGTCGAGACGTTACAAAAAGGCATTTGGAATTCATGAAAGATCTCCAGCCTTCGGCGTTTTGGCGGTTCTGGAAAGCCCTCAGCGCCATAAGTTCACCGGTGATTTGGACAAATTTAGCGAAGATCGGTGTCGTTCATGGAAATCCGAGCGGCGCCTATCTTTCGGCCCAGCAAGACTTGGCGTGTGAGACGTTGAGGGCGGAGATCTGCGAATACAATCCATCGCTCGTTGTGATCGCTGGGGATTTTGCCAAGAATCAAATTGTATTTCCGGCTTTTGGAGTTCCAAGAAGCGAGTGGCATGAACCCACCGAGGAATTTTGTTGGCTTGATCGAACTGCCAGTCGCCCTGCGGTACTATGGACAAACCATCCGGAAAGAAAGCCGAGAGCGAGAATCCATTGCTGGCTTGAGATGGCGCAGAAGCTTGTAACGGAGACACATTAAAAGAGGAGACTTGCCCATGAGTACTCCGGCAACGCCCGCTTCTTCCGTCGAAGCCTGGCTGCGTGGTACGCATGCCGAGGTTCCGGCGGTGGGGCGGGCGGTTTTGCATGCGCTGGACCTGGCGCTGGACGACCTGACGCTTTGGACCGCCGGGCTGAGCGACGCAGAGGTCCACGCGCGTCCCCTGGGGCTGCCTTCGCTGGCCTTCCATCTGCGCCACATTGCGCGTTCGGTGGACCGGCTGCTGACGTATGCCGAGGGCGGGCAGCTTTCCCAAGAGCAATTGGCGGCGCTGAAGGCCGAACAGGGCGGGGAAGAGACGCTGGCCGAGCTACTGGCCGAGGTGGAGGCGTCGTTCAGCAACGCGGCAGGACGGGTGCGGGTGCTCGCCACGGCCGACTTCAGTGTTTTCCGCGGGGTGGGACGGAAACAATTGCCCACCACGATTGGCGGGGCGCTGATTCACGTGGCCGACCACACGCAGAGGCATACGGGGCAGGTGGTGACGACGGCGAAGGTACTGAAGGCGTTGCGGGGGTAAAGAGTGGCGGGGTGTTGACCCGGCCCGATTGGCAGATGCGGCACAGAACAAAAGCAACTGCGGATCGTTCGACTTAGCTGAGTTTCGATCCCTATGAACGAAACGGTTCAAGGAAGAATTTTATCAACAAAATCAGCAAGTTGGCTTCCGCTTTGCGGAACTCGCGAGTTAGCGAGTTGGCGGCAGTTCATCTCAGCCGTGACTCGTCGTGGCGAGTCGGGCTGTTCCTGATGTTAGGTTTTTCCTGGAGCGTTCAGATCGGTGAGGCCTTCGGGGAGAGCCATTTCGACGCGTTTGGATTCCAGGTCGATCTTGCGCAAGTAGCTTTTGGCAAAGGGGACCAGGATCTCGCCCGCGGTCCCATGGACCACTAGCAGAGCCACCGGTCCGGCAGTTCGGTCCACTTCGACAATCTCGCCTACCAACGGTGCGGCACTGGCTTCAGTGGCGCCGACCACGTCGAACAGGGCGCAGCCGATCAGGTCGCCGACATAGACTTCGTCCTGAGCGGGAAGAGCACGCTCAGCGCGGGGAATGGCGACGATGAGGCCCGAGAGGGTCTCGGCGGCGGTGATGGAATCCACGCCGGAAAAGTGGAGGACCACGCCACCCTTGTGCAGCCAGTGGGAGGTCAGTTCGATCTCGCGGGGGGCTGGGGCCGGGCGGGAGGCAGACGCAGCTTCAGGCAGGAGCCAAAGGCGGCGTCTTTCGGTGAATTTTTCAGGAAAATCGGTCAGAATCTCGGCGAAGACTTCGCCCTTGCGGCCTTGCGGGCGGCGAATATGCGCCAGCCAAACCCATGGTTCAGTCGCTGTCATTGCATCCTCCGGCAGCCGGATGCAGTCGTGGCGGCCATTCTAGGTAATGTCGTCTTCTTCCAGGATGTCGAGCGTATAGCGATGATGCAGTTTCATGCTGACGGCGCCCAGAATGGTGCGCACAGAGCGTGCGGTTCGCCCCTGTTTGCCGATCACCTTTCCCACATCCTGCGGAGCAACGCGCAGTTTGAGGACAGTGTTGTCATCGCGTTCCACGGACTCGACCCGAACCTCGGCCGGTTCATCTACCAAAGCCCGCGCAATCTCGCGTACCAACTCGTCTACATCGACCATAGCGTTTTGGGTCATGCTCGTGCCCCTGACCGGATGCGGTTGAAAGTATACGACCTAAGCCGGCGATTTGGATCGGTGCGCGCATGGTATCAGCACACACCCATCGGCGTCAGCAATTGTGTGCGCGCCGGCTGGGGCGCACACACTGTCAGGGGGAGGGAAGGCGGAAATCAGGCGGCTGCGGGTTCTGAAACCGGGGCCGGGTTCTTGACTACCAGCTTGGCGACGATGGGCGAAAGCTGAGCGCCAACGCTTTGCCAGTAGGCGATGCGCTCGTACTTCAACTCGACGGAGGCCGGGCTGGTGCGGGGGTTGTAAGTGCCGACGACCTCGATCGAACGGCCATTGCGGGCGCGGTCCTTCTCGATAGCCACGATGCGGTAGTAGGGCTGTTTGCGGGCGCCGAAACGCGCCAAACGAATCATCACCACGGCGATACGGTTCCTTTCAAAATCCAATGCTCTGTTGCAGTCTTTGGGGATCGTCCCGGCCGGCGCCAACATAATTCAGGCACCTTGCCGAATCAAAGATCAGACAGGATTGCCCAATCTCGCAAGACACAACACCTAAGTATCGCCGAAAAAGACTGTTTGAAGCAAATCAGGCGATGACGGGGCGGATGGCGGGGAAGAGAAACTTCAGCACAGGGCGTACACGATGTGCCCAACTGGCTTCATCATGGGTTCCGCCACGAATCTCCTCAAAGTGGAGATTCTCGTTGGGGCGCCAGCCATGGTCCAGGAGGCGGCGGAGGAGCATCTGGGCATCTTCGAGAGTGCGGAGGCCTTCGCGGTCGCCCACATCGAGCCACAACCGCGGCTGTTCAGGGAGCTGCGGGGTGTGTTGGTTGAGGTAGCCGAGAATGCTCCTTTGATTCCACCAGACGCTGGGCGAAAGTACGGCCAGTTTGCCGAAGAGCCGCGGATGGCGCAGGCCGAGATAGAGAGAAACCAGTGCACCGAGGGACGAGCCGCCGATGCCGGTGTCGGCTCGGCCGGTGCGCACCCGATACTCGGCGGCGATCCAGGGCATCAGTTCGCGGGTCAGCATCAGCCCGTACTGTTCCGCCTCGCCGCCGCCATGTTGAGCGTCGGGTTCAAAGGTGTATTCGGCGATGCGGCGGGGACCGGCGTGGCAAACGCCGACGATCACCAAAGGCTCAGTTTCGCCTGCTGCGATGGCCGCGTCGGCGTGCTCGCGAAGGCCCCAGGTGCGGCCGGGGAGGAAGGATGTCCGCTCTTCGAAGAGGTTTTGCCCGTCCTGGAGGTAAAGGACCGGGTAGGTCCGCACCGGTTGCTGGTCGTAACTAGGGGGCAGGTAGACGATCAGATCCCGCGCATGGGGCAGATAGTGGCTGGAGAAGGCGCGATGGAGGCGCAACCGGGAGTGCGGCGAATCTTTCCGGGCCGCCAGCAATCCTCGTGGCGTCTCCGGATGTTCCTGGGGTTCCATATCCAATCGCTGCGCTCCTGTTGGCGTCGATCGCGGGCTGGCGGCGGAAGTGCCGGAGACCGGCGGCCTGTGGCTGTTACATTAACAACAAATCGACGATTCTCCTATTGTCTGCTGCGCTCCGGAGGGCGTGCGCCATGGTTCGCGAGTATCACAAGTGGACTTCCAGCTGTCTGAGGCGGGAGATGGAATTGCTCGTGTTTGGCCACGCGGGATTGCCGGTGGTGGTCTATCCCACCTCTTGCGGCCGGTTTTTCGAGTTTGAGGACCGGGGCATGGTCGGAGCCCTAGCGGACAAGATCGACGCAGGTCAGCTTCAGCTCTACTGCGTGGATTCAGTGGACATGGAGAGCTGGTACAACCGGCAGGTTGCTCCCCGCCGGCGGATTGCGCGCCAAATCGAGTATGAGAATTATGTGCTGCGCGAGGTGGTTCCGCTGATTCGCAGCAAGAACGCGGAGACGCGGATGACTGCGCTGGGGTGCAGCTTCGGCGGCTACCACGCTGTGAATATCTGCCTGCGCCATCCCGACATTTTTACCGGGATGCTCTCTATCTCCGGCGCATTCGATCTGGTGAATTTCCTCGACGGGTACTATGACCAGGACTGCTACTACAATCTGCCCACGCATTACGTGCCGCACTTGAACGACCCATGGTTTATGGAGCGCTTCCGGCGCAATCGCTTGATTCTGGCCACCGGCTGGGACGACCATTGCTTGAGCCAGAACCAGGAGTTCGACCGCATCTTAAACGCCAGGGAGATTCCCCACCAGCTCTACATCTGGGAGGCGCACAACTCCCACGACTGGCCTACTTGGGGGCGGATGGTGCGGGAGTATCTTTGAGGTGGTCAGTGGACAGTGATCAGTGAACAGTGGACAGCCGACAGTGAACAGTTGACAGTGAGCAGTTAGTTGAAGGCTCAGGAGAGGGGCATCATGAGCGAACTTAACCCTTATGAGAGATTTCTTGATGGGCGGCCGTTGAAGGCCATTCTGGGGGCGACAGCCGCTCAGATTGAGCTTTTGCTGGAGGCCATTGGGGAGCAGAAGCTGCCTGTTCCGATCGCACCCGGCAAATGGAGCGCGGCGGAGATTGTGTGCCACCTGGCCGACTGCGAACTGGTCTTTGCCTTCCGGCTACGCCAGACGCTGGCCGAGGATGGGCCTACCATTCAGCCCTTCGACCAGGAGAAATGGGCGGAAGCCTATCCCGGGGTCACTGCCAGCAAGGCGCTGGAAGTGTTTACGGCTCTCAGGGAATGGAACATGTTGTTGATCGCCGCTGCCTTGCCTGGCTCGGCGGACAGGCCGGTCACTCATCCCGAGCGGGGCACCATGACCTTCCGGAACCTCGTTGAGACGATGGCCGGCCACGACCTGAATCACCTGGGCCAGTTGCATAAGATTGTGGCGGGAGCGCAGGTGAGGTGAAGCTGCACACTCAAATGTCATCGCTTGGTTGCGAGCGGTGACGGCGGCCAGGCGATGGCAACTGCTCTATTTTTGCTTCTTAGCGGGCGCAGGCTTGGCTTGTGCGTCGGCCGGCTGCTCTCCATGATGGTGCCGGTTGTGGTGCGCCAGGGCCTTGGCAATCTCTTCTGGGGAAAGTTTGCTTTGGGCGTCAATGTGCAATACGTCGTCTGCAGGTGCAACGGTCGGTTTGGCTGAATCCATAAATCCTCCTTGGTTAAGGCAGGAGGCTTTATCTGTAATCCGTCGTATCAGGTCGCAGACAAGTTCCTGCCGTCCGGGCGGGAAAAGCCCTACAACGGCACAAACATCGCACAGAGGCAAACCGGAAAAAAGCCGTCCGCACTGCCTCTACCACCCGGATGGAAACAGCCTTCGTTCGGCTGTACCACACTTCAGCATAGTCCCATTCGGCAGGCAGAAACAGATTGTCTTTTGCGGGAACGGGCCTAGGCTTTGACCTTTTTGAGCAGCCAGGCCATGTTCTGGCCCAGGGTTTTCATGGTCTGAATGGCCTCGGCGTCCTTTTCCACGTCGCCCGGCTCAAGGCCGTAGCCGATATTCCAGTAGGACGAGCCGGGGACAATCATCTCGCTGATGAGGAAGAAGTGGTTCAAGGCGTCGAAGGCGTGCATGGCTCCGGCGCGGCGGACGGCGACCACGGCAGCGCCCACCTTGCGGCGGAAGATGCCTCCGTTGGCCTTTGAAACCAGGCAGGCGCGATCCATCAGCGCCTTGATTTCGGGAGTGACGTCGGCGACGTAAGTGGGAGAGCCGAGAAGGATGCCGTCGGCCTGTTCCATTTTCTCGATATAGGCGTTGCCCATGTCGTCGCGCTGGGCGCACTTGTGGTCTTTTTTCTTCGAGCATTCACGGCAGGAGAGGCAGCCGTGGATTTTAGCTCCGCTCATCTCGATGAGTTCGGTTTCAATCCCTTCCTTTTCAAGCTCTTTCAGAACACAGCGAAGCAAGATGGAGGTATTGCCGCCCTTGCGGGCGCTGCCGTTCAGTGCAACAACTTTGGCTGGAGTTTCGTTCATCGAAATGCTTTCCCCTTTGAAGCGCGGTCGAGCTTTCAAGGCGAACCAGCGCTTGCTTTCATCCTTCATTGTGCGCTTTTGGGGGGATCGATGGGGAAGGGAGTGGCTTCAGGTTTGGGGCTACGAGGAGCAAGTAGGTGGCGGACAATGCGATTGCCCCGGTCGCTGGTTGGCATTGAGGTATCCCACCCTTCCGCGATAAAACTACGGAAGGATAGAGCACCCATTACATTTTTTTGGAACCCATCCATCGCTTGGAACCGGACGGATTGCGACTGCGTTACGCCAGCATGGCTGCCAGGTCGGCTTCGGCCGTGGTGGTGGGCATGAGGTTGTAGTTGGTGTGAAGCATTTCCAGCACGGCGGGGGAGAGGAAGGCCGGAAGCGTGGGCCCGATGCGGACGTTGCGAATGCCCATCCACAAGAGGGTGAGGAGAATGGCGACGGCTTTCTGTTCATACCAGCTCAGGACCAGAGAGAGGGGCAGATCGTTGACCCCGCAATCGAAGGCTCCGGCGAGGGCCTGGGCGATTTTGAGCGCCGAGTAGGCGTCGTTGCACTGGCCGAGGTCGAGAAGGCGCGGCAGACCGCCGAGGGTGCCGAATTGCTGCTTGTTGAAGCGGTACTTGCCGCAAGCCAGGGTGAGGATCACGCAATCCTGCGGAACCTGCTCGGCGAGTTCGGTGTAATAGCTGCGGCCGGAGCGCGCGCCATCGCAACCGCCGATGAGGAAGAAATGCTTTAATGCGCCAGTCTTGACGGCATCGATGACCGTTCCCGCCACGCCCAGCACCGCGTCATGGCCAAAGCCCACGGTAATGGATTCGTCGGGACCTTCCGCGACAAAGCCGGGAGCATCGAGAGCCGCGGCAATGACGGGAGCGAAGTCAGTGCCAGAGATGTGCTCGACGCCTGGCCACTGTACGGGACCTGCCGTGAACAGACGAGCCTTGTAACTGGCCTTGGGCTGCTGAATGCAATTCGAGGTCATGAGAACTGCGCCGGGGAACTTGTCGAACTCGTCGGCCTGGTCGATCCATGCGCCGCCGTAGTTGCCGGCCAGGTGCTTGAAGGCCTTGAGCTTGGGATAGCCGTGTGCGGGGAGCATTTCGCCGTGGGTGTAGATGTTGATGCCCAGGCCCTCGGTTTGGAGAAGCAACTGATGGAGGTCGTGGAGGTCGTGGCCGGAGACGAGGATGGCCTTGCCCGCGAGGGGATGGAGGCGGACCTGCGCGGGAGTGGGCGCGCCAAAGGACTGAATATGCGCACTGTCGAGTTGCTCCAGGACCTGGTAATTCAGCTCGCCGACCTTCATGGCCAGACCGAGCAGTTCTTCCTGGGAGTGGGGCTTGGTGAGGGCAGCCAGGGTTTCGTGCAGCGTGGCGTAGGCGATGGGAGCGGTCGAACCCAGGGCCATGGCGTGGTAGGCATAGGCGGCGACGCCCTTGAGGCCGTAGATCACGAGTTCTTCGAGGTTCTTGCTTTCCTTGCCCTGGAGGAGGAATGCGGCGGGAAGCAACTGCTCGCGGCCCTGAGCCAGCAGAGCGGCGCGCTCGGCGGCAGGCTGCCAATTGGCCGGTCCGCCCAGAGGCTGAGCCAGGACGCCAGCCTTGGTTGCGGCGTCCGTGTAGAGAGAGCGCGCCAAGTCCCGGACCTTGGCGGCGCGGTAAACGAGTGCAGCCACTTGGTCTTCGTCGAAGTTCACATTGGTGAGAGTGGCAAAGATCGCCTCGATGGCGAAGGCGTCGACCTGAGGGTCTGCCGCGTCCAATTGACGGGCGCGATGCGCATACTGGCTGATGCCTTTGACGGCATGGATCAGCAGATCCTGAAGCGTTGCGGTGTTTTCATCTTTGCCGCAGACGCCGATGGTCTGGCAGCCCTGGCCTTGCGAGGTCTGTTCACACTGGTAGCAAAACATGGCGAATCCCCTCCGGGGTAGTGCATTTGGAATGAAGCCAGAGTAGGCCATGCCCCAAGCCCCGCACAGCGACTAAAGTCACAGGGAGGGAAATTCGCCGGTTCCGTTTAGCTTCAGGCGATCACTTGCCCGTTCATTGCGTAGACAATGGCCCTGGCGGCCGAGTCCTCGTCGGCATGCGAGCAGATCATCAGATCGTAGAGGTGCATGTTGCACCAGTTCTTGCCGAAGTACTGCTGCAGGTACTTGGCGCGCTCTCCATCGACGGTGCGCAGGCGCTGCTCGATGTCGGCGCCCTTTTCCAGCCGGTCGCGGAGGCGCACGAGGCGCTCTTTGAGGGGAGCGTAGACAAAGACGTGAAAGACGTCGGGCTTGTGCTGCAGGACGCACTGGGCGCCACGGCCCACGATCACCACGTTGCCGTCCAAATGGGACTTTTCAATGATTTTCTGGGAGATTTTCACCATTTCTTCGGCATCGAAGACGGAGTTTTCGCCCAATTCAAGGCCGGCAGCCAGAGCGGCCGAGCGCATGGCCTGCTGGTTGATGCGGCGGAGCCACGAATCGACGTGCTCGTCGTAGTGGCGCACCACGTTTTTGTCCACGTGCGCCTGATAGGCGATGGCGTCAATAATATCGCGGTCCAACAACTTCCAGCCCAGCCAAGTGGCGATGGTCTGCGCGATACGTCCGCCGCCGCTGCCGAACTCCCTGTTCACTGTCAATACGCGGTATCCCACAATCTCCTCCGCACTACTGAAACACTTTACATTACTACTGTCCAACAGTTCGTTCCAACTCGGCGCGTGCTATGGCGCGTTCCATCTCCGCCTGGAAGAGGCCGGCCTGGGCTTCGGCGAGTTGCCCATCGGCCTCTTTGAGCGCCGAGGCGTTGACGGTTTTTGCTTCCAACTGGTTGGCGGTGATGCGGCGCATCTCCTGGCGCGCTTCGACGCTCTCCCGCGCGGCTTCCAGGCCTGATTCTGTGCGCCGCAATTTACGGGTTTCCTTTTCGATCTCCACACGCACGCGGTTTTCCGCATGACGCAGATTTTCTTCAGCTTCGGCGACCTGCGCCTTACGCTCATGGACCTGGCCGCTGCGCTTGCCGAACTCGGCCAGAGTCCAACTCATTTTGAGGCCAAACAGGCCGTTGTTTTCGGTGAGCAGAGGAACGCCATCCTGGTGAACGTACTGCGCGAAGGCTCCGATTTCCGGGATGTACTCGGCGTGGGCCGCGCTGAGGCCTGCCCTGGCTTTGGCGAGGAGTTGGCGGGCTGCGGCCACCTCCGGATTGCGTTTGAGGGCTTCGGCTTCCAGATCGGCGGAGGTCAGGTCATTGGTTTCCGGCTCGGGAGCGACGAGTTCAATTTCGGTTTCAAGGGGCAGGCCGGCCAGGTCGTTGAATTCGACCTTCATGTCCTGAATGGCGTCTTCCAGCGAGCCGAGGCCGTGGCGCGCGTCGGCGATCTGGGCCTTGCCTTCCAGCACTTTCAATTCCAGGACAGCTCCGGCTTCGACGCCGTTGCGCGCCTCGGCCAGGCGCTCTTCTCCGGCCTCGATGCGCAAATCCGCGGCCAGTTTCCGCTTTTCGGCGGAGAGGAGGCCGTAGTAGAGCTGCTTCATCTTGAGCGCGACTTCGTTTTCCGCTCTCTGGGCATCGCTTTGCGCCATGCCGGCATCGGCCTTGGCGACGTTGACCCCGGCGTGAATCTTGTAGAACTGGGTCAGGGGCTCGGCTGCCGTGGTGGTGCTCAAAAGAAAATTATGGTGGCCCAGGGGAAGCGACACATTGGCGCCGGGAATGGGGCCGGGGATGGGGCCGGGGATGGGGTAGACACCGAGCGAGCCCATGGGAAATTCAAGATGTTCGATTTCCCGCAGATGCGCGCCGCTGCTGTCGTTGCTGAGTACGGGAAAGTAGTTGGCGCGGGCCTCCGTGACGCGGGCCTGCATCTCTTTCGTTTTGAGGTGCGCCATCTTGACGGTGGAGTTCTGCTGTGTGGCCAGGCGAACGGCTTCATCGAGCGTAATGGTCCGGGTTTGGGCCTGTGCAAGTGAGGCGAAGGAAAGAAGCACGAGCAAAGCCGCCACGGCGGGAAGTTTGGCCGGAACGGCGTGCTTGCGGTGCACCACCACGAACAGGACAGGGATGGCGACGAGGGTGAAGAACATGGAGCCCAACAGGCCGAAGGCAATGACGCTGGCCAGCGGCGACCAGAGGCTGGACCCGGAAAGAATCATGGGAATGACGCCGACCGCGGCGGCCGCCGAGGTGAGGAAGATGGGACGCAAGCGGCGTTCTCCGGCTTCGAGAGCGGCCTGCTCCAGTTCCACGCCGTTGCGCATGCGGTCGTAGATGTAATCGATGAGGATGATGGAGTTGCGGACCACCAGCCCGCCCACGCTGACGATGCCGATGAAGGCGGTAAAACCGAAGGTGTTGTGGGTGAACAGAAGGCCGAGGGCCGCGCCGGGCAGGGCCAGCGGAAAGGCCGCCATGACGATGAGCGGATCGGCGAAGGAGCGGAACTGGAAGAGAAGGATAAGGAAGATCAGCACCAGGCTCATCAGGAGAGCGCGCTCCATCTCCGAGAAGGTCTCCTGCTGGTTTTCGTATTCGCCGCCGTACTCGATGTGATAGCCCGCCGGCAGGTCGAGGTGGTCGAGCTGCTTGCGCGCATCGCCGAGGATTTCACTGGCCAGACGGCCACTGTCGGGAAAGGCGCGGACGGTGAGGGTGCGCACGCCGTTTCTGCGCACGATGCGGCCCGGCTGCCACTCCGGAGTGAGAGATGCAACCGCATTCACGGGAACTTTGGCTCCGGTCAAGGGCGACATCACATAGGTATCAGAAACGTTCTGGAAGCTCTGCCGGTCGGAGGGGTCGAGGCGCAGGACGACATCGACGTCGCGGTCGCCCTCCCAGAAGGTGGTCAGAGGCGCGCCTTCAAAGCCGGCGGCCAGTTGCTGCGCGATGGAGACATTGGTGAGGCCCATGCGGTTGGCCACTTCCTCGCGCACATTCACGCCCATCTGCAGGGCGTCTTCGTGCCAATCGGTGTGAACGTAGATGGCGCCGGGGGTGTGGCGGAAGATGTCCTCGACTTGGTCGCCGAGGGTTCTCAGCGTGGAAGCGTCGTCGCCGACGATGCGCACTTCGACAGGGGCTTCCATGACCTGGCCCTGCTGCAATTCCTTGACGAAGACCTTGGCCTCGGGCGCGACGTCGGCTAGGCGGTTGCGCAGCGTTTCGACCAGTTGGGGCGTTCCCTTCACCTTTTTCGTGTTTACGAGGATTTGCGCGTAGTTGCCGGCGGGCGCCTGGGGGTTGACGTTGTAGTAGAAGCGCGGCGCGCTCTCGCCGAGGAAGCTGGCATAGTCCTTGACCAGCGGTTCCTGCTTGAGAACCGCTTCAATGCGGCGCACGACTGCGTCGGTGGCTTCAATCTTTGCGCCTTCCGGCAGCCACACGTCCATAACGAACTGGTCGCGCTCGGCGAGGGGAAAGAGCAACTGTGGTACAAGTTTCAGAATTCCGACGCCGAGCACAAAGGCAACCACGCTGGAGATCAGCACGAGGCCCTTGCGCTGCATGGCCCAGGTGATGATCTGGTTGTATTTGCGCTGCATGCGGTCGAGAGGCGTGAACTTGCGCGGCTGGCCAGTGTCTTTGAGGGCGTGATCCTTCAAGCCCTGGCGGATGAAGAAGCGCGCCATCAGCGGGGTGAGGAGCATGGCGACAAGGTAGGAAGTGCCGAGCGCGAGAGCCACGGCAATGGGCAGGGCGCGGATGAATTCGCCCACCGCGCCGGAGAGCAACAGAAGCGGGGCAAAGGCCGCGATGATGGCGAGCGTCGCGGTGAGGACTGGAACGGCCATCTCCGTGGCGCAGCGCTCGGCGGCTTCGTCGATAGGCACCTTACGGTCGAGCAGTTCGACGTAGTTGTCGACGATCACGATGGCGTTGTCCACCACCATGCCGAGCACCACAATCAGCGCGGAAATTGAGACCTGGTGCAGTTCGATGCCGCAGGCGTCCAACATGCCGAAGGTCATGGAGACCGAGACGGGAATCGCGATGGCGGAGACCAGAGCCACACGCAGAGGGAGCAGCAGCAGCGTTACCAGAATGACGGCGACGATGGCGATGCCGAACTCGCTGAAGAAGTCTCCGATGCGTTCGGAGACCACGCGCGGCTGGTCGGCGACCAGGTCCAGTTTCACGTCCGGGGGAAGGGAACTCTCGATGCTCTTCAGGGTCTTGCGCAGGGTGTTGCCGAACTCGACGATGTTGTTGCCCTCGTGCATCTCGACGGCCAGCAGGACGGTCTGATCGCCGTCGATGCGCGCGAATTCGGTGGGATCTTTGTAGACGCGCTCTACGGTGGCGAGGTCGCCGATGTACACGGGCTGGCCGGTGGGCGAAAGATCGACCATCACGTGGCGAATCTGATCTTCGGTCTGGAACTGGCCGCCGGATTCGATGGGCACCTTGCTCTGCTCGGCCGGTACGCGCCCCGCATACTGCACCGTGTTGCGGCCCTGGAGCGCCTGCATCACTTTCAGCGGATTCAGGGAATACTGCGCCAGCCGCTCGCTGGAGGCGCTGATGTCGATTTCTTCCTTCTGATCGCCGATGCGCTTGATTTTGGAGACGGCGGGTAGGGCGCGCAGTCCGGATTCGACGGTCTGCGCGTAGTCCTTCAACTCGCGGTAGCCATAATGCCCGCCATGCACGGCAATCAGCACAGCTACGGTGTCGCCAAAATCGGAGTCGACGATGGGACCGCGGACGCCGGCGGGCAGATCGGTGGCTTTCAGTTGCGCCATATCGAGACGCAGCTTGGACCAGAACTCGTCGGAATCCTTGATGGACTTGTTCAGCTCGACGTTGACGATCACCATGCCGTTGCGGGTGGTGGAGAAGGTCTTTTCGCGGCGGACTTCAGAGAAGCGAAAGAGGTGCTCTTCGATTTTGCGGGTGACCTGGTCTTCCACCTCCGCAGCGGTCGCGCCTGGATAGATGGCGGCGACAATGCCGGTGTGGATGGTGATCTTGGGGTCCTCGCGGCGCGGCATGGTGAAGAGCGAATAGAGGCCCACGGCGAAGAGCATGGCCGCCAGCGTCAAGGTGACCTGAGGGTATTTGAGTGCTGCTCGAACCGGGTTCACAGACCGCCTCCCACGAGTTTTGCGGGAGAGCCTTCGCGCACATTCTGCTGGCCTGCAACTACGACTTGTTCGTTGCCGGTGAGGCCGGAGCGGATCTCGACTTCGTTGCCCAGCGGCGGTCCCGGCTCAACTCTTCGCGCATAGACACGCTGGCGCGTGGGCTCATAGACATACACCTGGGTGACGCCGCGAGGATCGCGCACAATGGCATCGCCGGGGACGGTGATCACATTCACCATGACCGAGCCGAAGATGCGGGTTTCGCTGACCATGCCGGCGCGCAGCAAGCGCTGGGGGTTGGGGACCGCAATCTTGACCGTGTAGGTGCGCGAGGCAGGATCGGACGAGACGCCCACCGCTTCGACTTTGCCCTCGAACTGCTTTCCGTCGAGCGAGGGAATGGTGACGGTGGCACGAGCGCCTTCACGGACCTTGCCGATTTCGGATTCGGGAATGGCGGCACGGATTTTTACAGGGTTCAGGTCGAGCACGCCGATGACCGGCGCTCCGGAGGCAACCGTGTCGCCTACATCGATGCGGCGCATGCCGACAAAGCCGGAGATCGGGGCCAGCAGCTTGCAGTCGGCCAATTTTTTCTGGGCCTCGTGCATCTGCGCCAGGGCGGCGTGATACTGACCGGTGGCGGCTTGCTTGTCCTCGACCCGCGTGCCCTGGCGCGCCATCTCGTAGCGCTGCTGGGCCGCCTGGTAGCCGGCCTCGATCTGCTTGAAGTCGTTGGCTGCAAGGCTCTTGTGGTCGTAGAGAAACTTCATGCGCTGGTACTGGTCGAGCCAGCGCTCGTAATCGATGCGGGCCTGTTCCAGTTCCTGGGTGCGCGGACCCTGTTGCGCCTTATGGTCCACTGCTTGAGCTGAATCAGCTTGGGCTTTTGCCGCGTCGAAGGCGTTGCGGTAATCGGTTGCATCGAGTTCCGCCAACACCTGGCCCCTGGTGACGGGTTGGCCTTCGTCCACATCAACCTTGGCGATGCGGCCGGCGATCTGGAAGGCCGCAAGGGCCGTGACGTTGGCCTCCACTGCTCCGCTGGCCGCCACGGAAACGGGCTCGTTGATTTGCTGGGGGGCGCGGACGCGCACGGCAACCGGCTGGTCTGCCGCCACCTTCGGCTTGGGTCCGCAGCCGGCTAGCGTCAGCATGGTTAGCAACGCTGTGGCAGCGAAGACGATGGTGGCGGGGGCGCGATTCATGCCAGGGATGGAAGGAAGAGAGCAAGAAGAGGTTTTATCGAGCATGATGGACCGTTCTTTCTTGACAACAAAAGAATGACACGTCATTCTTTGAATGACAAGAGGTCTTGGAATAAAAAATGGTTTACCGCAAAACACCAGCCACGGAAGCTCGCAAGGCGGAGCGCCGGAGGGCAATTCTAGCCACCGCAACCCGGATTTTTGGTAGCTATGGCTATCACGCGACCACGGTGCCGATGATTGTGGCAGAGTCGGGCAGCTCCACGGGCAGTTTCTACGCGCACTTCAGCAACAAGGAAGACGTATTTGCGGCAGTGCTGGAGGCGATCGACGGCAAGGTCGAGGAGTTGGTCCATCAAGCCAGGGACTCGCAAGCCGACCCGTTGTTGGGAATCAGCTGCGCAGTGGAGGAGCTTTTTCTTTTCCTGGCCGCCAATCCCAAAGACGCACGGATACTCATCGTCGAGTCTTCAGGCCTGGGTCCGCGCCTGGAGCAGATTCGCCGCGCCATACTTCGCCGTCAGGGCGAAGAGGTTCGGCGATTGCTGGAGATGGCGACAGATGGGATCGAGGTCGCGAATCTGGCGATTGCCGCGCACTGCCTAGTGGGCGCGGTTTACGAGGCTTTGACCAGCTGGCTGGAGGAGAGCCCCGAGGAGCGCATGTCGGCCGCGGACGTGGCGCGCGCGGTGGCGCACTACAACATGCGCGCATTACGGCGCCAGGTCTGAGGCGGCCGTTAGACCGGCGATACCTCAGCGACCAATCCATCTTCGTGCGAGGCGGCCTGCCGTACACTGGTGTTGAATTCAGCCGTGGAATGCGGATTTTTCGCGGGACCGCGCTGAGGAGACGGAGGATGCGCATGAAGAAGATCGGCGTTCTATTCGGGATGGAGAACAGTTTTCCCAGTGCACTGGTGGAGCAGATCAACGCTCGCAATGTGGAGGGAGTGACCGCGGAGTTTGTCCTGACCGGCGCGGTCGAGCTGGATAAACCTCCGGCCTATGCAGTGATTGTGGACCGCATCTCCCACGAAGTCCCTTTCTATCGCGCTTTTCTGAAACACGCAGCCAGCTACGGCACGGTGATCATCAACAACCCCTTCTGGGGCTCGGCCGATGACAAGTTCTTCAACTACACGCTGGCCCGGAAGCTGGGCGTGGCCGTGCCTCCCACGGTGATCCTGCCGCACAAGCAGCACCCCAGAGGCACGACCGGCCGCTCCTTGCGCAATCTTGAATTTCCCCTCGATTGGGATGCGGTGTTTGCCTATGTGGGCGAGGAGGGATTTCTGAAGCCCATCGACGGGGGAGGGTGGCGGGACGTTTATCACGTCCATAATCGCGAGGAGTTTTTCAGGGCTTACGACCAATCCGGCGAGCTGTGCATGATGTACCAGAAGGCGGTGGATTTCACGGAGTATTTTCGCTGCTACGTGGTGGGCCAGAAGAAGGTGCGGACGATGCCCTACGACCCGCGCAAGCCCCATGCGGAGCGCTATCTTCAGGAACCGGCGGGGACCAGGAAGAAGCTGCTGCAACGCGTCCGGCGGGATGCCTTGAAACTTTGCCGGGCGCTCGGCTACGACTTCAATACGGTCGAGTTTGCGGTGGAGAAGGGCATTCCTTACGCGATTGACTTTATGAATCCGGTTCCCGACGCAGGACTTGAAGCGGTGGGCCAGGCGAACTTCGACTGGATCGTCAACGAAGTGGCTGACCTGGCGATTGCGAAGGCCAAAGTGGCTCCGCAGATGCCGCAACTCCGCTGGGCAGGTTTCCTTGGCGCGGAAGCGATACCAGCCAGGAAAGCCAAGAGAAGGCGCACCGCGCAAAAGAAAGCGAAAGCCGCCCCTATCAAGCCAAAGAAGCAGGAACCGGCGCCGAGTGTTCTGCTGGTGGAGAAGTAGCGCCCAACTGCGTGGCGAGGCATACGCCATGATCTTTCGTCCCTACAGACCGGAGGACTTCGAAGCGCTCTACGGGATCGAGGTTCTTTGTTTCAAGCCGCCGCTTCGCTTTGGCCGCTGGTATATGCGCGACCTGTTGCAACGCCGCAATTCCGCCGCGTGGATTGCCGAAGAGGGAGGGCGTGTGGCGGGCTTTGCCATTGTCGAGTGGACGGAAGCAGAAACCGGGCTGGCAGCCTACGTTCAGACCATCGAGGTGGCTCCGGAAGCGCGCTCCCGCGGGATTGGCCGCGCGTTGCTGGCCCGTGTGGAGGGATCCGCCTTGCATGCGGGAGCAGATCCGATCTGGCTGCACGTGGATGAGCAAAATTCCGTTGCGCAGCGGCTCTATAAGACGCAGGGTTACTCCGCCCGAGACCGGGTGGAGGATTATTATGCGCAGGGGCGGGCGGCGCTGGTTTACAGCAAGAGCCTGGCGCAGGTTCGCGGAAGAAAGAGGGAAGGTGGGGAGACGCGGTAGGAGATCGAGAGGCTTGACGTGTGGCCGCTCTGGCACACGATCGATTCGCACTGGTCCATTGCTGAAAATCCGGGCCAAAATCCAAACCGCGTAGAATAGAGATATCCCCATGTCCATTAGCAATCCAAATCTCCCCAAATCGTGGTTGGCGTTGCGCTCGTATTCAGTGGAAATGTTTCTCCACGACCTGCTGGCCGGAATCACGGTCGGGCTGGTCGCACTGCCGCTGGCCATGGCCTTCGGCATCGCCTCAGGCGTTACGCCGCAGGCCGGTATTTACACGGCGGTGGTGGCTGGCTTCATCATTTCTGCCCTGGGCGGGTCGCGCACACAAATTGGAGGGCCTACCGGCGCTTTCGTGGTGATTGTGGCGGGGATTGTGCTGCGCTTTGGCATGCCCGGCCTGGCCATGGTCACGGTGATGGCGGGCATTCTTCTGGTGGTGATGGGCTTGACCGGCCTGGGCGCGGCGGTGCGCTTCATTCCGCGCATGGTGGTGATCGGCTTCACCAACGGCATTGCCATTCTGATCGCTTCAACGCAGATCAAGGACTTCTTCGGGCTCAAGACGGGCCCGGTTCCCAGCGAGTTTCTGCCGCGTATCAAGCTGCTTATCGCGCACTCCGGAAGCCTGAACTGGTCTGCGTTGGGATTGGGTCTGGGCACGTTGGCGATTCTGCTGATTCTGCCGCGCATTACCAAGGTGATTCCCGCCTCCATCGTGGCTCTGCTGGTGGCGACCGGCGTGTGCGTTGTCTTTCACCTGCCCGTCGAGACCATCGGCAGCAAGTTCGGCGGCATTCCGCGCGGGCTGCCGCCGTTTGCGATTCCCGACTTTCATGCCGAGCACATTCTGCCCCTAATTCCATCGGCGTTCACTGTGGCTCTGCTGGCGGCTCTGGAAAGCATGTTGTCGGCGGTGGTGGCCGACGGGATGACCGGCGACCGGCACAACCCCAACGTGGAACTGGTGGCGCAGGGCATCGCCAATATCACCTCGCCTCTGTTCGGCGGCATTCCCGCCACCGGGGCGATCGCGCGGACCGCGACCAACATCCGCGCCGGCGCACGGTCGCCGATCTCCGGCATTGTTCATGCGTTCACACTGCTCTTGATTCTGCTGGTGGCCGCGCCTCTGGCGAGTTACATTCCGCTGGCCACGCTGGCGGCGGTGCTCTTCGTAGTCGCGTACAACATGGGCGAATGGAACGAGATCGGCGGCATCCTGCAGATGGATTTCACGGCGATCTCGGTCTGGCTGGTCACTTTTGGACTCACTGTCTTTGCGGATTTGACAGTGGCCGTGGGCGTGGGCATTACCCTGGCCGCCCTGCTCTATATCCACCGCGTGGCCGAGACTACCACCGTTTCTCCGGTGACCGACGAGTACATCCGCGACGGTTTGCCCCACGTATTGCAAGGGCGCATTGTGCCGGAGTACGTGAGCCTTCTGCGCATCCACGGGCCGTTTTTGTGGGGCACGACCGAGAAGCTGGTGGAGGCGACGGTGAACATCGAAGCCTTCGAGCCGGTGGTGATTCTGCGGCTGAGGAATATGACCGCCATCGACGCCACGGGCATTCACACCATCGAGGCCTTCGCCAAACGGTTGAGCGAGTCGGGCCGCACACTGCTGCTCTGCGGGGCCATGGAACAGCCTTCCAAGCTGCTCAGCGGCAGCCGCTTTCTGGACCTGGTGGGCCGCGAGAATATCCTGCCCAACATCAAGGGAGCGCTGGACCGGGCGAGAGAGATTCACGAGATTCCATTGCAAGCAGTATCAAGCTGAAAAGAATGCGTAAAAAATGCGAATCCCGCGCATTTTGGGTGCGAGGTTCACGTAACTACAAGCGCTGAAATGCCTCCGGCTTGCGGTCTGCCGCTTTGAGGCCGTTGGCACCGGGGACGAAGAAATCGCTGGCTGCGAGATCGCACTCGTCGATCAAGCTCAATCCGTAGGCGCAACGTCCCAGATCGTCAGGTCCGGTATTGTTGGAGCCAAAGGTGAACTTGCAGCCGGCGGCTTTAGCACGGCGCACAAATTCCGGGCCAGGCAGACGATAGAGATCGTTCAACTCGATCGCGACGCCATTTCTGGCCGCTGCGCCAATCACTTTTGCCATCCGCACGCCGGTCCAGAGGCGCTCGTAATCCATCGCCAGGATTGCAGGCAGAAACGTCGGGTTGACGAAAATGTCGATGGGCTCGTGCTCAAGAAGATCGACGGTGCGCGCAACCAGCGTTTCCATAAAGTCTTCAACGTCTGCGATTGAACCGACCTCTTCGGGAATCCAGAGGCGCATGCGCTGGCCATGGTTGTCCGTCCAGGTCATGGCATCGGTGAAGATGTAGTCGAATCGGGCGGCTGTCTGGCGGGAGAACATACCGGTCCACTCCCGCCCTTCCGCCTGCATACCGGCAAAGACAGGCTGTCCCTTCAGGCTGTCGAGGAATGCGAGCGCAGCCGCGTCGTCCTGAACGGGGAAGCCCTTTCCGCAATTCACGGCAATGCCGTATTGGATTTCGTCGCGACGTGACCTGTCGAGCGCCTGCTCGAGGGTGAGGCCTCCCTTGAGATGAACGTGAAGGTCGATCAGGGGAGTGCCAACCATGCGATGATGGGCAAGGCGGCGGGAAATCACGTCGCTGCCCGATTCGCATTCCGGTGAACGCAGCTTTGCCGGCATTTCAATCTCCTAGCGGACATACGAGATTTTCAGAAGCGAACAAGCCTCTACTGTATGGCAGGAGAATTCTACAACGATTGCAATCGTGTTCCTGAATCGGGCAACTGGAGACAATGAGTCCAGTGGTCTCCCATTTTCAGTGATGGAAAAGGATGTGCTACTCAGTTCTGCGCGAGCGAACGCAGGGAAACTGGGGAAGCTTCCGGATTATCGACCGCAAGGTGCCCGGCTTGCATCTAACGCAGAATGATCAAGAACGCAGGAATCGGCATGACTTATAGACAGACGTTTTTCCAGATTGCTACTGTTCTGTTCTTCCTTTTTGCACTCGAAGGATACGCGCACGCGTCCGCAGCACTGCTGATGGAAGAGCCCTATGGTGAGTTTGGGGCAATGAATCCGACTGGCCACGCCGCTATCTACCTGAATCACGTTTGCGCGGAGACTCCCACTGTTCTTCGTCTATGCCACGATGGCGAGTTTGGGGTCGTCATCAGCCGTTACCATAAAATCGACGGCTACGACTGGATCGCTATGCCACTGGTGGGGTACCTCTACGCTGTCGATGCGGTAAGCGAGATTCCAAGCAGCGTGGACAAGGAAAAGGTTGCGGCGTTGCGCGACGCCTATCGCAGGGCGCATCTGCTTGAACTTATACCGGACAACAGCACAGGCGGACCGCCCAAAGGCGAGTGGACCCAGTTGGTCGGATCGTCTTTTGACCGGACCATCCACGGCTTCCAGGTAGACAGCACCCGCGAGCAGGACCAACACTTCATCGACCTGTTGAACGACCACAAAAACAAGGGACATTTCAATCTGCTGTTCCACAACTGCGCTGACTTCTCCCGTGTGGTGCTTGATATCTATATGCCTCACTCGATCCACCGCAACTTTTTCGCGGATGCGGGCCTGATGACACCCAAGCAAGACGCGCGATCTTTAGTAAAATATGGCAGCAAATACCCCGAAGTCCACATGACCGCGTTCGTCATTCACCAGGTTCCAGGTACGGTGCCCAGAAGTCATGCCGTCGACGATATCGCCGAGTCGCTGGTCAAGAAAAAGAGGTACCTGCTTCCTTTGACCGTACTGGCTCCGGAGGTGACCGGCGGGGTGGTCGTTGCGTATCTGGTCGACGGCCGCCTGAAGTTGCCGAAAGGCACACCGGTCTTCGAGATCGGCGACGAAGAAACTACCGGAGCGCCAGCGCCGGTGGTTGAGCCGCCGCGAGAGCGTCTCCCGCTGCGGCCGGAGCCGGTAACCACGGCATCTTCTCCAGAGACACCTCAGCCATGACGCTCGATCTGACACAAACGAAAAAACGGGCGGATCGGTTCAGAGTCCGCGAATACCCTGTCACTGCCTGTCACGGGTTACGATGCATGTAACTGGGGCACTTCATGCGCTTTGAGGGGGAACCGGAGGCATCGGGGCCGGTTATTTTCCACCCTCCGCGATGAAACCAGCGGAAGTGTAAGGCACTTGGGCCCCGCCCATTTTCTTTGTTGAAGATCTCATTGCCGTTCCAGGCGTGCTACCGCTTAAAATGGCGCATGGCTCAGCGAGACCTTTACGTTGACCGCCTGCGCGGAGTGATGACCGCGGTGGTCGTTCTGCATCATACAGCGATTACCTACGGCGCCTCGGGGGGATGGTTCTACCACGAGCTCAGGCCTTCCGGTGCGTCCGCCAGCATGCTGCTAACCCTCTTTTGCGCTACGAATCAGGCGTACTTCATGGGCTTTTTCTTTCTGCTGGCGGGATATTTCACGCCACGGTCGCTGGAGCGGAAGGGGTACGGCCACTTTCTGTGCGACCGTTTTCTGCGCTTGGGGCTGCCGCTGCTGGCGTTTGGCCTGATCCTGGGACCGCTGACCGCGGCGATGGTCAATGTCGCAGAGGGACACGGTTTCTGGGGAACGTTCGTCTGGCTCTGGCAGCATAAGGAGTTCATCAACGGTCCGCTCTGGTTTGTGCAGGCGCTGCTGCTGTTCAGCCTGGGCTACTGCGCCTGGCGGGCCGTGCTGGGCGCGCCGCTGGCCGCGGACGAACGCACGCCGAGGCCTGTCCCGGCCTATCGATGGTGGCTGGCGAGCGCGCTGGGGGTTGGCGCTGCTGCGCTGGCGATTCGGCAAGTGATTCCTGTCGGCGTGAACGTCTTTGGCCTGCAATTGGCCTACTTTGCCAGTTACGTCTTTCTTTTTGCGGTGGGCATTGCCGCCTGGCGACACGACTGGCTGCGGCAATTGAGCTGGAAGGATGCGCGGCCGTGGATCGTGGCGCTGGCGATTGCGTGGCCCTGCGTGCCGGTGAGCATCGCTGTGGCTACCAAATTGAATGGACCCGGGAAATCAAATTTCTCCGGAGGACTTTCCTGGCCGGCGATTCTCTATGCGTGCTGGGAGCCATTCGTGGCCTGGGGGTTGATCGCGGGGTGGATCCTGATTTTCCGCGAACACATGAACGGGGCTTCAGGCTTCTGGGCGTGGATCAACCGGCGCGCTTACGCGGTCTACATTATTCACCCGCTGGTGGTGGTGGGGGTTGCCCTGCTTCTCCATGCCTGGGTTGCGCCGGCGCTGGTCAAATTCGGCGTAACAGGCCTCATGGCCTGCGTTGTCAGCTGGTTGCTGGCCGATCCGCTGGTACGGCTGCCGGGGGTAAGAAGCGTGGTGTAGTGCCGAGCCTGCACCGCGAACTTCTGGCAGGCGAGCCTGCATTTCCCACAGGGGGCGCAAACCCCTAGAATTTCGGATCTAGAGCAGAATCAAGACAGCTATACCCATCGGTGATTCTACGAGTAATACTGGTTTCTCTGGCGAATTGACCGCGACGACGAGGATGGGACGAGCCTATTCGGGCGATCTGCGGGTGAGGATTTTTGGAAGCTGATGAGCGCGGCGAGGGCTCTTGCCGTGTGCTCGCCAAGGGCTTTGGCGTCAGTTGGGAGTAATTGCGCAAGCTGCGCCGGCAACAGGCTGGGACTGGTCAGAAGACGCGTGTTGCGCAGTCGCGATATGGAGTCCGGAGCAAGGTGACCGAACCGGTCAAGGCGCACATACTCAACATGGTCAAGTCGCAGCCGGACCTGATCCTGGCCGAGTTGCGGGAAAGTATCCGTTCGGACAAGGGGGTTTCGATGAGTTGGGGGCTAGGCAGTGTCTGACGAATCGATAGCTCTGAGGTAGATCCGCATAAAGGCCAGTTTGAGCATTGCCAGGTAGTCACGTGCCAATTTGTCGAAACGGGTGGCGATGGAGCGGCATTGCTTGAGTTTTCCAATTGTCCGCTCAATCACGTTGCGCATGCGATAACGATCTTGGTCAAGGGTTGGCAAGCTCGGCCGCCGTTCCTGTTCATCCCGGCGATAAGGGATGACAGGGCGGATTCCATGGGTTTCCAGCCAGAGCCGAATACGCGGAGCACTATAACCGCGGTCGCCCAGAAGCCATACCAGCCATCGGCCACTGTATCCATCCAGCACCAACTCCTCCAAGTAGCAGGATTCATGACGCTGACCAGCGCTGAGCAACACCCCCAAGGGTAGTCCATTGCCATCGGTCAGCAGGTGGAGCTTCGGTCCCCAGCCACCCTTGGAACGGCCGAGAGCTGCTTCAGAGCCCCCTTTTTCGCCCCTGCCGCTGGGCGTGCCGCACGGATGTTGCTGCCGTCTACGCACCAAGTATCCCAATCAATGCGACCCAACTGATCCAAGCGTAATTGCAATCGATCCAGCAGCCGCTGCAGCGTGCCATCCCTCTGCCAACGGCGAAAACGGTCATAAACCGTCTGCCATGTACCATAGCGTTCGGGAAGATCGCGCCAACCAGCGCCGGTATTCAGCTTCCAAAACATGGCGTTGAGAAGCTCCCGATGCGGACGCCATTGACCGCCTCGTTGTCCATTCCGCGGCAACGCATCGCACAGCAGTTCCCACTGCTGGTCATTCAGCTCATGTCTTCGTGTAGCCATCCATGTGTCGTCGGGAGAAACCGCCTACCTGTCTTCTAAAACCCCGGATCGACTCGGAAAAGTACCTTCCTTGATTAGTCAGACACTGCCTAGTGCACCTGTGGGTTGTGCGGCTGGGTCTGGGGCTGAAAAAAAGTCGCTCCACGCCGTCGAACGAGACACCGAAACTAACCGTATCCGTGGTGCCGAGTTCCACCAGCGCATCCTCGCGATCGATCCGAAAAGGCACGTCTTGCTTGACGAAAGCGGCATCTGGGCCACGATGAGGCGGCGCTTTGCGCGCTGCCTCGGCGGGGCGCGCATCCATGAAGGGACGCCGGAGGGAGACTGGCAGATCGTCACCATCCTGGGTGCGATGAGCCTGGGCGGCATGATCGCTACGATGACCGTCGCCGCGGCCACCGATAAGGAGATCTTCCTGGCCTACCTAGACCATTTCCTCTGCCCGGCCCTCACTCCAGGAGATGTGGTGGTGATGGACAACCTCAGTTCGCACAAGGTAGACGGCGTGCGGCAGCGGATCGAGGCCGCAGGTGCGCAGCTGCTTTACCTGCCCCCTTACTCGCCCGACCTGAACCCCATCGAAAAGGCCTGGTCCAAATTCAAACAACTGCTTCGCTCCGCCAAAGCTCGGACTGAACAAGCCCTCGACCAAGCCATCACAGAACCCCTCCAGGAAATAACAGCAGACAACGCACAGGCATGGTTCAGGTTGATCCTCAACTGGGTACAGCTATGATGAAAATGCTCTAGAGTCCGGCTTGCTCGTCTCTGCTGGCCCCAGAGCATTGGTTCGCCTGGGCTTCCCATCGGCGTAGTGGAGCGCTGGTTCCCGGCACTCTACCCGGCGAACTTCCGTTGAAATGCGCAGCTATCCGGATCGCTTCATCAAAATCAAACATAGTTTCTGAAAACCGGCATTTCAGTCAGCACGGGTAGCCGCTCGGGGGTGTGCTGCATAGAAGTGGGCGATGGTAGCGGAGTCTATTTTGGGCCACTATTCGTTGCGTAAATAATACGTACGGATTGGAGGCCACTTTTTTATGACGCAAACTCCTGCCGAATGGGAGTATCGACGCCTGGCAATCTGTCATCAGATTGGACAACTCGGCGACCTTCGTCCTGGTTCCATCACAAGCACTTCTGGCCGATGTGGCAAGCCGGAATGTCGCTGTCATCGGTCAGGCGAGCCGGCGCATGGCCCCAACGTCAGTGTCACCTACAAAGTGGATGGGAAGTCCGTCTCCGAGTCTTTGCCATCTCCGGCTGCGATGCGTAAGGCGGAGCGAGAGGTAGCGGAGTTTCGCAAGTTTCAGCAGCTCACTCGCGAGTTTGTCGAAGTCAATGCCGAGGTTTGTCGTCTGCGCCCGATCGAGGAGGCAGTGCCGTCGGGACAGGAAAAAACTGCGGAAGCGATCCGTCAAGAAGTCGCGCGCGAAGTAGATCAACTTCTGTACGTCGTCTTCAGTGGCCAGCGCAAGACCGGGCGTCTGGATCTGGAAGCAGTCGAGATGGCAGTGCGCGCTGCCATGCACCATGCAGGCTCCGCTCCGTTGACCGAGCTGCTGCAGTTCGCAGCCCCGACGACAGAACAGGAGCGTACGATTGCTTGCGACTGTGGCCAACGCGCCAATTATCGGGAACTACGCTCCAAGCCGGTGCTGACAGTCGTGAACCCGGTGCAAGTATCGCGTCCATATTATTTGTGTTCGTACTGTCATCAAGGCCAGTTTCCGGCCGACATGAAACTGGATATCGAGAATACAGAATTCTCGCCTAGCGTACGCCGCATGCACGCCCTGGTGGCCCAGGATGCCCCCTTCAATCACGGCCGCCAGCAGATGAAAGTCCTGGCCGGTCTGGAAGTGACCACCAAGTCTATTGAGCGCAAGGCAGGAGCAATCGGTGAAGATATCGCCCAGCGCGAACGGGAGCAAATGCGGAAAGCGATCCAGTTGGATCTGCCCGTCATCGTCGGCAAGCCGATTCCGGTTCTCTACGTCGAGATGGATGGGACCGGAGTGCCGGTGGTAAAGAAGGAAACGGTAGGCCGCCAGGGCAAGGTAGAGGGTCAGCCGGCACATACGCGGGAAGTCAAGCTGGGATGCGTGTTCACCCAAACCTAGTACGACAAGGAGGGCTTCCCCATCCGCGATCCGGATTCCACCACTTACACCGGAGGGATCGAGACCGCCGAAGAATTTGGTAAACGAATCTATCTCGAAGCCTGCCAACGCGGATGGAGCGCCGCGGTAAAGAAAGTTGTATTAGACGACGGCGCCGAATGGATCTGGAATCTTGCCGATCTTCACTTCCCGGGACCGATTCAGATTGTCGATCTCTATCACGCGCGCAAACACCTGTGGGAGCTGGCACGCAAGTTGTATCCCAATGACGCCACGAAGCAGAAGGCTTGGATGAAAAAACACCAGCGACTGCTGGACAAAGGGGTAATCGAAAAACTTGTCATCACGCTTCGCTTCATCGATTCAACCAATCCCGAGGTCGTCGAAAAGCTTCGCATCGAGACAAATTATTTTGAGAGGAATGCCAACCGCATGCGCTACCCCAGGTCTCGTCGCGAGCACTTGTTCGTCGGCTCCGGCGTCATCGAAGCGGGATGCGAAACGGTAATCGGCTCGCACTTCAAGCAGTCCGGCTTGTCCTGGACAGTTCGCGGCGCCGACGCTATTGTTGCCCTGCGGTGCTGCCAGCTAAACATCCAATTCGAGGACTATTGGGAGACGCGCCCGGCCGGGCTGCATGATTCCACTTCCATATCGCCCACCCTCCGATGCGATTCCTCTGCCACCTAAAGGCGGCGGTCCCCACGCACAAGATCTATGGATCCTGTCCGGATTATGCACAGATTTGTGCACTTTTGAGCAGACGAGGGAGGGAGCGCGATGGGAGAGTCGACTATAAGGCAGTCGGCTTTGTACTCGCCAGGGTCCCCATGACACCTTGGTGGCGAGTTGTGAGCAGTTTGGAGTTATCATCAACGACCATTTGACGCAGGAGCCCGTTTCTCCATTTTCTCCAGTGGTAAGCAATGTTGCCACGGTTCTCGAAGACCAAACCCAACAGGTCATCGACGACTGGTACGTTCGACTACGTGCAGAGGAGCTGCTCCAAGGTTCAGTGACAGACAAGGAATCTCGTTCCTCCCACCTGCCCCAACTTTTCCACGAACTCATTTATCGCCTTCGGCATCCCACAGGATTGGATGCAACCACACTCGTATCCAAAGCGGCAGCGGAGCATGGCCTACTGCGACTCAAGCAGGGATACCCGGCGGCCGTTCTGATAGAGGAGTCGCGCTGTTTGCAAGTCAGCATTTTTAACACTTTGAATGCGAACGCCCACCGGATCAACTTCAATTGCCTGCTGCCGGACATCATGGTGATCGCGGATGAGGTGGACGCGCAACTTGCGATGGCAATGGCGAGCTATGCGTCAGGGGGAACGTAACCTCTGTGTTGCCAGTGTCTCCGGCTTAAGCTCTCAGACGTCGGTCTCTTGAACACCTGAGGCGGGCGTTGTTTTGGAGCTTTCAGGTAGCTGGAGAGTAGGAGAGTAGCCTCTGCTTGCGTGGTTTAGCCTCTATACTCCCTGGAGATGAATCGAGCGAAGAGGGTCTGAACTCAGGTGGCGGTGACGCCGCATACTCTGCCTTTGGTCCCAGCCTGCCTTTCCCGTGATAATCTGCACCTGCACACAATCGAGTCGCACAAGCCACTCTCCGGCTACTTCTGCCACTTCTTTGCTGGTCAGCATAGCGTGATTTGTTTCGCCAGGAAGAGGAGTTCGGCTCATGGAACAGAGGAAGTTCGACACATTGCTTCGCAGTGCGGTGGGGATTCCTGTGATTGCCCTGGCCGTCTTCGCAGCGCTGCTTCTGTGGGAGATTCAGTCCCTGAGGAGTTCCCTAGGCAAGCTGGACCATACGGACCAGGTGGTCAGTGCCGACCGTGAATTGACCACACTGACCGTCGACCTGGAAACCGGTCTTCGTGGATACCTGTATACCGGGAACGATGAATTTCTTCAGCCATATAATAATGCCGCGTCGACCATGGATTCAAAAATCGCCGCACTCAGCCAACTCGTTTCTAACAAGAAAGCCCAGCAGGACCAGATTGACAGCATTCAGAGCAGTTCTGACAAGTGGCGTCTGCTGGCTGAGCGGGCGATTGATTTGCATCGCACAGGAAAAGAAAACGATGAGTACGAGCCGAGCACCGAAGCCAACAATCTGCAACTGAAGCAGTTGATGGATTCGATTCGCGCGCAGCATAAGGCCTATATTGCGGCTGAAATGGGGTCGCGGGATACATACGTGCGACGAGCTAGGAGGTTTTCCTGGCTGACGACTGTCACCTGCACAATGTTGGCAATATTGGGAGGAGGCATCTTGGCGCTGTTCACAGGGCACCAGATGCGGTCCCTGAACAGGAACTTCAAAGCGTCGCTTAAAATTGCGGAAACCCATGAGGAGTCTCTGAATGAAAAGGGTCAGCTCCTTGATCTTGCCTACGACGCCATCGTTGTGCAATCCATCGAAGGGACGATCCGATTCTGGAATCACGGGGCGGAGAAAATCTACGGATTTTCCAAGGAGCTTGCCACTGGGCATACCTCGCGGGCCCTGCTCCACACAGTCTTTCCGGAGCCCCTGGCCAACATTGAGGAGAAGCTGCTGCGACACGGACGTTGGGAGGGGGAGCTCATATGCACGGTACAAGACGGCACACGTGTCACGGTGGCCAGCCGCTGGACGTTGCGACGAGACGACAAAGGCCAAGCCACCGGATTGATGGAGATCAGCAGCGACATCACCGCACGCAAGAAAAGTGAGGAGGACTTGCGCCAACACGAGATGTTGCTGCGTACAGTTGCCGAGCAAACTGACATAGGCCTTGTTGTGCTACGCGAGGATCGTCGATACCTTTACAGTAACCATGCTTATGCCAAAACACTGGGTCTTAGCGCGGAGCAGATCGTCGGCAAGAGCCTGGTGGAGGTAATGGGAGATTCATACAATGAGATCAGGGAACAGCTGGACAGAGCCTTTGCCGGCACACAGGTTGACTTTGAGACCCAGAGCCCAGCGCGATCCGGCATGCGAAACCAAGAAGCCGCTCGGTCGTACGCCATTACTTACAAGCCTCTCAAACGGTCAGGCGAAGGCACCCGCGTCATTGTGGTCATCATCGACACCACCAAGCGCAAGCGCGCGGAAGAAGAGATCCGCACCAGCCAAGAGCGCTTGTCCGCGATCATAAGCATGGCAATGGATGCGGTGATCACGTTCGACTCGAGCCAGGATATCATTTTGTTTAGATGAATATCACGCTAGCTCCGGCGTGGCGACAAGCTGTTTGTAAGTGATGGTTTGTGTGCAGATGCAAGCGCGCAGTAGGCGCACCATCAAGTCCGGCTCCATGGTGCGGCGGTTTAGCCTGT
>Ga0302190_10000342_pt1 | contig 29415 bp, 30 predicted proteins | sample II_Bog_E2_3_FD_198784 | JGI IMG/M metagenome (GOLD analysis project Ga0302190, IMG submission 198784) | Peat permafrost microbial communities from Stordalen Mire near Abisko, Sweden - II_Bog_E2_3 | ecosystem: Environmental > Terrestrial > Soil > Wetlands > Peat | place: Sweden: Abisko... | reverse complement strand
GCCGGCAAGATGGCAAAGTAGCCTACCTTCGCACACCCCGAACCCGTCAACCATGGCGTTGGTCGGAGGCGTACTTCCAATGCTGGAACCTGCTCTGGACTTGGCGCGTAGTAAGACTCTCGTCAGTGCCTCGTCCGGGAAACAGCTTACCGTTTACGATCTTTCTTCCAGGCCCGCAGTATTTTTGAAGGCTTTCCAACAGCAAGCCAAGCCGCGCTATCACATGCACAGTTCGCGGACGCCCGCTTTTGCCATTCTTTACCTGCAAGGTTCTTGTGGCTGCGTTGTAATCCTGTTCAGCCAGTTGCAAAGCTTCGGCTCTGCGCAGGCCGGTGAAAGCATACAACGCAAAGAGTGTTTCATCTCGAACCCGCAAAGGGTCGCTCGAATGGCGAATCGCCCGAAGAAATGAATGAACCTCGTGCAACGTCATGGCTTGAGTGGGCACAGATTCAATGTTCGATCTCCCCAATAACCGGGCGGGATTCGCCGGTATCCTTTTGGTCTCGACCGCCCAGCCAAAGAATCCCCTGTATGCGCTTCTATGGCGATTCAAAGTTGTTTGCGAGCGGCGCTTTCGGGGCTGACCATCAATTGCCGTCAAGCCAGCAACAGTCGCATTGAGCAGCGTCGGGGAGACATCCCGCAACGGGATGTCCGCTCCCATTTTTCTTCCAAGCAGCGTAAGGCTCTCTCCATAGGAGCTAATCGTGGTTGCCTTCCTTCCAGACGCCCTCAAGTATACGAGGTAATCGACGGCAGCGCAGCAAAGCGCCTGTGTTCCTTGATTCTTGCCATCCATCAAATAATCATGTTCCTTGCCGTGCTCGTGAAAAACTGTCCCGCGCGAATTCAAAGCCATGCAACTCTCCTTTGGCAGCCCAGCATCAATTCGGCGCCATGAACCAGACACCTCAGATTCAGAAAACCAGGCGTGTCGAAAAGGGCTTTGGGAGCCAAACAGGCGGAGCGCTTGCGACATTCTGTCAGAGAAATTGACAAAATCGGCGGCAGGATGATCCTTGGCTCCTGCCAATTCGGCGATCTGCGGGTCGATTTTCGTATTTCGTCAAACGCGGCTGTTTCTCCGCGTTAGTATCCATCTTTGTTTGGAATGATTTACGCCAAGTGCGCGAGCGACCGGCCAAGAAATGTCGAAAATCGATTTTCGACAAACGCTTCAATGCGCGTAAGTTGTTGATGAATCGAGGCTTGGCGGACAAGCCTCGATTCATCCCAGTCCTAAGTCTAGTGTTTTCTATTGTTTCCGACTTCCCATAATACCTCTACTGCGACTTCATACAGATTCAGCAGCTTGACTGCGTTCTGATCGACGCGGCCCGCATTGGAGCCGGTGAACTGGTTGAGGTCGGGGCAGGCGGCCAGGGTAAAGGTCATCGTGCCGGGCCCGCAATGGCTGCTGAACGGATCGCGAACATACCCGTCGGAGGTGGTGTTATTCCGCAGACCCGAGACTGGGTCCACGGCCCCGGCGGCAACTAACCTGGTGGTGGAAGGATCCAGAATTGTGCCCCTCTGGATGGCCCGGCCCAGAAGGTCGGTCCTGGTGGTGCCATCGTTCTGGGACAGGATGTCTGCGAGGTTTGTGTAGTTGCTGCTGCGTTCGTTGGCGGTTGGAACCGTGCTGGTGAAGGATGTGCCCTGCACGCGCCGATAGCCTTCATAGTCGCCAAAGAAGAACGCCTTGTTCTTCATGATGGGGCCGCCGGCGGAAACGCCGAACTGATTCAGTCGCAGTTCGCCCTTTTTGACATTGTTGTTGTCTTCAAACCAATCGGCGGCATCGAGTTTGTCGTTGCGGAAAAACTCCCAGGCCGCGCCATGGAGGCTGTTGGTGCCGGACTTGATGGTGGCGTTCAGAACCGCGCCCGCGGAACGGCCCAGTTCAGCGCTGAAGTCCGCTGTCTGAACCTTGAATTCCTGGATCGCGTCCACCGGAGGCAGAATGACAAAGTTGGTTCCATTGAGGAAGTCGACGGCGTTGGAGTTGTTGTCGATGCCATCGAGCAGGTAGTTGTTCTGTGCCGGGCGCAAGCCATTGGCTGAGAAAGCGCCAGAGGCCGCGTTGCCGCGGGTATCGGCCTGCGGTGTTTGCATGCCGGCGCCGAGCTGGGCAAGGAAGGTAAAGTTGCGCCCGTTGAGGGGCAGGTCGTTTACCTCTTGCTGGTCGATCACCTGGCCGACCGAGGCTTCTTCGGTCTGCAGCAGTGGCGGCGCGGTGGTTACTTCGATGGTTTCAGTCGCAGCGCCGGGCTTGAGCTGAATGTTGACCAGCAGGTGCTGCCCAACCTCGACCGTCACGTTCTGTTGGGTCGTTTTGGCGAACCCCTTGGCAGTGGCGGACACCGAATAGTGCCCGATTCTGACCGGCGAGAAGCTGTATTCGCCGGCGTTACCGGCATTGGTCTGCAGGCTAATGCCCTGGTCCTTGTTCAAGAGGGTCACCCGCGCACTGGGAACAACTGCGCCGGTGGTGTCTTGAATAGTTCCAGAGATCGCACCTTCATCCACCTGGCCAAAGGCGTAACGACTTTGGACCACGAGGAAGAGCAGGCATGTGAGGGTTAGATAGCCAAACGTTCTAACCCAACGAACGGCTTTGCGATCAAGGCCCATCCTAATTTCCTCCGTTTCCTTCTGTTTTCCATCTGTTTTCGAATATTTTCCCGAGGGAAGTTGCCCGGGGGAGAAACTGGCCACCTGATGCGAAGTAGTAAACGATTACACCCGACGGCGTAAACGGTTACAGGATCGTGTTTCCGACTTCCCATAATACCTCTACTGCGACTTCAGTAAGATTGGCGACGGTCTGACGCTTTTATAACTCAAAGCTATAACCGAAGCACACGTAACTTAGTGCAGTGTTGGTTTGATTGTCGGATAGTTAGCGGGAGTGGAAACCATGCAGAAGCGAAGGGAAGCGACAAGTCGAAAAAACCCATAGTAGCTCCCAAACCAAGGGAAGCCCGGTCCTACAGAGGCCCAGTTTAAAGCCGGGGAAATTCCAAATGAAAACGTGGGATAATGTTCGTCGGCTTCGGCCGCTTTGTCAAGCCGATTCCAAGGAGCGTCAGAGCTGTTCTGATAGGCGCTGTGCGCCTTCCTCTATTGGTAAGGCGGCTCTTGCAGTTCCATCTATCTTTCTGTATTCACAACAGTTACGACATCTTGCCACACCTCAGGAAACTTGTGCGCCATGTAGAGTTCCTTCTGCTTGCAATCGAATTTCTTGAGTTTTCGGAACATCCGCAGTGCCTGAATCAAGGTGTCGATTTCGTCACGACGTAATCCGTACTTTTGATGCCACAGTGCCAAGACCATCTTCACATCCGCCAAGCTCACCTGGTTGCCGGCTTGTTCGGCAATGCGCTCCGCTTTCTTCAGCCACCGCCAGGAAAGCCCCGGCTGACGGTTACCTTCTATATAGAGTTTCCCCATAATCATCTCTCCATGAGCACCATCCAGGCCAATTCTCATCCATCGTGAAATCGCAATCCCCGTAAGCAACCAACGCCGCGCCTCTGCGTAGTAATGTCCTCCAAGCCGGTGAACAAAGCTGCCGATATTGGCGCAGCATGCCTCTACTCCCTCATAGTTCTCCGTGAGCAAATAGGCCTGAAGCGCCTGAAGCAGTTGGTTAATTGCTTCGAGATGGCGACCTTTCTTTGTAAGGTACATGCTCGTCCTATATGCCAATAGTCCGAGTGTGGCTCTATCGCCGCCACTCTCCGCGAACTTGCTAGCAAACCTCAATGCTTTAAGAGTGGCCTGATCGGACACTGGGCCACTGGACCCGCGCGAGTGAGACCAGGCAAGAGCCAAATGGTACCGAGCTTTCAGCACATCGTCTCGGACTGAATGCACAAGACGTGAGCTTTCAACGAGAGTTCTGAGAGCCGCCTGGAATCGTCCAATGCGATAGAGCACATCAACAGCGCCGAGACATGCAATCAGACGAAGCTTTGCGGAGAACCTGCGGTCGCCTGCCATACGAAGCAACTTTGAATAGGCATTGTCCTGCGACCGTCCTCGTTGTCGTGCTACCACGAGCCTGCCTTGAGAAATGAGCCACTGTGCGCGCACATAGGAATGTGTGAAGCGAAGTAGCTCTGCCCTCTCAGTGGGCGGTTTTGGACGACGGAGCCGGAGTTGCCGCTGCACTTCGCTGATTGGGATGTCAAATTCAATTGCAGAAGCGGCCATTCGTAGTCGATAGGGCCCAGCCCACCGTGTTTCCGCGGTCACAAGCTGGACTCCATCTCGCTCAAATGCCTGCAAATAGCGACCAACATTTGTCGCGATGTGATCTTCCGCCTTGCCTATCCAGGTCGGCAAATGCCCTATATCTGCCAACGTCGCCCATGCCTCGTCAGGTTGCTTTTCCCGCCTATTGATTGCTAGAAGCGCCAACCATTCAAAACGCATCTTCCGGCGGCTTGAAAAGAGCCACCGGCCGTTGAGCCGCAGGTTCTGCCTCTCGAACGACACTAGCAATTTCGGCATTGAGCTTAAGGAGGAACTGTAGGAAGTGTAGGCGCGGAGTGGATTGCGCGCAATCCCGTACTTCGCCACACTGGCACACAGGAGACAAAGACCCGCCAATCTCGGCTATCCATCCCGGACAGCAAGATCGCCGTCAGAACGTGTCTCGGCTGCGGGTTTGATTTGTCCCGGATCGAGGTTTTCCCATGGCCAAATGTTTTCTGACCGGTATCGAAATGCAGATGGAAAGTGCCTATCTGCTGGATCAGGGAGCGGCCCGGCGCGCCTTGCGCACTCTGAAGGAGCGCGCTTCGGTCCTGGAAAGACTGCTCACCCAGTTCACTCCGAAAGACTCAGTTGAAGTCTTCGACTACCACACCAGAAAACCGTCCGTGAGGCAACAGAGAAGGCTGGCCTGCCAAAGTGTCGCTGTGGCACTGTCAGCTTCTTACCCTGAGACGCCTCTCTTCATTACTTGGCCGGAATTTAAGGCAAGAAGCAAAGCAGCTAAGGCCAAACTGAATGGGAACGGAACTGCCGAAGGTGCTGTGACTCCGAGCTCTCTTAAGTTGAATGTTCCGGGACAAGGCGAACTAAAGAACCCGAAACCGGCCGGAAAGGAGCAGGTTCAAGAACAGAAACCCGCTGGGACAACCAAGAAAGCCATGAAGGGAGCCCGCCGTGCCGGTACTGAGTGAAACCCTGACAGTGCTGGGGAGCGGACTGGACGCCCCCGCGCTCATTCTTCGCGAGGCGCTACGCTTTAAGACTCGATCCGGATCGCTCATCATCCAAGATACGACCGGCAAAGGCGCAGCGATTTTGTCTCCAGGCAACAAGATGGGCCTGGACCGGCGGCGAGTAATCTGGGTTGACCTCGCAGACCGCCGCCGCCCTGTTTCATTGTTTCAAATCCGGCGTTCAGTTCATATGCGAGCGATCTGGACCAGGGTTCTGAAGTTGCTCTCGGTAATTGCAAAAGCGAATGTCCCCGATGACGTTGTGAATTGGGCAGCAGAGGCAGCATACTCGCTTTCAACGGATGGCTCTGTTGGACTCGGTGCCCTCTTTCGTTGCCTCTCTTCCTCCGAAACGCGTCATTTGTTTCTGGAGACCAGGATCGAGCCATCTGGACTTGGCAAGATCATCGACCTCCTTACATGGGCACTCTCATTCCCTGGCGTATATGGAATCTCGGAAGGCGACAACCGAGGAAATATCCTCGACGCTTTATCAAAGCCATCCGTGCTGTGGATTGAGTCCGCCGCTGAGCATTTTGAGCCCAAAGAACATCTGTTGGTGCAGGTTCTTCTTGAAGCGGCATTGGAAGACGCGCTCAGAACAATGGGAGCAGCACCAGACCGATTCCACGACATAATCAAGGGCCTGACCGTGCTTCATCTGTACCCTGAACCGAGTGTGACCTTGCCTATTGAAAGTTGGGTAGAAACCCACTTGGGTTTGGTCCGGCACGTTTCGGTTCACCATCTGGCATTTGGGAGTTCTCTCTCTCCTCAGGCACTTTCGTGGGCTCAACGCAGCGAAACCCTGTGGCTAACGGGACAGAAGATGGAGATCGATCCCAAGTACCACTCGAGTTGGATATCGGAAATCGAAGCCGCCCGCATAAAGACTTTGGTTAGGGGCGAGATCTGGATTCGGTCCAACCGGTCCAGCAAGGCCCTTGTCGCGCGATCTCGCGAGCGAGCATCTGATCTCGCACTAGGCGTGCGCCTGCGCGCCAATGCCGCTCGCAGGAGGTGTATCACATCTACCGATCAGATCGCCGCGTCAATCAAGTCGCTGGCGAGCCCACCGGGAGCACATCGAGATCTGTACGAAAAGATTTGCGACACTGAGACCTTGCGGTCAGGATGGTTCCGTGTTCAGGAATCAAGATCGAGGGCTGTAGGGGTCGATGGAATATCTACAACGGCCTTTGGCACTGCTATCGAGAGAGAACTGAACACACTCAGCGAGGAACTACGATCAGGTCGCTACACTCCGCGCCCACTGCGCAGGATTCAAATCCCGAAATCAGACGGTGGTGTTCGCAATCTGGGTGTAGCGTGCGCCAGGGACCGGGTTGTGCAAGCTGCGTGCCTCTCCGTTCTGGAGCCAGTATTTGAGCCTACGTTCAGCAGATTCAGCTATGGCTTTCGCCCTCATCGAAATGCTCATCAAGCCGTTGCCGTCGCAAGATCAATTGTTGCAAGTGGCCGCCAATGGGCCGTAATCGCGGACATACGAAAATGCTTTGACAACATCGATCATGACGTTCTGCTTAGCACTCTGGGGGTTCGGATAGCTGACGAGGAGTTTTTGACACTGATCCGTAATTGGCTAACAGTCGATATTTCTGAGCTTGGCGACATGTTTCCAAACGAAATCGGAGTCCCGCAAGGCGAATCTCTGTCACCGCTCCTAGCCAATATATACCTCGACACTCTCGACAAACACTTTGAAATGTTGGGCATTCCATTCGTTCGCTACGCGGATGACTTTGTCATGTTTGCACACAGCAAAGAAGCGGCGGAGGACATTTGTCGGCGTCTGGCAGACTTCCTTCACGACATTTTGCGGCTTGAACTCAAACCAGCGAAGACATTTTACGTTCACGTCTCCGAAGGCTATGACTTTCTCGGCTTCCATGTTTCGAATTCTTCAATCATCGTGCAACCCGCCCGCATCGAGGTCCTGCTTCAGCACATTTCTGCCCTGATCAAGGAACTGGCTGCATCAGCTGGAGCACTCGACAGAGTCTCTCAGTGCCTCACGCGCTTCAATTCAATCACCAGGGGATGGCGGAACTACTTTCTGCTACCGGGAGAACAGTCGCTATCAGCCCAAATGCGAGACCTCGACGACCGAATAGAACAGGTTGCCTCAATTCACCTTCCGGATTCTCTCAGACAGAACCCGGCATGGGTGTGCCGTGAGCGCGTATCTGTGAGCCCACCTCGCACTGACCAAGTCACTGGCAGCCAGCCCACATCCAAGGCTTTACAGCCAGCCTCTGGATATCCCCAAGATGTTCCATACAATGTTCCCCCAGCTTGGATGCGCCGAAGCAGCGAATCGAGTGAAACCGACTCTCCGAACGTGGAACAGGTCCGGGTCGGAGCCGTAACTTCCAGCGGCGTTTCCGGTAAGGTGTCCCCTTTCCTTTCGACAATGCTTGAAGATGGCGACAGGCTTTATGTCCTGACGCATGGTGCATACCTGACTTCCGAGGATGAAGACGTTGTTCTAAAAAGAAGGCGCCAAGAAGTATACCGGCGCCCCATGAATCAAATCAGTCTTATCTACTTGCAGGGCTTCGGCATCAATATTTCAGTTGATGCCCAGGTGAAGTTGGCCAAACATGATGTCTCCGTCGTTATAGCACCGCCACTTGGAAATCCGATCGCGGTAATCAATCCTATCGAAACAGCACGATCGTCCATCCGCCGATTACAGGTTCTGCGCCGGGACGAGCCGGACGTTCTGAAAGTAGGCCTCTCTATGATTGCAGCCAAGGCGTCAAACCAAGCCGCGGTTCTGAAATACTTTGCAAAATATCGGAGCCGTGTGGCCCCGGAAATTGCCAACGGAATGAGAGATTCAGCCGACAAGATCCTCGAACTGTCTCGAAATATCTCGCGGCTTGATACACGCGAAGCTAGTGTTCGGGGAGTCGGCATGGGCTTAGAAGGGAGAGGAGCGGCCATCTATTGGAGCCAGTTGGCTTGCCTTGTTCCAGAAGATATTGGCTTTGATGGGAGGATGACACTTTCTGCCCATGACCCCGTCAACCAATGCCTTAACTATGTGTACGGGATCTTATATGGAGAGGTGTGGCGTGCAATCTCGAAAGTTGGACTCGACCCATATTTTGGGTTAATCCATGGATCTCTTCGAGACCAGGGAAGTCTTGTTTTCGACCTGATTGAAGAATTCCGAGCGCCATTCGGAGACAGGGTTGTATTTGGAATGCTTGGCAGGGGCTTTAGACCCGGAATCGGAAAGAACGGCCTTCTTCGGTCCAGTACTAAACATGCATTGGCACAGAGCTTCTCGAAGCGATGGACCAAACCCATGTATTACCGATCTCGCCTTCTCGCACCCGTAAACTTGCTCGCAACGCAGGCCAAAAGTTTAGCGGGGGCATTCCAGCGAGAGAATGTCTACCATCCATATCGGATGCGATGGTAGCCGGGATTACTTCTTAAAGCTCACTCGGAGAACTGACTTTCCGATCCAGCAACATCTGGCTCGACCTCTACCCAGTCCCCCGGGACTAGACAGTAGGAGATCCCAATGGAATATCCAGCGACCGGTAATGGCCGCCGTACATACTTGACCAACACAATCCTCAAGGATGCCGGCTGGCTTTTTGAAAACGGCTTTAAGGTGCCGGCGCAACCGCAGCGCTTCACCGCCGTTGAGCGGTCGAGCGGCGACATCATATGGGCATACGAAACCGATACACTCCAGTCTCTCGCCAAAAACATTGAAGAAAGCGAAACTGTGGGCGTCGACCAAGTCGACGTGTATGACCTGGACCGTCCGGGAGTTCAGTTCATCCCCGAGCGGAAGATTGTCGCGTTCTTCCGAGCCGACGAGCGCGTTGAAATCTCTAACCCGCATCAGCCTCCAGCGCCGCAGGCGTCGCCGGACGATCCGTGGAAAGAACACCCCGACTACCCGATGGCCGACTGGCGGTACGAGGTTGCCAACGAAGACACGGTCCGCGGCTATCAAGATTGGGTCAGAGCCAAGCTGGATGAGTAGCAGCCCCGTGGCCTGCCCCCAGGACACAGGCACCTGGCCTCCGGCCTCAATCTACCTCCCCCGCTACTGCTGCACCAGTCGTCGATGCCCTGGCCCGGCACTCCTCTAAACCGACCTTCTTCCCCCACCTTCGAAACGCGAGTAAGCCATGACCCCTTCTGACCTTATCGAAGCGCTCAACTGCGCGCTTTGCGAACACATCCCCGTGCACATTTGGGGTGCCCCCGGCGTCGGCAAATCCGACATTGTCCGCGACCTGGCCGTTGCGCGGAACGTCAACTTCATCGACCTGCGCGCCGTTCTGCTCGACCCCGTCGACCTGCGCGGCCTTCCCTGCATCGACGGTGACACCACCAGGTGGCTCGTGCCCAACTTCCTGCCCCGTGAGGGAAAGGGCATCCTCTTCCTCGACGAGTTGACCTCGGCGCCGCAGATGGTCCAGGCCGCTTGCTACCAGCTGGTGCTCGACCGGCGGTTGGGCGACTATGTCCTGCCCGATGGCTGGGACATCATGGCGGCCGGCAATCCACCCTCCGAGCGCGGGGTCCACTTCGCAATGCCCTACCCCCTTCGTGCTCGCTTCCAGCACCTCTTTTTGGAACCGACAATGCCGGACTGGTGCAGCTGGGCCATTGTCCACAAGATTCTGGCCCAGGTCATCGCCTTCCTGCGCTTCCGGCCTAACCTGCTGCTGGTCCCCGACCACTCCGCCGATGCATACGCCTGGCCGAATCCGCGCGCCTGGGCCATGACCTCGCGCATCCTCCAAGGGTGGTTTGCCCGTCATACCACCCTCGACGACCTACTGCTCCACATGCTCAACGGAGTGCTGGGAGACGGCGCCGCCGCAGAGTTCTTTTCCTTCCTGCACTTGCTGCATGACCTTCCCTCCACCGATGAGATTCTGCTCAACCCCAAGACGACGAAGATTCCGGATGACCCATCCGCATCCATTGCCGTCGCTACCGCCCTGGGCCGGGTCATCAACGACCGGAATATTGGCCAGGCCGGCCAGTATCTCTTTCGGATGGAGCCCGAGTACTGCGTACTCGCCATGCGCGACGCCGCATTGCGCGATAGCGCCATCACGAAGACGTCAACCTTTATCGATTTCAGTGTCCGGTTTGCCGGTGTGGTGGCCTGAAGGCCGCTACACGGCACCCGCCAAGGAGTTAAAGCCATGGACCTTTCCGCCAAGGCGATGCTGGCTGCCGTCCACATCAGCCTTTGGGCCGCCCGCAAGCATGATCGCAAGGCCAGCCGCGACGTTGCCACTCTCAACGGCGCCAACGAAGAGGCAGGCCGCTACAACAAGCGTCTGTTTTGCGAAGCGCCCAAGCTCGACGAGATTCAGTCGATCGCCGGACGCATTCGCAACTACTTCTACCGCGTCACCCTTCCCTGGAGCGACGAGGGACTACGCATCCTGCCTGCGGAGCTCTACTTCGAGTTCCAGGCACAGATGCGCGACTTCGCGACCGAGTTCCGTTATGCAGTCGACGAGTTTCTGGATGCCTACGACTCCTATGTCAAGGAGGCGCAGCCCATGCTCGGTAACTTGTTCCGCCTCAAAGACTATCCATCCGCCGAGAAGTTGAAGGAGAAATTTGCTTTCCGGCCGGAGATTCTCCCGATCCCGACCGGCGACGATTTCCGCGTCAACTTGTCGGAGGACGAACAGGCTCGCATTGCCCGCGATATCGACGCTTCTACCCGCACGGCGATCGGAGATGGCATGCGCGACCTCTGGACACGTCTCTATGACGTGACAAATCACATGGCAAGCCGGCTGGCCGATCCGGAGGCCCGCTTCCACGGCACGCTGGTCTCGAATGTCAGCGACCTCGTAGAGTTGCTGCCTCGACTCAACATCGTTGGCGACCCGCACCTGGCCTCCCTTACCGAGCAGGTGCGCAAGCAGCTTTGCCAACATTCCGCTGACTTGCTGCGCAACAGCCCGACAACCCGGATCGAGACCGCTGCCAGCGCCGCCGCGATCGCGCGCACCATCGCCGGCGTCCTGGCCATCGACCAAACCCCCGCGGAGCCGCCGCAGACCGACGCGGCCGGCTCGGCGCCGCTTTTCGAAACTCCCGCCAATACCGAGGAGTCCATCGAGAACGAGACCTCCTCGATTCTGGACCACATGGCCGCGTACATGGGCGTTCCAGCCTGACCCAAACAGCCGTTCGCCACCGCTTCGACCACAGTATCGTGCGGCGGCGAGTTCGACGGAGCGCCAATTCAAGTAGTTGGCACCTACTCGAAGGGCATGCCGCAGGGAGTGTCACCCGTGAAACTGAAAGCACTTGACCTAATCCGGAAAGCCAGAACCGTGCTTCTGCTCGACCATCCCTTCTTCGGAGCACTCATTTTCCGGCTCGCACCGGTCTCCGCTCCCAGCATCCCCACCATGGCGACTGACGGCAAGAGCCTCTTCTACAATCCAGCCTTTGTAGAGGAGTTGCCCCCCGACCAACTGGTAGGCGTGCTGGCCCACGAAGTCATGCACCCCGCCCTCCAGCATCACACCCGGCGCGGCAACCGCAACCCCGGACGGTGGAATGAGGCGGCCGACTACGCCATCAATCCCTTGGTACTCAAGACTGGCCTGGCTCTGCCGAAAGACGTTCTGGACGATTACCGCTACCACAACCTCAGTGCCGAGCAGATCTACAACAGGCTCGAAGAGGAAGCGTCTGAGAATTCGTCGAACTCCGGCTCCCCTCAATCGTCGGGATCGACAGGTGACTCAGACTTGTCCAGTGGTAGCCAATCGAGCCTGCCAGACCCCGGCGGCAACCAGATACCTCAGCCGCCCAAGACGCCGGGCGGATTCGGCCAGGTTCTGGACGCCCCGAATCCCGAGGCTCCCGGCCAGCCCCTGTCCGATGCCCAGCGTTCTGCTGCCGAGACTGAATGGCGCGCCGCGGTGCATCAAGCCGCGGCCGTCGCACGCATGGCAGGCAAGATGCCAGCCGGCGTGGACCGCGCTCTCGAACAGACGGCGGCGGCCACGGTCGATTGGAGGGACCGGTTCAAGCGCTCGGTCTCGGCCACGATCCCAAACGATTACTCATGGATGCGGCCCAATCGCCGCTTCATTCACGCCGGTCTCTACCTGCCTGGCATCAGCCGGGAAGGCGTCGGCGAGTTGGTGGTGGCCATCGACTGCTCCGGATCCATCAGCGAGCGGCAGCTGGGCCAGTTTGCGGGCGAGGTCAATGCCCTGATTGAAGAGCACAGGCCCGAAAAGGTCCACCTGCTCTACTTCGACACGCTCATCCACCGCCATGACGTCTATTCCTGCGGCGAGCAGGTGGTACTCACGCCGGTGGGCGGCGGCGGCACGGAGTTTTCCCCGATCTTCGAGTACATCGACCAGAACGGGCTCAACCCGCACGCCCTGGTCGTCCTCACCGACCTGTACGGCCCTGTCCCGGACAGGGAGCCGAACTACCCCGTCATTTGGGCATGCACGAGCTCGCAGGTAGCCCCGTTCGGCGAAACGATCTCAGTCGGCGCAGCTTGAAAGCATGCCTTAACACGTCTTCTCGACCGGCTGAACGGGCATCCGATCTTCCTTCCACCTGGAACTGTCAACAAAATGATGCAGCGCGCATCTAACTTTGTTCCCTCTGTCCTTTACTCCCTTTACTCACTTGTAATCTGTGCCATACTGCTGGCCTAGACTTCCGGCCAAGGCAGGGAGAGGAGGCGCGATGGGAGCAATACTACAGCGGGCAGAGTTCGACGTTCCCATGGAGCAGATCTTCGCGGATTACAGCATTCTGCAACCTGTAGCCGAGCCCGAGGACGAGGTCCTTACCTACGAAGTGGTCATGGCTCTCGACGCGACCCGAGACCAAGATCAACGTATTGTGGTCGACCCCTACGACCCCGACAACACGTTCGTCCCCGAGGATATCGACTAAACGGCTGCGTCAGCCGTATCCTCGGGGTTTCTCCCAGCTCCCTCACTGAGTGGTCTGGCCCTTTTTGCGCCATTTGTGCATTTCTTGCCCTTCTAGACTTCCTTCTCAGACCCTATCGCGCTACCGTGGGCTCAATGCCCTGTGCGACGACAGAGTCCGACCCCACCACACAGCTGATAGATGCCGCGCGCATAACGCCGCTGATGGTTGCCGAGTACATGCTGTGGTTTGTGAACAGCGCGGATTTTTGTCTGCAGAATTCATTCTTGTTGCCCGCAGACCTTGATTCACCCCACTATTTGCGCGTCAAGGTCCCTCTCTCCCCTATCCACATCCAGCGCCATCTGGATGGCCACAACACGATCGGCATCTATGCTCTGGACCCGGACTCCAGTTGCGGCAAGTGGTTCGCGCTCGACGGCGACTACTCCGGCGCCGAAAAACACCTCGAAGTGATCGCCAGGGAAATGAAAGAGGATGGCCTGTTTCCCGCGCTCGAACAGTCGCGGCGCGGCGGCCACCTGTGGGTGCTTTGCGGTGACCCAATCCCCGCTCGTCTCAGCCGCATCTATCTCTACTCGCTCCTCGACCGCTTAGGCTACGCCATCCAAGGCGCGCGCGGCTTCAAGGAAGGACTCGAAGTTTTCCCTAAGCAGGAAGTTCTCGCACCAGGGCAGGTAGGCAACGGAATGCGCGGGCCGCTGGGCGTTCACCGCAAGGTCATGCGACGGTTCTGGTTCCGAGATGCCGAGCCGGAGATCGAAGCGCAATTTGCCTACCTGCGGCAGCTGCCCCGGTGTTCTCGTCGGGTGATGGACACGCTCACCTATGGCATGGATATGCCAGAAGACCTGGTTCCCTCACCCATTCCAGCGCGCATCGGGCCGCCTCCAAAAGGACAATTCGATATCCGCTTTTACATTGAGGTTCCACGCCGCAAGTACAGGAGCAAAGAAGGGATCTCATATCACGTCCAGTGTCCCTCGTGCGCCGCCTCCGGTCTCGATACCGGCCGCGACAACCTTCACGTTACCGAGCAGGCCGCTGGTCCGCCGGTATTTTACTGCTTTGCCCGATGCAGCGGCCTCGACATCATTGCAGCCTGTCACCGGCGTGCCGGCACCTACTCCGGCCGCAGATCGGAGTAGCCATGCACCCTCTTCCTACCGCCGTCCGGCCTGCCTCCCGGACCTCGCCGCCCGGCTTCGGTCTGGGCCTGGCACCCTATGAGTTGGCGGCCCTCAAGAACAACGCCATCTTTACCAACAGCCGCGTTGTCGCCGTGCGCCAATCCAGCGGACGCCACCTGCTGCGCGGCGAGGAATCGGGCGGCGCCGGTCCCACCGTAGGTCACTATGTCGGCTACGTCCCGCTCGACGGCTATCCCTTCCAAGTTGTCCAGCCCGTGCCCGCCCTTGCGCCCGGCGCTCAGCACCGGCGCGTCTTCGGCACGGTCCTGGTACGGTTCGAAGTTTTTCACTATAGTGCAAATCAGCTTCATACCCAGATTTCGCTACATACGGTCTCTGCATCTACCAATCCGACGCAGCACGGACCTGACACCCACGTTCGGCGAGTGCTTTTCGAGGCGCGCTTCGGCGAGATAGCCGAGGACAATACCCCAGCATTCCTTTCGCCCGCCGGCGAACTGCTGGCTGTACCGAGCTTTCTGACCGAAGGCTTCCGGCAGGCTCTCAACGGCAGCCGTTGCCGCACATGCCGCCATCGCAGCCACCTCGAGAAGGTGGCGCCCATCGTTCTTCCGCCGGGCTTGCTGCAAACCCTGCGCCTTCCGGTGGCCCACCCTACCCCTGCGGAGAAATAAGATGCGCTCCCTCCTGCCTCTCGTTGTTCTCGCGGGCCTAGCCTTTGCAGGCTACAGGCTCTACCAGCAGACTCTTATCGATGGTGTGGGCTCTTCCTGTCTTCGCGACGGCCTGGACACCTCACCTGCGCTGCCCGGTCTCCTACGGACCGGCACCGGTCATGCTTTTGCGGCCTTCGCGGCCCAGACGCCGCCGCTCTACCAGGCAGCATCGACCGCGAACTACCATGGCGCGGTCCACTATGGCCCAGAAGAAAACCTCGAAGTGATTGATGTTGCAGCCATCGTAAACTCTCGCTGCGATCATCTGGACATAGCGATGTACAGCTTCACAGACAGGGCACTGGCGCAGGCCGTCATACGTTTCGCCGCGAACGGCCGCCGCATTCGCATCTACCGCGACCGCGAACAGTACGAGCAGGAAAGTCGACGCGGCTCCTACGTCGCCAATCTGTTCCACGGAAATCGCAACATCGCTATTCGCGTTAAAGGTTCCAATATCCTCATGCATGACAAAGCCTGGTCTGATGGCTGTACGCTCCGGGAAGGAAGCGCCAATTGGAGTCCCAGCGGCGAAATCAAACAAGACAACACCCTGACTCTAACGGCTGCCCACGACGCCATTAACGCCTTCGAGACCAACTTCCAGGCGATGTGGGCCCGGCCCGACAACCAGGTCATCCAATAGTCGCGGGGGCTCCGGGCCGCCACGACCCTACCCTTTGTCTCTTGTCCCTTGGAGCCCTTATGCCCTCCCCCCGCACAAACGTATTGCGCTGCCCGCACTGCCGCCTAATGCAGTTCTCAACGAAGAGTGGCCTCTGCCGTCGCTGCCGACAGATTTTAGATCCTTCTACGCTCCCACCCGCCTACGCGAAATCCATCGGACGCGGCATTCGGATGCTACGTCTCAAGTACGGCCTCACCCAGGCGCAGCTGGCTGCTGCGTTGAACACCAGGCGCACCTACATCTCCACGGTAGAACGGGGCGTAGTCATCCCATCGGTCCTCACGATCGAGCGCATCGGGGCGGTTTTCGGACTCGACATCGCCGGTCTGTTCCTTGCAGTCCGGCAAATGAAAAACGACTCGGATCACAGCCAGGTCGCCGCGTAAGCGGCCTTCAGAACCGTGTTCGTTGGGTACTCTGTCCCATGAGCCACGCTTACTGTCGATTACTTTCGAAACCCAACTATGTAACTTTGCATTTCTGCGGCTCTACGATATTTCCCCGCATTCCGTCAGCGTAGCGAGCCTATCCCTCGTCAATGCCCGTTTGGTTACTCTGTTACCTGCGTATCCCCTTATGTTGCTTTACATACCTCGACTCTGTATATTTTCTGCGTTCTCATGGTTACCGCTCAAAGCGAAAAGTGGCCTCTCGCTAAACGGGTCCAGCGCCTGGGCATGGCCAACGCACGGAGGAAAGTTCCATGTTAGGGAAGAAGGGCCCTAAGTCTACCCCACCACCTGTTTCCCAAACCATACCCACCACGGGGCTGCCCAATTGGCAGGACGGTGAGCATAAGGACCTCGGCTCCCGCGTATTGGTGGTTCGCGAGTTGACAACCAAGATCACTTGTTCGGCCGCCATTCCGAACCGAATGACCGTCAGGGAAATGCTTCAGGATTATGTCTCATTGCGCGCGTTCGAAGCATCCGAGACGAAGCTCCCGATCGTTTTTGAACTGGTAGCGAACGGCCAACTAGCCGAACCCGCGGGGCGCGCCATTGCAACGCGCAAAGCACGCAGGACGACACTGCGAACACCATGCCGCGACCTGGAGTGGGCACGCGCTACACGACCTATCTCCCATTAGCGGCTGCCGCTCCGACTTTCGAACCCACAGTGGCCAGATCAATTCATCCCATGGCCGCTGAGGCGATTCTCGCTTGCTGCCGGCCTGCGAAGCCATATGGACACTCCGCTGCGCTCTGGCTATACTTTTCCTCACGCACTTACCTGCTGTCCGCTTGTGAATCCAAGAGGATTTTCACGAAAAGCGTGGGCTAGTAGAGTTCGCGATCCTGCGGAATATTGCGCTGGCCAAGCGAACTCAACCACCTTCGATGAAAACGCTCTCAACAAAGGAGACGCGCACATTATGTGCTCCCCAGCTCATGCACGAACGTTGTTAATCAATGACACGATGCCCGACGACTGCGTTGTTCTTGCGGGCCTCCGCGTGGTCGAACAAGTGCCTCTCCAGTCTCTTCCGGAAGGCATGCATGTCCAAGGGCGCTTGGACTGCAGTCGTCATCCAACTCTAACGAAGGTTCACGCTCGTGTGCGCGTGGATGGGTCGCTCCTGTTGAGCTGGTGTTCCGCTCTCAAAACAATTGGCAGCAACCTTTGTGTGGCTCGCGATTGCATCCTAATCGGGTGCCGTTCCCTTGCCTGCATCGGCGATGGCCTCTTTGTGGGCGGCGATTTGGACCTGACCGGCTGCTCGCCGAGCATCATCTTGCCTACCTGCGGCCACGTCTGCGGGGCTCTGGTTCTGCCCTGCCACTACGATGTCTCCCGCCTACCGGATACGTTTAAGGTGGACGGAGAACGTCGCATTAGCGATCCGGATCCCAACTAGCCGCTCACGCGCAGGAAGAGCCAAGACACCGCCTATCTTCCTGGGACAGGCCGAATGGTGAGCTATGTGTGGGCGGTGTGCGAGGCGTAGTTTTTCTCCCCTTGCCCCTCAAATTGCTGGCTCTCGTCGTTGATTCCTTCTTAGTTGTGGAAGGAAGCGCGGTCCGGGCAGATTCCCTGGTTCAGGCTCTCTGGGTCGCAGGAATGCCCGATGTCCCCGCCGCTTTTCACGACCGCAATAGCCCTCCCGCACTCTCCCCGTACAAGCGCTCGCTTGTTCTCATCTACCGGATCCGATTTCCTGCCGGACAACTGTCCGGCCCCGAGGTTCACATGGCAGCATCACTTTTGGTAGACCTCCGCGGTAACGCGGTTAGCCTGCCGGATTCTCCCGCCCCGACACCGGCCGCTAGCCCGGCCACCGACGAGAGAAAGCGCATTATCGCCCGACTTGGCGAACCATTCCCCTTCAGGGACATTTGCTGGCGCGTGGTAGAGCGCACCAAGGACAAGAAACGGGGGCTCGTCACTCCCTACGTCAAAGTCGGCGTCCTCATTGACCGGCTGAACTCTGTGCTGGGCGAAGGCTGCTGGAGCCGTACCTACCAACACCGCACGATCGACAACATCCCCGTCACGGAGAATAACAAGACCGTTATCAAAGGCAAGGTAGCGCTCATCTGCGACATTGATGTGCCGGGAGTGGGAAGAAACTCAGGCACGGGCGAGGCTTGGTCCGACGACCCCAACGCCTTTACCTCCGCAGACACGCAAGCGTTCAAACGAGCCGCTGAGTGCTTTGGGATCGGCCTGTACCTCAGGCTTGTCGAGAAATTCTGGTGGGACATCGATACGTACGGGAGGCCTCTCAGCATGGAGAAGTTCGCCCCTTCTGCCGCCGAGAAGCTGACTGCCGCGCTCCGGCGCACCGGTACCGTGAGGCCCGTAGAGCAGGTTCTGCCGACAACCACAGGAAACCATAACGGCTCTCCGGCTACCGGCAACGCTTCGCGGTCACAGATCCCCGCGCAGACCACGGCTTCCCGTTTCGCGGGACAGCCTTCACTGCGCGACGAGCTGCAGACGAAGAAAGCCTCGTACATCGCGTCCCTGGGCGAATCACTCTACACCGACGCCACTGCCAAAGCCAGAAGTGCAATCGCTCTGGGGACAGCACCCGTCGACACCGTCAACCAGATCATGCACGCCCTCAACGATGCATGCGCCTTGTTGACCAGTACCAGGTTGCTTGCCGCCGAGGTGTCTCCCCAGATTGTCGACCAGATTCTGGATACATACAGTGTCCAGACCTTCGCCACCGTCCCCTCTCTGGAAGCACTGAACAATGTCCGGCTCGCCCTGGAGACAGCCAGGGATATCCAGCCCTAATCACAGACCTGGCGCGGGAGCCACGTAACTCCCGCGCCCGCGTGACCGCGTCTGGCCCGGCTGCATTGCTCGGTGACCCTGCGCATCCGTTCCCAACGCTTTCCCCCAGCTTCCCCTACGAAAGGTGCCTTGAGTAATGTTCGAAACATTCAGAATCCGTCCTGTCGTTGAATCGATGGACGAAAGCGGCGAAGTAACCTGTGAGGCATTCGCAAGCCTCGCCGATGCCGAACGCGATTGCGCACAGTTTGAGGCCTGCCGCTCCGCCAGTGAGCGCAAGGGCAAGACGATCATCTGGACCCTCTACGGCGTCAACGCAGAAGAGAACGAGGTCCGAACCGAGGACGCCATCGCCGACCGGGACACCGAAGGGTCCGCCTGCGAGCTGTTGACCAGCATCATCGGACCGTTTACGACCGACGACGCCGGGTATTCCACTCCTGCTGCCCTACCGACCGGCGCCGCCGCGCTACTCTCCTCCGCTCTCGGTCACATCGAGAGGTACAAAGACACCGAAGATGTTGACTCTATCGCCCTTGCCGAAGACTCTATCGAGTCTGCGCTCAACACCATCATGCAGCCCCGGCCGGCCCAGACCGACAGCGCCGTGGCAGGCACGCGGGGCGCCGAGACCGCCTCCTCAGACCCGAAGTCCCACAGGGTTCGCATGAAGTGGGGTTCCGGAATCGGAGGCGACGAGAAGCCGGTGAGCGATTACGAGTTTGCTTCCGCCGGGGAGTTGAATGCGTTTCTGTATGGGTGCGATGAAGCCAACGGCTGGCTCGACATGGAGCAGATCGACCCGAATCCAGATGGTTCCTTCCCGGAGCCAGACGCCAACGACGAATAGGTTGATCTGTCCAGACAAGCATCTGAGACCTTCCCGAGCCCGGCCGAACGCTCGCACACGTTCCCGACACCTGCCCCAAATGGCGCGCGGGTACCGGCGGAACTTCGACCGGCGGTAGCCCTTTCCGAACATGAACAACGCTCGGGCGGGGCTGCGGGCAACATCGCAGAAAGATCCGAGTTACGCTTGCGTAACCACGGAATGCCATCGACAATCGCTGATGCCCGCACCCTTGTGAGGGCTGAGACCGCCGCCGCTTTCGACCATGGGGAAGTGGTTCGCCAGGCGGTGCCTGACAAGTCTGGGAGGCTTGCACCGAGTACCCCAGTCATCCTGGAGGCTGTTTCCGCCGTCTCTACGACTTCCACCATTACCTACTGAGGTTCGCCCTATGGCATCGCCAGCTGTCATTACAATGCCCACCCCCGCACCGGCTTCCGGGCGCGCTCAATTCCTGGTCAACAGGAAGGAGTTCATGCAGGAACTCGCGCTCGCCCAGTCCGTACGTGAGCCCAAGACCACGATCCAGATCCTGTCCTGTCTGATGCTCCGCGCAGATATGTCCGGCCACCTGTCCATCGTAGGCACCGATTTGGACCACGCCCTCTTCACAACCTGCACTGCGCGCGTTGTAATCGGCGGAACACTACTCCTGCCGGCCCGCAAGCTGTTCGACTACGTGCGCCTCCTCGAGGGCGAAGATGTTGCTTTCACGCAGCTCGATAACAACTGGGTCCAGATTCGCTGCGGCAGGTCGAAGACCAAGATGGTCGGCATGAGTTCGGCAAATTTCCCGGCTATACCTGGGTTTCCTGAGAAGCCTGCCGTCCGGTTGCCGGTACATCTCTTCCGCTCCCTCCTTGAGCGTGTTGCCTTCGCCATCTCCACCCAGGAAAGCCGGTACACTCTCTCTGCCGCACTGGTGCAACTGGCGTCCGACTCGATCACTTTGGTCGCTACCGACGGCCACCGGCTCGCGTTCGCCAAAGCATTGGATTGTCTCGACCCCGGAACGGCGCCCACGGAATACCTGCTCGCACTCAAGGGTGTTCAGCAGCTCACCGCGCTGCTTGCCAACACTAAGGAAGAGTTTGTCGACTTCGGGGAGAGCGACACCACGTTGTTTTTCCGGGTCGGCCCGCGGATTTATTCCGTGCGAAAGATGCCTGGCAAGTTTCCGAACTACCAAGCAGTCATGCCCACTCGCAATGACCGCATCGTGATCCTGTCGCTCAAGGAACTCGTAGAAACCCTGAAGCGCGTCGCGCAGTTCGCGGACGATCGCAGTTCGCTCATCCGCTTCTCTCTGGGCGCCAACCAACTTCTCATCTCGTCGTCTTCGACCGAATCCGGCGAATCGGAGGAAATTCTGACCACTTCGTATGAGCGTGAACCGATCGCCATCGGACTCAACGCCTCGTACCTGCTGAATGCACTCACCGTGATGGCCTCAGCAGAGGTGAGACTGGAACTTCTCAATGCGACTACCGCCGTCCAGTTGCGCCCGCACACAGATGACGCCGCGCTCGACTATCGGGTGCTGGTCATGCCTGCCAGGGCGTAGGTCGCAGTTTTAACAATGCGGCGCAACTCGCGCGCGCCGTATGAGACTTTCCACATTCGAACTGCATTTTATTCGCGCGTAGACTTGCCTTTCTGGACTCTTCAAGTCAACCTGTCACCAGGGACGACTTCTTCGCTGCTGAGGGACGCGGAAAATCGACTTTCCCAGTCCGAGGCATGCTTTGTCGACCGTTCCCTGGTGCTGCACGTTTTCCCTTTCAATCACAGTGCCGTGTCAAGAGAAACTGCTCCAGGCACCGCACCCCGCCCGTCAGCCTACCTCCACAGCGCGGCGTCTTCAAAAGCTGTTCAAGACGCCGCGTCCCACCTCCCGCTTTGCCTTCAATCGATGGATTCCTGTTTTGCTTTTTATCGAGACTGTGAAGTCGCAGGGAGGCGCCGGATGCAAATCGAGCAGTTGACCAATGACCTTCACTATGCGGTTGCCCTGATGGAGGCATTCCATTTGACATCCTCCCCGCCATACACCCAGCTAAAAGATCTTGCGAGAGACCTGGAGTACTGCGAGCTCGTGCGGTATTCGCCCGACGCGGGCCGTTACGCGCTCGCACTGCTTGACCGCCTCGCGGCCATCCTACGCGAGTTCTCCGGCAATGCTACATTCCGCATTCCCGAAGGCCAGTTGCTCTGCATCGAGGAAGACATCGCCGCCCTGTCGGAGGACATGAGGCAATATGCACGCATCGTTCGTCCTGCCGACTGACGGCCGCGGCCCGCTGTAGTCCTGCTTTCCTTCCTGCCACATCTCAAATCCGGAGATCGCTCTATGTCTGCAGAAGACCTGCACTCCTGGTTTCTCGCCCGCACTGGACCCGTATGCGCCTATAGAGTGGAAGACCAATACCAGCTCTTCTCAACTCGCCACACGGCAATGGTCAAGCTCGTCGATACCTCTGACAAGCTCCAACCAGCCATCCTTGTCAGGAATGCCGTGTTCAACAGATTTCGCAACATGCTCCCCGCTGTCCAGCGGGCCCAATTGCCCCTGAAGAAACGGGCCACTACACACAACGCGGTTGCCACGCCGGCGGCCACGTCCGCCCCATAACCAGCTTTCCCATATAGGATGCGCCGGCATGCAGTCACCCGGCCCGTCTACGTACCGCACGCCTTCTTGCCTTCCGCTACCCTGCCCTCCGCGAAAGGCAGTACGTCCACACCAGACCCACGGCCCCTCTCCATCGGAGTCGACCATGTCGAAATCGTTCTGCAAGGCTCAGATCCTCGGAGTTACCGGAGCTGACCCTATCCTCGCAACCCTTTCAAACGGGACTGCCACGGCCTCGATCAACATTGCAACTTCCGTGGATATATTCGACCCCGGTGTTTCGCGGTACATTGAGCGAACCATTTGGCATCATGTGGTTGCCTTTGGTCCCCGGGCCGCGGATATCCGCAACAACGTAACCAAGGGATGTCGCGTTTATATCGAAGGTGTGTTGTACCCCGAGGTCTATCAGGACCGCGACAACGGCAAGACCCTCTCCCGTACCCGGTTGGTCGCATCCAGCGTCATCCTTCTCCAGGACTCGCAAAGGCACGCGCAAGTTGCTCCGCATCTTTCTATTACGCAGCCACCCATCTTGCCGCAAACCGATGCCACCCAGAGCCTGGATTCCGAATGGGATGGCCTTCCCTTATAGCGGCGTCCTCTCTTCTTCATTTGTGTTCCGGTCCTTAGTACGCCGGCAGCCGGAGTCAGAACAATGCGCCATCGTAAGGATGCCCAGCCCAAAAGCGATCCCTGGCATGACCAGCAGGAACGTAAAAACGTCCTGGCCAATATTGATTGTCGTTCCCACTTCCCTCTCCTCGCCGCAGATCCCGCAGCGCCTTGAGCGTATCGCGAGTTGCCAGTCTGGGGGAACGTCTAGAATGAGGCTTTTTTGAGGCTGTTTAGACAGGTCCGCCCCCGCATTGGATTTGACCCCCATCTACGTTGACATCCTCCCCTCCCTCGACCTACGGTCGCCGCTAAAGCGGAAAGGATGGGGATTCCTACGAGGGCCGTTTAAGCGGCCCTTTCGGTGGGTTCCTGCTGCTGGCGGCCAACATTGCCGTTCACTTCACAGGCTAACCGGGCGTGTCCCGCCCTTAGAACATTGATCGCGCCGACCAGATCGGCGTTCTGATTGAAGCCGCACTCGACGCAAGCAAAGACGGCTTGCGACTTGCGGTTCTCTTTGGATACATGGCCGCAACGCGGACAGGTACTAGAGGTGTTCTGCGGTGGCACAGCCAGAAGCAGACCTCCCACCCAGAGCATTTTGTACTCCAGTTGTCTCCGGAATTCCGCCCAGCCCTGGTCGAGGATCGACCGGTTCAGGCCGGACTTGGCCCGGACATTCCTGCCGGGTTGTTCGACAGAGCCTGCGGCAGACCGGGACATGCTGCTTACCTGCAAGTCTTCGACGACGACCATCGCGTGGTTATTGCTGATGGTGGTAGAGGTTTTGTGCAGGTAATCCCGGCGAGCATTGGCGATGCGAACGTGGAGTTTCTGGACTCTGGACCTAGCCTTCTTCCAGTTGTTGGAGAATTTCTTTTTGCGGCTCATGGCCTGCTGCGCTTTGCGCAGATCGGCCGCATACCGCTTGAAGATGTTGATCGATGGGTAGACGGTCCCATCTGAGAGTGTTGCAAAGCGCACCACGCCCATGTCAATGCCTACGGCATCACCATGAGCAACCGGCTGCTCTACCTTGCGTTCGGTCTGGATCGAAACGAACCATTTGCCGCTTCGGTTGCTGACGGTGAAGTTCTTCACCACGCCAAGGACCTCGCGGCTGTTGCGATACCGGACCCAGCCTAGCTTGGGCAGAAAGACTCGGTCGTTGGTCTGGTCCAACTTGAACCCTTGCGGGAAACGGACGCTGTCTCCGTACCCGCGCTTCTTGAAGTGCGGGTAATAGGTTCGTTTCTCAAAGAAGTTGGTGAGGGCGCGATCCAAATTCTTGAGCGAGTGCTGTAGGGCTTGCGAAGGAGATTCCTTGAGCCATGGAAATTCGCTTTTCCATGCGGGAAGTAGGTTAGCCATTCCCACGTAGCGGATGAACTTGTTTCCCGCTTCATAGTTGGCTGTTTGCAACGCCAGTGCCTTGTTGAATACGAATCTGCACGATCCGGCAAAGCGGCGCATGTTTCGCAACTGTTCGCCGGTTGGAATGAGTTCGTATTTAAAGGCCTGAAGCCGTTGCATGGTGAGAGTTTACTCTTGGTTTATTCGGGAAGAAAACAATATTCGACACGGGCGACACTGCGTATTCCTGATGCATGTCCAGTCGGTCTTCGTCACAAAATACCGGCGCGAGATTCTTCTCCAAAGAGATACTCCCCGATTTGCGAAGCATCTTTTCCGGGGTATGCAACAACTTTGAAGCGGAATTGGTAGAGTTCGATGGCGAAGACGACCATGTTCATTTGCTCGTAAACTGCCACCCGAAGGTAGCTGTTTCCACGCTCGTGAACAGCCTCAAAGGAGTTTCAAGCCGCATGATTCGACAGAAGAAGTATCCAAGCATTCGTAAGATGCTCTGGGGTGGAGCATTATAGTCGCCAGACTATTTTGCCGGAAGCTGCGGTGGCACACCCATCTCTGTCATTCGCCAATACATCGAGCAACAGCAGACTCCGAGTTAAGGACAGCTTTGCTGTCCGCGCTCTACATCCCCGCCCTGAACGGCGAGGTTTTCTGCGCAATTCGGATAAGGAGCAAAACAAGTGAGAACAGCAGGCAGACTGCGCCTGGGATATTTCCCTCTTCCCAGTCCAGAAGGGCCGCGCATTCGCGCGCGGCTGACTTTTTCCCAGCAAGCAAGCGTGCTCGACCCCTGCGCCGGAACCGGCACTGCACTGCTTGCCGTGACGGCAAACGCTCCCGTTGAGCGCTACGCCATCGAGCTTGACACCGACCGCGCCGAGGCCTGTGCCGCGGCTGGGATTACCACCATTCATGGCAATACCATCGAAGTTGCCGGCAAGGTCCAGCAGGTGTCCTTGCTCTACCTCAATCCACCCTACGACTTCGAGACAGGCACCTCTGACAACAAGCGTCTGGAGCAGGTGTTTCTCCAACACTGTTACCGCTGGCTTGTGCCCGGCGGCATCCTTGCCTTCGTCATACCGGAGAAGGCCCTCGCTTACTGCTCACGCACCTTGGCTGGCAGGTTTGCAGACATCCGCGTATACCGGCTGACCCACCCGGATTCGGTCAAGTACGACCAGGTGATTCTGTTTGGAGTGCGCAAGGACCAGACCGACAGGGCCGCCGAGCGTACCCAGACTTTCCTCAATGGCCTGTCCTGGGGGCGCCTCGGCATCGACCCGCTGGCTGACCCCGGCGACGGCGTCTGGTCATACATCGTGCCAGGTTCTGGATCTGCTACTTTTACCCACCAGGGCATTGACTTCGATCTCCTCGAGGATCTCTTGCCCCAATCCAACGCATGGCAACAGACCAAGCATGCGCTCCTGCCTGAAGCCGCATTTACCGGCGGCCGACCTCTGACACCGCTGCATGGCGGTCATGTTGGCCTCCTATGCACTTCCGGCCTCATGAATGGAGTCTTCGGTGAAAACGAAGACCGGCATATTGCCCGCTGGCGCACCTTAAAGGTCACCACAGCGATCGAGGAGCCACCGGACGAGGACGGCGCAGTTGTTACACGCTCGATCCAACGATTTGCGAATGACCTCGCACTCGTTTATGAGGACGGTCGTGTACTGACCCTTCAGGCCGAAGCTCCCAAGGACGGCGAGCCCGAACACCCGGCACTTCCTCTGGATTGCGACACGCAGCCTGCCGAAGACGATTCCACCGGCGATGGCCAGGTCGGTGATGGCCTGCCCGGGGAAGACACCGTGTCCTGCGAGAAGCTCACAGGCCACTTGTTCCCACTCGGCCGAACATTGATGACGCCCGGCATCCATGAGCTGATTTGCCAGGGGCTCAACGTCACACACCTGCTCGAGCGGCACGCCGATGGAGACTGGGGAGACCTGTCGAAAAGCGATATCGCCTCAAACGAAAGTGCTCTTGAGTTTGGAGGCGACAGGCTTCTAAGCTCCTACGACACCGACATGAGCCCCGATGGCAAGGTCTGGATTCTCACCGATGCTGATCGCTCTGTCACAACCGTGCTGCTGCCCTCGGAAGACTAGCTTCCCGGGGCAGCAACCCCCACCTTTATCGGTCCCCGCGCTACCCCAAATCCACATGAAAAACGCACACCTGCGCTTCCTGCCAGTCACCTTCCACCAGCAGCGGCGCGATTCTTCCACGCGCATCACTGCATACTGCGACCGCTTTGCGGCGGATGAGGATAAGACCCACCTGCTTTCCCTCACCGCTAACGACTCGGTCATGGCCGCCTTCACGGCAGCTGTAACCGAACAACTGAGCTTCGACATCTGTCTTCCCGGACAGACCGAGCAATCGGTCTCCCTCGGCGAAAACGCCCATGCTTGGAAGGCTTCTATCCCAATGCCCGGACGCAAACAGCCGCTGCGTCATGTCGTTGTTCTCTCCGAGGAGCTGCGTTTCAACAAGAGCGAGACAGGCGTTTTCATCCTGAACGGTAGGACCGACTTCGCCTGGGCGGTGCTGGCCAGCAAACTAGGGCTGCCCGCCTGCCCTGCCTGGGGCAACTACATGATGGCGCGGCTTGAAGCAGAAAAGCGCATCGACGACCTCACCGGCTACAACTGCAACCCGGTGCGCATCCGCGTCAGCCGCGACGAGATGCTTCAGTGGATCGGCGATGGCGTTCGCGAGGGCTTCCTGGGCTTACCGCCTAAAAACGGCCCCATCCAGTGGCCCACCTTTACCCTCGGGAACATTCTTATTCCCCCCACCCAGCTCGCCAGCACGCCAGAGACCGCCGAGTAAACGGTCCCTGGCTGCTGTGCGGCCATCCAAAACATCATCCAACTGCTCGAAGCTGGCTGATTTTGTTGAAGCATTCCTGTTAACGAATTAAATGGCAAGGATCTCGGTGTTGCTAATTAGAGGCGCGTACCGAGTATTTCGAAAATTGCGAGTATTTCGAGTATGTGCTACCATGGAGCCATCATGTCGATAGCAATGCAAAAGCCGATCACAGTCCCAGATACTGAACACCAACAGGTGCAGGCCCTGGAGCGGGTGCTGCATCGCGGTGTACCTGCATTCGTCACTTCAGCCGGGGAACGGATCGAACTGCCGAACACTGTTCTAGAGGTCCTCAGGAAGGTCGTGGGGTTCATGTCCCATGGCCAAGCCATTACGCTCGTTCCGGACAATCAGGTAGTCACGACACAGCGGGCAGCCGATACCCTCGGGATGTCACGCCCATTTTTTGTCAAGCTACTTGAAACCGGCGTAATGGCCCACCACCGAGTTGGCAACCAGCGCCGCGTTTACCTTCGTGATGTTCTTAAATTTGCGAAGAAGCGTGATGAAGAGCGCCTTGCCTCGCTGGATCGTTTGTCTCGCGATGCGTTCGAAGCCGGCTTGTATGAGCGGAATGTATTCCCGAAAGGCGGCTCGGACAAGTGAAGCGCGACATTACCGTTTTGCTGGATGCGTGTGTTGTCAAACTGGCCAAGAAGACCAAGAAGATCCTAGCTCCACGCCTGAGATCGACCGCGCCGTTCGATCTGCGGGCAATCAACCCCCTCAACGAGCCATCGATCAAAATCCCTGCCCAGGCCGTGCATCTGTTGGTTCAGATTCTGGATGAGATGAGCCGGGGCAATGCAGTCAAGCTGATCCCGGTCCATGCGGAACTCACGACTCAGGAGGCCGCCGATATGCTGAACGTTTCACGTCCGACTCTGATTCGCCTGCTCGATGAAGGCAAGATCGAATTTCACAAAGTAGGAACACATCGCCGTGTTCCATTCAAGAGCGCGCTGGCTTACAAACTCCAGATCGACGTGGAGCGCAAAGCGGCCCTTGCAGAGCTCGCTGCCTGCGATCAGGAGTTGGGTATCTGAGCATGCCTGCGCTCATTGCGTTCTAAGACGCGAATGTTCTGTACCCCGCGGAGCTTCGGAACTTTCTGATGCACTTGGCGCTCACCGGTGCTTTCGCGCCAAGCGGTCCGCTGCTGCATCGGTATTCAAAGCCATGCCCCTTAAATTCATTCGATCTGGACATTTTCAACACAGTCCTATACATTGGACCATATAAGGCCATAGGGCTTTATGTATGGAGCCTTATAAATGAGATCGAATGTGTCAGATGTTCTGCCCCCCGCCGTCAAGCGGTCACTGACCAAATTCGGCAGCGACCTAGCAACCGCCCGGCGAAAGCGTGGGCTCACAATCCTTGCCGTCGCCGAGCGCATGGGCGTTGCCAAGAATACTTACCTCCGCGCAGAGAAGGGCGACCCCAAAGTCGGCCTTGGCGTGTATGCGATGGCGCTTTTCGTCTTGGGCTTTGGCGATCCTCTTGGCGCTCTTATCGACGTGAGCCGCGACGATACCGGCCTTCTGCTCGATGAAGAACGTCTGCCCAAGCGCGTGCGCATGAAGAAAGCACAGGTGCCGCAATCATGAAGCGGAATATCGACGTGATGCTGGGAGATGGGGTCGAGGTCGGCACGCTGCGCTACGACCTGCAAGGGCATCGCGAAAGCGCCGCTTTCGAGTATGGTGCGGGCTGGCTCGGCGCCCCCGCGCGTTTCGCTATGGGGCCGACGCTTCCGCTCCAGGCGGGACCACAGTTTCATCGCAAATCAAGAGACGGTTCTCTATTTCATGCCGCGATTGCCGACACCGAACCCGATGGGTGGGCAAGGCGTGTCATCCTGCGCGACCACATCAAGCGCAGACAAGAATTGCGCCGTGAAGGAAAAGAAGAAGCGCAGCCGCTCAACGCGCTTGATTATTTACTGGCTGTGGATGATTTCAGCCGTGTCGGCGCGCTTCGTTTTCGCGACGAAGAGGGCGTGTTTCAGCGCGCGCAGGAAGAAGGGCGCCGGACCGC
>Ga0302190_10000332_pt1 | contig 29726 bp, 29 predicted proteins | sample II_Bog_E2_3_FD_198784 | JGI IMG/M metagenome (GOLD analysis project Ga0302190, IMG submission 198784) | Peat permafrost microbial communities from Stordalen Mire near Abisko, Sweden - II_Bog_E2_3 | ecosystem: Environmental > Terrestrial > Soil > Wetlands > Peat | place: Sweden: Abisko... | reverse complement strand
CCGGGAACGTAGAAGGCCCTCCAGTGCGAGTCATCGAAGAAACCCGACGCTATCGCTGGGAGAGGATACCCATGTCCTGTGAAATCAACCGCTCAATTCACAGAAAATGCTGTCTTGGACAGGAGTGAGTTGGTTCCTATCTTCCAGGCTTGCCGGCGACAACCGGCGGAGATGCAACGGAGAAGAGGCCAGTCTCACAAGTCTCCCGGTAAAGCCACGCGGCTGCCTCGGCGTCGACAGGCTTTGAGAAGAGGAAACCCTGAATGTAATCGCATTTTAGCTGGCGCAAGGTGTGTAGCTGTTCCTCTGACTCAACGCCTTCGGCGATGACCTCAAGTCTTAGTGAGTGAGCCAATTGCATGATGGCCCTTACTATGTCCAGGCTGCCGTTTCCGGCACTCAGTTCACGGATGAAGGAGCGGTCGATCTTCAGAGAGTGAAAGGGCAGCCGCTGGAGGCGGCTCAAAGAGGAATACCCTGTTCCGAAGTCGTCTATTTCGAGCCGGACGTTCATCGCCTTCAATCGGTCAAGGATGGCCAGCGTCTGCTCGGGGTTTCCCATGATTGAGCTTTCGGTCATCTCGAGCGCCAACGACTCGGGATTAAGTCCGGATTGAGTGAGAGCGAACTCCACATCTTCCACCAGGTGAGGATCGCTCAATTGTCGTGCGGAGATATTCACACTGATCGTTAGATGAGGACCGGGAGCAAAGCTCTTCTGCCATTCGGCCAACTGCCGGCAAGATTCGACCAGAACCCAGCGACCGAGGAGGACGATGAGGTCGCTTCCCTCGGCGACGGGAATGAACTCGTCAGGAGGGATGAGCCCGCGTTCGGGATGATACCAGCGAACAAGCGCCTCGAAACCGCAGAGGTGACTGTCGCTGGCCGAGACAATTGGCTGGTAGTGGACGATGAGTTGCTGCGCATCGATGGCTTTGCGCAAACCTGTTTCAATCTCGAAGCGGGTAACGACCTGCTTGCGTAAACCCTCGTTGAAGAACTCGAAGCGTGCTCTTCCGTTGCTCTTGGCGTGATACATGGCAGTGTCGGCATTGTGGAGGAGTTCTTCCGGTGTGTCGTTGCCGGAACTCAGTGCGATCCCTATGCTGGCGGAGACAAGCATCTTGCGGCCCTCGAAGTGAAAGGGCTCCGCAAGCCGTTCGAGAATGCGCATAGCGATCATAGAGGCGTCGGTCTGGCGCTGGATGTCACCGAGAAAGATGGCGAACTCATCACCTCCTATGCGCGCAACAACGGATTTCTCTGAGCCACCGCGGCGTGAGCTGGAGCGGATGCTGGCGCGCAGCCGCCCGGCGACATCAATGAGCAGTTCATCGCCTGCCGCATGTCCGAGGCTGTCGTTGACCATTTTGAACTGGTCAAGGTCCACGAACAGGACAGCGAAAAGCGTGTCACGCTGTCGAGCGGTCTCGATTACGGACTCGAGGCGGTCAATGAAGTAGAGGCGGTTTGGGAGGTGGGTGAGTGGGTCGACGACTTTACCTTCAGTGATGTCGGTCTGCGAGCCGGCCATCCGGATTGCTTTGCCGGTCAGATCACGTACTGCGATACCGCGGCTTAGCGTCCAGATATAGCCACCGGTTTTTTGGCGCATACGGTATTCACTCACGAACTCCGGGGTCTTGCCGTCGCAGTGCGCGCTAATCCCAGCGCAGACTCGCTCGCGGTCTTCGGCATGAATATGGCTGAACCACTGCTCGTAGTTGGACCAGGACTCGCTCTCTGAGTACCCGAGCATGTAGCCCCAGCGGGGAGAGAAGTAGATTTCTCCGGTAGTGAGATTCCAATCCCAGAGGCCGTCGTTGGCACCGCGGGCGGCGAGGGCATAGCGTTCTTCGCTTTCCTGGAGGGAGCGGAGAGCATCCTGGAGCGCCTGTTCGCGCGATTCAATGCGCGAGACCATCTCATTAAAGGAATCGACGAGAAGACCGGTTTCGCCGCCGGCGCGGATTCTGGCGCGGATAGAGTAGTCCTTGTCGGTCGAAATGCGCCGGGCGACAGCGGAAAGTTGCACCAGGGGATCTGCGATGAAGCGAGCGAAGCGCAGAGATGCCAGGAAAGTGGCACATACAGAAACAAGAAGGACGAGGATAGCTATTTTCGCATATTGGAGAAGCTGGGTTCGGAACCCGCGCAGATCGAAAAGAAGCGCAATGGAGCCCGTGTGTTCACCGTTGAGCTGGACACCGCGGAAAAGAGTCAGGGACTCGCCGTTAAAATAAGCACCGTCCCGGCGACGTGCGGGAAGGACGAGCGTGGGTGGACTGGAGGGACTGCGGTACTCTGCAAAGATGCGCCCCTGGTTGTCGTAGAGACTGGCGACAAGAACGTTCGGTTCGGTGGCAAGGGCGTTCAACATTTCTTTGGCTGTGCGCTGATCGTTGAACGCAAGGGAGGCGGCGGTATTTGCGCCGAGGGTGTCGGCCAGGGCGGTGAGTTCGCGAACAGCACTCGCGCGATAACTCTGTCGCTCATAAACGGCGAATCCGAGGGAAGCGAGCAGGACGGCAAGCGCACTGGCGGAGAGGATCAGGAGGGTCAGCTTGAAGCGGATGGAGAAGTCCTTGATGCCCATGGCTTCACCGTCCCCGATCCGCAGCGCCGCCGCGAGTCACCGAGGTAGCGAGCAGCAGCAGCCGGGAGCTGATTTCGAGATGAGAGGATTCTGCGGCTGCCAAGTTGATGTCGAAGCGAACTTTGCCTTCTTCGAGGTGGAACCGTATGATCCCGCCCCCAGCGAGGAAGTCGGAGGTTTCCCCCACTGTGAGAACCGGCATGCCGCGCAGACTCTTGAGAATTGCGGATTGTCGCCGGGCTTCGTCACGGCTGAGGAAGAGGATGTTGCAGCCTTGGATTTCCTGCGGTTGGCTTACCAGGCGGACATGGAACACGCGGGCTCCGATGGGCTTGCCTTGGAGAGTGCTTTGGAGTTCCTGGCGGCGCGGCTCGTCGTCAAAGATGCAAAGGCTGAGGGATGAGTCTCCGGCATTGAGAGCACTCGATGGCCACACCAGAAACTGCGCGAAATGGTAAAGAAACGCAGACTTCACCTGGTACTCATCGGCAGTGGACTGGGCGCGGGCAGGCTGTGGCATTCCTGAAACAAGCAGCGCGAAGCATAGCAGCCCGAGTTTCCGGACCCAGACCCAAGTCTGCCTGGAATACGCCTTCATGGTCGAATTGTTAGCTGCTCGATGCATAGACGACCTCTGCTTAGAAAGACCACGTAATCTTGGCGTATGCGGCCCGCCGCATCAGGCCGGACTGCACTGTGGAATTGGGGCCAGAGTATTCCGGGTGAAGATCTTTTAAGAGATTCTGCCCTACCAGGCTTAGAGAGACCCTCTCTCCCACAAGCCAGCTCAAGCCGGTGTCAAAGCGAGTGTACGAGGGGATGGACTGAGCGGGAAGGCGATTGACGAAATATGCTGAAGCATTCCATTGCAGGTTCCAGGGCAGGCTTACACTGGAACGCAACTGTGCCTGATGATCCGGAGTGCCACCCTGAGTTCCAGGGATGGATCCGTCTTGGCTGCCGGCTAATTCGTGCAGATGGATAGCGAAGAACGTATAGCCAGGATTGAGAGTCCAGGACCTCATTACCTTCCAGTTTGCGAAGGTTTCAATACCGTGCGTTTCTCCGAAAAGACTATTGCCGAAGGACTCGGGAATTAGCAGGTGGATGGGCGCAGGATTCGTTTCAATACGCGTCGCGCCTGGTTCGACCGACTCCAGGTCGTGATAGCGGTTGTAAAAAACGGTTGAATCCAGCGAGAACCGGCTGGTCAACGTGGTCCGGTAGCCTGTTTCGAATGCCGTTAGCTGCTCGTTCTTCTGGTTTGGATTTCCGAAAAGGCTTACGAGCATGGGCAGGTTGCCGGTTTCGGGAGATCCAGGGAGGACCTCGAAGTTTACGCGGAAATCGGTATCACTGCGGGCGGGCGTTCGATCGGCATGGGAGACCGCAACCCAGATCGAGTTCTTGCTGTCTGGAGTCCACACCATGCGTGCAGAGGGTTGGAGATCAAATCCGGTGTAGTCGTTGTGCTCGAGTCGTGCGCTCAGGCTCAGGTGAACGCGGTCGTGCAGGATGGCGATCTCATCTTGAGCAAATGAACTGAAGAGCTGGGTAAGGCGGCTCTGAGGAGTTGCGGAGATTCGCAGGGTTGGATTAATCTCATCCGAACTGACGCGGTAGCCCAGCCCCCAGACGATATCCTGTCGCGCCCCCCGGATAATATGGTGTTGAAAGTCGATGTCGACGATGTTCTGGCCAAGGTTGTAAGTGGAATCGCTGCGGGCGGTGCGGTCGAAGTAGACCTGAAGCGAGGTCTCCGAATCCGGTGAAAAGGTACGATTCCATCGCGTTAGCAGACTCCCGCCCGAGTAGCGGTCGCGAAGTGCGGCGGTTGCATTCTCCGCTGGCAGCATGGAAACCGGGAAGAAGGCGATTTCTCCTGCATTGCCCTGATACATTTCTCCTTCGGTGGTGAGGGAATCCTTCGCGGACATGGTGGTATCGGTGCGGAATCCACCACGGACGAGGCGCCAGTCGTCCTGGCCGTCGAGTCCGGTCGGGGTTGGTAGTGCGTTGAGGTGGAAGCCTTCCGCCGACACGCGATAGGCTCCAAGATTGCGCACCTTCCCACCGAAACGAACCGTCTCTGGTCCGGTACTGGCGTTGCCGGCGCCGGCGGTAATATTGCCGCCTTGGGTGTCTCCGGCGCTTTGGGTAATGATATTGATGACGCCGTTAACAGCGTTCGATCCCCAGACCGCAGCTCCAGGGCCACGAATCACTTCTATACGCTCGATTCTGTCGACAGGAACGTTTTGGGAGTCCCAGAAGACACCGGCGAAGATGGGGGAGTATACCGTACGGCCGTCAATCAGAACGAGGAGCTTGTTGGAGTACTGGCCGTTGAAGCCGCGGGCGCTGATCGCCCATTTGCCGGCGTCGATCTGCGCTACGTCAAGACCAGGAACCATGCGCAGCAGATCCGGGATATTGAGTGCACCGGAGCGGTGAATGTCCTCCCGAGAGATAACGAAGATCGCCGCAGCGGCCTGGGAAGTCTTCTGCTCCCTTCTGGAAACGGAGGTTACCTCGATGCTCATCAGGTCTTCGAGGCTTTTTTGGGTGAGGTCAGGAGTCTGTGAAGCGCCTGCGGGAAACGCAGGGAGGGCGAGTAGAGCGATCCCCACGAGTATGATGACCCGTTTGGCGACTCGCGGGGAACCAATTGCGACACTGGAGAGAGCGGGCAACTTCGGGAACAAAGAGCACAGAGCGGGATGAACCTGCATTCTTATACACCTGCCTTGGACCGGACCTATGAGACGGGAATCTGATCGTTCATTCTTCTCTTAGCCCACATTTATGAACAGAACGCTCAGCAAGCGAGAGATCGATCGCGCCACAAACGGCCTTTGAATTGGGCATGTGAGCCGAGGAACACAATTCTCGCTGCCCAGTTCCGGACAATTTCAGAACTTGCGTTATAGTACCTATCGGCAAATGTGAGGAATTCGATCAGAATTGGCCAAGTCCGCGCCGGGACTTCGCAGCCATGCAAGAACGCCGGCGCCGCGCCGCGCGGTTGTTCGCCGCCACCAAGCGTTCACAGGCAGAGATCGCCCGTGAACTCCACGTCAGCCGTCAATGCGTGAGCCGATGGTTCGAGGCCTGGCGGCAGGGCAAGCCAGATTGGATTCGCGGGGCGGGGTGGGCGGGGCGTCGGCCAAAACTGGACAGGGCGCAACTCAAGCAGGTGGACGAGGCTTTGCGTCAAGGCGCGCAGGCCCACGGTTTCGGAACCGATCTGTGCACATTGCCCCGCGTGGCGGCGGTCATCGAGCGGACCACGGGCGTTCACTTGTCATCCCAGCCATGTGTGGAAGATCCTGGGGGCCATGAAGTGGAGTCTGCAACGGCCGGCCAAGCGGGAACGGCAACTTCGGGCTAAAGGAAGCCGTGCAGGAGCCGATGAAACGAGGGTGGATTGCCCCTGCATCCAAACTCTTCCGGGCAACACGGCCACGAAGGCAGATGATCTCGTTGAAACGATACCTCGATATGGATCGAACCGGCGCAGAAGAGCGATCTGACGCCGAATCCGATGCTCTTTTGCCGGCGACCGTTGCCGCGTATCGCTCCGCACTGGCGGAGATGGGAGCCTGCGGCCTGGAGGTATGTCCGCCTCTGGGAGGAGAGTTGAAGCAGGGCCTGGAGAAGCTCGGCGAGCGGTTGATGGGCCGTCTTTCTCTAGTGGGGGTCGAGGAGACGAAAACCGGTGTGGGGGAGCAACTCGTCCTTTGGGGCCAACGCACGGCCAGGCACTACCGGGAGACGACCCGCGAAGTGAAGGAAATCCTGCTGGCGATGGCCCACGCCGCCGAATCGGTGGGCGAGCGCGACCAGCGATGCGCCGCCCAGATCACTTGCGTTACGGCGCAGTTGAGGAAGGTCGCCAATCTGGAAGACTTGGCGGAGATTCGGACCTCGATCCAGAACAGCGCGGCGGAATTGAAATCGTCCATCGACAGGATGACGGCAGAAGGCAAGACGGCGCTGGAGCAGTTGCGCGGGCAGGTATCGAAGTACCAGGCGCGGCTGCAAGAGGCCGAGAGAATCGCTTCACTCGACGCGCTCACCGGCGTGCGCAGCCGCACCTGGGTCGAGGGACAGCTCGAGCTCTTGCTTCACGCCGGACGCGCGTTGTGCGTGGCCATCCTTGACATCGACGGGTTCAAACAGGTTAACGACGAGCACGGCCACCTGGTTGGAGACGAACTGCTGAAGCACTTTGCCAGCGAGTTGAAGTCGGCGAGCCGCTCGGCGGACATCATCGGGCGATGGGGCGGAGATGAGTTCATCCTCCTGATGCAATGCGGCCTGGCCGAGGCCAAGGCACAGAGCGACCGCCTGCAGAAATGGGTGTGCGGAAACTATACGGTCCAGGGAAACAGCGACCCCATCAAATTGCGCGTGGACGCATCTCTCGGCCTGGCCGAACATCTGCCGGGCGAGACGATGAAGGCGCTGATCGACCGTGCCGACGCCGAGATGTACCGGGAGAAAGCTGCTTCAAGAGCGCTCAAGGCTGTGGTTCTGCGGTGAGCCGTCCGCAGAGTTTCGATCTCCGTGGCGCGTCCTTCCGGTTCTGAAAGACGCAAATAGACCCCGTCCATGCGGGTCAGAAGCCTCTGACCGTTTTTGGGACGCCTTCACCTTCCATTCCCATCCGGGAATCCCTTCCCATTCTTTCTTCTTTCCAATCTTGAGTTCCTTCTCCCCACGCGGGAACGTAGAGGGGTGGCGTTCCTTAGCGCGCGCTAAGCAGGGCGCGAGGGAAACGAAGGACAGGCGCCACAAGGTTTGAAGGGAAAGGCTGCCATGAGGTTATTGATCGCAGAAGACGACAAGGCGTTGGGATTGTTTCTGAGCCGTGGTCTGGAGGCCGATGGACACCGGGTCCGCATTGCCTGTGACGGCGCCGCCGCTGTCGATGCGTTTCGTGAGGATATGCCCGACCTGACCATTCTCGACCTCAACCTGCCCATCAAGGACGGTGAGCAGGTACTTGCGGAAGTGCGCGCCCTGAACGCCGATCTTCCGGTGCTGGTGCTCACCGCACGGCAGGAGGTGGACACCCGGGTCCGGTGCCTGGACCTGGGCGCCGACGACCTGATGCTCAAGCCTTTCAGCCTGCACGAACTGCGGGCGCGCTGCCGGGCGCTGTTGCGCCGCAAGCGCGAGGTGCGGCTGCTGTTGCGCGCCGGCGATCTGGAACTCGACCGGTTGGAGCATACCGCCCGGCGCGGCAGTGACTCGGTCGTGCTGACCAACAAGGAATTCGCGCTGCTCGAGCACCTGATGCTCAACCGCGGCCAGTGCGTCTCGCGGGTGGAACTGCTGGACACGGTCTGGAACATGGAGCCGGCGCAGACCACCAACATCGTGGATGTGTATGTGAATTACCTGCGCCGCAAGCTGAAGGATCCGCCTCCCGGACAATTGATCCGGACGGTGCGCGGGCAAGGTTATGTGGTGCCCTCGGAGGGCGAACTCGCACTTTCCGCCCTGGGTGTTCTGGCGCTTCCGGCGCTTCGCGCGGAGACCTCCGGTGTGCTTCCCGAGGTTCACTAGAGCGTCCGTTCCTCGTTCGGGTTTGATTCACTTCATTTCAGATTCAGGAGAATCCTCATGCTTCCACTTCAGGTTTCCACCCCTCCTTTCGCCGGCCGCACGCGGCCACGGACCGCGCTGGTCGCTAGCGCGGACTCGAGTTTTCGCCAACGGCTTTCCGACATTCTCAATGGCCTGCGCTGGCAGGTGCGCCAGGCCGAGGGTGGCGCTCAGGCCTGGGCGGAGGCGGAAACAGCCCCCCCCGAGGCGGTCATCGTCGACTCGTGGCTGCCCGATCTCGATCTGAGCGAGTTTCTCAAGGATTTCCGGGCACAGTTTCCCGATGTGGACCTGGTCACCGCCTCCGGAACGGACGCACAGGAGAGCCCGCGCGGGCCCTACCGGCAGGAGCTTCTCTATGCGCTGCACCGTTCGCAGGATAACGACACAGCGATCTGGAACACGGCCCCGGTGCTGGACGGCCCATTTACGCCTCCCTTCCGGGGAAACGTATCTTCTTCGCCGGAGCCTGCCCGGAGCGGCGCCAAGGCGGACGCAGCCGCATTGCCGCCTGTTCCCGCGCCTCTTCGTTCCGCTCTCTCCGCGATCGTTCCTGTCAACGGGAACAGCTCTCACGCCGCCAGCGAACCGGCGGGAAGCGAGCGGCTTCCAGAGCTGGTTGGAAATGCTCCCTGCATGCTTGAAATCAGCCGCCGCATACGCCTTGTGGCGCCGCGCACGACGCCGGTGCTGATCGAGGGACCGACCGGCTCGGGCAAGGAACTGGTGGCCGAGGCGCTGCACCGGCTCTCGACCAGAAGCCGCAAGCCCTTTGTGGCCATCAACTGCGCGGCCATTCCCGAGGCGCTGCTCGAAGCGGAGCTGTTTGGCCACACCCGCGGGGCCTTTACCGGCGCGGTGCAGGGGCGCATCGGGCGCATCGAATCGGCCGACGGCGGCACGCTGTTTCTGGACGAGATCGGGGAGATGCCGCTGGGGCTGCAATCCAAGCTGCTCCGCTTTGTGGAGAGCGGCGATTTGCAGCGGGTGGGAGACAACGAGACGGTGAAAGTGAACGTGCGCATCGTGGCCGCCACCCACCAGCCGCTGGCCCAGCACACCCAGACCGGATGCTTCCGGGCCGATCTCTACTACCGGCTGGCCGTCTTTCTCATCCGCACCCCGTCCTTGGCCGAGCACGCCGAGGACCTGCCGCTGCTGGTGGAGCATTTCATGCAGAAGATGGGGCGAGAGGCTCCGGTCAAGCGCGTCGCGCCGGACGCCATGGCCAAGCTGGCGGCCCACGACTGGCCCGGCAACGTGCGCGAACTCGAGCATGTCCTGGAACGGGGCGCCATTCTGGCTGGAGAGGAACCGGTTCTGAGCGCGCAAGAGATCGACTTCGGGCTGCTGCCGGCCTGAAAGTCAGAACCGTTACCGCGCAGGGAAAGTGAAACCGGAGGAGTCGCTCATGGAAATGCAGGTTGAAACCCGGCTCAGCGATCAGATTGCGCGCTACCTGGACCTGGCCACCAGCGAAGCCAAACTGACGGCGGCCAATATGGCCAATGTGGACACGCCCGGCTACCGCGCGGTGGGGATAGACTTCGAAGCCGAGATGCGGGAAGCGATCAACCGCGTGGACCAGGGGAAAGGCGCCCGCCCGGTGCGGCTCAAGGCGGTCGACGGCCTGATCGCGCGGCCCGACGGGAACAACGTCTCCATGGACCGCGAGGGGTTGAACCTGTCCGAGGCGCAACTTAAATTCAAGGCCGGCGTGGCCCTGCTTCGCCAGGAATATCAGCGCGTGATGGACGCCATCCACGTCGACGGCAAGTAGAAGCGTTGCAGGCGCGAAGGGGACCGGGATTTGAGCCGGCCTGCGACCTGGAGCGACAGGAGAAAGGACGAGACGGAATGAACCTCTTTGCCATGATGGAAACCTCGGGCGGAGCCATGCAGGCGGAACGGATGCGCGCCGAGGTGGTGGCGGCCAACATGGCCAACGCAGAGACCACCCGCACCGCCACGGGCGGCCCTTACCATCGCCAGCACGTCGTCTTTGCCGCCAATGCCGGCGACCCTGATTTCTCCAGTTCCCTGACGGCGGCCTCGGGAAGCCTTGGGTTCGGCTCCCCGGCCACAGGAGCTTTGTCCGCGCTGAGCTCAAGCGGCAGCTCCGCCGTGGCGCCTGGAGTGCACATTGCGGGAGTGATCGAAGACCCCGCGCCTCCGCTCCAACGCTACGATCCGGGGCATCCCGATGCCGGAGCGGACGGGTATGTGGCCTACCCGGACATTAACCCTCTCACAGAGATGGTGGATCTGATGGGGGCGACACGTGCATATGGTTTGAACAGTTCTGCGGTGCAGGCGGAGAAGGGCATGATCTCGTCGGCGCTGGAGATTGCGAAGGCCTGAGGGAGGAGCGATGCAGAGCGCAATCAGTTCAATGGCCGCCACCGCGCTGGCGCTGCCGGCCGGCAACCTCGCCGCGGGAACAGCGTCTTTGGCTGGGAATTCGGCAACCGCAAGCAACGGCGCCACGCCGTTCGCCGATCTCTTCGCCGACTCGATCGGCCAGGTCAATCAGCTCGAAACCCAGGCGCACAGCGCCGTCTCCGGCCTGATGACCGGTTCCGGAGTAGACGTGCACCAGGCGATGATTGCGACCGAAAAGGCGAGCATGGCCTTCGAGCTGGCGTTGGCAGTGCGCAACAAGGCGGTCCAGGCCTATCAGCAGGTTATGAGCATGCAGTTTTAAGAGCAGCGGGAAGCGGAGATCATGGCCACGGCAACACAGTTGCAGAAGAGCACGCCGGCGATGCCCGGGCAACCCCAGTTGACCGACCGGCTGGCCGGGTTGTGGGGGCGCGGACGGGTCCGCTGGGCGGCGATGCAGCCGGCCGAGCGGGGCTGGGCGCTGGTGGCCGCGCTGCTGCTGGCGGCTCTGGCCGGGGGACTGCTCTGGTATGCCTTGCGCACCGACTGGCGCACTCTCTATGCGGACCTCGATCCGGAAGATGCGCACCAGACCTCCCAGATCCTGGCTGCCGCGCAAATTCCCTTTGAACCCACTGCCAGCGGGACCGGCATCCGCGTTCCTGCCGCGCAACTGGACAAGGCACGGCTGGCGACTGCGGCCAAAGGCGGCGTCAAAAGCGGACGGCTGGGCTTTGAGCTTTTCGACAAACCGAACTGGGTGGGCTCGGAGTTTGACGAACAGGTCAACTATCAGCGGGCTCTCGAAGGGGAATTGGAACACACCGTGGGCACGCTTACGGACATCGAGTCGGCGCGGGTGCACCTGGTGCTGCCCCACGACTCTCTCTTCCGTGAGCAGGAGCGGCCGGCCAAGGCCTCCGTGGTGCTCAAGCTGCGGCACCGCTCGCTGGCTGACGGGGAGCCGGAGGCGATTCGCAACCTGGTAGCCTCGGCCGTTGATGGACTCACCCCGGATCGGGTGGTTCTGGTGGATGCGGCCGGTCATCTGCCGCTGGGCCCGAAGACCGCCGACGCCTTGCGCCTGAGCGCCGAGGAGGCCCTGGAGCAGAAGCTGGTCGCTACATTGGAGCCGGTGACCGGAGCGGGCAATGTGCGCGCCTCGGTCACTCTGGATTACGACGCGGCGGCCACCGAGGAAACCGAAGAAAGCTACGATCCGGACCAGACAGTAACCCTCTCGATGCAGCGCAGCGAGCAGTCCACGGGCAGCCAGCCAATCGCTGCCGGAGTGCCTGGCACGGCCTCGAACGCACCCAACTCCCATGCGCTGCCGGTCTATCCCCAGCAGACCACGCAGCCCGAGACGGCCAAGACCGAGTCAGGAACCTACGGGGCCTCGAAGACCGTGCGCCATGTGGTGGAGAATCCCGGCAAGGTGCGCCGGATGACGGCGGCCATTGTGGTCAACGACCGTCTCTTTCAGCCCGCTACGCGGGACCGGGCGGCGCAGTGGCAGCCCCGCTCACCTGACGAGTTGCGCAACCTGACGGCGCTGGCGCAGGCCTCGGTGGGCTTCGACTCCTCGCGCGGCGACCTTCTGACGGTCCAGGACCTGGCTTTTGAAGAAAACCGTTCGCAGTCACCGGTTACGCCGCTGGCGCAATGGTTGGCCACGGCGGAAAACTCGCCTGTGCTGGTCAAGTATGCGGCGCTGCTGGCAGGCCTGTTTGTGGTTCTGGCCTTCGGGGTGCGCCCCGCCCTGCGCCGCGCCCGCTCCTCGCCTGCCCGGAAGGAGGCGGGCGCAGGAGCGGCCAAGGCCTTGCCCGGCCAGGCGGCAGCCCTGGAAACGCCGGATCTGCCTCCTCTCGAGCCCAGTGCGCCCGACCCGGAGCGGCTTAGGGCACAGGAGATTTACGAACAGGTGACGAGCCATCTCAAGCAGGAGCCGGCGCAGAGTTCACGCCTGCTGCAAAGCTGGATTCACTCCGAATAGGCCGGCCGAGCGACGAAGGTGCGGTTCAGCACGCTGAGGAGAGGATCCGCCGGAGCGGGCGGAAGCACCACCGGGATCGAGCGACGTGAAGGGAATTGCGCGCAAGGGAAAGGAACCGGGCCTTGGCCGAGCAGGAAATTGAAAACGAAGGAGCAAGGCGCCGCCAGTCGACGAACCTGACCGGAGTGCGCAAGGCCGCGGTCCTGCTGGTCGCCATGGGCGAGGACCTGGCCAAGGAGATTCTGCGCGCCCTGCCCGAGGCAGACGTGCAGAGACTCACCGAGGAACTGGCCGATCTGCGCGGCATCACGCAGGAGCTTTCGGCCGAGGTTCTGGAGGAGTTCTGGCACCTTCTGGAGACCCAGCAGTACATGGTTCACGGGGGGCTGGACTATGCCAGCCGCCTGCTGATCGAGACCTTTGGCAAGGCGCGGGCCGAAGATCTTCTCTCCCTGGTGCGCCGCTCCCAGGAAGCCGCGCAAGGCAACCTGGCCAAGCTGCAGCGCACCGATCCCCAGCAGTTGGGCAAGCTGCTCGACTCCGAGCATCCGCAGACCATCGCATTGGTGCTGGCCCACCTGGACCCCAAGCGGGCTTCGACGGTGCTGGACAGCCTGAGCGAAGAGCGCAAGGTTCTTTCCATCCAGCGGCTGGCCGAGATGCGCCAGTTTTCGCCGGAGATGGCGCAGAAGGTGGCGCACATCCTGCACCGGCGGCTGGAGAGCATGGGCGACACGGCGCGCAAGAGCTATTCCGGATTCAAGGCGGTTGCCGACCTGTTGAACCGGCTCAACGCCGAAGAGTCCAAGAAGATTCTCGAGACCATCGAGGAGAGTCAGCCGGAGCTGGCCTTGAATATCCGCAACCTGATGTTCACCTTTGAAGACCTGGTGACGGTGCCTCCGGCCACCATTCGCGAGATCGTCTCCGGAGTGGACAAGCGACAACTGGCGCTGGCTCTGCGCGGCGCCCAGGATGAGCTGCGCGCGCAGATCTTCAAGGCGATGAGTTCGCGGGCCGTGGAGATGCTGAAGGAAGACATGGAAGTTCTGGGCCCGGTGCGCTCGCGCGAAGTGGCGCAGGCGCAACAGGAGATTTTGAGCCTGGCGCGACGGCTGGAGGCAGAGGGCAAGGTGGTGCTCAAACTGGAGACCGGCGACGAGATGCTGGCGTAACAGGGATCAGCAATCAGCTTTCAGCGGTCAGCCACCAGCGTTCAGTTATCAGTAATCAAAGGTCAGTGAGGCATTAAAAGTCAGTGATCGGAATCGAGATGCGGGACGGGTACTGATCGCTGATGGCTGAAAGCTGACGGCTCAAGGGAGGGAATCCTTGCAGCAGGCGGAATGGGCAACGGGAGACGGGACGGGCGGATGCATCGAGATCTTCGAGTATCCGGCCGACCCCAACGCGCCCCGGTTGGCGGATTGGGATGGCTGGACGGCCGCCGCGGGGCCCGGGCCCGGCGCGCCGGTGAAAGACTCCGCCAACGCGATCTCTGAAGTCAAAGTGCGCGCCGAGTTCGATCAGCGTTTGAACGAGGAGACGCGCAAGGCCTTTGAGGCCGGCCGCGCGCGGGGCCGGCTGGACGGGCAGCAGGCAGAGCGCGAGGCGCAGGCCGCGGCCCTGGCTTCAGCGGAAGGCGCAAGGAAGCAGCAGGCAAGGGAGTGGATGGAAAATTTTGCCCAGGAGCGCGACCGCTATCTCCATGCCGTCGAACGCGAAGTCGTCGAGTTGGCGCTGGCGGTCGCGGCGCGGATTCTGCGCCGCGAATCGCAGATGGATCCACTGCTGCTGACCGGAGCCGTACGGGTGGCGCTGGGCCAGCTGGCCGGCTCGACCCAGGTGCGGCTGCGCGTACCCGGGGAAGAACTCGATTTGTGGACCGAGGCCATGGCCTTGCTTCCCAACCTGGCCTTGAAACCTACCGTGGTTGCCGGTGAGGGGATGCGAGTGGGCGAGTGCGCGATCGAGACCGAACTGGGATCCGTGGATCTGGGCATTCGCGCGCAGTTGGCAGAGATCGAGCGCGGCTTCTTCGACCGTGCGGGCGGCCGCAGAACTCCTCCCAGGGCCGCTGACAGCAAGCAGGACGGAGCTGGGGAGAAGTGCGCATGACCCCGCTGTTGACGCGTTACTTTTCCCGGCTGGAGCGGCTCCAGCCCTGGCGCTGGCAGGGCCAGGTGCTGGAATCGGTGGGTCAGACGATCGAGTCGGCGGGACCGCTGGCATCGGTGGGCGAGTGTTGCGAGATTCAGGACCAGTCCGGACGCCCGCACCTGGCCGAAGTGATCGGCTTTCGCGGTTCCAATGTGCTGTCGATGCCGGTGGAGAGCAGCGAAGGGATCCGATTCGGCGACCCGGTGTCTGCGCTGGGTGTTCATCCCGAGATCGAAGTCGGTCCGGCGCTGATGGGCAGGGTCTTGAACGCGCTGGGGGTTCCGATCGACGATGGGCGGCCGCCGGCGGTCGTGCAGGCGCTGCCTCTGGAAGGGGTGGTGCGCCCGCCACTCGACCGGGTTCCCATTCGCACCCCGCTGGGAACCGGCATACGGGCTCTGGACGCGCTTCTGACGGTGGGCCGCGGACAGCGGGTAGGTATCTTCGGCGGCTCGGGGGTGGGCAAAAGCACCCTGATCGGCATGATGACCCGCAACACCGAAGCCGATGTGACGGTGGTGGGGCTGGTGGGAGAGCGCGGCCGCGAGGTAGCGGAGTTTCTTCGCGATGCGCTGGGCGAAGGCCTGGCCCGCTCCGTGGTGGTTGTTTCCACCTCCGACCAGTCGCCGCTCTTGCGCATGCGGGCAGCCCTGGCCGCCACTACTATCGCCGAATTCTTCGCGGCCCAGGGAAAGCATGTGCTGCTGGTGCTGGACTCGCTGACGCGTTTCGCGATGGCCGCACGAGAGATCGGGCTGGCGGCAGGCGAACCGCCCACGGCCAAGGGATACACGCCTTCGGTCTTTACCCGGCTGGCCCGGCTGGTGGAGAGAACCGGGCAGTTTCGTACCGGCTCGATCACGGCGTTTTATACGGTGCTGATGGAGGGCGATGACCAGCAGGACCCTCTGGTGGATGCGGTGCGCTCGCTGCTGGACGGCCACGTGGTGCTCTCCCGCGCACTGGCGGCCGAGGGCTGGTACCCGCCTATCCAAGTGCTGGACTCGATCAGCAGGTTGATGCCGGCGGTCACCGAGGCCGGGCATCGCGAACAATCCACGCTGCTGCGCCGGCTGATGGCCGTGTACGCCCGCTCCGAGGACCTGGTCCGGATTGGCGCGTACAAGCCCGGTTCGGATCCTGATCTGGATCGTGCCCTGCGCGCCCGTGAGCCTCTGCGGGCCTTCCTGACCCAGGAAGCGCACGAACAGGTTCACTTTGCCGATAGTTTGAAGGGGCTTGCCGCCCTGGCCGCGGAGGTGTGATCGATGGTTGTATCGCGTGCACTGCGACGTCTGCTGCATATACGCGGTCTGGAAGAGGAACAAAGCCGGCTGGCCCTGGAATCCGCCCTCGGCGAGATGAACAGGATCAAGCTTGCGTTGGCGGAGACCGGCGAGAAGGACCGCCGCGGCCGGAGACTGGTGGAGTCGAGCGTCCGGACGGGCCAGCTGCTCGACCGGCTCTCCGGACTGGAAGAAGGGCGCGCGGCAGGCCGTCAGGCAGCCGCGCTGGAACCCCAGGTCGAGGCCATGGAGAATCAGGTGGCGGAGGAGCGCCAGGCGTTTCTTGCGAAGAGAGTGGAACGCCGCCAGGCAGAAACGCTCCTGTGCGAGACCGAGGCGCGGGACGCTGCCGAAGCCGGCAGGCGCAGTCAGCAGTCGCTCGACGAATGGTACCGGTCCCGGCTGCACAGGGACGAAGGCGAGAGCTCCACAGGCGCCTCGGTGGAGACTGGCTCGACAGAGCCCCGCTCCTGAGGCATCTCGCGTTTGCGAGTGGAAACTTGAGAGAAAATCCACACAAACGGCATCCCGGCTTTCTGAATCGGGATTTCCGGTCCCCATTGTGACAAGCCTCTAACCCATTGCCACCCTTCCTTGGCACGACATCTGCTTTTATCCCTCGCATGACAGTTGCGGCAGCCATGGAAAGCAGTGGGGGAGGGAGTGCGGCGATCGGCATTCATGCCGCGGTCGCGCGGCAAGCGAATGCGGCCCGGCCTGGAGCAACCGGGGCTAACCAGCTCGACCCATCCCCTGCGGGCCAGGTAAGCTTCAGCTCCAGCTGGCAGTCTCTGCTGGCTTCGCTCAGTGCCGGCGCGACCGAGCCAGAGGAAACAGAGAACGCTCTTCCAACCGCGGCGGCGTCCTTGGCGGCGGCTGACGGAGGAGCGTCAACTACCTCGGCCTCCGCACTTGTTCAAAGCCTGACCTCCTCTCTGACCACTGCACAGACGAAAATCCTTGCGCAATCTGCAGCGAGCAGTGTCCGGGCGCAAGCTTCGGCGAGCCAGTTGGTCTCCGCCCAGACCCAGCAGACTACGGCAAAGACAGAAGCCACGAAGCTGACGGCCAGCGCCGCAACAGATGCATCCGGAGCCACACGGGCAGCCAATCCCAGCAAGAAGACACCTTCGGATGTCCGCCCGACAGCCGTCGTGTCTGGGGCAGTCCAGGAGCCACAATCGGCGGCTGCGCTCATCCCCGTGACCGTCAATCAGATCTCGGCCGTTGTGGTGGCACCGCCAGCACCTTTAAAGAGCGCGGTTTCTTCGGGCCTTGCGACCGGCTCTTCGCAGGGCACTTCAAGCGGGAAAGAGGCACTGGAGGCATTCGGTCAACTGCCACAGAAAAGCGCGACGATCGCCGCCGGGACTGCGCGCCAGAGTGCGGCAACTTCGGTGTCTTCAGAAGCCAGCAACTCCGCGTCTGGTCTTCCGGCCCTCGACCGCAGCGGCGATTCCCAAACGGTGCAGTCCACGGCGACGGTTTCGCCGATAAAAAACACGGATGTTTCACGTTGGCAGACTGTGTCTGTTTCCGCGCCCGTCAGTGCGCCCATCTCGAGCGGCTCTTCCAGCGCGATGGCGGTTGGACAGGCCGTGTCGACCGACGGCGGGTCTGCGCTGCCGGCTGAAGGCGCCACCGTCCAGCTTCCTTCGTCGCCCAACGCGATCACCGGGAGAAGAGCTTCGGCAGTTCCGGCCCAGCGCCAGGTTCCAGATGCAATTTCAGTTCAGTCCGCAATCGCCAGCGCCTCTCCGATGGGGAGCGGAAACTCGAATTTGCTCCAGGCTCAGGCCGGGAACGATACCTCTCAAACCAATCCGTACGCGGCTGTTTCCTCCCTCGCCGGAAGGACGGCTGTTACCAGCAGGAGCCAAGCATCGCAGCCCGAAAACGGGCGGACAACGCGTGAGACGGGCAAATCAGGATTAATGCAGCAGGGAATTCAAGTTCATGGGCAAGCGGCCTCGACTTCCAGCGCGGATGCGGTCTCGATGGTGCGCGACCCCTCCTTACGAGGGGGTCTGAACACTACGGGCGATGTTCCAAGCGGCAGTAGCGGCACGCCATCCGGTCTCAAGGAGACCTTTGCGGCGCTTGATGCAGAGGGCGCAACCGGCAAATCGACCTGGATTCACACCGGGGCGCAGCGAGCCGAGGCAGGCATTCAGGACCCGGAGTTGGGCTGGGTGGGCGTTCGTGTGGATATGGGCAGCGGCGGAGTGCATGCCTCCCTGGTGCCGGGCTCTGCCGACGCGGCGCAGGCGCTCGGCGGTCACCTGGCGGGATTGAACTCCTATTTGTCGGATCATCACACGCCGGTGGAAACTCTCACGCTGGCTGTGCCGGAGTCCGGATGGTCCGGGCAGGGTGCTGGCGCCGGGCAAAGCATGGGACAGGGCCAGGCAGATCAGCATGGCGAGAATGCGGGAGGAAGCGCAGAGGCAGGCGCGACCTCGAGCCTCTCTTCCAGCCCAGACAGTAGGACGGCGGCAGAATCCCGAACCTCTTTCCAAGGCTTTGAAGAGCTGAAGGTCGACACTTCGACGGTCCAGTTGGAAGGAACTCATATTTCGGTGCTGGCCTGAGTCGTAACCCTGGGTACAGGGGAACGCGATTCAAGAAAATGGCGGGCGCGGGCAGCCCCGGTGAGCAGGAACGCCGGGCAGAAGCAAAGCAGGGAGGGCACATGGCAACAGCAGCAGGAATCTGGAATCAACACCTGGCGAGCGGACAGTCGCTGGCAAGCAAGAGCGCCACCCCCATGACGGGGTCGGCAACCGCTTCGGTTGCCAGCGGGAGCACCAGCAGCACAAGCAGTGCCTCCTCCACCATATCGGCCAATGATTTTCTCACCCTTCTGGTGACCGAGATGCAGAATCAGGACCCGACGGCAAGCACCGATCCCAACGAATACATCAACCAGTTGGTTCAGGTGAACAGCCTGGAACAACTGATCAGCATCAACCAGACTCTTTCGACAGACCTGGGGAGTTCGACTACCACTTCGGGCAGCGCCGGGACCACCGGTTCAAAGGACGCCACGCAGGCTGGATCGAGTGTTTCCAGCTCCGGGGTCCACTCCGCCGCCCAGAAGGCGAACGGAGCGCAGGCCGCCGCTACCGGCACGGTGCCCGCAGGCAGCGTGTCCGCTCAGGCCGGCCAGGTCTCCGGCAATCTCAGTGTTCCCGAGACCAAAGCCGCGGCGCTGCGCGTGGCGCAGGCACTGAATGGACAGCCACACGCGCACTCGCTCTAGGGCGTAAAGAAGGAGCCCCGGAACCGTTTGTTCAACCGCCGGCCGGCCACGGCCCGCACTCACCGCTCCAGCACCGAGAGGAGATTGACCATGGCAAGTTTCTTTATTCCGCTTACCGGCCTCGAAGCCGATTCGACGGCTCTGAATACCATCGCCAACGATTTATCCAACATGAACACCACGGCCTACAAGTCCCAGACGACCAATTTTTCCGATCTCTTCTATCAGCAGATCGGCACCACCGGATCGGGTGACGCGATCCAGGTCGGCGCCGGCTCACAGGTAGCCTCCAACCAAACCGATTTTACGCAGGGTTCGTACAACACCACCGGCACCACCTCTTCCGATGTGGCCGTGGACGGCAACGGGTTCTTCGTCGTGAGCAACGGCAGTTCCAACCTCTACACGCGCGATGGCAGCTTTACGCAGAACACGGACGGCAACCTGGTCACCTCCAACGGTCTGACGGTGATGGGGTATCCTGCGGTCGACGGCGTAGTGAACACGAATGCTCCATTGGCGGCAATCAACATTCCAGTCACCGGACAGGTCCAGCAGGCGCAGGCGACCACCAGCTTCAGCATGACGACCAACCTGGACTCCGCTTCGACCGCCGACTCTACCTCCGCTTTCCCGGCATCGGTTGGAGTCTATGACTCGCTGGGCGTCGAACATACCGCCACCGTGACCTACACCAAGACGGGCGTGAACACGTGGAGTTACTCGGCTGCCCTGCCGGCCGCGGACTTCACCTCGGGAGTCTCGACGCCGGTGACTGGCACCATGACCTTCGATTCCAGCGGAAACCTGGCCACGGTAACCCAGACCACCCCTGTGGCCGTCGCTTCGACCGCGGTGGGAACCGCTACGGGCGACATTTCCTCGATCTCGCTCTCTTTTAGCGGATTGGCGGACGGCGCGGCCAATCTGAACATGAAGTGGAATCTTTTAGGGTCAACCGGCACAGGAACCATCAGCCAGGAGGACTCGGCCTCCACGGTTTCCGCATCGCCTGCAAACGGATATGCGACCGGAACCTACCAGAGCTTCGCCATCGGCTCCGACGGTACCGTGACGGCAACCTACTCAAATGGACAGAAGGAGGCTGTAGGCATGCTGGCGCTGGCCAATGTAACCAACCTGCAGGGATTGCAACTCGATGGTAACGGCGACTATGCCACGACACTGGCCAGCGGCACGGCAGCGATCGCCGCTCCGGGCACAAGCGGTCTCGGCACGATCGAGGACTCGGCGCTGGAGGAGTCCAATGTAAACATCTCGGCCGAGTTCTCCGACCTGATCATCGCCCAGCGCGCCTTCGAGGCCAACTCCAAGGCGGTCACCACCTTCGACACGGTCACGCAGGAGACCATCAACATGATTCATTGATATCGTTTATAATCAATGAGATAAGCGATTATTTGGGAAATGACATCCAAATGAATCCAGAATGGAAGGTAAGTCGGGACTCGGTTCTGCAATTTTTCGACAGTTTTGTCCCGCTGTTTACGCACACAAAACCCTCAGAGGGGACCACTCCTCTGAGGGGTAAGTTTTTGCTGAAAAAATGCAAAAATTCTACCTGGACATGTGCCTCGCGTACACCCCGTCGGCCACCGACTGAAGGATACGCATGGACCTATACCCTCGCTTATGGCACGTCTCGGGGTGGACCTCGACCAGGCAGTCGGGCTCGCCCTCAAACCAGCCACGAACAGTCGTGGTCGATCACGCCCACCGGGCGGACAGGGTGCTGATGCGGTAGTGCTGCTCCATTGATTTGACGGCGCTTGCGCTCATGAAGACAAATACCCGAGCCGGGGGTTGATATCCGGTTATTGGGCCCCTGAATTGCCACCAAGGGGCCACGGGTGCTTGCGGGGTGCCACAATCGCTGCAGACGCGCCAAGGGATGCGGCCACCATTCTTGACCGTGTAGGGTACCAGCACAACCCACCCGGCATCGGCCTGATGGGCAAGAAGGCGTGGCTCCCCGGCAAGACCCTCGCCCGGTTCATCACCGCTAACCTCGGCATCACGGAAAAGGAGCAGCGGGTGATGGTCGAACGCATCAGCGATGCCGTCGCCGACATCGCTCCGGCAGTCCGTGAAATGATGGACGGCTTGGCTGGCTTCCGGGACACGGGGAAGCGGATGCTGGCCGCGTGGAGTGAAGACGTGAACTCACTGAGGGATTCACGGATGTACAGCCTGAACCCATGGAAATCAAACCCGGCCTTCGAGGGCGTCTCCGACCCGCCGAAGCCGGAGACCCCGCGAACGGTTGTCGAGAGGTCGGAACTCCTGGCTGGCCGAGGGCGGCGAAAGTCGAAATGAAGCAGGGCGAGTAACCCTCTTTTGTTTACTAATTCGTCAACTGACCTGAGCGCAACCCAACCACAAACTCAACAATTACCCAAGGGCAAAACTTGGGCAAAGAATGGATAGCGAATTTTCGATAATTTGCGTAGAAACATGAACTTGGGCCGCAGCGTGTGCAGCCGGGGTCTATTCGCACCTGAGCTGGCTGCAGGTGAGCTGGCGATATTCGAAGAACATGCTCATCCGCCAGCGGAGGATCATGCCGAAGGCGAGGACGAAGAATAGTGCCGCTGTTTGATTCATATTCATGAATGAATCGATGTAGCTGCGAGCCAACATGCGGACCACGGCCAGGGCGATCACGATGAGGAAAAAGGCATTGGAGCGCTGCATCATGACGGCTTCGCCGTCGAGCACCAGGCGCGAGGAGCGCAGCAGCGGGTAGGCAAGCAGCGCGGCGCCGATCAGGAAGGCGCAACCCGCCCATTCCAAAGGGATTCGGAAGGCCGGGACCAGGAACATGCAGAACCCGGTGGCCATGCCCAAGGGGGGAATGACGATCTTCCGGAGGGTGACGGCAGTGCGCCCTTCCCGGACGCGCCAGGCAAGAACCGCGCCCATTCCGGCGAGTGAACCAACAACTGACAATGGATTGAAAGGTACCATGATTCCTCGGGCAAAACCCGGTCCAGAGACCGTGAAAAAGTGTGAAAAAACCTGGTTTTACGATGCCATTTAGCGCGCTTTTTTAAGTTCTTTGCGCGTGTCCAGGCTTGCGGGGTACAGGAGTTGGATGCCGGAAGAGGCCGGCAGGACGCAGAGTTACTCCGTCCGGAATCCGACCGCGGGCGTCACCCATTGGAAGAGGGCGGCCAGCAGTTTGAGCACCAGGTCGGAGAGAGCCCCGGTAGCGGTGGAGATGGAGCGGTCCCAGCCCGCATGCGCTCCGGAGGGCAAGACCGCATGAGTAGGAGGTGGTCATGAAACATGTGAACATCATGGGCGAACGACGCTCGAATGTCCTAATCGTCTACCTATGGCCGTCTGGACGGGGCTGAACGCGGAGATCATGACCTCAGCGGTGCCTGTTCCCAAGGCAGCGCAGGTACCGGCGGCAGCAACCGCTCCGAGGCGGACCAAGCCCGGACCCTGTGGCCAAGCCTGTACCCTTCAGGTCCGGTGGCCCGCAGCCGACGTCAAGGCGACGAAGCTAACTGCTATCCAGCGTGACTTCCCGACAGGGAGCAATTTTATGCGCACATGTTTTCATGCATACATGGAAGCCAGCCAGATGCCCTGACGGTGCCGTGGGAAGACCCGGGGGTAAGTACTGCACTATGAGACCCGCGCTCCGAACGGCGTAAAAGAAGGCGGCATGACTTTTTAGGCGTGGCTGTGCGGGGGTACTGAGACCCGACCTCGAGAACCTGGCCAACGCAAGGATGGCAGCAGGGACGCGAATTCAGCCAAGCCGCCACAGCGTAGCTCGCGTGGCTCAGAAACAACCCGCGGACTCTCTCGAATCGGCTTGCTGGCCGAAACGAGCGTGCTCCAGTACGAAGTCTTCTACAAAAGTCGGTCTGCCCGTCCGTGATTCGTCGGATTTGCTCTGCGAACAGTTGGCCGCTCGTGCGAGTACCTTCGCATTGAGCGAACGTTGCCTCTCGTCGATGGTCGCAGCCGGATGTTTTCCTTCGCGACGATAACTGTCATTGGGAAAGCTCATCGCAACTCCTAAACCTGACCCAGGTTTTCTAGCGGGTAATCGGGGAACCGACTCCGCAACCTGCACTCTGAGCCGGTGTCGTAGTCCCTGCACCCCTGCTTTGCGATTGCAAGTCCAGGGGGCATGACGGCCGGTACAAAGTATGTGCACATTTAACCTTAAGGTGGTTACTTTAGTCAAATAATTTCACAATCGCAGTCAAATAAATTCACAATTGCGATTACGAAAGTTTTAGTGAAAGCGATGGAATTCGATCGAAGGCGACTCCACTCAAGGATGTTGTGAACCTAACCTATGGACATCAGTGCACTTACTTTCAACTGGGGACCAAAGATGGGCGTGGCGTCTCCCGCATCAAATGTCGGTTCGAGGAGTATGCCTTTTTCACCACCACATTTCCGCCAGCATAAGGTCATGGCTTGCCAGGTTCGACGGAAACGGAACGGCACATGGATGCATGAAAAGTGGATGGGCGATAACGGGTCGCTCGGCAAGGAAGAAGTTTGGACAAGAAAGCTCAACAGAAGGCTCTCAATATTCTTCACATCGCGGGATGACTTGGTCGAATTCATCTGGGACAAGGTAGCGACCAGAAGGGTACTGAGCAAATGTGCGGATTTGCCTGACTCCCGCATTGCACCCCCTGTCAAGGCAATGAGTCGGAATCTGATCAGGACTGAATCCGTTTCAACATGCTATGAGCGTTTCTTTATACCTCAGCGCCGATCTTTTGAGGGCAAGAGTCTGCTCGAATCGAAGAGCGGCGGTGGAATGCGTGGAATAGAGACGACCTTGTTCTGTTGATTGATACGTCGAACGAGGCAGCGATAATCCTTGTCCCCAAAGGTTGGGGGCATTTAGTTGAAAGAGCCAAACCCTACGCTGCCCAAACTAATACCGACAGCACCCAGAGCGAGTAAAGAGCAAATTACGCCTATGATCAGCCGTGGGTATTTCTCCACCAAGGATACGTTGCAACTCCTTTTACATTTTAGGCAATTTCCACACTCATTAACCATTGCGCTCCTTCTCGTGTCTGTACCCCTGATGCGCCCCGTTAGGTCTCTCTTGAACTTTCGCGTGCAAACTGCCACCGCGTCAGCAAATTCGTTAGTAAGAGGGGAAGGGAGGTGGTCTTCATCTCGACCGGCCTTCTCACGCACGCACGCCGCTTGCTTTGACACAAACCGAGTGCGCTTTTTAATTACGTCGACCCGATAGTAGGGTGTAGGCGGCGCTCGACGTAAGGTCACGAACAGGTAGTTTCTGGGTGACCCGTGGTTCAGACCGGAAGTTACTTTCGATATTCGACGCCTTCCAAGTTCCCCAGGGCTCAGAGCATCCGGAACCTTGAGATGAACCTGTGAAAGCCAGCGTCAACTTATTTGAATGTAGTGGCATCAGTTCACCCTGAAGGTTCTCTTTGCCTTCGCGGTGCCCACTACCGCAACTGGACAAAAGGAGTCGCCTTGTTGTCTGGTTCGGCTGACGGCCTGCCGCGAGGGTCCTGCCGACGGTCCGACCCGTTCTTCCGCCTTTCGATGAAGCCGGGCGACCCCGGGGCCACAACGATTAAGGGAAGGTCGAGTTTGTCTTCCGGCGTGCGCGGAGCCGAGCCTCTTGTCGTGCGCACGGCATCGGGCACCCGCGGCATAGTGGGCGTGCGGAATATTTCTCCGGAAGGTCCCGATCCGCTTGTCAGCAGTTTGTTCAGGATGGGGAGCTTTGCGCGTTGTGTCTCCACAAAGTCCACCCCCTCGGCGGTCAACGCGAACTGCGCATTATCGGCCCGGGTGATATGGCCTTTCCTGGCGAGGTACCAGACGGTGAAGTCGAGGTAATCGCGAGGAAAGCCCATTCGCGCTTCAAGCTCGGCCAGAGTCACTTCGGGCATGTCCGGTTTGGTGCGACGTCGATGGTAGAGCAACGCCAGCAACCCCAGACGACGGTTCAACTCCCCTTCGAGGTCGTCCATAAAGTCGATGGACGCGGATAGGGGTACAACCTCCTGGGGCTCGACTTCGCAACTCTCATCGTATTCGGCGCGGCGCTTGGGGTCGGACAAGACCTCATATGCAGTCCGCACATTGCGAAACAACTCGGGGTCGCCGGATTCGGGATTATCAGGATGAAATCGCGCGGCCAGGAATCGATATACGCGGTGGATGGTGTCCAAATTGGCGTGCGGGCTGATCTGCAGGAATTCGTAATAATCGGTCATCCGATGGTAGCTTCCTTCCTGTGGGCCCGAGCCGGACAGAAGCTGCGCGAGCAAAGTAGAGACGAGTGTACTATCGGTGATCCTCTGAGTTGAGGCCTGTTTTTTCTCGGCGGGTTACTGTCGAATCAGAAATGGGTTTCCCTCGGGCACATGCGGTAACCAACTCGAAGCACTGGATTCTGGAAGGTTCCCGGACTCCTTTGGAAGCCGCAAGGACTCGCCCGTGCAGATAATACGTCGTGGAACACTGCCGGCCAGAGGAGTGAATCGAACGAAAGGCAAGACAGCTTTCGCTCTTGAGACGCGGAAGACTGAGCGAAAGCTTGCTAAAGTGATTCAATCGCGAGGCCTCTAATTTCTGGAGAATTATGTAACTCGTTCATTATCTATTCCGCCCGTTTGTCAGCCCCCGGAGGTTCTCATCGTGCACCTTTTCCCTTTCGCGCTTGCGGTTCTTTCCGCAGCATCAGCCTCTGCACAGTCGGTTCCCGCGGCGGTCTTTACTGACCCGCCCGCCGATGCCGCTCATCCGGCCGGAATGGCCGTACTGCACATTCCCAGCCACGGGGTCCTCATCAACGGAATCGTCTATCAGCCGTCCGGTGCGGGTTCGCATCCCACACTCGTTATCTGCCATGGCCTGCCCGGGAACGAAAAGAATCTTGACCTGGCGCAGGCCGTGCGCAGGGCGGGCTGGAACGCGGTCACCTTCAACTATCGCGGCTCCTGGGGAAGTCCGGGAGTCTATCCCTTCGCCCAGAACCTTGAGGACACGGACGCCGTTGACCATGGATGGTCCGACCATCGGATCTTCCTCGAAAGCACGATCATTACCTGGCTTGCCGGGCTGCACTGACGGGAACGCTGGAGCAGCCGGTCCAGTCAGCGGGCGTGGATCTCGATGAACAGACCTTTGGCTTCCGCCAGCACGTGGCCTCTGGCGCAGAGGATCTTCGCTTCGCTCCAGTGCTTGCGACCCTCGCTGCGAACCAGGCGTCCCTCCAGCCGAATCGGCGCGCCGGAGTGGACCGGACGGAGATACTCGACCTCCATATGGCGGGTCATGGCCGTCACTCCTAGTACGCGGACCGCCTTGCTCATGGCCTCATCGAGAAGAGTGGCAATAATGCCGCCGTGCACGTAGGTGGTTGGCCCCTCGAAGCGCTGGGGAACCGTCGTGAAGCAAACCACGGTTTCGTCTTCGGCACGCAGGAATTCAAGCCGCAGGCCGTCCGCGTTGTCCTGCCCGCAGCCGAAGCAGCGGTTTTGGGCCCCGTGCGCGATCGGTGTCAGGTGTTCTGAAAATTCGGTCATTCGTTTGCCTATATACAAAGTTTACTTGACCTTGCTGGCCCGCCCGCTCAGACTGAGGAGGCGAATCGCCCGCGCCGGAATCGGCCGACGCCGGCATTCCGAACCGAAATTCCCCGGAGGAGATTGTGCCCCTACCCAAGGTCAATCGTCGCACCGCCATTCTGCAGATGGGCGCTCTGGCCAGCGCCGCGCTACTCACGGAAACGCTCCGCGCCGAAGGATGGCCCACAGGCCAGGCCCCGGCTGCCGCGCCTGCCGCGCCGCCCAGCGGACCTTTCACGTTGCCGCCCCTGCCTTACGCTTACGACGCGCTCGAACCGAACTTCGACGCAGCCACCATGCATCTGCACCACGACAAGCACCACCAGGCCTATGTGAACAACCTGAACGCCGCCGTTGCGGCGCACCCTGAACTGGCAGGCAAGACCGTCGAAGAGCTGGTCGCCAACCTTGGCTCCTTGCCTGAAGCGTCCCGCACGGCTGTCCGCAACCAGGGCGGAGGACATCTGAACCATTCCTTCTGGTGGCCGACGCTGGGCAAGGGCGGCGCGGCGCCGACCGGCGAACTGGCCAAAGCGATTGACCAGAAGTTCGGCTCGCTCGCCACTTTCCAGGACAAGCTGACCGCCGCGGCCATCGGCGTCTTCGGCAGCGGCTGGGCCTGGCTGGTGAAGCTGCCCGACGGCTCGGTGTCCATCGAAACCACCCCCAACCAGGACAGCCCCCTCACCCTGGGGCACAAGCCGGTGCTGACCGTGGACGTTTGGGAACACGCCTACTATTTGAAGTACCAGAACCGGCGCGCCGACTACGTGAAGGCGTTCTTCCAGGTAGTTAACTGGGATTACGTGAGCGGGCAATTCGCCCAGAAGGCTTAGGCGCCGGGTGAGGGAACTGGAGGGTCGGAGCTTCGGCTGGACGTTTGCCTCGATCGGGCTGGCGTTCAGCCTGGCCTTCTGCGGCTGCCATGGGACGCCGGCTCTGACCCCCGAGCAGGCGGAAGGGAAGCACTTGTACCAGGTTCATTGCGCCCACTGCCACGAGGACAACGACCTGGCTCTCAAGAAGGTTCCGCCGGCGCTCGACGGGCTTTTCCGCCACAGGAATCTCCCCAGCGGCGCGCCCGCCACGGATGCCGAGGTGCGGCGCGTGGTTCTGGCGGGCAAGGGAACCATGCCGTCCTTTTCCGGCCGGTTCAGCGAGGGACAGCTCTCTGCGCTGGTCGCGTACCTTCGTGCCGGAGTGCGCTGAGACCAGCGGGCCAGCACGCCAAACGCGGTCACGATATACTGGGAATTGCTATGGCAACCGAAAAAACCTTCTATCTTGAGACCTTCGGCTGCCAGATGAATGCCCATGACTCGGAAAAGGTCATTGGCACATTGGAGCAGCAGGGCTACCAGCAGGTCGAGTCGGAAGAAGACGCCGGCCTGATCCTCTACAACACCTGCTCCATCCGCGATAAGGCGGAGCAGAAGGTCTTTCACCGCCTGGACGAATACAAGAGGCAACATCGCGAGGGAAAACGCTTTGCCGTTCTGGGCTGCGTCGCCCAGCAGGAGGGCGAAAAGATCTTTGCGCGGGCGCCTTACGTCTCGCTGGTCTCCGGATCTGCCTCGTACCGCAAACTGCCGGAGATGCTGGCACGTCTGGAAGCGGGCGAGACCCGCATCACCGGCCTGGACGACCGCCAGACCGACGAGACTTTCGAGACCGAGTTTACCGCCCGCAAAAATCCCTACCGGGGCTACATCACCATCGTCGAAGGCTGCGACAAGTTCTGCTCCTACTGCGTGGTGCCCTATACCCGCGGCAAGGAGCGCAGCCGCAAATCCTCCTCCGTGCTGGCCGAAGCTCGCCGCATCGTGGACCAGGGCTATACCGAAATCCAGTTGCTGGGGCAGAATGTCAACAGCTACCGCGACCCGGAAGGGAAGTTGAGTTTCGCGGAGTTGCTGGCCGCCGTCGGCCAGGTGGGCGGAGTTCGCCGCGTGCGCTTCACCACCAGCCATCCCCGCGACTTCACCCGCGACATTGTGGAAGTCATCGACGCCGTTCCGACGATCTGCGACCACGTACACCTGCCGGTTCAGTCCGGCTCATCGCGCATCCTCAAGGCCATGGCGCGCGAGTACACCCGCGAATGGTACCTGGAGCGTATCGCCTTGATCAAGGCAGCGCGGCGGCCCATCTCGCTCTCCACCGACATCATTATTGGCTTTCCCGGCGAAACCGCGGACGACTTCATCCAGACCATGGACCTTCTGGCCGAGGTCGAGTACGATTGCGTTTTCGGATTCAAGTACTCGGCGCGGCCCAATACACCGGCTCTGACGATGATCGATTCCATCCCGGAAGCGGAGAAGTCAACTCGGCTTCAAGTGCTGCTCGACCGACAGCGAGAGATCCAAAGGGTCAATTACGCCAGGCATATAGGCCAGGTCATGGAAGTGATGGTCGAGGGCCAGCACCCGGCCCGCGGCCAGATTGCAGGGCGAAGCAGCCAGAACACGCCGGTGAATTTTACCTGCGCACAACCCATCGCGCCGGCGCCTGGCAACTACCTGCAGGTGAAGATCACCGCATCGCACCCGAATAGTTTGGTGGGCGAATCGGTCTAAGATGGGAGCGGGCCAGGAGAGAGAGCCATGGATGTCGAGGTACGAATTCGCGGATTGATGATGGATCCGGCCACCAACATGCCCATCGTGGTGCTGAAGGATGTCGCTTCCGAAACGGTGATGCCGATCTGGGTAGGGATCTTTGAAGCGAACGCCATCGCCATCGAGATCGAAAAAGTGGCTGTCTCTCGACCGATGACCCACGACCTGACGCGAAACCTCAT
>Ga0302190_10000324_pt1 | contig 30024 bp, 21 predicted proteins | sample II_Bog_E2_3_FD_198784 | JGI IMG/M metagenome (GOLD analysis project Ga0302190, IMG submission 198784) | Peat permafrost microbial communities from Stordalen Mire near Abisko, Sweden - II_Bog_E2_3 | ecosystem: Environmental > Terrestrial > Soil > Wetlands > Peat | place: Sweden: Abisko... | reverse complement strand
CGCCGGAGTTGCGTCCGATCTCGGTGGAGCCGGAGGTCACGAAAGAGAAGTTGTCGATGGCGTCGATGGGCAGGATGACCCCGGCAATGGCCGAGACCCCGCCCTGGTTGACCGCCGGATTGTTCCACCACAGGTCGTTGTTGTCCGTGCCCTCGATCTCCCAGTTGATGGAGTTGGAGCGCGAGCCGTTGACGCTGGCCATGCCCATGCCGCCGCCGGTCGACAGGCCGGCAAAACCGGTGGTCTGGGCCAGCATCTGGGTAAAGTCGCGGCCGCTGTTGGGCAGGTCCTGCACCACCGACTCGGGCAGCACGGTGGACTGCTCGTCGGTGACCGTGTCCAGGGTCATCGCGTCGGCCGTCACTTCAACGGTCTGCGAGGAGGAGGCCACGCCGAGCTTGACCGGCAACACGTAATTGATGCCCGCCGAGACGGTCACCTTGTTGACCTTCTGCGTGGAGAATCCGGTGGCCGCGATGGTCACCGAGTATTCGCCCAGGGGCAGGTTTGTAAAGGCAAACTCGCCGGCGCTGGAGCTGACGGTCTTGTAAACCGTGTTGGTGCCGGTGTCGACCGCCGTCACCTCGGCTCCCGCTATGACGGCGCCCGATAAATCGCTCACCGTGCCGCCGATTCCCCCGCGGAAGGTCTGCGCAAACGCTCCGGACGGCATTGCCAGCAGCACGGCAAACGCCACCGTCAACACGATGGGTACACTCAAAAAACGCCGAAAAATCATTGTGATTGTCCTTTAAATGGAAGAAAGCTGAAGTGGACCTCGAAAGGCTCCGGCATCCGGGTATCGCTCAACCCAGCAGTAGGTGAGCGAACAGCCGTCAATGCGCGCGAGGCCGATTTTTCTTGAAGTTACTGTATAAATATACGGTAAATGGGAGGGTAAATCAATAAAGATGCAGTCCAACCCCTGGGCCCGCGGAAGTTCACGGCGTCGCAAAACAGCGAACCGGCGGGGATCGTGACCGCGGCCTGGAAGGGCGCGGGCTGCGGTGCGAAGCCGCCCGGCCGGGACTTTTTGAGGGTGACGTACAATCTTCCTATGCGCCAAGTGCCTGCCGTTGCTTCGCGGTCCGGCCCCCTTGGAGCGTGGTTGCAGATCTGGCGCCAGTGACGCCGGATGTCCGCGCAGGTGCCCCGCATCGCCTGGTTGGCGCCAGCTCCAGTTCGGGCGTTGATCGCCTTGAGCTGCCAATCCCCCCGCCCATCCCGTGGAGCGATTGGATGCGGGAGAGTCTTCTGGGCAAAGAGGAAGGCTGCCGCGGAGCGATTGCGGGGATTGAGGGAAAGACATGGAAAGCCAGGCAGCCGCGCAAGCTTCGAACCGGAATCGCAACCATCGCCCGTTGTGCGTCGATCTCGACGGCTCCCTGGTCAAGAGCGATACGCTGGTGGACTCGCTGCTGGTTCTGGCCAGGACGCGCCCCCTGGCGCTGGGTCGGCTGCCCGGCCTGCTGCTCCAGGGCAAGGCGGCTTTCAAGGCCTATGTGACCTCCTTGGTGAGACTGGATGTTGTGCATCTGCCCTACAATTTTGGGCTGCTGGAATACCTGAAGGCGGAATACGCCGGGGGACGGAAGATCTACCTGGTGACGGGCGCGGATGCGAAGCTGGCCCGGCGCGTCGCCGCCCACCTTCACCTGTTTGAGGATGTGCTGGCCAGCGACGGAAGCACCAACCTGACCGGGGAGAACAAGCTGGCCGGGGTGCTGGCGCGCTTCGAGGGCGGATTCGATTACGTGGGCAACGCCATGCCGGACCTGCCCATGCTGGCCCAGGCCCAGGAGCCCATGGTGGCCAATCCCGACGCCCGGCTGAGCCGCGTCCTGAAGCGGCGGGGGATTCACGTCACCCGCACTTTCACCGACCGCCAGAGCCTGCCCACCGTGCTGCGCAAGGCGCTGCGGCTGCATCAGTGGGCAAAGAATGTGCTGATGTTCCTGCCCCTGATGCTGGCCCACACCCTGACCGCGGAGCATCTGGCCCGCACGGGGATGGCGTTCTTCTATTTTGGACTGTGCGCGTCGGGCACGTATATTCTCAACGACCTGCTGGATATCGAGGCGGACCGGCGCCACCCCAAGAAGCGCCTGCGGCCCTTTGCCGCGGCCGATTTGTCGCCGATTACCGGCGTGGCGATTTCCTCCGTGTTTCTGCTGGTGGCCCTGGTGGGGGCGTTTCGGCTGTCGCCCGAGTTCCTTCACTGGCTGCTGCTTTACCTGGTGCTGACGGCCTCCTATTCGCTGTATATCAAGAGAGTGGCGTCGCTGGATGTGATTCTGCTGGCGGGGCTTTACACGCTGCGGATTCTGGCTGGCGGGGCGGCGACGCAAACCTCGATTTCGCCCTGGATGGCGGCCTTTTCCATCTTCTTCTTTCTCAGCCTGGCCATGGTCAAGCGCTTCAGCGAACTGCACAATACGCGGGAGCGGGGACAAGTCCCCGCCAGCGGGCGCGGATACCGCATCGGCGACCTCGAACAGTTGCGCAGCGCGGGAACGGCCAGCGCCTATGCCTCGATTGTGGTCTTCTCGCTCTATATCAACGGCAGCGCGGTCAGCGCGCTCTATCGCCACCCGGCCCGCATGTGGGCCATTACGCCCCTCATGATCCTGTGGATCAGCCAGGTCTGGCTGCTGGCCGGGCGCGGAGAACTCGATGAAGATCCGGTGCTTTTTGCTCTTACCAATCGCATGAGCCTGCTGATTGGATTTGCCGCGCTGCTCGTGGTGCTGTCCGCAATCTGATTTGCCGCTTACGCCAGGAGAGGAGCAACGGGTTCCATGCCGACTGCGCGCTTGAGGTTTGAGTCCTGGGGAAGATATCCGCCGATTGAGACCGAGGTGCTTCCATTGCACTGGATGTCGGACTTCCAGGCCGCCAGGTTGCCCCAGGGCGATCTGCTGCCGGTTGGCATGGGCCGCAGCTACGGCGATGTTTGCCTGCTGGATCATGGCACCCTGCTGACCGCGCGGGGCCTGGACCGGCTGATCGAATTTGACGCTGAAACCGGCCTGCTGCGCTGCGAGGCCGGCGTCACGCTGGCTGAAATCCTCGATTTCGCGGTGCCGCGCGGCTTTTTCCTGCCCATCACTCCGGGCACCAAGTACGTGACCGTGGGCGGGGCCATCGCCAACGATATCCACGGCAAAAACCATCACGGGTCGGGGACCTTCGGCAATCGGCTGCTGCGCTTTGAGCTGATGCGGACCGACGGCGCGCGCCTGCTGTGCAGCCCAACGGAGAATGCCGCCTGGTTCGCCGCCACCATCGGCGGCTTGGGCCTCACCGGGCTGATTGCCTGGGCCGAAATCCGGCTGAGGCCGATTGTGAGCCGGCGCATTCGCTCCGTGTGCGAGAAGTTTGTGGGAATCGACGAGTTTGTCGAACTCTCCCGCGCCGCTGCGCACGTGAACTACAGCGTGGCTTGGATTGATTGCGTGGCCAGGGGCCGCAATTTCGCGCGCGGAATCTTCATGCTGGGCCAGCACCACGACCAGCCCGAGCCCTTGACCACCAGTGCGAAGCCCTGGCTGACCTTTCCCATCAACCTTCCGGAGTTTGCGCTGAACCGCACCTCGGTCGGACTCTTCAACACCCTTTACTACAACCGGCAGTTTGCCAAGCGCGCCGAGACTCTGGTGGACTACGAGCCGTTTTTCTATCCTTTGGACCGCGTCCTCGACTGGAACCGGATGTATGGAAAGGCCGGCCTGTTGCAATTCCAATGCGTCATCCCCTGGGAAGACCAAAAGCAGGCGGGCATTACCAGGATTCTCGAAGAAATCACCAGGTCGGGCCTGGCCTCGTTTCTGGCGGTCATCAAGGTCTTCGGCGATGTTCGATCGCCGGGCATGATGTCGTTTCCCAGGCCGGGCATCACGCTCGCGCTCGATTTTCCCATTCGCGCCCAGGTCAGCTTTGCCCTGCTCGACCGGCTGGCGGAAATCACCGTGGAGCACGGCGGCAAGATGTATCCGGCCAAGGATGCCCGCATGACACCCCGCCAGTTTCAGGCCTTTTACCCGCAGTGGGAACAGTTCCAGCAGTATATTGATCCCCGCATCAACTCAGCTTTCTGGAAGAGAGTCACCGCCCATGTCTGAACCTGCGAGCAAAGGCGTCTTGAAGGTCTTGATCCTGGGGGCCACCTCGGCCATCGCCATGGCCGTGGAGCGCAGGCTGGCGGCCGAGGGGGCGGTTTTCTACCTGGTGGGCCGCGACCCCGAGCGGGTGCGGTCGGTGGCCGCGGACTTGCGCGTTCGCAGCGGGGCTGCGGCGTACGCCGATGCGCTGGACCTGGCCGATACGTCCGGCCATGAGGCCATGCTGCGGCGGGCGGTCGCGGCCATGGGCGGCATTGACCTGGCGCTGGTGGCCTACGGCGTCCTCGGCGATCAGGCCCGGGCGGAGGCCAGTTACCCGGCTGCCGCCCGTATCCTCGAGACCAATTTCAATTCCGTGGTCTCGCTGCTGACCTGGCTGGGCAACTACTTTGAGGCCCAGGGCAAGGGCGTGCTGGCGGTCATTTCCTCGGTGGCCGGCGACCGGGGGCGGAAGAGCAACTACGTCTACGGGGCATCGAAGGCAGCGCTCAATACATTTCTCGATGGGATGCGCGCCCGGCTGGACCGCAAAGGTGTCCACGTGCTGACCATTCGCCCCGGCTTTGTCGATTCTCCGATGACGGCGCACTTGCCCAAGAACAAGCTCTTCGCCCAGCCGGATGCGATTGCCGCGGGAATCCTGAAGGCCATCAGGAAGCGCAAGGACATCGTGTACCTGCCGCCGATATGGGGGCCGATCATGTTCATCGTTCGCAATATTCCCGAGTTTATCTTCAAGAAAACCAACCTGTAGAACCGGCAGTGCCTGTGGCTGCCACCGGGGCCAGACGGTTGCCGCTCCAGAGCCCGCTCACCGGCCGAGGCCTTTATCGCGCAGGGAAAGATGCCCCTGGGGCCAGACGGCCCTGCCGGCGCCGGGCAATGCCCTCGGGTACACTGGTGGCCAGGCGAAATCCGAAAGAACTACGACGGCCATGAGGTGCCTTCAATGTTCGCTGCCAATCCTGAACGGGGAACCGCGGGGCTCATGCATTCCATCGCGGCGATGCGATTCAAGCTTCCTTGTCGCGCGGCAATCGCCCTGCTCGCGGCTGCACTCGCCGTCTCTCCACTCGCGCCTGCTCAGCCGGCGCCGGCAGTCGCCGCATTGCATCGCGATTTTGCCGATCCGCCCGATTCGAGCCGCATCATGATGCGCTGGTGGTGGTTTGGACCCGCCGCAACCAGGCCCGAATTGACGCGTGAATTGGAACAGATGAAGGCGGCCGGAATCGGCGGCGTGGAAATCGCAAACCTCTATCCGCTGGCCCTCGACGACCCCTCGACGGGCTTTCGGAATACGCCCTTTCTGTCCCCGGAACATCTGGAGACACTGGCCTTCGCGGCGCGGGAGGCGAGACGGCTGGGCCTGCGCGTCGATCTCACCGTGGGAAGCGGCTGGCCCTGGGGCGGCCCGCACATTCCCGTCACCGAGGCCGCAGGAAAGCTTCGCGTCGAGTCCCATCCGGTCGAGCCCAATGCCACCGCCGCGCGGGCGTCCTTCATCGATCGGGGCGAAGAGGCGATCTCCGCATTCCTGCTCCCCGACCCCGCTACAGGCGAAGACCTGGCCCATGCGGCCCCGCTCGCCCCCCCGGTTGCCGGCTGGTACTCATTTGCCGCCGCGCCGGCTCGCCGCACCCTCATCAGCTTCGTTTCCAGCCGCAGCGGCATGATGGTGAAGCGCCCCTCGGCGGCAGCGGAGGGCTTTGTCCTCGACCACTACGACCGCGCCGCAACCGAACAGCACTTGCACTCCGTGGGCGATCGCCTGCTCTCCGCCTTCGGCGACCAGCCGCCCTATGCGGTTTTCAGCGACAGCCTTGAAGATTACGGATCGGACTGGAGCCCCGCGCTGCTCAAGGAATTCGAGCGCCGCCGCGGCTACGATCTGCGCCCGCACCTGCTCGCCCTGGTGGCCGATGCCGGCCCCGAGACAGCGGCTATCCGCCACGATTGGGGCAGAACGCTCACCGAAATGGCGGATGAGAATTATCTTCAGCCCATCGAGGACTGGGCCCGGCTCCATGGCACTCAATTCCGCTCGCAGACCTATGGATTTCCGCCGGTCACCCTCTCGAGCAACCGGCTGGCCGACCTGCCCGAGGGCGAAGGCAAAGCCACCCTCAACATGTGGCGCGAGTTCTCCGATACCCGCTGGGCCGCATCGGCCGGCCACCTCTTTCATCGCCCCGTCATCTCGTCGGAGACCTGGACCTGGCTTCACTCGCCCGCCTTCCGCGCCACTCCGCTGGATCTAAAGGCCGAGGCCGATCTCCACTTTCTGCAGGGCATCAATCAACTGGTCGGCCACGGCTGGCCCTATTCTCCTGAGTCTGCCGGCGAGCCCGGCTGGCGCATGTACGCGGCGGGGGCGTTGAATGCGCACAATCCCTGGTTCTTTGCCATGCCTGAATTGAGCCGCTATCTGCAAAGGGTCAGTTTTGCGCTGCGCCTGGGAGAACCCGCGAACGACGTCGCCGTGCTGCTGCCCAACGACGATGTGTGGGCTTCGTTCTCGGCGGCATTTCACACGCCGTCGTCTCCCACTTCGCCCGGAGGCTTCGATGAATCCGGATCGAACGTGAGCATCGACGAGTCGATGGACAAGTTTCTCGGCAAGCAGGTCATCGCGCAGGTTCTCGATGCCGGCTTCAACCTCGACTTCATCGACGCCGACGCCATCGACAGCGTGGGCATACCCTATCGAGTGCTGATTCTTCCGGCAATCGACAGGCTGCCCGTCGCGACCTTGGAAAAGATCGTGACCTTTGCGCGCCGCGGCGGCACGGTTATCGCGACCCGGCGCACCCCGGCCACCGCTCCCGGCCTGATGCAATTCCGGCAAGACTCGGCCCGCCTCAAAGATCTCTCGCGGGCGCTCTTTCAAGGCGGCATTCCTTCGGCTCATTTCATCGCCGATGAGAGCGCTCTGGGCGCTGCGCTCAAGAGTGTTGCCACCCCCGACATGAAGTTATCTCCGCCCGCGCCCGCGGTCGGCTTTATCCATCGCAAGCTGCCCGAAGGGGACCTCTATTTCGTCGCCAATACGGCCAATGAGCCCCAGCATGTACAGGCGCAATTCCGGGACACCGCCCGTCATGCGGAAACATGGAATGCCTTCACCGGCCAAGTGACCGGCCTCCCGGGCAACCAAAGCCTGGAACTCGATCTCGAGCCCTACGAATCGCGATTGATCTTTTTCTCCGATGGCGCCGCGTCCGCGGCATCCCTGCCCGAGCGGCAGGAGTCCGTTTCACTGGATTTATCGCGCCAATGGAAACTCGCGTTCGCAGACACCGGGCTGTCGGTCGACATGGACCGCCTTTCCTCATGGAGCGAAAACCAGAGGACGCGATTCTATTCGGGCCTTGCCGCCTACGAGAAGAATTTCAATCTGCCTGCGGACCCCGAGGCGCAAGCTGCCAGGTACTTCATCGACTTCGGCCCCGGCAGCAGGGTCGTTGTGCCCTCTCCGGCGCGCGCGCCCAATATGCGCGCCTATCTTGAAGGGCCCATTCGCGAGGCCGCGCAAGTCTACGTCAACGGCAATCTGGCCGGCGTCGTCTGGCATCCGCCCTACCGCATCGATGTGACGGAGTTTGTCCGTCCGGGAGACAACAGCTTGCGCATCGTGGTGGGAAACACGGCGATCAACGCGCTTGCCGGCCAGCCGCTGCCGGACTATCGTTTGCTCTGGGCCCGCTATGGGATGCGCTTCGTGCCGCAGGGCATGGAAGACTTGCATCCTGTCCCGTCCGGCCTGCTGGGACCGGTCACACTGATTGAATCGAGCGTAGTGAAATAACCTTCAAAGAGGGATGGGAACGATGACGTGTACGAATGGATGCTCGCGGTGGGGAAGACTCCTGGGCCTCGCGGTGCTGGGCGGGCTGCTGGCCGCCTCGGCGCACGCCCAGGGGAGCCGTTATGTGGTGATCGACCAGGACGGAGTGGGGCCTGCCGGGACCGACATGAATTCCATGCTCGTCTTTCTTCAGTCTCCCCAGGTCAAAGTGCTGGGGATCACCATCGTGACCGGCGACGGATGGCGCGATGAGGAAGTGGCGCACACCCTGCGCCTGCTGGAACTGGTGGGAAGAACCGATGTGCGGGTCTATGCCGGCGCGGCGCATCCGCTGCTGCGCACCGAACAGGGTACGCGCGCCTGGGAAAAGGTCTACGGAAAGATCCTGTATCACGGCGCATGGGACATGCCGGCGCAGACCCACCCGTCCTCCGGTGTTCCGCAACTGCCGGAAGGGAATCCTGCCACCCAGGCCGCCCCGGAGAGCGCGGTCGATTTTCTCGTCGAGACGGTCCACAAGTATCCCCACCAGGTGACGATCTACGCGGCCGGTCCGATGACCAACATCGCGCAAGCTATCCTCCGCGATCCGCGGTTTGCCGAGCTCGCGAAAGAACTGGTGATCATGGGTGGCAGCATCAATCCGCACACCGACGACGAGGAATTCGCGGACAATCCCCACCATGAGTTCAACCTGTGGTTCGATCCCGAGGCTTCCGCCATCGTGCTCCACGCGCACTGGGCCAGCATCACGGCCACCACCGTCGATGTCTCGATTCAGACGCGCATGACCAAGGAAATCGTGGACAAGCTGGCACAGTCCAAGAGCCCGGCCGCCCAATACATCGCGCGCTATGAAGACCGGTTGGGAGACTACCTGTGGGACGAGCTGACCGCCGCGGCGTGGCTCGACCCGAGCCTCATCACGCGGGAGCGCCAGGTCTACATGGATGTGAGCCTGGACAAGGGCATCAGCTACGGCGACACGGAGATTTGGACCGATCGCGACAAGCCGGAGCTGGATCTGCAAAAGGTCCATGCGCAGATGGACGTGGATTGGCCCAGGTTCCGCGACTATTTTGAGCGCCTGATCATGGCCCCCGCGCCCCAATAGCCCCGCGCCCCAATAGCCCCGCGCCCCAATAGCCCCGTGCCCCAATAAAAGGACCCGCTGACTCTGACGACGGCCCCCAGTAAGTAATGCAGCAAGCCTTCCGCACCAGATGCGGCTCGGGCCCGCCGCTGGCTTCCGCAAATCTGCCGAGCGGCGCCCGGCATTTGCTGAGCCGCAAATGCCGGGTCGCGCTACTTAGTGTATTCGTCGCGCAGTTTCGTTTGCCGGCTGACCATGGGCTCGGCGACGCCCCCGATGTAGACCTGCTTCACATCGGTGCGCACGTCCAGCGGGTCGCCGTTCGCCACCACCACGTTGGCCGTCTTGCCCACGTCCAGCGAGCCGAGCTTGTCGCCGTAGCCGAACATCTCCGCGACATTTAGCGTGATGGCCTTCAGAGCCTCGTCGTAGGGCAGCCCGTATGCGACGGCAAATCCCGCCGCATAGGGCAGGTTGCGCGACGAGTGGCTGCTGACCGGCCCCCCCGCATCCGCCGAGGAGATGGCGATCTTCACGCCCCTCTTGGCCAGCTCCGCGGGCAGCGTGTACACCGCGTCGAAGCGCTCGTTGGCCAGCGGAAAGTCGTAGATCGAGCCCACGATCACCGCAACCTTCCAGGACGCAATCTTGTCCAGAATCTCCTGGCTGTGGGTGACGTGGTTGAGCACCACCTTGAGGTGAAACTCCTTGGCCAGCCCCATGATGGTCTCAATGTCGTAGCCCTCGTAGACCCCGACGACCACCGGCCGCTCGCCATTGAGGTAGGGAATCAGCGCCTCCAGTTTCAGGTCGCGTTTGAATGCCTTGTCGTCCTTCTTGGCGGCTGCGTCGCGGCGAGCCTCGTAGTCCTGAACGTCCAGAAAGGTCTGCCGCAGTTGGGTGATGAGCCCCATGCGCGTGGACGGAAACTCGGTCTTGCTGCCGCGCCCGCCGCGCCGCCGCTGATCGGCGCCGAAGTTCATGGCCAGGGCCACGTCGCGGCCCAGAATCATCTGGTCGCGATCCGCTCCGGCGAGCTGGATGAAGATGTCCTGGCCGGCGATGGTGTCGTTGCTGGCCGGAGCCACCACGGCGTTGGTGATGCCGTTCAGCCGCGCCACGGGAATCAACTCGGTCTCCGCGTGGAAGGCGTCGGCCACGTGCATGTGCGGCATGATCTCGTCGGAAGGCTCGGCCAGGTCGTTGCTGTTCTGGTCGGACTCGATTTCGGTGAGTCCGAAGTTGGTCTCCGGGTCGATGAGGCCGGGATAAATCGTCAGCCCGCGCGCGTCCACAATCTCCGCGCCGGCTGGAATCGTCACCTTGCCCGCCTCGCCCACCGCGGCGATCTTGCCGTCGGCCATCACCAGCACGCCGTTTTCAATGGTCCCGTGACTCACCGTCAGCAATCGGCCGCCGGCGAGGGCGATGACTTTTTTCGCCGCGTCAGCGGCCATCAGGCCCGCGGGAGCAACCGCCAGCAGCAGGGCAACACATATCAGTTTCTTCACTGGCCATCCTCCTCGTCGTCGGACCCAAAGCCGCCCGCGTCGTGCATCGCGCCGGAAAAGTGCGTGGCGCCAAACCCCGGCAGCCCCGCGTCAAAAAACAGCTCGCCGTCGATATAAACCTTCTGCGCGCGGGCGTAGGTCGAAAGCGGATCGTGATTCCACAGCACCAGGTCGGCGTCCTTGCCCACGTCGATCGAGCCGGTGCGGTCGTCCACGCCGATGATCCAGGCCGGGTTCAGCGTCACCATGCGGATCGCCTCATCCTCCGATGCGCCTCCGTAATGCACCATCTTGCCCGCTTCCTGGTTCAGGCGGCGGATGTGGTCGTTCGAGTCGCTCTTCAGGGCTACGCGAACCCCCTGCCGCATACTCATCACCGCGTTCCACGGAATCGCGTCCCAGGCCTCGTCCTTGTAGCCCCACCAGTCGGTAAAAGTCGCAATGGCGGTCTGCTCGGGCGCGATCTTGTCCGCCACCTTGTACATCTCCAGCGCGTGATGAAAGGCGCGAATCTTGTAACCGTACTCGTGGGCCATGGCCTCTTCGGTCAGAAACTCGTCGGCGCGATAGCAGTGAATCTGCACGTAGAGCTTGCCGCGCAGCACGTCGGCCAGCGCTTCCAGTTTCAGGTCGCGCTTGGGAGCAACCGCCTCCTTGTCGCCCTTGGCCGCCTTGGCGTTGTAGGCGTCCCAGGTGGCTCTGTAGTTTTTCGCATCCTCGAACGCCTGCCGCATCACCTCAAAGTTGCCCATCCGCGTCGACGGCAACTGGTCGCGGCTGCCGTAGACGCGCTTGGGATTCTCGCCGGAGGCGAACTTGATGGAGCCCGGCGCGTTGGGAAACAGCATGGCCTCGCGGTCCAGGCCGAACTTGTTCTTGATCACCACCGCCTGGCCGCCGATCATGTTGGCCGAGCCGTGCAGCAGCAGCTCCGTGGTCACGCCCCCGGCCAGCGCCTGATAGAGCGCCTTGTCCCGGTTGTCGAAGGCGTCGATCATGTGCATCGACGGCGTCACCGGGCTGGTGGCTTCGTTCACGTCCGAATCCAGCGCCGAGTGGGAGTGGGGATCGATGATGCCCGGCGTCAGCCACTCTCCACTTGCGTCCACCACCGCGGCCTCCGCCGGCGCGTTCACCGTGGCGCCCACCCCGGCAATCTTCCCCCCATGAACCCACACCGCGCCGTGCTCAATCGTGCCATGGCTGGCGGTCATCACCGTCGCGTTCCTGAAGACGATGTCCGGGGGCGTAGGCTGGGCGGGCAAGGCCGGCTGGGCGTGAGCCGTCGCGACAAATGCAGCGCAAGTCGCGGCCAGAAAGCCGGAGAGACGCGCCGCTCGCAGGCCACGGCGGCGCGGTTCATGGGCATGATTCAAAGTGCCTCCTCGAGGAATGCGGATGGGGGTGGGGTGAGCGGATCGCGCGGCGAGCGGCGTCTGCGGCGGTTCCACAATGACTGTACACCGGAACCACCGCTCTCAAGCGGCCTTTTCCTTGAGAAAATGACTCCTTGAACCATCCCACGAAAAGGCGCACGATTCCTCGCTCCGCACTAAAGAACGATCACCGCGGAACCATCCTCGGTCTCATGCTTCACGGCCTCGAGCGCCTGGTTCGCCTGCTCCAGCGGGAACGGGACCACGCGAGGGCGCAGATTCAGTTCATGCGCCAGGGCCAGGAAGTCGCGCGCATCCTGCCGCGTCATATTGGCCACCGAGCGCATCTGGCGCTCGCCCCACAGCAGCTTGTCGTAGTCGAAGGCGGGCATCTGGTCCAGGTGAATGGCGTTGATGGCCACCACTCCGCCTTTGCGCAGGGCCGCGAGCGCGCTCACCACGACCTTCCCGCTGGGAGCGAAGGTGATGGCGCGATCGAGCTCCGTGGGCGGCTTGGCGTCTTCGTCGCCCACCCACGTGGCGCCCAGCAACTCAGCGGTCTTTCGGTGACGCTCGCCGCGCGTAACCACGTAGACCTCGCAATCCCACGATTGAAGAATGCGAATGGCCAGCGTTGCCGAACTCCCAAACCCGTACAGGCCGACTCGTTCTCCGTGCTCCACCCCCGCAACGCGAAGGCTGCGGAAACCGATGATGCCGGCGCAGAGCAGGGGAGCGACCTGCGATGCCTCAAGGCCGGCCGCCAGCGGCCAGGTGAAATCGGCGCGAACCGAGGCGTACTCCGCGTAGCCCCCGTTTACCGCGTAGCCGGTGAAGACGGGATGATCGCAGAGGTTCTCCATGCCGTGGCGGCAAAACCAGCAATCGCCGTCCACCCCGCCCATCCAGGAGACGCCGGCGCGCGTTCCGAGGGGCAGCTCCGCGGTTGCCCCCTCCACCACCTCGCCGACAATCTGGTGGCCGGGAATCAGCCGCGGCAGAATCGGCTTCAGGTCGCCTTCCACGATGTGCAGGTCGGTGCGGCAGACCCCGCAGGCGATGACCTTGAGCAGCACCTCTCCAGCCCGCGGCTGAGGCCGGGGGAGCTCTTCGATCGAAACCCACCTTCCAGGCGAACTCGATTTGGAATCGAACACCGCCGCTCGCATCGCAAACTCTCCAACCCTAGTTGGTCGCGGGACTGATCAACGTGGTCCCGTTGTAGACCTTGCAGCCCGCGGTCTCACATTTGATGTTGGCATAGGTCGTGTCGGAATCGGTCAGCGTGGTCAGGTACGAGGTTCCGGTGACCACCCAGGTGCTGGTCGCGTCCAGCGTCAGGCTGACCGTCTTCCCCGTGTTGGCGCTGTTGATCGCGCCGGTCAGCGAGGAGGCGGTTCCCGAGCTGTCTTCGTTCAGCGTCAGCGCCGCGGTGCTGATGCTGTCCACAATCACATCGCCCACCAGCGTCTCGCCCTTGGCGGTGAAGGTGACGTTGCCCCCGTCGGCTCCCGCCGTTCCCCAGGTGCCGGGGTTCAGCGCCGCGGCCGTCAGCAGCGTTCCGTACGTGTCGGTGGTGGTGCTGGTGCTGTTGGTCACCGTCACATCGGTCAGCGAAATGGTGGCCGTGGTGTTGGCGATGGCAAACAGAGTCGCCGGATTGTTTTGCCCGCTGGCCGTGGCCCCGCCCGCGCAGGCGGTGCTGGTTGCCGTCACCGGGCAGGTGTAGGAGATGGAACCATTGGTCATGGTGAAACTGGCCGTGCCGGTCGAGGCGTCTCCCGAGGTGCTTTGGTAAAGGAACACGCCGCGATCGTCTCCCAGGGCGCTCGCCAGCTTCGCGCCGGTCAGGGTCACCGAGTTGTTGCCCTCCACCACCACTGCCTCGGCGTCGTTGGCGGTGAAGGTTCCGTTCGTGACGTTGAAGACGCCGGTCGAGTAGATGCCCGCGGACCGGTAACCGTTGGCGGTGTACGTTCCCCCGTTCACCGTGACCGTGCCGCCGCCCTGATCCGTCGCCACCACCGAACCGCTTTGCCCGAAGGTCGTGGCCGTCACATTGGTCAGATTCAGCGCCCCGCCTTCGGCCGCATCCACGCCGTGCGCGTTGCCGCCGGTGGCCGTGATGCTGGTTCCGCTCAGGGTCACGGTCGCGCCGTCGCCTGAGGCAAAGGCGCCGTTGCCGTATTGGCCGGTGGCATTGATGGTCCCGCCGGTGATGGTGATGGAGCCGCCCGTCGCCGTGGTTGCGCTCGACCCGTAGGCCAGCACCGCGGCATCGGTGCCGTAGAAGCTGCCATCGTTCTGGTTGCTGCCCACGCTGCTGGAGACGATGGTCGGGCTGGTCACCGCGAGCGTGGTTCCGGAGTTCTGAACGCAGATCGCGCTCTCATTGGCGTTGGCAACTGAAATCGTCGGGCTCGCCAGCGTGTTCGTGCCGCTGGTGTACGGGTCGGCCGCGGTGGCATAGGCGCTGTTGGTGCTGTCCTGCAGGCCGCAATCGGTCGAGCTCGACGACGACGCGCTGACGGTGATGGTGACGGAGTTCGAGTTGCTGCTGGCGTACGTGGTCGAGCCGCCGTAGTCGGCGGTGATCGAGTGCGACCCGGTGGTGGTGAACGTCGTCGCCAGGGTCGCCGTTCCGGAACTCAGCGCCCCGGTTCCCAGCGAAGTCGTGCCATCGTAAAAGGTAATCGTCCCGGTGGCCGCCGTGGGCGAGATGGTGGCCGTCAGGGTCACGCTGTCGCTGGTGGTCGGCGAGGTGTTCGACGCTTCCAGCGTGGTGGTCGTAGCCGTCAGGCTCGACGCGCTCACCGTCAGCGTGATGGCGGCTGAAGTGCTGGTGGCATAGGTCGAATCTCCGCCATACTTCGCGGTGATCGAGTGCGTCCCGGTGGTGCTGAAGGTCGTCGTCAGGGTCGCCGTTCCAGAACTCAGCGTTCCGCTTCCCAGCGACTTCGTGCCGTCGTAAAAGGTAACCGTCCCGGTGGCCGCCGTGGGCGACATCGTGGCCGTCAAGGTCACACTCGCACCCTCCACGGGCGTCGTGGTCGACGCTGTAACCGTGGTCGTCGTCGTAGTGCTCCCGGTCGGCGCCTCCCAGAAGTTGCCGCAACCGCCCAGGAATGGCGCCACCGCAATCGCCAGCAGCATAAATGCCATTCCGCTCCAAACAGGTTTGCTTTTCATCGAGACTCCTTCTTTTTCGTGGCAACAAAAATGGATGAGAGGGAATATTAGAGCGTCTCTCGAACGCACGCGGAGCAGGAAAGATCCGCGAAAGACGGCTTCTCCTTGGCGAAAAAGCCACTTGAGCGCCGTGGCCTTCTCCTGCACCCATTCGAGAAATGCAATAACGGGAGCTGTGCGCGGTGAACTGGCGCCAACCTCAACTCTAGCAAACGCGATCCCCCCGGCACGGGTTCAAATCGCCCGTTTGCCATCGTTCCCCTTCCCCCCTCATCGGCATCGCCAGATCTGGGAACACGCATTTTGGCGATGCCCAACTCGAACCGGAGCCCCGAACCGGAACCCCAACCGGAACACGGACCGCACACATGCCAGACGGCCATTGAGCATCAAGCGCTCATCCCACTCCGGCGGCGGATTCCATGGCTTCCTGTCATCTTGAGTCGCGCAAGACGGCATGGCCGATTACAGCCAGAGCATGATTTTCACCTGTGCGGCCGCAAACCGCGCCGGAGGTTCGCCGCGCATGAGCCATTTTGGGAAGCCCCGTGTGCGATGAAGGGACCAGAGCGGCCCAGAAGACGATACGTTGCCCGCCTGCCGTGGAGCGTGCCGGCGGACCGGTTAAAATCAACGGGACGGAGAGTTCGGCGCTTGTCTTCTTCCTTCTATCGCCTGGTATGCCTGCTGGTTGTACTGGGCGCCGGTCTCCCGGCTCAAGCCCAGGGGACCAGCCAGCCAAGCCCGCCGCCGCCAACGGAGCCCGCCGTGGAACAGGTGCCCAGGGTCCCCGGCGTAGGCGCCATCCTGCGCGGATTCAACGCCGGAATCGCGTTCTCCGGGGTTCACGACTCCTCGGTCGGCTGGTATACCGTCGCCACACCCGCCGTCAGCTACACCTTTTCCCCGCACTGCTCGGCCGATGCCAGCCTGTCGATCTATCCCTACCGCCTGGTCGAGAATCAAAACCCTCTCACCGCTTTCAGCCAGCGCCTGACCCCGGCCCTGGGCGACGTGAGCGATACCCTCGTCGGCCTTCATGCCACGTTCAACCCGCGCCTGCTGCGGAACATGACCACCGCATCCTTCACCATCCCCACCGGCGACCGCTCCGATGGCCTCGGGACCGGCAAGGTCACCTACGACTTCGCCGACCACCTGGAGCGCTATTTCAAGCAGGCCGGCTTTCTCCTGGATCTCGGCGCCGGCGATTCATCGGTCCTCTTCAATCGCCTGGTGACCAACAACTACACCTCGCTCGGTCCCCTGGCGCATTTTCAGGCCGGCGTCGCGGTCTGGCTGCCGGGCCACAGCTCCATTCAATCCGTAGCCTACGAGCAGCTTCCCACCGGCAACCAGAAGGTCTACACCGTTCTGGGCCCTCCCGGCTTTCCGGCTCTCACCGTAACGTCCAGCAGCAGCGCCAGCGAGGACAACGGCTTCACCACCTCGGTGGGAATTCCGCTGGCTGAGCACTTCACCTTGTCGGGGTATTACAACCGCAGCCTGCGCCGCCGCCTGGACACGGTTTCAATCGGCGTCACGTTTGTGCTGCGCGGCGCTCCCGGCGCCGGAAGGCTCTCCATGATCGATCGCGCGTTGCGCGAGGCCGAGGGCCCCAACCCATAGAGCCCCTCCTTCTCTCGTGTGGCAGGCCCGCCCTCACGCGACCGAGGCCTCTACTGCAACTTCTCCAGCTTCGCGATCTGGGCCGGGTCCATCTGCTGGCGAATCTCCAACAGCATCTGCGAAGTCGCCTTTTGCAGCGAAGCCCGCGCCTGGCTCACCGCGTCGATGGCGGCGAACAACTGCACCTTATCCACCTGCGGATTCTTGTTGATCGCCTCCAGCTTTGCCTGCTCACTCAGAAAAGCCTTGTAACTGGCCAGAATGGCCGGCTTGTTGGCGTTGAAGACGGCATCCATCTTCTTCTGCTGCTCCAGGCGAATGCCGACCGTCTGCACCACGGCTTTGTTGTCCCACCACCGGCCGGCGGGGCCAAACTGAAGGCTCGAATGCTTCGCCGCGCCGGCTGCGCCCGCGTGGGAGCCAAGCGGAAGCGCTCCGCCGGGCCCGCCCAACCCGCCGGGTCCGGGCCCGCCTGCGGGTGGAGCGCCGGGCGGCGGGCCGCCAGGGCCGGCGCCCGGGGGTCTCCCCTGGCCAAAAGCGCTCACTCCGGTCACGGCGACAAGGCAAATTGACACCAGCAGTGTGCTCGGAAATCGCGACCTCATCGATTCCTCAATTCTCGCCGCCCCTTCAGGCGCGCACGCGGACCATCCGCCAGGTGGTACTCGCTGATGGGCGAAGCTTCGTCGCTGTTCAGCACCGCGTTCACCGACCTCAGCAATTCGTTGTCCTCGGCGATCTGCGCCTCCGAGTCTCCGGGAACTGAAACCGCGGCCGGCGCGTCGCCTGACGCATCCCTTGAAGCATAACCCGGTGAAGAGCCATGCTGGTGGTTCCACACCGGCAGCGCGATGGCCAGCAAAACCGCGGCGGCCAGAACCCAACCCGCCGCCGCCGCGAGCGCCGGGCGAGCCTTCGGCCTCGGCGCGGCACGCGGCACTTGAGCTGCCCTCGCTTCGCTCCATGCCAGAGACGCCTGGTTGAACTCCCGCACCTCGCGGCGGAACGCTTCCAATCGACCGCGGCAAAGCGCGCAGTGGGCAAGATGCGCTTCCCACTCCGGCGCGCCCAGGCCCATCAGCGCATCGTCCATCGCTTCTTCCGGCAGATGCGGTGAAAGTTCAGGCGTCATATCCTCGCTCCCAGTTCGCCGCGCACCGCTTTCAGCGCGCGATGCAGATGAGTCCTGACCGTGGGAATCTGCATTCCCAGCACCTCACCGATATCGGCCACCGTCATTTCCTCTGTGAATCTCATCAGGAAGATCGTTCGCTGCTTTTTCGACAGGTTTTCCAGCGCCTGGGCCAGGTGCTCGACCTTTTCCTTGGCCAGCAGTTGAGCCTCGGGGCTCGATCCATCCGCGGGAAGGAAGGAGGCCATCTCATGCACATCGATGGCCGTGGATTTGACCCTCTTCCAGAACCTGTATCGTTCCGTTCTCTGCATGTCCCGCAAAACATGGATCGCGATGCCGGTCAGCCATGTGGCCACGCTGCACTCGCCGCGGAAACTGGCCCGCCCATTGTAGGCTCTCAGCAGCGTGTCCTGGGCGATGGTCTCGGCCAGGTCCGCGTCTCCGGTCGAGTAGGCGACAAAGCGAAGCAGCCTTGCCCGATAGGTTCTCGCCAATGCGTCGATATCGTCCAGCTCGCTCATGGGCCTGACCCCTTCCGCCACGCGCGATTCCATCCTTCTCAAAGAAATCGCGTCCAAGAGCAAGCTGGCTGCAATGCACGTCCCCATTCGGTTGCGCCGTCGCCTCGCCGTGCCGTTTTCCGCTCCGGCCCTCAACGGTTTGAGTCGCGCCAATTGGCCCCGCTGATTACAGGCCCGCGGTCATTTTTTTTCGCCGGGCCGTCGGCAGAGTCCCGTCCTGGCGCAAAACCGGCCTTCTTTCCCGCGCAAACCGCTTGGAGGCCAGACATTCTTGCTCCCGTCTGGCCCTCACGCTTCCAGGCGCACGGCCTTTTGGGCAGGTTCCTCGCTGCGCCAACCACGGCTTACACCGCCGCCACCTCCGCCTGCCTGGTCGCTGCGGTCAGCGTCAGGTCGTCGGGCAGGAAAATCTGAAAGACGGTTCCAGAGGGCCGCCCCTCGCGGGGAACCGAGCTGCGCACGTGGACCATTCCGTTGTGCTTGGCGATAATCCCCTGGCTCACCCACAGGCCCAGGCCGGTTCCGGTCACTTCCTTGGTGGTGAAGAAGGCTTCAAAAATGCGCTCGCGGACCTCCGCTTCCATGCCGCTTCCGGTGTCGGCCACGGTGAACCGGACGCCGTCTCGCCCCGGCTCTCTCCAGTCGCGCGAGCGCCGCGCCCGCACCACCAGCCGTCCGCCTTCCTGGCTGGCGTCCAGGGCGTTGCCCACCAGGTTGGCCACCACCTGGCGAACCTCGCCGGCAAAGCAGAACAGGTCCATCGCCGGGTCGTAGTCGCGCTCCACCAGGATGCCCAGGGTGCTCAGCCGCCCGTGGTAGAGGCTCAGCACCGAATCCAGCAGTTCGCCCATGTTGGCGCGGGACGGCAGCGTGGATTGGCGATAGAAGCGCAGCGTCTGCTGGGTGATTTCAGAGATGCGCCGGGCCTCGTGTTCGGCCATGGCCACGTAGTTCAGCGCCGGATTCTCCAACTGGCAGAAGTTGCGCAACAGGAACAGCAGGTTGGTGATGGCCTCCAGGGGATTGTTGATCTCGTGGGCAATGGAGGCGGCCAGCCGCCCCGTGGCGGCCAGCTTTTCCGACTTGCGCAGGGCTTCTTCGCTGCGTTTGCGCTCGCTGGCGTCCAGCACAATCACGCCCACCCAGCGAACCTGGTGCGGCGTGGTGCGCACCGGGTAGGCGCTGGCCAGCCAGGTCCAGGGCCGAATGGGGTCGCCTCCCTTGCCGTTCAGTTCCAGGTCGTGCGCTGGGGCCTCTTCGGCAAAAACCCGCAGCACCGTGTCCTCCAGCTCCTCGGCCACCGGCGACGGCAACAACTCCGGCAGGGTGCGGCCCAGGTGCCGGCTGAGGGGAATGCCGGTCATGGCCGCGAAAACCTGGTTGACGCGCACAAACCGGCAGCGGCGATCGAAGAATGCCAGCCCGATCGGCGCGTTGGCCAGCATCGAGTCCAGCAGCGAAAGCGTGTCGTTCAGCCCCGAGCGCTGCTCTTCAATCGAGGCCACCATGCGGTTGAAAGCCTCAATCAGCTCGCCAATCTCGTTGTGTACGGTCACCGGGAGCGGGAAGTTGCCGCTGCCTTCCGGCGAGTCCATCAGCGCGCGGGTGCCGCGGTGCAGCACTTGCAGCGGCCGGGAGATGGAGCGGGCCATCAGCAGCACCAGCAGGGCCGAGGCCGCCATCCACACCACGCCGAAAATGGCCGTGCCGCCCAGAAAAGTGGCCATCTGCTCCTGGTCCCAGGCGCGATCGGTCTCCACCCAGGCAAAGCCGCGCAGGTTGCCGCCGGTGTAGATGGCCCTCACGCCTTCCCAGCGGTTGGCGCCCAGGCTGAAGACCCTGGGCTCGTCGCGCCGCACCAGCGGAATTTGCGCCAATTCCACCGGATCCAGCGCGGTATCTCCCGCGACATGTCCCGCCGCCTGCACCCTTGCATCGTCGCTCACAAACAGCACGTTGCCCGCCGGGTCCGTCACCTTGGCAAAGGCCACGCTGGGCGCCTCGCCCATCATCTTCACCGACAGGCCCACCCAGCCGGGACGCTGCTGTTCGAGGGCCTCGGTGGCCTGCAACGCAACCGAAGTGGCCTGGTGCGCCAGCCGCTGCTGGGCGTGAACCCAGACTTCGTGCGCCTGCTGGCGGATCAGGATCACCGCGAAAAGGCCAATCGACAGCGCCTCCAGCAGCACCAGGCCCGCCAGCATCTGCCATCGAATCGACCGCGGCCACCAGCGCATCGACACCCCCAGTCCTCCCCGCTTTCAAATGTGCCCCAGTGTACCCCAGTGACCCATTACGCAAATTGCTGCTATCACTTGGATGCAAGCGCCGCGGCAATTTGCCGCCCGTGGAAACGGCCATTCTCAATGAAGATTTCGTTGGTCCGCGAACCGGCCACGATCACCCCGGCCAGATAAATTCCGGGAACATTGCTCTCCAGCGTCACCGGGTTGCACACCGGCAGCTTGTCCGGGCCCTCCAAGCGCACCCCCAGGCCCCCCAGAAAATCAAAATCCGGATGGTAGCCGGTCATGGCGAAAACAAAATCGTTCTTGACGGTCTCGCGGCCCTGGGGCCCCTCCACCACCACCGCGTCCTCGGTGATTTCCACCACCTGGGAGCGGAAGTAGGCCTTGACCTCGCCGTTCTTGATGCGGTTCTCGATGTCCGGCTTGATCCAGTATTTGACGTGCCGGTGCATCTCGGCCTCGCGGTGCACCAGGGTCACCCGCGCCCCGTTGCGCCACAGTTCCAGCGCGGCGATGGCCGCCGAGTTCTTGCCCCCGATCACCACCACGTCCATCCCGGAAAAGGGGTGCGGATCAAAGTAGTAGTGATGCACCTTGCTCAGTTCCTCGCCGGGGATGCGCAGGTAGTTGGGCAGGTCGTAGTATCCGCTGGCGATCACCAGCTTCCTGGTCTGGAGCGCCCCGCCCCGCCCGAAACGGTCCAGCGTGTGCGCGGTGAAGGCGCCGTCCGAGCCGGTCACCCCCTCCACGCGATGATACTGCCGCACATCCAGCCGGTAGTGGGCCGCCACCAGCCGGTAATACTGCAGCGCCTCGTTGCGCGAGGGCTTGGGATTGGGGCTGGGAAAGGGAATATCGCCGATCTCCAGCAGCTCCGGCGTGGTGAAAAAGGTCATGTGCGAGGGATAGTGAAACAGCGAGTTGCACACGCAACCCTTGTCCACCAGCACCACGCGCAGACCCGCCTTCTGTGCCTCGATGGCGCAGGCCAGCCCGGTCGGGCCGGCTCCCACAACCAGTAAATCGAAGATTTCGCCCGGCGCTGCCGTGGCTTCCAATGTGGGGTCGCTCATGGCTCTAGATTAGGGCATCGCGGCGGGCGCGGCCGGGCGAAGCCGGAAAGCTTCTTCGCCTTCGATTGCCGAAAAGGGTGGAAGGGTGGAAAATGAGGGTGGAAAGGTGGAACCCCTTGGCCCTGAACATCAAAAACGAGGAGACGCACCGGCTGGCGCGCGAGTTGGCGCAGTTGAAGGGCGAGACCCTCACCGTGGCTGTCACCATTGCGCTCAAGGAGCGTCTGGAACGGCAGCAAAGTGCTCCCAAACGAACCAACCGCCTGGAGGCGCTGCTGGAATTCTCCAAGCAGTCCGCACCGCTGTTCACAGACGGTCGCACCGGGAACGAAATGATCAACGATCTATACGATGACGAGACGGGATTGCCCAAATGATTGTGGACTCATCCGCACTGGTGGCTTTGATAAAACGCGAGCCGGACTGGCCGGCCTTGTTGCAAGAGATGGAATCCGCAGACTGCCTGCGCATGTCGGCGGCTTCGTATCTTGAGACCGCTATCGTTCTGGATAGCCGCCGCAGCGCGGCGATGAGCGCGGGGTTGGATGAGGTAATCCTCGATTCGGAGATCGTTATCGAGCCGGTTACCGTTGCGCAGGCAAAAATCGCCCGCCAGGCCTACCGCGACTACGGCAAGGGCAGCGGCCACGCCGCCAACCTGAACTTCGGCGACTGCTTCTCGTATGCCCTGGCCCGCGAAAAGCGCGAACCCCTGCTTTTCAAGGGCGACGATTTTGTCCACACCGACCTTCACCCGGCATTGCGCCAACCGTAGCCGCCCGTGGTGAAAGTCAGGCTTTGAAAGGGCACGACCGGGGCACCCTCTGGGTCGCGTGCCGCAAAGGTCGCAAAATGAACCCGGGCTCCAGCCCCTGAGGGAATGCTTCACCGTAACAAAGACTTGTTCGGAGCTTCTCAGGGCTTGCGTACCATTACCCCTTGCCGGCGCACACTGGAAGACAGAGGAGAATGCGCCGAAGACCCCGCATCGGCCGGAAAATCCAGCCGAAAAGGCTCGACCCCCACCCCCCCTATCCAAAAACACCCCTTTTCGGGGTAAGTTTTCGGCCGGGTAGTACGTGTAATATATTTATTATCAGCGTATTACGCGACTAAGGCGGAGGGGCCCCTGTTATCTTTGTGGTAAACAGAACACCCCGAAAAAGCTCCGTTTTTGGGCCCAAAAGCCGCCTTTTGGTCCACTTTTGACTCAAATGTCAATCGGACGATTCGATCTCGATGCGGCGCGCTATTCCAGGATGACGTCCGGCTCCGGTTCGTGGCCCCGGGTGGTCAGGGTTACCGCCGCCGCCAGGATCAGCCCTCCGCCCACCCAGGCGTAGGGGCCGAGATGTTCGCCGAGCAGCTTCACGCCCAGCCAGGAGCCCAGCGCGGGCTCGATGTTCAGAAACACCCCGGCGCGCGAGGCCGGAACGTGGTGGATGCCCCAGTTCCACAGGAACGTGGTGATGGCCGTGCAGAACAGGCCGCTGATGGCCAGCGCCATCCAGGCCGTGGGGCTAACCTGCGCCAACGGCGGCGGCGGCGCGCCCGAGTGGGTCAGCGGGCTCATCAGCCACGGACCCAGCACCCAGACGGCCAGCATCGCGGTTCCCGACAGAATGGTGTATGCGGTCACCACCACCGGGCTGTGCGTCTGCATCAGCTTCTTGCTGAGCAGAATCCAGGCCAGCGAGGTAATCAGCGAGGCCACCACCATCAGGTCTCCGGTCAGGGTCGGACCGCCATGCGCGGCCGGACCCCGGCTGCCGCCCAGCACGATCAGCCCCGCCCCCACCGTCGATCCGCACAGGGCCAGCCAGCCGATCCGGTCCAGCCTTTCGCCGGCAAACAGGGCGGCGGCCGCGGCCAGCAGCACCGGGATGGCGCCCACCATCAGCGAGGCGTGGCTCACCGTGGTGCGGGCCAGGCCGTGAAACTGCAGCAGAAACTGCACCGGAATGCCCAGCGCGGCCGAGACCACCAGCAGCCGCACTTCGGCCCCGGTAAGACGGACGCGATGCGACAGAGCTACCGGAAGCATCCCCAGGCAGGCAAAGAGAAAACGGTAGAGCACCATGTGCTCGACGCTCATCTCGTTGAGCGCCAGCCTGCCGAAGTAAAAGCCGGTGCCCCACAGGCACCCGGCCACCATGCACGCGCCGTAGCCGAGCAGTGCGATGCGCCGGCCCGCGGTAAGGTTCTTTCCCATCTCTCTTTTACTGTCGCACACGGGGAGAGATGCGGGTGTCACTGACCAAGACCGGCCTCATCGGCGAGAATAGCTGGCGATGGTGAGACGGCTGTTCGGGGCGGGATGGGGGTTGCGCGCAGGCCGGTTCCTGGCCGCAGCCGTGGTATTGTGCGGATCTCCGTGGGCTGGGGCCCAGAGCGGAGCGGCGAACGTGCCGGATGCGCCGGACGCATCCCGGGGCGCACGGCCGCGCGCGCTCCCCGACCGGCTCCCCGACAAGCCTTCGCAACCGCCCGCCTTCACCATTCCCGTGGAGCCTCTGGGCTTCTCGGCGCCCGGCCCCATCTACCTGGGCCAGCGGGCCAGTATCGTCTCGCTGGATTTCCTGGATGAAAACCGGTTGCTGTTCACCTTTCGCGTGCCGGGACTGATCCGCCGCGCAGGCGGAGACAGCGACACGGGCGAGGAGCGGCAGATCCGCGCCGTGGTGCTCACCCTGCCCGCCGGTACGGTCGAGGCCGAGGCTCTGTGGACCGTTCACGACCGGGCGCGCTACCTGTGGATGCTCAAGGACGGCCACTTCCTGCTGCGCGACCGGGAAAACCTCCAAGTGGGCGACGCCACGCTGGAGTTGAAGCCATTTCTGCGCTTCCCGGGGCCGCTGCTCTGGCTGGAGATGGACCCGGCGCAACAGTTTCTGGTAACCGCCTCCCGCGAGAAGGCGGGGGCGGCAGAGAAGCCGGGAGAAGTGCCCAGCCCGCCCACAGCCGCCGCCAGCATCTCGGTGGACGGCCAAAAGGCGGACGGCGCGCCCCCCCTGGTGGTGCGCATCCTGCGCCGGGATTCGGGCCAGGTGATGCTGTTCAGCCGCGTCCGCACGACGGTTCACTTGCCCATCAACTCCGACGGCTACCTGGAGAGCATTCGCGCCCGGGGCGCAGCCTGGCTGGTGAACCTGAAGTACTTCAGCGGCGGAAGCAGGATTCTGGGCCAGGTGGAATCGGCGTGCTCGCCGGCCTTCGACTTCATCTCGCAGCGGGAGTTGCTGATGACCGGCTGCCTTCCCTCGGGCGCTGACAAGCTGGTGGCGCTCACCACCGATGGCCGCCGCCTGTGGGAGGATCGCGCTGCGGAGACATCGGTCTGGCCGCTGGTGGTGATGTCCCCGGATGGCGAGCGCCTCGCCCGGGAGGCCCTGGCCGTCACCCACCCCGTCAACGCCTACTCCCCGCTTGCTCAGGAAGACATCAAGGGACAACTCGTGGAGGTCCTCGATGCGGCTGACGGCAAGATGGCGCTCGTGACTTCGGCCAGCCCACCCCTCGATGGCGGCGGAAATGTGTCCATCTCCCCGGCCGGGCGGCGCGTGGCCGTGCTCAGCGCCGGCGCCATCCAGGTCTTCGAGCTGCCGATGGCGCCGCCTGGCCAGTCCGCCCTCCAGCCCGCCAACCAGCCCACAAACCAGCAAGCCCGATGAGCTGTGATTTTGGCCATGTCCGAGCATTTGAAACCCGTGTAAACTGAGCAGCGGGAGAGTTTCCTTGGCAACGGCTCTAGTTCATTACGACGCGGCAGCGGTTACCGACCGCGGTCGCAAACGCCCTTCCAACGAAGATGCATTCGGATTCTCTGTCGAGCACGGGGTTTACGTTGTCTGCGACGGCATGGGCGGCGCCGCGGCTGGAGAGATCGCCAGTTCCCTGGCCGTGGATGAAACCCTGCGCCTGCTGACCAGCCGCACCGGGGCTCCTGCGACCCTGCAGCAGGCAGCCGAACAGGCCGTTTGCACGGCCAACGAGGCCATCTACTCCCGCGCCCAGCGCAATTACAAGCTCAGCGGCATGGGCACCACCCTGGTGGGCCTCATCGCCGAGGAATGCCGCGTGCTGGTGTTCAATGTGGGCGACAGCCGATGCTACCGGCTGCGCACGCGCATCCTGGAGCAGATCACCCTGGACCATTCGCTGGTCGAGGAGCAGGTGCGGATGGGCCGCATGACCCACGCCGAGGCCCTGCGCTCCCCGATGAGAAACGTCATCACCCGCGCGCTGGGCACGCAGGTTTGCGTCACGCCGGACCTGTTCGACCTCAAAGCCGAGCCTGGCGACCTGTTCCTGCTCTGCTCCGACGGGCTGACCCGCGAACTGTCCGACCCATTGCTTGAGTCCATGCTCGCGGTCGATCTGCCGCTTGAGGAACTCTGCGCCCGCCTGGTCAACGCCGCCAAGAAAGCCGGCGGCCACGACAACATCACCTGCATCCTGGTGCGCGCCGAGGGCTAAAAAGGCGGCCTGCCTTGCGCCCTTGCGCGAAGCAACTCCCCCAGTTTCGGAATCCCCACGCCGCTCAGTGGCTCACTTCGCCGGCTTCTGTGCGCTCCTGCTTGAGATTGCGCAGGCGATGGAAAAACACGACCGGCACAATGCAAACCACGGCGAGAAACGCCATGAGCCGGAAGTTATCGGCATAGGCCAGCACCGACGCCTGCTGCTGAATGCTGCGGTAAAGCGCTCCCAGCGACTCCTGATGGGCGGTGGCCTGGCTTGCTCCCGCCATGCGGAACCTTGCTTCCAGACCCTGGAGCGCCGCGATTGCGCTTGGGGTTTGCGGCGCGAGGTTGGCGGCCAGGTAATTCTGGTGGGTCTGGGCGCCGCGCACCAGGCAGGTGGTCACCACCGCGATCCCCACGCTGCCGCCGATGTTCCGCATCAGGTTGTAGATGCCCGCCGCGTTCCCGATCTGTTCCTTGCGCAGGCGGCCCATGGCCATGGTGGTCAGCGGAACGAAGATGAGGCCGCCGGCGAATCCGTTGATCAGGTTGGGCACGGCCACCGAGCCCATGGAGATTTCGAGATTGACCCGGCTCAACAGAAAGGTGGAATAGGCGAGAATCACGAAGCCGCAGGCCAACAGGATGCGGCCGTCGACGTATTTGAGCAGAACGCCGACCAGGATCATGGCCAGGATCGAGCCGATCCCCCGGGGACTCACCGCCAGCCCGCTATCCAGTGCCGAATAGCCCAGCACGGTTTGCAGAAACAGGGGCAAAATGGCCGTCACGCCATAGAGGCAGAAGCCGTAGAGTCCGGCGATCAGCGTTCCCACGCCGAAATTGCGCTCAGCCAGCACGCGCAATTGCACAATCGGCTCGCGGCTCAAAAACTCGCGCAGGATAAAACCCACCAGGGCGATGGCGGAGGCCGCGGCCGTCCAGCGAATCCAACTGGCCTCGAACCAGTCCGATTCCTGCCCCTTGTCCAGCACCAATTGCATCGCTCCCAGCCACACGGCCATCAATCCGAACCCGAGAAAGTCGATTGCCCCGCGTACGGCGCGGCGAAGATAGGGCGGGTCCTCGATGAACAGGTTGACCATGAACAGCGCCAGCAGACCCACGGGAAGATTGATGTAGAAAATCCACCGCCAGGAGTAGCTGTCGGTAATCCATCCGCCCAGCGTGGGGCCGATGACCGGCGCCACCACAATGCCCATGCCGTAAACCGCCATCGCCGTGCCGTGCTGGCTGGGCGCGAAGCTTTCCAGCAGAATCGACTGCGCCAACGGCTGCATGCCCCCGCCCCCGATGCCCTGCAATACCCGGGCCACAATCAGCATGGGCATGGTAACCGCCATGCCGCACAACAGCGAGGCTCCCGTAAAAATCAGGATGGACGTGATCAGCAGGCGCTTGCGCCCGATGCGCCGCGCGATCCATCCGGAGGCCGGCAGCATGATGGCGTTCGACACCAGGTAGCTGGTCAGAACCCAGGTGGACTCATCGGTCGAGGCGGAGAGGTTGCCGGCAATGTGCGGCAGGGCCACGTTGGCCACCGACGAGTCCAGCACCACCATGAAGGTTGACAGCATCACCGACGCGGCGATCATCCACGGGTTCGCCGCGGGCTTCCACGCGTGATCTTCCGTCTCCGTATTGTGCCTCGAAGTGTTGGGCGCGCTCATCCGGCTTTCCATTTACGGGGATTGAAAGCCGGCGCCCTGCTGACGCGATTTCAATGGACCGCAGATTCAGTTTAATCTTCCGCGGTTGGGAGCCTGTTGCGCGCAACTCCGGCGGTAGCGTATCGCCCTCGGTCCGAGGCGGCCCCATTTTCCTCAGCGGTTCCATGTACCATGAACATGGATCACTCATGAAGGACACAAAAAACCTCTCCCCCGAAATTCTTCTTCACATCGCTCAAACGCTGAACCTGCCCATGCACGGGCTGGTCGCCGTCATCGAACTGCTCGACGACGGTGGAACTGTGCCGTTTATCGCACGCTATCGCAAGGAGGCCACCGGCAACCTGGATGAAGTGCAGATTCTCGCCATCGAGGAGAACCTCGCCTACTTCCGCGACATTATGGACCGGCGCGAAACCATCCTGGCCTCCATCGCCGAACAGGGCAAGCTCACCGACGAGCTCAAGGCGCGCATCGAAGCCACTCTGGACAAGAGCGAGCTCGAAGACCTGTACCTTCCTTACAAGCCCAAGCGCCGCACCAAGGCCACCATCGCCCGCGAAAAGGGCCTGGAGCCGCTGGCCGCGTATCTCTGGGCGCAGCAGAATGCCGCCCAGCCGCTGGAGATATTCGCAGCCAGCTTTGTCAATGCGGAGCTGGGCGTGTCCACGGTAGACGAGGCTCTCGAAGGCGCGCGGCACATTGTTGCCGAGTGGATCAGCGAAGACGCCGATCTGCGCAAGGCGCTCCGCGCTCTTGTGTTCGATGAAGGCATCGTAGTAAGCCGCAAGGTCACCGACGCGGTCGACGAGCAGGAAAAGTTCAAGATGTACTACGAGTACACGGAGCCGGTAAAGACGATTCCCTCGCATCGCATGTTGGCCATTCGGCGCGGCGAAGGCGAGAACGTTCTCTACTTCCTCATCGAAGTCGAACCGGAGCGGGCCGTCGCCATCATCCAGCGCCATGTTCTGCGCCTGCAGGGCGACTGGACGCACCAGCTTGAACTGGCCATCGACGACGCCTGGAAGCGGCTTCTGAATTCTTCCATCCAAGGGGAGATTCGCCTGGAGCTGAAGCGCCGCTCGGACACCGAGGCTATCAAGGTCTTCCGCGACAATCTTTACAACTTGCTGCTGTCTCCCCCCGCCGGGCCCATCTCGGTGCTGGGCATCGATCCCGGCCTGCGCACCGGCTGCAAGATCGCCGTGGTCGATGAAACCGGCAAGCTGCTGGCGCACGATGTGCTCTATCTGCACACCTCGAAGCACGGCAATGAAGAGGCCGCGCCCAAGCTCGAAGCGCTTCTGCGCAAGCACAACGTCCGGGCCATCGCCATCGGCAACGGGACAGCGGGACGCGAGACCGACGCCTTTGTGCGCGAATTCCTGCGCGACAAGGGCATCTCGGAAATCTTTTCTGTCACGGTGAGCGAATCGGGCGCCAGCGTTTATTCGGCCTCCGCCGTTGCCCGGCAAGAGTTTCCCGACCTCGACCTCACCGTGCGCGGCGCCATCTCCATTGCGCGCCGTTTGCAGGACCCGCTTTCAGAGCTGGTCAAGGTCGATCCGAAGTCCATCGGCGTCGGCCAATATCAGCACGATGTGGACCAGCGCCAGCTTCAGGAATCGCTCGAGACCGTGATCGAAAGCTGCGTCAACAAGGTGGGCGTGGATTTGAACACTTCCTCCTGGACGCTGCTGCGCTTTGTCGCCGGCATCACCGAGCGCACCGCGCTGAACATCGTGACCTTTCGCAACGAGAAGGGCAGCTTCCGCTCCCGCGCGCAAGTGCTGGAAGTGCCCGGCATCGGACCCAAAACCTTCGAGCAGGCGGCGGGGTTTCTGCGCATTCGCAACGGCGACAACCCGCTGGACATGACCGCCGTCCATCCCGAGTCCTATGCGGTGGTGGAACAAATTGCGGGGCTTCTTCACTCTTCTGTCCGGCAACTTATCGAGGAGCCAAAGTTGCTTGAACAGGTGGACCGCAAACAGCTCTCGGCCGGCGCCTATACCGTCAACGACATTCTGGCCGAGTTGCAGAAGCCCGGACGCGATCCGCGAGACAAGTTTGTCGCGCCCAGCTTCCGCGACGAGGTGCGGGAGATTGCGGATGTCGAGGCGGGCATGGTGCTGGAAGGCGTGGTCACCAATGTCACCAAG
>Ga0302190_10000315_pt1 | contig 30317 bp, 24 predicted proteins | sample II_Bog_E2_3_FD_198784 | JGI IMG/M metagenome (GOLD analysis project Ga0302190, IMG submission 198784) | Peat permafrost microbial communities from Stordalen Mire near Abisko, Sweden - II_Bog_E2_3 | ecosystem: Environmental > Terrestrial > Soil > Wetlands > Peat | place: Sweden: Abisko... | reverse complement strand
CGGGTTGTGCTTGCCCAACACCTTGGTGATCGCCGCTGTCAGCGTCGTCTTGCCGTGATCGATGTGTCCGATGGTCCCCACGTTCACGTGCGGCTTCGAACGGTCAAACTTTTCCTTCGCCATGCTCTTCAGTTCCTTCCGTTAGACTTTTTCGTGTCGCTTTCCTGTCGTCCGGTGTGTCCGGAAACGCAGAATCCTGGGGCGCCGCTTCAGTAGCCGGCATACAACCTGAAATACCGCTGCCGCAATGAGTGCGGCACCGCTTCGACCAGCCGCAGATAGCGCTCGCGGGTCAAACCCTGGTCGGACATGGGCAGCGCCGTATAGAGCGGCTGCGCCTGCGCGCCCAGCAAACGGCGGCTGAGGACGCCCGCGAAGTCGCGAATCCGCAACCTGGCCTTGACGACGCGATTCAGGAAAACTTCCACATCCCGCGCGTCGAAAGCGGCGTCGATCAGCGCATGAAGCTGCGCGTAACCCTGCTCGTCCCGGACTGCAATCGTGGCCTGCTCGAACATTGTTCCCTGCCCTTGTCCCAGGCTCTCTCAGCCCTGCCGCTTTTTCCTGACTTTGGAGCGGGAGACGGGGATCGAACCCGCGACCAACAGCTTGGAAGGCTGTGACTCTACCACTGAGTTACTCCCGCAAAAACAGTGGACAGTGGACAGTGGTCAGTGAACAGTTTGCTTACCTTTCAGCAACCATCCACTGTGCACTGTCCACTGTGCACTCGTAATTCTGGAGCTGATGACCGGGTTTGAACCGGTGACCTCTCCCTTACCAAGGGAGTGCTCTACCAACTGAGCTACATCAGCCTTCTACAAATCCTTGGGCGTCGAACTGCCGCCCTGCTCCCCGCCGCGGCGAATCTTCTCCGCCTGCCGGGCCACCACGGTGCGCAACGCCAATCCGCCCAGAATCAGCAGCGGAACCCAGCGCATTGCCACCCACCTGCCCAGGATGAAAATCCTGCCTTCATCCAGAGTAAACCAAACCAGCACCGCCAGCACCGCATAGAGCGCAAGAGCGACTGGAAATCGCCGTTCCAGGTCCGAACCGCTGCGGCGCGCATCGACGCCGCCCGAACCTGGACGCGTTTTCGTCTCTTGGCGCATTCCAGTTCCTCAGATCCTGGTGCACAGGGGAGGATTTGAACCTCCGTAGCTCCAAAGAGCGGCAGATTTACAGTCTGCTGCCATTAACCACTCGGCCACCTGTGCACGACCCTACCTGCGCCTTGCGAAAACCCGATTCAGCACATCAAGCCCCGTCCGGAAGTTCTCCGGCATTTCGGAGCATGCACCTCAGTGGGATCACCGCAGAGGACAGGTCCGGCGCTCAAAAATCGCGCGCCGGCAAAACTTTCTGCCGCCTCAGGCCCGGTTGTCTGTTCCCTCAAGTGGAGCTGGCGAAGGGATTTGAACCCCCGACCCTCTGATTACAAATCAGATGCTCTACCAGCTGAGCTACGCCAGCCCTTGCCACCCGGAAACCACCCCGGAGACCCGAAAAACGTGCGGGCACACTCCCACTAGCCACGTTCTACGGCACAGAAACTAAGGTTAGCATATCGCCGCCAAGGGGGCAAACGGGGACGAGGCAGGGAACAGGGACCAGGGAACAGGGAGTTGGGGACGGGGCGCCGGAATGGGCGGGAGAAGGTTTGCATATAAATGCACCCGAAGGGCGAAAAATGGGTACATTGCGTGCAAAAAGAAGGGAGAACGGATGCCGCAGTACGAGTTAAGTACTTTGAAATCATTGCGAAGGTTTTTGATTGCCCATGGCGAACTGGTAAGAATGCGGCGTTTGAGCCCGGAAGATGCGGAGCAGCGCAGAAGGGTGGACGAGACGCTGCTGGCCTTCCGGGTGGCCCGCCGGGCCGCAGCAGAGGCCGCAACAGCGGAGGGGAGCTGGCTACGGGCGGTGAGGCAGGCGGTGGGGGTTCCGGTGGCGGTGTTGGCGGGGCGGCTGGGCGTGTGCAAGTACGAGATCTTCCGGTTGGAGAAGGCGGAGCAGGAATCCCGGATTGTGCTGGGGAGCTTGCGGCGCGCGGCGGACGCGCTGGGCTGCGAGCTGGTGTATGCGCTGGTGCCGCGCAAGGGCTCGCTGGAAGATCTGGCGGCCGCGGAGAGGGCGGAGCGGGAAAAAGCCCTGGAAAGGGCGCGGGCGCTGAACGAGGAGACGAAGGCGAAGGTGGAGGAGTGGATCGACTGGGAGGCGGCGATACGCCGGATGTTTCGGCACGAGATGCGGAAGATGAAGGTGCGGGTGAGGTGAGGGAACAGGGATCAGGGATCAGGGAACAGGGATCAGGGGACGTGAATCTGATGTTCACGGCACAAGTTCAGCGACGGAAATGCTGGTCCCCTTCGGCTTCGCTCAGGGCAGGCTTTCGACGCGCGATGAACGGGGTTGATCGGGCTCCGTGTTTTCCCACCCATGCGACAGAAAAAATCGCATGGATGGGACACGGAGCGTTGTGCGGCTGCGGGCGCGGCGTTCAATTCAGGCGTAGCTCGACGCGGCGGGGCGGGCTGTTCAGGATGACAAATCTGGCGTGACGGATTAACGACTAATCCCACGATTGATCTGGCCGGAAGGCTGCGATATGGGATCCCACCCAGATCGTCGTGATTATGGGGCGAACTTTGGAGACTGAACGCCAGGGGAGTGGGACGGGGGAGGGAGAGGAGATGGCGCGGGAGCGGTTTGCAGAGAATTGGGCGGGTTCGGGGTACGCTGAGAACAGTCAAAGAGGGCATGGAAAAAGGTGCAGGGAAAGTCGCGCCGACTTTCAGATTTTCTGGAGGCTATCGGCGCGGATCTCGCGGCCCGGCAGAAGAAAAGAGCAGTCCTATCCCCCCGCTCTGAGCGATCCATCGGACGAAGACGTTGGTGGAGCCCTTGCGGTGCGGCCCAGGCGCATGCTTCTCTTCCGCAGGCGCGGGGAACCGGGAAGGGATGGCCGGGAAGGACGGATCGATGAGCGAAGAACGGCGTGAGCCGGGGGTGAGAAGGAAGCGCGGATGGAGGGCGGGCGGAGAGGCCCCGCTGCCCAAGGCCGCAGAGGCGGAAGGCGAAGCGTGCACGGAGCGGCTCCAGCGGCACGCGGCCAGGCTCGTGATGCAGAACAGCGGAACGCTTTCAGACGCGCTGTTGGAGAAGGCGAAGAAAGGTGATGTGAGCAGCATCCGGCTGCTGATTCGGCTCGCCGAGCGCAAGAGGCCGCGGGCGAAGCCGGTGAAGAAGCCCCGTGGGCTCACTTGGGCGCAGCAATTGGCTTTGGATCCGCCGTGGCAGGGCCCCATCCCAGGGGACGAGGAGAGATGGGGCATGAGCCCCGGCCCGGAGAAGTGAAAGGGGCGCGTTTGCGCCGGCTGATCAGGGGCGGCTTGTCACGCCGCCCTGGGCGTAACCCGCTTGAGCGCCGGGCTGACGGCAGCCCGGCGCAGATCGTACTCGTTCTAGAGATTGACCCAGAACTGCGGGGGCAACCGGAAATAGATGCCCAGCCGCAAGGCCGTATCGGCGGAAATCGCCCGCTTGCCGCGCACAATATCCCTCACGCGCGACGCGGGTACCGCCAGATCCGCCCCGGAGGGCCGGAAGAAGAGCGCCCGAAACTCAGCCCCACACATAGCGGGGATCGTATTCAATCCGGTGCTTCTTGAGGATGGCTACGAACTCCGCCTGGTAATCGCGCTTCCGGTGAGGCTCTTTCTGGCCCGCAATGTACGCCAGGGTGGTCTCCACCTGGCCCCATCCAATCGAAAAGGCCCCATAGCCCTCCTGCCATTCAAATGCGGGTAACTCGCAGGTCTCGTGCATCCAGCGGGAAGACGCGCTCTTGATCTCCCGCATCGCCTGGGCGATGGGCAGAGACGACGGCAGCGACAGCAGAAGATGCACGCGATCGTCCATCCCTCCCACTGCCAAGGCCTTCATCTCATGTTCTCGTGCGATTCCACCCATGTAGGCCCAGAGGCGGGGGCTGCACGTCCGGCACGATGAGCCCGCGGCGTTCCTTGGTGGAGAAAGCGCAGTGAAACAGCGAGGAGCAATAGGTGTGTCCCATGTCAGACCGCATCCTACAACAACTGCCGCGAAAGGGTTCGACCGGCCCTCCGGGGCGGAGCGGTGCTGGTGGAACCCTCACCCAGGGTTGCGTCCGCCGCGGCGGACTCCACCCTGGGCTATTCTCGCCGCCTCCCTCCGGGAGACACGGCGGTGACGCCATCGCGGGCTATCCTCCGGGAGGGACGGCGGTCACGCCATCGCGGGCGTTTCTCCGGAAGACACGCAGGCGACGCTATTGCAGGGTATCCTTCGGGAGAGATGGAGGCGACGCCATCGCGGGCTATCCTCCCAGGGACAATCCTCCCGGGGGCAACACTCCCGGATGGGCAACCCTCCCGGAGGGAGGACGCGAAGATAGCCCAGGGTGAAGCGCAGCGAAACCCTGGGGAGGCGTTCCCCACACATCCGCGCCGCCCCGGACGGCCGATGCGAAACTCCGGCAGCGCGGAATCTCCTTGCGCTATCCGCAGCCCGGACGGATAATTCACTCGCCTCCCCAAGGATCATTTACTCGCTCTGAAAAGCCAAGGAGAAGTTGCATGCAAGTTAGTCCTGTTGCCGTCATTCTTTTCGCCATCTGCCCTGTGCTGGTTGCCCAACAACCATTGCCTGCGCCTCAAGCGCCTGCGGCCAAACAAGCTGCTCCGGTTACTTCCTCCACAGCCGTCCCGGCAAAGCCCAACACGCTGGTAGATGGGACTCCGATCAAACTTCGCATTGGACGAAACATCTCCTCTGCCGATGCAAAGATTGGCGAGCACATAGACTTCGAGGTTCTGGACGAAGTTCAGGTGATGGGCGTGGTGGTTATTGCCAAGGGCGCGAACGCGTCGGCGACAGTTACGAATGCACAGCCCAAAAGGAGAATGGGGCGCGAAGGCAAGCTTGATATCACCTTGGACTATGTGCGGCTGGTGGATAACGAGAAGGCCGCATTGTCAGCAACCGCGGGCGGAGGGGGCGGAGGCCACACCGGCGCAATGGTTGGGGCAATGGCGGCGACCGCGATCTTTACGCTGGGCGGCTCGGCGCTCTTTCTTCTCATGCATGGCAAAGACATCACCATTCCCAAGGGCACGGAGACAACGGCTTACATTAACGGAGACATGCAGTTGGATATGAGCAAATTCGGAGTGGCTCCGGCGGCCGCCGCTTCGGCCCAGGCTCCTGCGGCCGCCGCTCAGGCTTCGCTTGCCGTTGATTCGGCCCCCTCGGGCGCAGACATTGAGATTGACGGCGGGTTCGTCGGCGATACGCCCTCCACCGTCTCAGTGGCTACCGGCAGCCACCAGATTACAGTCAAGAAGAAAGGCTTCGTGGATTGGACCAAGACCCTCAACGTCACGGGCGGCACTGTTCACCTGAACGCGGAGTTGGAGCCCGCCAAGTAGGCATCCGACCGTGGGATTTCGGGCTTTGAGTTCGTGTTTTCCCAGGTCCCAAAAGCGGGACCTGGGGCACCCAGCGCGTGCTGTTTGAGGAAGAATGGCCTTGCGCAAAGCACGGTTTGGGTGGATGATACTGGTGCCTCCCCAAGACTCATTCACCCGTTCTGAAAACTAAGGAGAAGTTTTATGCGCAAGAGTTTGCTTGCAGTTATATTTCTGGTGTGTTGTTCGCTGCTTGTAGCTCAGCAGTCGCTCAACAATGACTCCGTCATCAAGCTGGTCAAGGCTGGCTTGTCGGAGGATCTGATTGTCTCCACGATCAATGCTTCGCCGGGGACCTATAACACTTCCGCGGACGGGCTGATTGCCCTCAAGAGCGCAGGCGCCAGCGACAAGGTGGTCTCGGCGATCGTTCTCAAAGCTTCCGGAAACGCACCGGCGGCCTACGCCCCGGTTCCTCCGCCCCCTGCAGATGGCGCACAAGCACCACCAGCAGTCCAATCGCCCGTTGCGCCGCCAGCGGGCAAGCCTCGCGTGTTTCTGACATCGTCAAGCAAGGGCCCCAACCAGAACGCGGCCCGAGACCAGTCGATGGAGATGAGCAAAGACTTTGAGAGAGATTGCACCGGGGTGCGAATATCGATCAATCAGCAGATGGCCGACTACACCGTGGCCCTAAATCACATTGAGGTCGGTCTTTTTGTGCGTGACAACCAGATACAGGTCGCGAATAAGGATGGCGACCTCATATCCAAGACCAAAGAGGGCGGGAGCATCGCGGGAGCTGTAAAGAAGGCCTGCGACGTAATCCTCAATGATTGGGCCAAGAAGTAACGGTGGCTCCAGTCATCTCCTCGTCGGAGCTTCCTCCCGTTCGGATTCGGTCTGGATTGCCAGCCATCGGAAGCCAAGGTGCCAGCTGCGGCCGCAAGTGATACCTTGGTTTCTGATGGCGCCCGATGAATAGACGCACGCGCAGAACGCTCTGGGTTGTGGCCGCGGTCCTGCTGTTGCTGGCGGTGGCCATCTTCCTGCGCTCGAAGGCTCCGCCGGAGGCGGCGCGGCTGTTGCCCGAGTCCGACGGCATTCTCTACGTCAACCTCAAGCCGGTGCGGGGCTTCTTCCACAAGGATCTGAAGCCGCCGACGCGGGTGCCCGAGTACCAGCAGTTTGTGGACGCCACCGGCATTGACTGGGAGCGGGATCTGGACCAGGTGGCGGTGGCGCTGCACCGCATGCCCAATCCCAATGGGCCGAATGGGCCGGTGGCCTACTCGATGGTGCTGGTGGGCAAGATCACGGGGCGGCGGCTGAACGCCTGGCTGGACGCGCACGCCAGCAGCCGGGAGTCCTATGCCGGGCACACGGTCTACAGCATTCCCTCGGAGGGGCGGACGGTGCGGGTGGCGCAGATTGGCTACGACATGGTGGCCGTGTCGAACACGCCGACGCCGGAGCAGATCCACTCGATGCTGGACCGGCACGCCACTGCCGCCTGGCCGTTTGCGGGCTCGACGCTGCTGAACCAGCACTACCACGAGGTGCCGCTGCTGTCGCTGGCCTGGGGCGTGGGGCAGATCGGGCTACCCTTCTCAGAGAGCGGGGCGATCAGGATTTTTGGCTTCTCGCTGCCGCTGGAGGCCGACTCGACCATTGTGGCCAGCGTGGCTCCGGAGCTGCCGATGGTGGGCACGCTGCGGCTGCGGGTGGAAGAGATTGCCGCCAGCGACCAGGCGGCCGCCAGCCAGGCCGCGGCGCTGACGGCGCTGGTGGCGCTGGCCCGGGGCTTCACCGCTCCGCTGCCCAGCAACGCGGCCAACAACGGGCTGAAAGAGCTGCTGAAGACCGCCGAGGTGACGCAGAAGCGCAACCGGATGGTGGTGACGGCCACCCTTTCGCCGGCGCTATTCGCCGCGCCGGGGCAGAATGAAAATTCATCCGGGCAGCCTGCACCCCCAAGCGGTCCGGGCGCATCCAACTAAGTACTAGCGCGCTTCCCGCCGCATCCACGCACTCTCCCATTCATGTGCCGCTCCCCCTGGTGCATGGATGGGTAGCTGCCGGGCACACTGCGAACAGACACCCTACCTGGTCAAGCCCAAAGCCCCTACGATTGCGCCGTCCACCTGGGCGGGCTGACCGTCCTGCTTGAAGACCACGCCGAAGCTGCCGCGATAGTCCCACATGGCCCAGCCGATGCCGTCGGCCTCGAGGGCAGTGCGCACATCGTGAATCCAGGTGGCGCGGGAGATGGCGTCGGAGTGGTCGCGGTAGACGCCGAACTCGTTGCAGATGAGGGGCACATGGTTGGCGTGGCCCCAGGCGGCCGCCTCGTCGATGAGCAGACGGATGCGGCGGGCGTCCCAGCGATCGAGCCAATACTGTTCGAGGTCAAAGCGGTTGGCGGGGTCGGGAACCTGGCGGAGCAGCTCCTGCATGGAGCCGTCGGTGGCGGGATAGGGAATTCCATGGGTGTAGCCCCACCACGCCACGCCCCAGCCGGCGCCCTGGTGGGTAAACTCGTGGGGATCGTAAAAGTGGAAGGTGTAGATGACGTTGCCGTCGGGCAGCGGCTGCATGGCCAGCAGGTCCTTGATGTCGGAGTAGTTGGGGCCAGTGGCAATGATGGTGTGGCGGGGCGCGGCCTGGCGAATGGCGGCCGCCAGGCGCGCCTGGATGCCGGCCCAGCGGTAGGGGTCGTTGACCTCCGGCTCGTTGAGGATTTCAAAGAAGACGCGCTCCGGGTCGCGCGTGGCATAGTGCGCGGCCAGGTTGCGCCAGAGCATGGTCAGGCGGTCCGCGGCGTCGTTGCTGGTGCGCAACTGCTGCTTGTAGCTGTCCTCGGGGTGGAGATCGATTTCGACGGCCAGGCCATCGGCGAGCATGGTGTCGACGGCGCGGTCGAGGCGGCCCAGGAACTCGTCGTTGAGGCCGCCGGCGCCGTGGGGATACTGCTCGAGCGGCACGGCATCGATGCTCAGACGCACATGATCGAAGCCAAGGCGGGACATCAGGGCGATGTCCTGGGCGTCGGTGTAGCGGTTGGTGCGGGCGGCGGAGTAGTCGCTGGCCGACTGGGCAAACCACTCTGAGGCGTTGATGCCCCGCTTGAGGTGCTGGACGCGGACAAAGGCGAGTTGCTGGTCAGCGGCATGGTTCTGGGCGAATGCGGGAAGGGCCAGGGCAAGCAAGGCGGCGAGGCAGCTCAGGCGAAAAGGCACGGCGGATTCTCCTGCATATGAGAGATGCAAATCCCGAGGCAACGATAGCACGGAGGAGCCGCAGCGTTGTTCTTGCCGGGGCGGCGGCGCCCAAACCAGCCCAGTCCGGAGCAAACAGAAGCGGCTCCCGATGTGCCGGGAGCCGCTTGCGGATCAATGGAAAACGGATGGCCTATTTGCCGGGTGCAGCCAGCGAATTGCTATCGACCGTGGCAACCTGCTCATAGGTGCTGCGCAGATACTTGTGCGGATTGACCGGAACGTTGTGCACGCGCACTTCATAGTGCAGGTGGGGACCGGTGGCGCGGCCGGACTGGCCCACATAGCCGATGACCTGGCCGCGGGTGACATGCTGGCCGGGCAAGACAGCAATCGCGGAGAGATGGCCGTAGACGGTCACCACATCGTGGCCGTGATTGAGCACCACCTCGCGGCCATAACCGGCGCCCATGGCCGCGCCGCTCACTTCACCATCGGCGGTGGCGCGTACCGGCGTCCCGTAGGGCGCGTCAATGTCGATACCGGAGTGGAAAGCGCCTTCCCCATTGAAGGGATCTTCCCGCTGTCCGAAGCTCGAACCCACGCGGCCTTCAACCGGCCAGATGGAGGGCGCATCGGCCAAGGTGTTCCAGTCCCCAACAAAGGAGGAGGACAAGCCGCCTTCCAGCGCGCGGGAAATGCGGCCGGAGAGCGCCTGGGTGCGCAGCGCATAGAACTGATCGATGGAGAGCTTGACCTGCTGCTGGCTGACGTCGTCGGTGAGGGCCAGACTGGTGGGGGTAGGCGCCGCGGCGGCGGCCGCAGCGGCTGCGGCCGGCTTGGCCGAAGCCAAGCGGTTTTGCCGCAGGCCATACAGCGCGGTTACCTCACTGGCCAGCGCGCCCAGCGAGGCCACCTGCACATCGCGGTCGTGAGCGACCTGGGCCATGTGCTTATAGTCCTGGCGCAGCATCTCGCGTTCCTGCCGGACCTGGTTGTAGCTTTCGGTCTTGAGCAGCATGCGGGTGTAGGAACCGGCCAGACCGACAATGGTGAACGCGCCAATCAGCGCAGCGGCAATAAATCCATAGGCATAGGGAAGAGGAAGGGGAATCTTGCGTACCCGCCCATCCTCGTCTCTGGCAACAAAAAGTATGTAATAGCGCTTGCGTAGCATTTTCGCCTTTCATCCCCGCAACCTGCAGGACCGCAATTCGCCGTCTACTCAATAAAAGAGCAAGGCATTGAGGCTTTTCAGCCCCGGAAGAGAACATACACCCTGGCGGGTGCGAACCCGGTAACGTTCGTCAAGGCTAACAAACCGCCCCCTGGCGCGTCAACGAAAACCGTACGGGAAATCCTTGGCTAAATCGATTCGGGACGGCGGCAAATTCTTCCCTGGGCGGGCTCAGGGAGACAATATTTCGCGGTTTTGCCCTATTCTCAAGGGATGCGAAGCAAACGAAGCGATGGGCAGAGCGCGGGCGGGTTGGGGGAACTGGAGCTGCTGCGCCAAATCCGCAGCCGGGCGGCGCAGTCTTCCCGCGGCGGGCTGCGCCTGGGCATCGGCGACGACTGCGCCCTGCTGGCTCCGCGGGACGGCGAAGAACTTGCCGTGACCACCGATCTCTCCATCGCCGGACGCCACTTCCGGCTGGACTGGCACGCGCCGGAGGCGGTGGGGCACCGGGCGCTGGCGCGCGGCCTGAGCGACCTGGCCGCCATGGGGGCGCGACCGGTGGCGGCCTTTCTTTCTCTGGGTTTGCCGCGCGAGCTGACCCAGGCCGCGGGCCGCCGTCCCGCCTGGGTGCAGGGTTTTCTTGATGGACTGATGGCGCTGGCCGAGGCGCACAAGACGCCGCTGGCGGGCGGCGACCTTGCCGAGTCGCCCCTGGCGCTGGCCGACATTGTGCTGGTGGGGGCGGTTCCCCGCGGAAAAGCACTGCTGCGCTGCGGCGCACGCGCCGGCGACCTGCTCTACGTGACCGGAGTCCTGGGCGGAGCCGCCGCCGGGCTCGCCCGCCTGGCCGAGTTGGCGGGGACGCCGGGGCGAATCCAGGCAGGTCCCGCACAGCCGCCGCGCATTCCGAAAAAGCTGGCGGCGCTGCTGGCTCCCCACCTCTATCCCCAGCCGCGCATCGCCCAGGGCCTGTGGCTGCGGGGGCGCGGCCTGGCCTCGGCCGCCCTCGACCTCAGCGACGGTTTGTCCACCGACCTGGCCCACCTTTGCCAGGAGTCCGGCGTGGCTGCCGAGGTGGAGGCCGCGCGGCTCCCCCTGCATCCCGGCGCAACCCTGGCCCAGGCGCTGAACGGCGGCGAGGACTACGAGTTGCTGTTTGCGGCTTCGGCTTCAGCGCGCATTCCCCGCTCCATCGGCGGGGTTGCGGTGACGAGGATCGGGCGGATGGTGAAGGCCCGCAGCGGTCAGCCGGTTGTCACGCTGATTACGGCGCAGGGGCCGCGGCCGCTGGACGCGCGGGGGTGGGAGCATTTTTCCTGAGCTGGTATCTGCTTGGTTCAGGCAGCCCTTATGGGTTGTGGTTCGCGGGCGAAGGTTTCACCTCATGGGGTTTTGCCTGGAAACTCGCATTCTTCGGCCATTGTTTGGGCAGCCTCCAGGTCTTTTGGACAGAGGCCCGACTTTTTGGGCAAGAGCCGAACTTCGCCGGATTTGCCCTACTTCTGCGGTCATGCCCCGGTTGAATATGCCCGGGATGACGACAAGGGAACTGGCGGGTAAGGGACGACGCAGGCGCAACAGCGATTCTGGACCCTGGGGCGTATTTCGGGAATAATCCTTGACTGGGCGGGGTTTGTGGTATCCCAGGTCCCCAAAAGCGAGGGACCTGGGGCACCCGCACCCGCTCATTTGTGGTTGGTCGGACATGGGCCACCCGCCAACTGCGGATCCTTCCGCTGCGCGTCAGGATGACAACTTTGTCGTCAGGATGACAACTGTCTTGGTGGTGAGGGATGACAACTGTTGTGGGGGTGAGGGGTTTTCGCGTAGCGCTGCCCATGTGCATGGCGGCATCCTGCACCTCATCCCTTAAGCGGGCAGTGAAGTAAAAAGCAACTGCAGATCCTTCCGCTGCGCGTCAGGATGCCGACTTTGTCGTCAGGATGACAACTGTCTTGGTGGTGAGGGATGACAACTGTTGTGGGGGTGAGGGGTTTTCGCGTAGCGCTGCCTTGGTGTCCCCAATTCGGTTCCGGCCCGGTTGGGCGACCACTCTTTGGGGCCGGATCAATCATCCTGGCTGGGATGGGGGAGCTGCGAACACCTCATCGCCGGCGGTTGCTGCGCCGTCTATCATCAGGAGTGTGATGACGAATAACAGAATCCGCGTGCGCTTTGCCCCGTCGCCCACCGGCATGCTGCATGTGGGCAACGCGCGCACCGCTCTCTACAACTGGCTTTTTGCGCGCCGCATGGGGGGCGCATTCCTGCTGCGCATTGAAGACACCGACCTGGACCGCTCCGAGACCCGCTACGAGACGCAGTTGATGGAAGACCTGCGCTGGCTGGGGCTGGACTGGGACGAGGGGCCGGGCGGGACTGGCCGTCCAGGCGATGCAGGCACGGCGGAGAAGGGCGCGTTTGGCCCTTACCGGCAATCGGAGCGGCTGACGATTTATGCCGAGCTGACCGAGCGGCTGCTGGCCGAGGGCAAGGCTTACCGCTGCTTCTGCACGCCGGAGGAGCTGGAAGCCGAGCGGGAACTGGCCTCGAAGGAGCATCGGCCGCAGGTCTACTCCGGGCGTTGCCGGGCTCTGGCGGCGGCGGAGATTGAGCAGAACATGGCCGCGGGCAAGCACTTTGCGGTGCGGCTGAAGATCGAGGACCACCCGCTGCGCTTCCACGACCTGGTGCGCGGCACGCTTGAGTTTGCCGCCGAGACGGTGAGCGACCCGATTCTGGTGCGCTCGGCGACGGGCGGCGCGGGCGGCCTGTCAGTGGGGGTTCCGGTCTACAACTACGTGGTGACGGTGGACGATGCGCTGATGAAGATCACCCACGTGATCCGCGGCGACGACCACATCAGCAACACGCCCAAGCAGGTGGCGATTGACGAGGCGTTTGGCTGGCCGGTGCCGGAGTTTGCCCACCTCTCGACGATTCTGGGCGCGGACCGGGAGCGGCTCAGCAAGCGGCACGGGGCCACCTCGATCTCCACTTTCAGGGAGATGGGCTACCTGCCCGAGGCGCTGGTGAACTACCTGGCGCTGCTGGGCTGGGGCGCGGAAGACGGCAAGACCGAGACCTTTACGCTGGAGGAGCTGACGCGCGCGTTTTCACTGGAGCGGGTGACGCCCTCGCCGGCGATCTTCGACTTCGACAAGCTGAACTGGCTGAACCGGCACTATCTGAAGCAGGCGGATGCGGCGCGGCTGGCGGCGCTGAGCTGGGGGTACTTTGGCGAGCGGTTGCCGGCGCGGGACAGTGCACCGGAAGCGGTGCAAGGCTGGTTTGAGCGGCTACTGGCACTCCTGGTTCCGTATGTGGACCATCTGGACGAGCTGCCCGCCAAAGCGGCGCAGGTCTTCGGTTTCGACCTGGAGGCCGCCCGCGCCAACGAGGAGAACGCCGCCGCGCTGGCCGTGGACTCGGCGCGCACGGTGCTTGCCGAGATGGCCGACCGGGTGCGCGCTCATGCCAGCGCGGTGACTGCGGAGGCATTCAAGGGCTGGATGCACGAGATCAAGGGCGCGACCAAGATCAAGGGCAAGGAACTCTTCTATCCGGTGCGCATTGCGCTGACCGGCACGCACTCCGGGCCGGAGTTCGACAAGCTGATTCCGCTGATCGAGGAAGGCGCGGCGCTGGGGCTGGGCATCGCGACCGTCCGCGAGCGGATCGAGCGGTTCGTGGGAGTGTAGGGGCCTTGGCTGGCGGCGCTGCAACCATCGACCTGAGCTTTCCTCACTGCTGGCAGGCGGAGATTCTGCCGGCGCGGCCCATCATTCTGCCTACGCGGCATTTCGTCTATCCCCGCGAAGCCGAGGAGGTGGAACGCGGGGCGCTGGAGGTGCTGGTGCGGCCTGACGCGGCGGAGGAAACCGCGGTTGGGGTGGGTGGTTTCCCACCCTTTACGCAGAAAGCGCGGAAAGGATGGGGCACCCAGCAGTCTGTGCCGGATGCGCAGCCATTTTTGGCTACCTGCGCGCTGGGGTTTCGCGATCCGGCGGTTCCAAGCGGGCTGTGGTCCGCACCGCACCCGGATTGGTTGTGCGCCGTCTCTGGCGGGTACGCCTATCTGATCGACAGCACCGCGCCGGAGCGGTTCAGCATGATTCCCTACCGGCCGGTGCTGGAGGTGCGTCCGGTTCCCGATGCGGGGCTGCTGCTGTTCGTCGGCCATCACGCGATTCTGGCTTGGGGCGTGGAGGGCGAGGCGTGGCAATCGGAGAAGCTCTCTTCTGAAGGGGTGACGATCACGGGGATTGACGGCGGCGCGCTGCGCGGGCTGGGCTGGGACCTGATGACCGACAGGGAGACGCCCTTTACGCTGGAGCTGCGGACGGGGTTGCGCGTTCCGTAAGCGGACAGGGCAGGATGGTTTCATAGGCCGCGTAGACCCCTTCAAACACCGAGTCCCAGCTCATCGTCAGGGCGTAGGTTCGCGCGGCTTCGCGCATGGCTGCGTGCTTTGCCGGGTCGCCCAGGACTGAGACCACCGCGGCGGCAAAGTCCTGGTCAGTTGCGATGCGGCCGGTGTGGCCGTCGCGGACGATGGTGCAGGGGCCGCCGTCGGGCGTGACGATGGCGGGGACGCCGCTGGCCAGTGCTTCCAGCACCACGTTGCCGAAGGTATCGGTATGCGAGGGAAAGACGAAGAGGTCCATGTTGGCGTAAGCCGTGGCCAGCGCTTCGCCGCGCAAGACGCCGGGGAACTCCGCTCGCGGCAGGCGCTCCTGAAGCCAATCTTTCTCGGCTCCGTGACCCACGATGAGGAAGCGGAAACTGTGGTGTCCCCTCTGTTCCAGTTCCTGCTGCACCTGGGCCAGCAGGGTCACGTTCTTCTCCACCGAGAGACGGCCCACAAAGCCCAGCACCTGGTCGCGATCCTGGGGATTGCGGTTGCGCCGGAAGGGGTGGAAGAGCTGGGCGTCTACGCCGCGGGGCATGAGGTGGCAGGGACGGCCGGCGGTGCGCTCCAGCAGCGCACACAGTTCGGGATTGGGGGCAAAGAGGACCTGCGCCAGGGAATAGAACTTGGCCGCCACGAGCATGGTGAGGTCTTCGATCTTCTGGCCTGTGGCGGCCGACGGACCCTCTGGCAAGAGGCGCAAAAGCCAGTCTGAGCGGCGGGCGAGGTACTCGTGGACGTTGGTGTGCCAACTGGCGGCCAGCGGCAACCCCAAGTGATGGGCGAGGCCCGCGCCCAGCATTCCCACTTCGCTGGGGCCGGTGATGTGGATCAGGTCGGGCTGGAAGCGCTCGAGCGCCTCGCCGATGAGCGGGATATGGCGCAGGAACGCCGGGTCGAAGCGGAGGTCCTTTTCCAGGGCAAAGGAGAGAAAGCCGCGCGGCAGCTCCAGCGTAGTCACATTGCCGTCTTCGGTAACGGCCTGGGGGCGGTCGCCGGCGCGCACGCAGAGAAAGGGCAGATTGCGACGCCGCGCAAAAGCCTCAAAATGGCGGCTGGTATGGGCTACCCCGTTGATCTCATGGAACGAGTCGGGGAAATAGGCCACGCGCGGCGTTCGACCATTCATAGGCTTGCTCGGGTTCCCGGCAACCGGGAAGCGAGCCCCGGGCTGCAATTCAGAACATTTTCACTGTTAGCGCGCTGATCAAGTGTCAGATTCTCGAACCACGTTCCCTCAGGGGCTAAAGCCCACTTTGATTCTGCGCGGCTTATGTCCGGGCTGAAGCCCGGACCTACCGCAGGAACGGGATTCTCCGCAACCTGTGAAGCCGTGCCCTTCCAAAACGGCGACCTATTCAGAGGTTCCCCAGGAAAGCTCTGAACAAGTCGATTCTGCGAGCGAATATTCCCTCAGGGGCTAAAGCCCACTTTGATTCTGCGCGGCTTATGTCCGGGCTGAAGCCCGGACCTACCGCAGGAACGGGATTTTCCGCAACCTGTGAAGCCGTGCCCTTCCAAAACGGCGACCTATTCAGAGGTTCCCCAGGAAAGCTCTGAACAAGTCGATTCTGCGAGCGAATATTCCCTCAGGGGCTAAAGCCCACTTTGATTCTGCGCGGCTTATGTCCGGGCTGAAGCCCGGACCTACCGCAGGAACGGGATTCTCCGCAACCTGTGAAGCCGTGCCCTTTCAAAACATAAACGAACCTCTGTGTGGTGTCCCAGATCTTCTTTGAAAGACAACCGCAGATCCTTCGACTCACCACCCCCAAGCTGAAAAGCGCTTGGGGCCCCGTTCGCTCAGGATGACAACCCTTGTTTTGTTGCGAACTTCAGGGACAGGACACTATCCGTCGTTTTCTCCCAGGGCCAGACGCAACTGGCGGGACTCGCTCCAGGCGATACGCAATCCGCTGGAGAGAGGGCCGACGCCCATCATCTGAACCAATCCTATCGCCCAACCCATGAGCCGCGGAGGGGCGCCGTGGGGCCACAGTTCGCTGAGCGGGCGGACCACCCCGTTGGCGTCCGGGTGATAGACGCGTTCGTCCCAGGTGCGCGAGCCCTGCGGGAACTCGGGATAGTGGCGAATGGCGTCGATGGTGGACTGCAGCAGGCGATGCTTCCAGGGCTGCGCGTACTGGGGCATGAAGAGTATGTCGCTGTGCTTCTGGCGGCGAATCTGGTGGACAAACTCGGTGAAGTTGGCAGCGTTGGTGAGGTTGATGTTGGCGTTGGGCTCGACGCCGTGGCGATCGCCGCCGGAGATGAGCAGCATGTTCCACTTCTCGGCCAGCCGCCGCACCGCGCGGTTCTCGTCCCAGTGGCGCAGCCCGTTCAGCTCCAGCGCATGCAGGTAGGCGCCGTTGGTCTGGAGGAACTGGTTGACCAGGAATTCGTGCTTTTCTGCGCCGATCAGGTAGAGATCCCACAACGGATGATTGAAGACCACCATCACGTTGGGCTCATCGTTCAACGCGATGAGAATCTCGGTGAAGCGCGCATCGCTGGGGTTGGCGGTGTAGTCCTTGAGGGTCTGCATCCACTCCGTGGCCCGGGCGCTGGGCAGGTTGTGCACGCCGAGGTGGAAGGACTGCTCGCCGTAGGGCGCGCTCCACTCGACGGAAACGGGAATCTGGCGCGCACTGGGGACGGTGCGCAGCAGCATGGGCGCCTGGATGGTGTCGTGGTCGGTGATGGAGACCATGGACGCGATGTCCAGTTTTTCGATCTGCTGGCTCTCGAGGTCGAAGGCCAGCTTGGGGGTCATGGGGGGAGTCCAATAGCTGGCGGCGTAGTTGATACGCACGCCGTGCAGTGCTTCCGAGCGACGCTCAAGGCGCGAAAGCAGTGGGGAAATGATCGGATACTGGTTGCCAAAGTTCGCCAGAAAATCCAGCGTTTCCTTTGACTGGTTGGTGTGACTGTGCAAGGAAACACCCGCCCGGAAGCCTTGCGACGCGTTTTTATCGCGCCACAGATACGAGATGGTCGAACTGGCCATTTCTGTTCCTCCTCCGCGATCGTGCCCGGATACCGTAGTTAGTATCCGGTGCGGACGATCAACGGGGGATTAAGGGGATGCGAATGTCCCTTCAATTGAGGCAGGAACCCAGGGAGTAACGAGAAAGGCCAAAGAAGGGGGGCGATCGACCGGGGAAATCCGGCCGATTGCCCAAATGCGGCGTACGGAGAGGCCTATTTGCCTATCCCGGCGAACTCCGGGCCCATGAAATCCTCAAACGTGGAGCCCGGCATCAGCTCCTGGCTCAGAGGGACGCCGGACGCAGCGGCTTCGGGCACGAGGTAGTTCTCTGTGAGTCCGTGGCGAAGAAGCTCGAAGGCCTGCTCGGGGGTATCGGCGAACTGGAAGAGGTCGATGTCCTTGGGTGAGATGGCGCCGGTGTCGACCAGCGCTTCAAGGTTGAAGACCTTCTTCCAATACTCCGAGCCGTAGATGACCACCGTGATCTTCTTGGCCAGCTTGTGGGTCTGGGCCAAGGTGAGGATCTCGAACATCTCGTCGAGGGTGCCGAAGCCGCCGGGGAAAACGACCAGGGCTTTGGCCAAGTAGGCAAACCACAGTTTGCGCATGAAGAAGTAGTGGAACTCGAAGTTGAGCGCCGGGGTGATGTAGGGATTGGGGGCCTGCTCGAAGGGCAGGCGGATGTTCATGCCGATGGTCTTGCCGCCGGCCTCGTGAGCGCCGCGGTTGGCGGCCTCCATGATGCCCGGACCGCCGCCGGAGGTGATGACAAAGCGGGAGCGCTGCGAAGGAATGGCCTTGGCCCAGTGGGTGAGCATGCCCGACAACTTGCGCGCATCTTCGTAATAGCGGGCCATTTTGACGGCTGCGGCGGCGCGCTTGAGCTGGAGCGCCGAAGCCGTGCCGGCGGCAATATCGGGAGCGGTGGCGGGCTGTTCCTCGCTGGGAGCGGGGCGGCGGGAGCCGGTGTTTTCCAGCAGTTCCAGGGCATGGTCGGCTTCTTCGCGGCCGCGAAAGCGGGCCGAGCCGAAGAACACAATGGTGTCCTGAATCCGCTCGCGGCGAAAGCGCGCCAGGGGCTCCATGAACTCGGAAACGATGCGGATCAGGCGGCCATCGGCGCTGTTGAGAAAGCCGGAATTCTCATAGGCCAGCGGCGCGCACCCCAGCGGCGGCGGCGCCCCGTTGCCGGGAATCACGGCGGAGCCCGCCGCTGCCGGCTGATTTGCGGTTGCGGCGGAGGATGCGTCCTGGTTCAAGGCAGCCTGGCCGCTTCCCTGTTCCCTATTCCCGGTTCCCTGTTCATTGTTGTTCATGGCCTACTCGTCGCGGTGGCGGACGGCGTCGTGGAACGCGATCCACAAGTTCAGGAGGCCCAGCCCGGAGACGATGCCGCGCACGGCGCCGTGGGCGGCCCAGATGGAGAGGGTGGGATACTGGGCGAAAAGCGGGTTCTGGTCCCAGAACATCCGCGACCAGGGCGCATAGCAGATGGCCAGGCCGATGTACATGCGCAGCAGGACGCGCAAGAACAGTTCGGCGCGCTCAAGCCAGTGGGGAATGCGCTGGGGTGCATGTTTGCCGGCGTGCGCAGCGGGAGCCGGCCTGGACGCCGACACGGATGCGGACCCCGGCTCGGGAGCGGGGCGTGGGGCAGGTGAAAGCGATGCTATTTCCGGCTGCTGGGACATTCTTCGATTACGCACGCCGCCCCCGATTCCCGCCGCTTCGCCAAAAGATGGCCTTGGCGCTTGGTCGACGACCGGCTTCCTTCACTGGAAAACCGGCCTCAAGAACGTTCGGCCCGAGCCTGAAAAGCCAGCCCGGTTCAGGGACGCCGTACTGCAACGGTAACACAGCAAGGGGTGGAGACCGGCGGCGACGGCGGCCCGCAGGAGGGCAAGGGGAGGAACGGCGACCCTGCTCTTGCTCAGGATTGGATCGGGCCCTTCGGGGCGGAATCCTACGCCGGAAACGCGTTGCCAGGCGGCTGGCGCTGGGCTGCTCCTGGTGAACGGGAGTGATGTTTCCCAGTCACATCCGTGGTGTTTTATAGGACGATGCAGCCTGGAGTCTCCGTTCGAGAGCGCCTCAGGGAGAATTCCAAAAAAATCTTCATACCTGTACAAAATTGAACAGCCGCTCACCCGCCCCTGGCCGATTCTACGTAATGTGCGATCACTGACGCGCTGGGAGGTACAGTACCAGGTGACTGAGATGGAGGATGTCGTCTCCGTTCCGCACAATGGGCCCGGGTAATGGAGGACTTGACCGCAACAACTCCAAGGTTCGGTTGGATTCTCCAGGCTAATGCACCGTTTCCACAAATCATCATTCCCCAGTCGTGCGTCTTCGGGGTGCAAAGCTGCGATGGACACCAGTTCGCAGCATGCACCCCGAGTTTTTGTGTGTGCAGCAATCGCAGCTTGGCGCATGTCGCGCGATTCCGCGCCCACCCAAAGCCCTCCCCCGGCGCCCCCCGCACCATCTTCCGCAACACCCGGCTTTCGGCAAACTGTTGCGGGGATGAGAGACTTGAAGCAGCGCCCAGTTCGTAGCCTGGACCAATCCGGCGCCGGAGAGCCCCTTGACCATGTTGCGAGTCTTGTCGACGCACCTGTTCCTGAAACAGCGCCTGCACGCTGGCCTGCTCGATCTGGCTGCCCGGTCGGGAGCGGAGGCGGTGGAGATCTTTGCCGCGCGGCAGCACTTTGACTACACCAGCCGCGAGCACGTCAGCGAGTTGGCGGCCTGGTTCCGCTCGAACCCGGTGCAACCCTGGTCGATGCACGCCCCGCTGTTTCCGGACCGCGAGATGGGCCGCGCGGGCGCGCCGGCCGTCAATCTGCTGCACCCTGAGAAAGCCCGCCGCATCGACGCCATGGACGAGATCAAGCGCGCCCTGGAGGCCGCCGACTCCATCCCGTTTCAGAATCTGATACTGCACCTGGGGGAACAGGCGGATAGCTGGTCGCCGCGGAGCCTGGAGCACGCACTCACCGCACTGGAACACCTGGGAGCTTTCGCGCGCCCCATGGGCGTGCGGCTGCTGGCGGAAAACTTGACCAGCGAGTCCACCAGCCCCGAGCGGCTGATGGAGATTCTTCAGATCGGGCACCTGGACAACGTCGGCGTCTGCCTGGACCTGGGGCATGCGCACCTCACGGTGGGCGTGGCCGCGGCCATTGCCACGGCGGGGAACCGCATTGGCTCGGTCCACGTGCACGATAACCATGGTGTGAAGGACGAGCATCTTTGGCCGGGCGCCGGCACCATCGACTGGCCGGCCACGGTGCAGGCTCTGAAGGCGCTGGCCGCGCCGCCCGCCACGGTTCTGGAGATCAGTCAGAGCCTGGGAGCGGAGCTGGACGCGATCCCCGACCTGGCTGCCAAGGCCTTCGCGCGCCTGGCCTGAGGGGCTGCGGGAGAAGCTCCCGAAATGCATGCCTCAGGGGCTAAAGCCCCGCCTTGATTCCGCCCGGTTTGTGTCGGGGTTAAAACCCCGACCTACCTGATTCTGCTTGGGCTTGTGCCAGGGTTGAAACCCCGGCCTACCAGATTCTGCTCGCGCTTGTGCCGGGGTTAAAACCCCGACCTACCCCAGGGTGCTGCCTGAACGGGATTGTTCGCGGCCGGTTAGAGCGTTTTCTGTTTGAGTGTTTCCGGTGGAGATTGGAATTCATGCTTTCCCACCCTTGAGTCAAAGAACGATTCAAGGATGGGGCACCCAAATTATTGTTCGTACTCGCTTCGAGAACGCTCTGGCCTCAATGTCTGAGCTGCGCTGCGCCGGGGTGAAATCCGCCGCACCGGGACGGGCAGTGCGCTCTTGAAGGCGGGCGAACTGGCCGTGATCGTCAAGGGCACGGCCTGGCTGGCTGTGCAGACCGCTGCTGTGGGGCAAGCCGTTACCCGCGCGACCAGGTTCAGCGTCGCGCTGCCGGCCTGTGCCGCGGAACTGCCGGTCAGGGTGAGCGTCCAGGTGGCGGCTCCTGCCGCGCTCACGGTGGGAGCGCTCCAGGTGGCGATCAAGCCCTGGGGAAGTCCCGAGACCAGGCTGATGCTGACGCCGCCGCCTCCCCAGCCGGTGATGGAAAACCCACTGAGCGGCGGGCGGATGCCCCTGCGCGCGGAAGGAAGCAGACCCGGGCCTGGGTTCGCAGAGGCCGTCACACTGCCTGAGGGGGTGGCCGTGACGGTCACTGTTGCGGTGGAGAGCGAGGACATGGAGAGCGCCGTGGGGGTCACGGCCAGTTCGACTGCCGATGAGGGCTGCACCAGCAAGGTGAGGTTCTGGCTCGCAACAAGGCCGTCGCCCACGGCCGTCACCACCAGGGTCGCCGAGGTCGCCGGGGCGGAGGCGGAGGCCGAGAGGGTGAGGGAGACGGGATTGGCGCTCACGCTCGAAGCCGCCGTGAGCGGGTTGGCGGACCACTGGGCAGTGACACCCGCAGGCAGACCGCTGACCGAAAAGCTGGTATTGCCGCTGAACGACCCGCCCGTACTTACCGTAAAGCTCACCATGTTGGACGCGCCCTGGACCACCGCAACTGAAGTGGATGCCGCGGTGAGAGCCAAGGAGGGCGCTTGCGGCACCGTCAGAGTGTAGGTGAGGCTCTGCGATCCATAAGCGTCCGAGCCGGTGACGGTAATGTTCTGTGCGCCTGCCGCGGCCGCCGACGCCACGGTCAAGGTCACCGTGGCCGGGGTTCCCGGCAGGATGGTTGCGGGCTGCACGGTGGCGGTCACCCCGGCGGACGCCTTGACCGCCAAGGTGACCGCGCTGCTGGCGGAGCCGCTCTCCGTCACGCTGACCGCGAACGTCGCCGTGCTGCCCGGCTGAACTGTGCCCCCGGCGGCCGAGGCCGAGAGCGCAAAGTCGACGCCGGTGGCGGGGCTCGGGCCCCAACTGGCCACCATAACGGCGCCGTCGACCGAACCCAGCCCGGTGGCCAGGTTAAAGGACGCCCCGCTGGCGGTAAAGCCCGCTTCTCCCTGAACAGAGTTATTGCCAGACGGGGTGGAATGGAAGGGATTGTGGGCGGCATTCAACAGCGGATACAGTGCGGCATTGGCATTGCCCTGGCCCTTGCCGCCCTGTGATTGGACCACCAGGGCCATGACCCCGGCAAAGGAAGGCGAGGCCGCCGAGGTGCCGGAAATGATCCAGAAGGAGCTGTTCTCGAAGATGACGTAGCCATCGTGGCCGGCCGCCGACATGGCCACATCCGGCACCGCCCTCATGCCATTGGCCGCGCTGACGCCGCTCACCCCCTGCTGCCAGCCCGGCTGGGCATAGACCTGGCTGGCACCGCCGCCGCTGGCCCACAGCCCTGAGCCGCCGTTGGATCCGCTCTCGTTCCATACCACCTCAGGGATGTAGGCGAGCGCCGAGCCATAACTCGCCGAGTTAGAGGAGGACCAGTAGGTTGAGTCGTTGGAGCCTTCGTTGAACTCCGTCCCGCCCACACAGGTGGAGTAGGGCGAGCTGCACAGCCCATTCACCCCCGCGCCCGCCCCCGCCGAGGCCGTGGCGGCGGAGCAGCCGGCCACGCCCGAGTCGCCCGAAGCCACAAAGGAACTCATGCCCTGGCTGGCCGCCTGCTGCCAAAGGCTGTTGTAAAAGGCCAGTTCGGATGCGCCCATTTGCTGCTCGCAACTGCCGTAGCTGGTGCTCACCACCGGGGCCGTGGCGTGGTTCACGATGTACTGTGCGGACAGGTCGACCCCGTCGCTGGTGGCGGTGGAGTCGGCGGCGACTAATTTCACCGTGGCCGCCGGCGCCACCGCGCCCGACCACTCGACATCGAGGGTCGCCTCATCCTGATCGCCCGAGACCAGTCCTGGATCGGCGCCCGCGAGGATCACCGTGGGGCTGTTGGCCGCCAGCCCGGCCTGGGCCCGAAAGGAGGCGACGTCGCTCGGAACGATATTGCTCCGGCCCACAATGGCGATGGCGGTCCCGGCTCCGTTTGTCCCCGCGCCATAGAGGGAGTTCAGGTTGTAAATGGCAGCAAAATCGGCGGGAAAGAGATAGTGCGTGCTGCCGCTTGAATAGAGAGGGCGTGCGCCCAAAGCCCGCCGCGCCGCGATTGCCGGGGTGTGGCGGAAATCGTGCAGCGAGACAATACCGTCCACGACCCCGGCCAGCGCCGCCGGAACCTGGGGATCCTGCGCGTTGGCTATGTGGGCCACGCCGGCCACACGATAACGGTGAATCTCGGTGTGAAAGGTGTCTGCCACCTGCCCCGCCGTCCCGGAGAAGACGATCAGGCGATGACTTGCCGGAATCTCGTCCACCGAGAAACCGTGACTGAGCAGCCAGGCGGTTACTTGATTGATAGCCTGGGAGCTAACTCCGAAGCGCGCTCCAAACTCGGCCGGAGTAAGCCACTGATGATAGAGCGGCGAGCGCGGATCGTGCTGCGCCTCGACCAGTGCCTCCAGGGCTGCCTGCTGGCTGGCGGAGGGCTTGAGGGCGAGCAGGATGCGGTCCAACCTGGTATCAGCGCTTACCGTCCCCTGGTCAAACTCCGGCCGCGCCAGAGGATGGACATTGCCATCCAGGGTCACAGCCTGAGTTTCGTCGAGGCGGCCAATGAGTTGAGTGGGACGCTGCGCCGGAGACGATGCGGACGCCATAGCGAGGACCAGAAGGACACCTGCGATTGAGCCTACTCTAACAGGATTTGGCATTCCGGCCTTTCATGAGAAGAAAGTCAGCATGCGACCCGGATTGGCATCCGCGGTCTTTGCTTCTACTCATCCATCGGCGTGGAAAGCTCCGGCCTGAGGGCGGTGTAGTTATGCATTGGGGAATTACCGAGCCAAAGTAATTAGGGAAGCCCTGGACAGATTGTCCTGGTCTGGCAGGCCTTCCCTCAGGGGCTAAAGCCCGGCTGATTTGGAAGCCTTTGCGGCACGCGACCCCGACCCAGAGGGTGCCCCGGTACCCCGGCCGTGCCCTTTCAAAACATGGGGTGAATCAGATGCTCCTCAGATATAAGTGGATAAAGTAATTTGAAAAGTCTTGTCTTTTGGGTAAGTCAGCGACCTGGACGACAGGCTAAGTGACCGCGCTGCCCATTACCGTCCGAAGGGTGGGCGTTGTCTGCTTTCTCTGCCTATGGCAAGTGAAGGAACAGCGATCCTAGTCTTCATCAGGATTCGACCCACCCCTCCGGGGCGGATTGATACCCCTGAAATGCATTCCCAGGGCTTCGCCCTGGGCTATTCTCGCCGCCTCCCTCCGGGAGCCGCGCCGAAACATGCCTGCTCCAAAGGCATGCCGAACCCGGTTCGGCAACAAGGAACGTCCATGCGATTGCCCTGTTTCTCTACCCCGTTCACTATGGATACGGGCCAAATAGAGTGATATCTTGCCCATCATTGCGGCAGAGGGACGAGACGCAGGCCCTTCGACTCCCCGTTCGCCGCGCTCAGGGTCACTCAGGATGACAACAAGGATGGGCACGGAGCGCAGTGTTTGTGCGCTGGATCAATCTTCGCTGCTTCATTCGTGGCGCAGCGCTTGCATGGGCTGCACGGTGGCTGCGCGCCGGGCCGGAATCCAACTGGCGGCCAGGGCCACGGCCAGGAGGATGAGGACACCGCCCGCCAGCGAGGGTGGATCGTACGCTTGGATGCCGTAGAGCATGGATTTGACCAGGCGCGTGAGCGCCAGTGCGGCCGACCCACCCACGGCAATGCCCGCCACGGTCAGCCAGGTGCTCTCGCGCAGAATCATGGCGCGCACCTGTCCCGGCTGGGCTCCCAGGGCAAGGCGAATGCCGATCTCGTTGGTGCGATTGGCGACCGAGTAGGCCATGATGCCGTAGATGCCCACGGATGCCAGCGCCAGCGCCAAGACGCCAAAGGCTGCTGTCAGCGCGGCGAAGGTGCGCTCGATCTGCGTGCTGGCTTCAATCTGCTCCTGCTGGGTTCGGATGTCGATGAGAGGCAGGTCAGGGTCAACCTGCTGCGCCACGCGCCGCAGAGCGGGCACAAGCGCCGCAGGTTGCAGGCGGGTTCGAATGGCGTAGGTCATGCCACCCACCTGCAGCCTTTGCACATAGGGCAGGAAGAACTGCGGCGGAGGTGCATCGCGCAGGTTCAGGTAGCGCGTGTCGGCGCAGATGCCCACAATCTGAATCCAGTCATTCTTCAGAGGGTCTTCGATTTTGAATCGCTTGCCGAGAGGATTGACATGCGGAAATCGCTTGCGCGCCAGGCTCTGATTGATGACGGCGACCTGCGGCGAAGCGGCGGTATCCTGTGCGTCAAGGGCGCGTCCCGCAACCATGGGGATGCCCATGGCGGGAAAGAAATTGTTGCCTACCGCGTTCATGTCTTCGGCCTGCTTCTTGCCGGGGTCGTAGCTCTCGCCTTCGAGCAGGAAGTCAGAATTGGACATGTTATCGGCAATGTAAGGCACCCAGGCGGGGGCCACGGCCTCCACACCTGGAACAGCGGCAAAGGCCTGCTCGAGCCGAGAGTGCAGTTGAATGTCCTTTCCTGCCGGATAGCGCTTGGCCGGCGGATTGACCTCAAAGAGAATGAGGTGGTCGGTCCGGAAGCCCACGTCGACCGAGTTGAGAGCGCGCAGAGTGCGCAGGAACAATCCTGCGCCCACCACCAGCAGCGTGGAGAGCGCAATTTGGAAGGCGACGATGGTCTTGCCGCTCAGGCTGCTGCGACGCCGGGTCACGGCTTGGGTGCTTTGCTTGATGTTGCTGCCGACCTCTGCACGCGCAGCGAGCCAGGCCGGAGCGAGCCCGAACAACAGGCCGGTCAGGAGGGTTGTGCCCGCCGCAAAACCAAAGACACGCCAGTCAAGGTGGATGTTGTACTCGCTGGGCTCCCAGGCGTAGGTCAACAGGCGGGGAATCAGGTTGCGCCCCAGGTAGGCAAGCAGCAGGCCGCCCAATCCGCCCAAGGCCGCCAATAAGAGGCTTTCCGTGAGCAACTGGCGCGCGATTCGAGCGCGTCCGGCGCCCAGGGCCAGCCGCACGCTCATCTCTCGCTGCCGCTGCGCTCCGCGCGCCAGCAGAAGATTGGCGATGTTGGCGCATGCCAGCAGGAGTACAAGACCGGTGAGCGCCATCAACACATACACCGGCTTGCGAAAGGTGCGGTCACTCATGTGAAGTCCGCGGCTGCCATCCGCCAGGACGATGCGGGGAAGAGACTGGCCCGCTTTCACCGTCATGGTGCCGCGCACAACGGCCGCCAGTTGCACATCCAATGCGGCCTGCGCCTCGGCATCTGTCACTCCCGGCTTCACGCGGCCCATGATGTTGACCCACCAGAGATCCGCGTCGTCCAGCAGAGATGCATTCCTGCCCTTGGGATCCACCAGGGGCTGCATGTTCAGGGGCACAAAGACATCCGGCGACTGCTGTACATTTTTTGCGCCGGTGAAGCCGCGCGGGTTTACGCCGACGATGGTGAACACCGCCTGGTTCAGGGTGATGGTTTGGCCGAGCACAGCTGGCGAGCGGCCAAACTCGCGCTCCCATAAGCCGTCGCTGATGACCGCAACCGCGCCGGTTCCCGGAGCGCCGTCGTCCGCCTGCCCGAGCGCCCTTCCCCACTGCGGCCGCACCCCCAACACTGCGTAGTAGTTGCCGGAAACCATCTCCGTCACTACCCGCTGCGCGTTGCCGTGGACCGTTGCGTTCATTCCATCTGCCTTGAACGCCAGCAGGTCTTGCATGCTGTGGTTTCTGGCTCGCAATGCCCGGTAGGCCGGATAGGAGAAAACCGAACTGGTGGTGGCGCCGTTGCCCGCCAAGTCGAAATCGCCCCACATTTCCTGGACGGCAACCTTTCCGTCGCCGTTCCAGCGCAACATCCGCAACTGCTCGGCGTGGGGTACGTTAAGCCGGTCATAGAGCAACTGCTTGGCGACGGAAAAGATGGTGGTGTTGGCGCCGATGGCCAGCGCCAGGGACGTTACCGCGATCGCGGTGAACCCGGGGCTCTTGCGCAGGATGCGGATAGCGTAGCGCAGGTCGGCCCGAAACTCGTCCCACCAGCGCAGGCCGAGCGAAGCGCGCATGCCTTCCTTGGCGACTGTGGCCGCTCCCAGGGCAATGCGGGCGCGGCGGGCGGCTTCGGCGGGCGCGTGCCCGGCTCGGATCAGATCGGCAGTCAGGGACTCAAGATGAAAGGCCAGCTCCGCCTCCATTTCCGCTTCCAGCCGGTTGCGGTGGAGAAGGGAGCGAATCCAGGAGCGCGACGGGGCAACAAGACGCGCAAAGAAGGAGCGCAGGCTCATGCTCCCTCCGGCGCGGCGAGAAGGATGGTTGCGATGATTCCGGCCATGCGCTTCCACTTTTCGGTTTCTTCGCCGAGGCGGTCGCGGCCCGCGGGTGTGAGCTGGTAGAACTTGGCGCGGCGGTTGTTTTCGCTTTCACCCCATTGGCTGGCGATGGCTCCCTGGTGCTCCAGGCGGTAGAGCGCCGGATAGAGCGATCCCTGCTGGATGACCAGTTCCTCGCCGGAGATCTGCTGGATGCGCAACAGCACGCCGTACCCATGCAGCGGTCCCAACGAGACTGCCTTCAAAATGAGCAGGTCCAGGGTTCCCTGCAGCAGGTCGATTGGTCTATTTTGCTTCTCTTGCACCATCGCGTTCTCCTTGGCAATCTAGGAAAGAGCATAGGGCCACTCTCCTAGATTGTCAAGGAGAGGGAGCGACGCCAATATCTCGTGATGGGGGACACGAGCACGCCAGCGCGTCCTCGTGGCACAATGATTGCTCTCAAATTTTTCATTTTATTTTCACGCTGAAGGAGTTCTGTTCATGGGGAATCTTTCAATCGCAGAGTCGCTGCCGGCGCTGGCGGCGGGCCCACAGGTGCATGCCAATCTTCCAGTGGCACAGCTCATTGAAACGGCTTTGGCGCGGGGCGAAGCCCGATTGGCCTCCAACGGCGCGCTGGTCGCCTATACCGGCTCTCGCACCGGCCGCAGTCCCAAAGACAAGTTCACCGTGGATGACCCGATTACCCACGCGCAGGTTGACTGGGGGAAGGTGAATCGGCCCATCTCGCCGGAACGCTTTGAGGCGCTGCTGGAGCGGGTGACCGAGCACATGCTGGAGCGCGACCGCTTTGTCCAGGACCTCTACTGCGGCGCCGACCCGGCCTACCGGCTGCCCATCCGCGTGATCGCCGAGTATGCCTGGCATGCCATGTTCGTGAATCAGCTCTTTGTCCGCCCGAAGCCCGGCGAGCTGGCGACGCACAGCCCGGAGTTCACGGTGATCGCGGCGCCCGAGTTCCTGGCCGTGCCGGAGCGCGATGGAACCAGCTCCGAGGCCTTCATCCTGGCGGACTTTACGCGCAGAATTGTTCTCATCGGCGGCACCAAATATGCCGGCGAGATCAAGAAGTCGATTTTCGGAGTAATGAACTTTCTGGTGCCGCAGCGCGATGTGCTGCCGATGCACTGCTCGGCCAATGTGGGCGCTGACGGCAAGAGCGCCTTGTTCTTCGGGCTCTCCGGGACCGGCAAGACCACGCTCTCCGCCGATCCCGCGCGGAAACTGATCGGCGACGACGAGCACGGCTGGAGCACCACGGGCATCTTCAATTTTGAAGGCGGGTGCTACGCCAAGTGCATCGACCTGACCGAAGAACGGGAGCCGCAGATCTACCGCGCCATCCGCTTCGGCTCGGTTCTGGAGAATGTGGTGCTCGATCCGGCCACAAGCGAGCCCGATTACATGGACTCGCACCTGACGGAAAACTCCCGCGCCGCCTACCCTGTGAACTACATCGACAACGCCGTTCTTGCCGGCATTGGGGCGCATCCCCGCAATGTGATGTTTCTGGCCGCCGATGCCTTCGGGGTGCTGCCGCCGATCGCCCGTCTCACCCCTGAACAGGCCATGTACCACTTCCTGTCTGGTTATACGGCCAAGCTGGCGGGGACGGAAGCCGGCATGGGGCGCGAGCCGGTTCCGGAGTTTTCCGCCTGCTTTGGCTCGCCCTTTTTGCCCCTGGCCCCGCGTGTCTATGCGGAAATGCTGGGCAAGCGCCTGGTCCAACACCAGGCCGCCTGCTGGCTGATCAATACCGGCTGGAGCGGCGGCAAATTCGGTGTGGGCAGCCGCATGAGCCTGAAACACACCCGCGCCCTGGTGAATGCCGCTCTCGATGGCCGCCTGGACGCAGTGGAATTCGTGAAGGAGCCGGCTTTCGGGCTGCACATTCCTGTCTCCTGCCCCGAAGTGCCGACCGAGATCCTGAACCCGCGTAACTCGTGGGCCGACAAGGCAGACTACGACCGCACGGCCGCCGATCTGGCCGCGCGCTTCGAGGCGAATTTCAGGCAGTTCGACGCGCCGGAAGCCGTGCGCGCCGCGGGACCGGCCCGTCGCTAGACGGCGCTCTTGCGCATAGGGCAATCTCCTCACACCCCATCCTTTCCGGGTCTCCTACGGAAAGGGTGGGCCCACCCAAAGCTCGGTCTGCTGAGAAGTAAGGGGCCAAGCAAGGTAATTTGATCCCAAACGCAAAAAGGCCATGCCGTAGGGGCATGGTCTTATTTGCTTAGATTTTAATGCCGGCGATCACCTAATCTCCCACACAGTCACCCGTGCAGTACCATCGGCCCAGCGAGGCTTAACTTCCGTGTTCGAGATGGGAACGGGTGATCCCTCGCAGTATGGTCACCGGCAAACTTGAAGGCGCTTGGCGGGTGGTTGCCCGCAGCCGTACCGCAGCATCTACGTTGTTCCGGATGGTTTCTCCCGGACCGAGTAGGAATGCGGATGCATTCTGGCGCCAAAACTTGTGTGCCTGAAAATTGTCGCAACGAAATTGATTGGGGTATTACAAGGCTTGTTTGAAGAATGTCCGCCGAACTGCGCGGAGTTAATTCTATGGACAAGCCGAACGGGCGATTAGTACTGGTAAGCTTCACACATTGCTGTGCTTTCACACCCAGCCTATCAACCAGATGGTCTTTCTGGGCCCTTCAGGGAGATCTCATCTTGGGGCGTGCTTCCCGCTTATATGCATTCAGCGGTTATCACAACCGAACTTCGCTACCCAGCCGT
>Ga0302190_10000310_pt1 | contig 30466 bp, 17 predicted proteins | sample II_Bog_E2_3_FD_198784 | JGI IMG/M metagenome (GOLD analysis project Ga0302190, IMG submission 198784) | Peat permafrost microbial communities from Stordalen Mire near Abisko, Sweden - II_Bog_E2_3 | ecosystem: Environmental > Terrestrial > Soil > Wetlands > Peat | place: Sweden: Abisko... | reverse complement strand
TCATCGCGGGTTGGTATAAGTCAGGATCAGCGGGCTGTTCCAATTCGGTAAAGCGCGACGCCGTGTGGCGGGACAGTCAATTTCGCCACGGTGGACGTGCGCAGTTGGCTGCCGTCCCACAGATTGCGGGCAGCAAGGCGACCCGCGCCCAGCCCCAGCTGCCGCCACGCGGTATGCACGGCCAGGGGCTTGTCACCGATATTGAAGATGGCAACCGTGTCCGGTTTCCTGCTGGACCTGGGTGTCGATAACCAGACCCGGCCCTGATCAAGGCCTGGTGGCAAGGACATCAGGGGGCGGCTTGTGCCGTCGCGCTGATCGAGTGCAATTACCTGGCGATTCGTCAGTAGCGAGCGGGTGAAACCGTCGAGTTCGGTCAGGTTGCCGCCCATGATCAGGGGGGACCGGCTGACCGACCACAGCGTGACGAGCGTGCGCGCCTCGTCCGGGGTCAATCCCGAATTGCGCGGCGCGCCCAGGCCGGGGTGGGGGCGCAGCGAACCGATCGGCAGCATGTCGGGGTCGGGCCAGCCATTGGTTCGAACATGCTTGTTCCAGGCGGAAATATTGTCGAATTCGACCCGCAGTCCGGTCGGGAAGACATCGGCCAGAGGTCGATCGTGGTCGGATGTCCAATAATCCCACAAGTCGTTGGCGATACGCCACATCTGTGCGTTTTGGGCCACCTCGTCCGAATGCGAAAGGTTGGTCGGGCCGGGCGAAAGGCTGAGCACGATGGATCGCCCCGATTTGCGGATGGCGCGCGCGATCTGTTGTATTTCCGTGGCGCGGTAGGGATGATCCGAGATGCAATCGACTTTCAAAAGGTCGACGCCCCAGCGGGCGTAGAGCCCGATCAGCGAATCATAATAGGCTTGTCCGGCGGCATTGTCGGCGACGCCATAATTGCCATCGTCCCAGCCGCAGGTGGCATCCTTGTCGGCGGCATCTGTGGCGCGAAAGGATGATCCTTCGATCGGCATATTCGCCTCGACCGCCATTTTCGGAATGCCGCGAACGATGTGAATGCCGAATTTCAGCCCCTGGGCATGGGTCCAGCCTGCCAGCGCGCCAAATCCCGCGCCATCAATCGCCGAAGGGAACCGCGCTGATGCCGGCAAGAGCCGTCCGTATCCATCGATCGCGTAGCCACGCGGCGCCAGCCGGTCGGCGAACGGGTTCGCCATGTACCAGCCCTCATCGATGACCGCATAGCGCCATCCAAGCTGGCCCAGGCCGCGCAATACGGCCACATTGGCCCGGTACTGCGCTTCATCGAGCGTCAGGCCATAGGAATCCCAGCTGTTCCAGCCCATCGGTGGACGGGGCGCGGCATGGCGGGGCATTGCCGCCAGAGGTGAAAGAGCCAGAACCGCCGCACATGCCGCGACCAGATGTTTGCGCACCATGTTCATTTGGCCATCCTTTGGCATCAGGTTCGCGGGTCAGATTGCAAAGCGATTGGTCGCGATGTCGCCAACCCGATGTCCGCGCTGGCCGGGCACGTCGGCGGCAAAGGTGAACAAGTCGCCGGCATGGGGCTGCAAGGCGAGTGCCCCGGTGCTGAGCTCCTTGCGGGCCGATGTCGCAAAGACCGTGGTGCCATCGGCCCCGCCAAACGCCAATTTGGTGATATTCGCGGCGGGAAAGCGCACCGTCTGCAACAGCTCGCCAGCGGGCGAATAGCGGCGCGCCGCCCAGCCGCCCCACAACGCGGTCCACACGCAGCCTTCGGCATCGACCACCGGGCCATCGGGATAGCCCTCGATCGGGTTGATGCGCGCAAACAGCCGCCTGTCCGACAGGCTGCCATCGGGCGCGATGCAGCTGACTTCGATCACCCCGGCCAGGGTGTCGGTGTGATAGATCAGATCGCCCGCCGGGTTGATCGCCGGGCCGTTGGTGATGGTTATGCCCGACATGACCCGCGCAATGCCCTTGGCGTCGGCGCGATAGAAATGCCCGCTGGGAACGTTTTCTCCATCATCCATAGAACCGAACCACACCCGGCCAAAGCGATCGACAGTGGCGTCATTGAGCCGGTTTCCGGGCAGATCGGGTTCGACTTGCGCGACGAGCGTGAATTCGCCGGTTGCGGGGGAAAACCGGTGCAGCCCGGCTTTGTGACCGGTCAGGAAACCGCCGTCGGCCTGCGGCAAAATCCATCCCGGCGCCAGCGGAGCGTTCCAGGTATCAAGCTGGCCGCTGGCGGGGGTGAAGCGATGCACGTGGTTCTGCTTTATGTCGACGAACCACACGGCCTGATGGACGTCGTCCCACACCGCACCTTCGCCCAATGTCGCGCCGACTTTACAGGCAAGCGTGGCGGTGGGGCAGGCAAGCGAGGCGGGGGGCATGTCAGGCCCAGCCAGCATCTACAAAATAGGAATGGGCGGTACATGCGCGCGCATCGTCCGAACACAGGAACAGCACCAGCGCGGCAACGTCGACCGGCATGACGCGCTCCTTGATGCATTGCTGTTCGAGCGTGCGCTGCACGTCGTCGGGGCTTTGCCACAACAGATCCTGGCGCGCGGTCCTGACCGCGCCGGGGATGATGGCATTGACCCGGATGCCATCGGCACCGAGTTCGCGCGCCAGACCTCGGGTCATGCCCTCGATCCCGGCCTTGGCGGTTTGATAGAGCACCAGTTCGGGCAAGGCGAGGTGCCAACTGATCGAGCTGAAATTGATGATCACGCCGCGCCCGGCCTTGCGCATCGACCGCGCTGCGGCTTGCGATGCAAAGAACAAGTGCCGCAGATTGACTGCCATGCGATTGTCCCAATATTCGGGCGTGATCGCGCCGACCTGGTGGCGGTCGTCATTGGCGGCATTGTTGATCAGGATCTCGATCGGGCCGTTCGCCGCCTCGATCGACGCGATGGTCTGTTCCAGCGCGGCGATGTTGCGCAAATCGCATCGCGTAAAGGTCGGGCCATGGCGTGATCCGGGCGTCAGTCGTTCGACCAGCTTGTGCGAGGCTTCTTCGGCGATATCGATGAAGCTGACTTTTGCACCCTGCCGGGCAAAGCCTTCGACGATCGCTTCGCCGATGCCGGTGCCGCCGCCGGTAATCAGGACATGGCGGTCCTTCAGGCTGCCATAGACGGTCGCGGCGGTGTCAGTGGCCGCATCGGGGTTCAATGTGTCGATAGTCATGCGTCTTTTCCAATCAATCCGCGCGCGGCCAGATTTGTCATCAACTGGCTGATGCCAAAGCGCCAGGGCGGGGCCGTGTCGGTGGTTGCCACCCGGTTTTCCAGCGTCCCCAGCAGCGGGCTGGAAATACGGACGATGTCGCCGGGAAAATGGGTAAACCCGAGGCCGGGCTCATCACGGTCCTGCGTGGGCGCGAACAGCGTGCCGAGAAACAGCACGAATCCATCGGGATAGCTGTGCTCGCTGGTCGTCTGGGCGAGCAGTTCTTCGGGATCGCGGCTGATTTCCCGCATCGAACTGGATCCTTCGAGCACCAGGCGCTGCGCATCGCTGACTGTCAGCGCGATTTCCATCACCCGCACGTCATCAAGGGTAAAGTTTTCGTCAAACAGCCGGATCAGCGGCCCGAGCGAACACGATGCGTTGTTGTCCTTCGCCTTGCCCAACAGCAGTGCCGAACGCCCTTCGATATCGCGCAAATTGACATCATTGCCCAGCGTTGCGCCAACCGCCTGACCGGACGGATCGGCCACCAGCACCACTTCGGGTTCCGGGTTGTTCCAGACAGAATCCGGGCGCACGCCGACGTCCGCGCCATAGCCCACGGTCGAAAGCACCTGCGACTTGGTAAAGATTTCGGCGTAAGGGCCGATCGCGACTTCGAGATACTGCGACCAGACGCCCTCGGCGAGCAGCGCGGTCTTGAGCGTTTCGGCTTCGGCAGAGCCGGGAACCACCGATCGCAGCCCGCTGCCGACGCGATCTTCCAGCCGTTGGCGCACTTTGGCTGCGGCCTGCGGATCACCCCGTGCGGTTTCCTCGATCACGCGCTCCAGCGCCGAAACCGCAAATGTGACGCCCGCCGCCTTTACCGCCTGAAGATCGATCGGGCTGAGCAGGCGGCGCGGCGCGTCGGGCGCCGTACCCAGATCGAGCGCCAGAAACGGCCCCAGATCCTCTCCGTCAAGCGATGCCGCGTGGCCGGTGGCCAGCGCTTGCGCCACGGTCGGCGCGGCGCGCGCGATGTCGCGCGCCCTTCCGTTTTGAACGACGATCGGCGTAGGGCCATCTCCCAGGTCGATACGACCAATGAAGGTGCCCGCGGGCCAATCGCTTGGCAACGCCTGGTGCAGGTCAAACATGGCTTTCAGGCCCTCGGTAATTGCTTTGTGGTATCGCTATCAATGCCGGTCTTGGCAAATCCAGTCAAGTCGGAGTTTGGGGTGGGTCGCGATTGCTCCTTCGCTTGCGACCGGCTGACGGACCGGAAAATGCGCCAATCTGCGAACGAATTGCTTGACAGTAATAGTGGCAGGCAGGGCATTTGCCATACAATTTATCGTCAAGTGGTTTTGGTTGACGCAAAGCTGGCGCCGCCGCAAGCCAATGGCCTGCGGTTAGCTGGCAATGATAGCGTTACCAATTGCAATGCGGCCGCCGCCGGAACAGGGTGAAGGTAATGGGATAGTGGTGATGGGGGCTATCGGGAAATTTGCATCCGGTCGTGGTAATCGGTTGCGCACGGGCTTGTTGGCGACGGTTCTGCGGGTTTCCGGCTGTGGCGGCGGTGGTGGGGGATCGTCCGGGGACACGCCGAAACCTTCGCCCAGGTCCAGCCCGAGCCCCACTCCCGCAATTCCCGTGGCGACGATCGCCCAGGGCATGACTTCGGGGGTAACACGCTGGATGTCGTCAACGGTACTGGCCCGTTGCCCTACGCCACATCGCAGGAAACCTATTATCATGCGACAGATACAGCGTCACGATCTGGTCGATGCTGGTCAGGCGCGCGCACACGGGGGCCAATTGACCAGAACGGTTGATTTCCAGATGACCAGACCGGGATAGGCGTAGAACGACGAAAAGGTCATGAAATACGTGTCACCATCCTTCAGCACGGTGGGGTCAGGATAGTCCCCGGCAACGATCGGATTGCGGTAGGTGCCGTCGCCAAGGTCGGCCCGGCGCTGTCCTCCAATACCCATGGCCCAGCGCGGTGCCCAGGGCTATCGCCTTGAACGTATCGCAGCGCGTGGTTTTTGGCACTTGCATGTTTCCCTGATGATGCCGCCCGAGCGTTCTATTGGGCCTTGAATTCGATCTGGACCGATTTCAGACTTTCAGAACTGTTGCCCGCATGGATCGTGAAGCTGCCCGGTTCGACCGTCCAGTTCATGGCGATATCCCAAAAGGCAAGATCGTCGTGGGTCAGTTCGAAGTGCAGCGTGCGGGTCTCGGCCGGACGAAGCGTCACGCGGGCAAACTTGCGCAGTTCCAGCACGGGGCGGGGCACCGATGACACGTCGTCGCGGATATAGAGTTGCACCACTTCATCGCCTTCGCGGTGCCCGGTATTGGTCACATCGATCTCGACCGCCACGGTTTCATGGGTTGCAAAAGTGGTGCGCCCGACACGCGGCGCAGAGACGACGAAAGTCGTGTAGCTGAGCCCGTGGCCGAACGGAAACAGTGCCCGGCGCGGTTCTTCGACGTAGCGGTTGATGTCGGCGGAAGGATGGCGGTTGTAGAACACCGGCAATTCGCCGACCGCGCGCGGAAAACTGACCGGCAATTTGCCACCCGGATTGACCAGGCCGAAAATCACGTCGGCAATGGCATGGCCACCTTCCTGCCCCGGATACCAGCATTCGACCAGCGCATTGGCTTTTTCCGCCAGGCGATTGACCGCCAGCGCCCGCCCGTTGAGCAGCAGCGCAACGATCGGCTTGCCCGTCGCCAGCAACGCATCGACCAGCGCATCCTGTTGTCCGTAAAGCCCGAGCGTCGCCCGGTCTCCGGGCAGGCTGTAGGCCACCGCTTCGCGCGTGATTTCGGGCCGGTCGCCCACCGCCAGGACAATGACGTCGGCGCGTTTTGCCAGGTCTGCCGCTTGCGCGATCAGCGCGGTGCTGTGTTGCGCGGCGGCGGCAAGCGATGTCGCGTCCGGATGTTCGTGCGTTTCTGCCGGGCCAACGATCTCGACCCCTTGCGCATAGCTGAGCGTGATGCGCGGACCGATGGCGGCCGTGATCCCGTCGAGAATGCCGACAGCCTTGTCGTTGATCCCCGAATAGCCGCCGAACAACGGCTCTGCCGCATTGGGCCCGATGACCGCCAGATGCAGGTCGGCCTGCGCGTCGAGCGGCAGCACGCCATCGTTGGTTAAAAGGACGACACTTTTTTGCGCGACACGGCGGGCGAGTGCAATGTCGGCGGGGGTGTTGGTCTGGCGGTGCGCCGCGGCGGTATCGGCATAAGGCGCTTCGAACAGGCCGGCTTCGAACTTCATCGCCAGAATGCGCGACACGGACAGTTCGATCTGCGCCTCTGCCACGCGCCCGGAACGAACCAGTTCGCCAAGGTGGGCATACGCCGAACCATCGGGCAAGTCGGCATCGACCCCGGCGTTGATCGCCAGGACCGCGGCATCGGCCTCATTGGCGGCGACATGGTGCTGGTAGGCAAGATAGGCGATGGCGCCGTAATCACTGAAATAGGCGCCTTTGAATCCCAGTCGCTGGCGCCCGACGGCCTGAAGCAGTTCGCCATTGGCATGGCTGGGGACGCCGCCGATTTCGTTGTACGATGGCATGATCAGCGCGGGATCGGCTTCGCTGATCGCGCGGGCAAACGGGACGAGGAAATTTTCGCGCAACGAGCGCTCGCTGATGTCGGCAGGCGCAATGTTCAATCCGCCCTGCGGGACGGCGTGGACGAAATGTTTGAGCGTGGCGAAGACTCGATCATGGGCCAGCGGTCGCAGGCGGCCTTGCAATCCGCGCACCACCGCCACGCCGATCTGCGCGACCAGCACGGGATCTTCGCCAAAGAATTCCTCGACCCGGCCATAGCGGGGATCGCGCGCAAGATCGAGCACGGGGGCAAGCACGACCGTGACGCCGCGCGCGCGCGCTTCGCGTGCCGCCACGGTAAAGGCCTGTTCGACCAGCGACGGATCCCAGGTGCTGGCAAGCGCGGGTGGAATCGGGAAAATCGTCGCGCCGGCGGCCATATAGCCATGCGCGGCCTCTTCGTGAAACAGCGCCGGAATGCCCAGCCTGGTGTGTTCGACCAGTTGGCGCTGCACCGCGTTGGCAAAGCCAATGCCGTCTTCGATCGACAGAAACGGGCCCGGCGCGCTGGCGCCCATGCCCACCGTGTCATTGGGACGGGCAATCTGGCCGATGCCATTGGCAAAAACCCGCGCCGCATTGCCCGGCGAAAACCGCCCTTTGTCCCACAGCGCCGATTTGCCGGACCACATGCAGCGCATCTGCGCGACCTTTTCGTCGAGCGTCATCTGGCCGAGCAGGTCTTTCACCCGCTCGGCGATGGGCGCGCGCGGATCTTGCGCAATCCCTGTTCTGCGCGCCCCCGTGCCGCGCGCTACGGCCATGGTCGGCATCGCGATGGCAGTGCTGGCCAACATGGCGCGGCGGGTCAGTAACATGGCCATTGTACCAATACCTCGTGCTTGATCAGGTCCGCAGCGTGCGCGGGTCAACCGGCGCACGCTGCGGTATTTCAGCCTTCCATCGCTTCCAGTTCGATCCCTGCCGTTTCGCGCACCAGGGCGCTGACAAAGAAGAACGAAATCAGGGCGCTGGTGGCATAGAAGCCATATGTTGCGGCCAGTCCGACATGTTTGGCCAGCCACAGAAAGCTGACCGAGATGACAAAGTTGGCGGTCCATTGGGCAAACCCGCTGACGGCAAGGCCCGAACCGCGAATTTGCGTCGGGAACATTTCTCCCAGCATGACCCACATCACGGGGCCCCAGCTGAAATTGAAGAAAACCACATAGCCCAGCGCGGAAACCAGCGCGACCATGCCCAGGCCATGGGCCAGTTGCACCGCGCCATCGGCGCCCAGCGTTGCGGTCGAAAAGCAGTAGGCGACGACCGCGAGCGTGATCGCCATGCCCAGCGAACCGATCAGCAGCAGCGGTTTGCGACCAATGCGATCGATCACCAGCGCGGCGGCGATGCAGGCGGCAATCGACAGGCTGCCGGACAGGATGTTGTTGATCAGCGCATCGGCCTCGGTGAAGCCCACCGATTGCCACAGCACCGCGCCGTAATAAAAGATGATGTTGATGCCGACCAGCTGCTGAAACACGGCCAAGCCGATCCCGGCCCAGACCACCTTGCGTACTTTGCCCGATGCGGGATCAACCAGATCGGCGAGGCGAGGGCGATGATCCTTGGTCAGCGATGCGGCGATCTCGGCCACTTTGCGCGTCGCCTCGTCGGCGCCGAACAACCGGGTCAGCACCGCGTGAGCCTCATCCACGCGATCGCGCAGGACGAGAAAGCGCGGGCTTTCCGGGATCTGCAACAGAGCCAGGAAATAGACCGCCGCCGGCACGATTTGCGCCAGGAACATCCAGCGCCAGGCGGGATAGCCAAACCAGAACGGGGCGGTCGAACTGCCGGCCACTTTGGCCAGGACATAGTTGATGACAAAGGCCCCGGTCAGCCCGGTGATGATCATGATCTGCTGCACGGTGGCAAGCCGCCCGCGCAAGTTGGCGGGGGTGACTTCGCTGATATAGGCGGGCGAAAGCACGCTTGCCGCGCCAACCCCAAACCCGCCGACGATGCGCGCCAGGATGAAGGTATAGGCCGAATCGGCGGCGGCGGCGGCCAGCGCGCTGAACAGGAACAGCACTGCCGAAATCATCATCACCCGGCGGCGGCCCAGCACGTCGGCCAGACGCCCTGCGGCAAAGGCGCCGATCGCGCATCCGGCCAGGATCGCGCCAACCGTCAGGCCCGTTCCCAATTCCTTGAGGTTGAACGCACTTTCCAGCCCGGCCTGGGTGCCGTTGACCACGCCGCTGTCATATCCGAACATGAACCCGCCGATCGTGGCGACCGCCACAATCGGGGCGATCACCCCCATGTTCGCTCCGCGCGAATTGGTGTTGCCCATAGCTCCTCGACCCTCCCATATCACCCCGATCAGGGGTCTTGGCTTGTTCTGATAGCGCTATCAAGACAGGATCGATGCAAATGTCAACTGGGGCAGGCACGCTTCGCGCGATGTTCCGGCGGTTATCGCTGTACCGCTGCGGAATCGGTTTCGCGGCGGATCAGGGTAAAGCCAAAGGTGTGGTGCCCAGGGGATGGATTGGCGCCCCACCGCCCGGTGGTGATCGCATCGGCCAGCAGATCGATGGCGGCGCAGGCCATTTCGGCGACCGGTTGACGCAATGTGGTCAATTCCGGCCAGATCGTCGTGGCCAGTGGTGTATCATCGAACCCGCATACCGACAGCACGCCCGGCACATTCAGGCCCCGCCGGTGCGCCACCGCGATAGTCGCCGCAGCCATATCGTCGTTGCTGGCGAAAATTGCGGTTGGCGGTTCGGGCAGCGACAGCAGGCGCTCAGCCGCTTCCAGCCCCGAACGATAGCTGAAATCCCCCTGGGCAAACAGCTGCGGATCGGGATCGATCCCGGCGGTCGCCAGCGCGGCGACATAACCGTCGCGCCGCCGTGCGCTTGCGGTCTGGGTCTGGCTACCGATGATGAAACCGATGCGGCGGTGCCCGAGTGACAGGAGGTGCTCGGTCACGGTCCTTGCTGCGGCAAAGTCATCGATGCTGATCGAGGCCATGCCTTCGATCGGCAGGCCCGAGGCGACGGCGACGGCGGGAATGTTTTCTGCGCGGATGAAGTCGAGCAACGGCCTGGAATTGCACAGCGGCGGTGGCAGGATCAGCCCATCCACCCCGGATTTCAGCAAATGGCTGGCCGCGTGCAACTCGCTTTCGCCTGAATCACACTTTTCGACCAGCAGTTGCACGTCGCGGCGCTGCGCCTGATCAAGCCCGCCGACCAGAAATTCGCTGAGATATGACGCGGACGGGTTGGAATAAAGCAGCCCGATGCGCAGGCCACCGCCACCCGCAAGCCGCCGCGCGGCGATGTTGGGGGAATAATCGAGCTGGGCAATGGCCTGTTCGACGGCGGCGCGGCGGTCGGCGCTGACATTGCTGCTGCCGCTCAGGACACGCGAAACCGTCATCGGTGATACCCCGGCGGTGCGCGCGACATCGATGATGCGCGCACCATCGCCACGGCGCCGTGATGAACGCTCGCGGGTCAAGCCAGCGGTTCCCTATGGTAACTGGAACCGCAAGGCGCCGACTGATCAAAATCTTTCATGCCATTGCGATAGCGCAAACTTCGCCTGCGTCACAACCATGTTGTGCTCTGGCCCCGTTCGCTGGCCCGCGCGCAAAGGTGGCGAGAATTCGGATAAACGTTGCGGTCATGCGAATTCCGTCTTGATAACGCTACCAACTGGTTTGTATGATGAGTCCCACCGCAAGGACGGAAAAGGGAGAGTACGATGACCAGGCTCGGGCAGGCGCTACGAGGCGCGCCGCTAACGCTGATGGCCGGCACGGCGCTGGCAATCGGCATGGTTTCGCCTGTGGCCGGCGCCAAGGACGCGCCGCGCGGGCTGGCCCATCCGGCGCGCTGGCCCGTTGCACACAGTCGTGGTCTGATCGACCCCGTGACCGAGGCGCGCATATCGCGCATTCTGGCAAGGCTGACGCTCGAGGAAAAGGTCGGGCAGATGATCCAGGCCGACACCGCCTCGATCTCGCCCGAAGATTTGCGCCGCTATCCGCTGGGCAGCATCCTGGCGGGCGGCAGTTCGCCGCCGTTCGGCGCGCCCGATCGATCGGGGGCTGGGCCCTGGCTGGCAACGGTGCGGGCGTTCAGCGCGGTTGCGATCGAGCGGCGGGCCGGCCATGTGCCGATCCCGATCATGTTCGGGATTGATGCCGTGCATGGCAACAGCAATGTCGTGGGGGCCACGCTGTTCCCGCACAATTCGGCGCTGGGCGCCGCGCACGATCCCGCGCTCGTGCGCGCCATCGGTGCCGCAACGGCAGAGGAAACCGCCGCCACCGGGATCGACTGGGTCTTCGCGCCGACGCTTGCGGTGCCGCAGGACAGTCGCTGGGGCCGCACGTATGAAGGCTATTCCGAAGATCCGGCGGTCGTGCGCAGCTATGCTGGCGCGATGATCGAAGGGTTGCAGGGCGTCGGCGGCAAAGGCACCATCCAGCAAGGGCGGGTATCGGCCTCGGCCAAGCATTTCCTGGGTGATGGCGGCACCAGCAGCGGCATCGATCAGGGCAATACCGAGGTTGACGAGGCAAAGCTGATCGCGATCCATTCGGCGGGCTATCCCCCGGCGATCGATGCCGGCGTGCGCACGGTCATGGCCAGTTTCAACAGCTGGCAGGGCACCAAGATGCACGGCAACAAGAGCCTGCTGACCGGCGTGCTGAAAGGCCGGATGGGCTTTGCCGGGTTCGTCATTGGTGACTGGAACGGCCACGGCCAGGTGCCCGGATGCACCAACACCGATTGCGCGATCGCATTCAACGCCGGGCTCGACATGGCGATGGCGCCCGACAGTTGGAAGGGATTGTTCGAAAACACCTTGCGCGAAGCGCGCAAGGGCGAAATTCCCATGGCGCGGATCAACGACGCGGTGCGGCGTATCTTGCGGGTAAAGCTCAAGTCCGGGCTGTTCAATGCCGACCGTCCGTATGAACGCCGGCCCGATGTGATCGGATCGCCCGCGCACCGAGCGATCGCGCGCGAAGCCGTGCGCAAGACGCTGGTCCTGCTCAAGAACGATGGCGTGCTGCCGCTCAAGGCCTCGGCCCATGTGCTGGTTGCGGGTGAAGCGGCAGACGACATCGGGCAGCAATCGGGCGGATGGACGCTGTCCTGGCAGGGCGATGGCAATAGCAATGCCGATTTTCCCCATGGCCAGTCGATCTTTTCCGGCATTGCCGAGGCGATCAAGGCTGGTGGGGGCACCTCGACGTTGAGCGTTGATGGCAGTTACGCGCAAAAGCCCGATGCCGCCGTGGTCGTGTTTGGCGAACATCCATATGCCGAAGGGCTGGGTGACATCGGCAGCTTGTCATTCAGCGCGGCCGATCAGGCGTCGCTGGCATTGTTGCGCAAATTGCGCGCCGCCGGGATTCCGGTGGTTTCGGTGTTCCTGTCGGGTCGTCCGCTGTGGACCAATCCCGAAATCAACCAGTCGAACGCCTTTGTCGCCGCCTGGCTGCCGGGCAGCGAAGGGGCCGGGATTGCCGATGTGATTGTCGGCGATGCCGCCGGGCACCCGCGCCACGATTTCACCGGCCGCCTGTCCTATGTCTGGCCTGCGCGCGCGGACCAGTTCACCCATAACGGTGGTCAGCCGGGCGAACCGGCCTTGTTCCCGCTGGGCTATGGCCTGGACTATGCCCATGGTGGCACGCTGGGGCGATTGAGCGAAGATCCGGGCTTTGCCGGCACGAACACCAACACGTCGCTCTATTTTGCCGAGGGCAAGATTCCCGCGCCCTTCACGCTGATCCTGGGTGACGGGATCACGCGGACCAAGGTTGATTCGCCTACCCGGCAGGAAGGCGCGCTGCAATTGAGATGGCAGGGCGGGGCTTCGGCCAAGGCATCGATCGATGGCGCCGAACTTGATCTTGCGCGTGAGGCCAATGGCGGGTTGGAGCTGGAATTGACCTATCGCGTCGATCACGCGCCAAGCGGGCGGGTCACGCTGGCGATGGGCTGGGGCACGGTCGATGCCGGCACGCTGTTTTCCGCTGGCGAAGGCTGGCGCACGGCGCTGCTGCCGCTCAAATGCTTTGCCGATCGCGGTGCCTCGCTCGGCCATTTGCACCCGGTGTTCACGCTTGGGGCGACCGGCCCGTTCACGGTCTCGCTCGCCTCGATCCGGCTGGTGCCGCCCGTACCCGGCGGTGTCTGCCCCGCTGCGCCGCTTTAGGAGTATTTTGCGCCATGCTTAAAGCGATCTGTTCCGTGTTTGCCGCCGCCACGTTCGTGTCGGCGGCTGGCGCATCCGCCGAGCCCTTGCCCAGGATCGAAACGCAGGGGGACCATCACGCGTTGATGGTCGATGGCGCGCCGTTCCTGATGCTGGGGGCACAAGTCAACAACAGCTCGAACTATCCCGCGATGCTATCCGAAGTCTGGCCGACGATCGAGCAGATCCACGCCAACACCGTCGAAGTGCCGATCGCGTGGGAACAGATCGAGCCGGAAGAGGGGCATTTCGACTTTTCGTTTCTGGATCGCCTGTTGACAGAGGCGCGCGACCATCACGTGCATCTGGTGCTACTGTGGTTCGGGACGTGGAAGAACACCGCGCCAGCCTATACGCCCGCCTGGGTAAAGTTGAACCCTGCGCGTTTTCCCCATATGGTCGATGCCAAGGGCAATATGCACTATGCCCTGTCGCCGCATTACCGTTCCACGCTAGAGGCGGACAAGCGCGCCTTTGTTCACCTGATGGATCATTTGCGGGTGAACGATCCGCAAAATACCGTGATCATGATTCAGCCGGAAAACGAAGTTGGCAGCTATGGCAGCGTGCGCGACTTTGCGCCGGTTGCGCAAAAACTGTTCGATGGCCCGGTGCCCGCCGCCTTGCTTGATCAGGTGCACAAGGCCCCCGGAACCTGGCGGCAGGTGTTCGGGCCCGATGCCGACGAATTCTTTCACGCCTGGTCGATCGCCAGCTATGTCAATGAAATCGCGGCGGCGGGCAAGGCGGTCAAGGCCCTGCCGATGTACATGAACTGCGCCTTGCCATCGGCATTCGGGCGTCAGTTGGCGACGACATATGCCAGTGGCGGGCCGGCCCATTTCGTGATCGACGTGTACAAGGCCGCCGCGCCGGCGATCGATATTGTCGCCCCCGACATCTATGCCCGCGATCACGCGTCTTATCTTGCCTATCTGGGCTATTACGGGCGGCCTGACAATGCGCTGTTCGTGCCCGAAACGGGTAATGACAATGAATTCGCGCGCTATTTCTTTGCCGTGGTGGGCAAAGGTGCGATCGGATTTTCGCCATTCGGCATGGATGCCACCGGCTACTACAACTATCCGCTGGGGGCAAAGGCGCTCGATCACGATACGCTGGAACGGTTTGCCCGCAATTACCGGCTGTTTGCGCCGATGCAGCGGCAATGGGCGCAATGGGCGCTGGAAGGGCGGACCTGGGGCGCCGCCGAACCGACCGATCCCAAGGCGGAACATACCCAGGTGCTCCACCTCGGGCGTTATGATCTGACCGCGACGTTTGGCCAGTATCAGTTTGGTTATGACAAGCCGACCGGCAATCCTGTCCCCAGCGGCGGGGTTGCGGTTGCCCAATCGGGTGAGAGCGAATTCATTGTCACCGGGTTTGACGCGCGGGTCGCATTTGGCCTGGCACATCCGGCGGAACGTGAAAACCTGATGATGCTGCGCGTCGAAGAGGGCCATTTCGAACAGGGCAAATGGATCTTTCGCCGGGTGTGGAATGGTGATGAAATCGATTACGGCCTGAATTTTACCGATCGCGAACAAGTGCTGAAAATCACGCTGGCGACGTATCGCGGCATGGCGCCGATCCCCGTCGGGAATCCCAACTGACCGGCCCAACTGACTGTAGGCATAGGACATGTCGCGTATGATCAAAATCCATGCTCTGGCCACGGCGCTGCTTGCCGGCGCCAGTCCCGCGATCGCGGCGCCGCTGGCCATTGATGCCCCATTTGGTGCACATGCGGTGGTGCAGCGCGACCGGGCAATTGCGCTGTCCGGAGATGCCGCCCCGGCCAGCACTGTCACCGTGACACTGGATCAGACCACCGTATCGACGAATGCCGATGCGACCGGGCGGTGGCGGATTGCGCTGCCGCCGCATGGGGCGGGCGGGCCCTATCGGCTGGATGTCCGCAATGGCGATGCCGCGCTGTCGTTGGAGGATATCGCGGTCGGCGATGTCTGGCTCTGTTCGGGCCAGTCGAACATGGAATTCACGCTGCGCCATGCCGCCAATGCCGACCGGGAAGTCGGCGATGCGGCCAATTCCATGCTGCGGCTGTACAATGTGCCGCGCGCCTCTGCGCCTGTACCACTGGCGCGGTTTGCCACGCCCGTCGCCTGGCAAAGCGCATCGCCTGTCAGCGCTGCCGATTTTTCCGCCGCATGCTTTATCATGGGGCGCGAATTGCAGGCGCATCAGGGGATTGCCATCGGCCTGATTTCGGCGGCGTTTGGCGGTTCGGTGATCGAGGACTGGATCAGCCGCGACAGGCTGGCCACGCTTCCGCGTTATCGGGCGCAACTGGCCCTGCTCGATCGTTATGCGATTGATCCGGTCGGGGCGAAACGGGTTTGGGCGGAAAACCTTGAATCCTGGCTGGGCGCGGCGGTTCGGCCCCCCGCCGGCGCCAATTGGCGCACAGTCGCCAGCCTGACCCCGTGGGAAAGCTGGGGCGATGGGGCGCTCGCGGATTTTGACGGCACTGGCTATTACCGCGCCCACATCGTGCTGACGCCCGCCCAGGCGGGCAGGGCCACGCTCGACATCGGCGCGGTCGATGACATGGATCTGACCCGCGTCAACGGCGTGACGGTGGGTGCCGACGATTCCTGGGACAAGGATCGGCGCTATATCCTTCCCACAGGCGTGTTAAAGGCCGGCGACAATGTGATCGATGTGATTGCCGTGGACACCGGCGGTGGCGGCGGCATGTGGGGCGATGCCAGACGCGGCCTGACGCTGGCGGATGGCCGCGAAGTGCCGCTTACCGACTGGCGCTTTACCCCCGGCCCGTCGCTGGCGCAGACCGGAATGCCGGCGGGGTTTCCCTGGCTGGGCGGTTCGGGCCGCACGACGCTGTACAACGCGATGATCGCGCCGCTGCACGATTATCCGGTCAAGGGCTTTGCCTGGTATCAGGGCGAAGCCAATGTTGCCGACGCCAAAGGCTATGCCGAACTGATGCCGCTGCTGGTGCGCGACTGGCGTCTGCGCTTTGGCGCGCAGCCGTTCGTGATAGTGCAGCTCGCCGGCTTTGGCCCCCAGGTCAGCGAACCGGTCGACGATGCCTGGGCGCAATTGCGCGATGTGCAGCGGCGCGTGGCAGATGGTGATCCGGCGGTCGGCCTGGCCAGTGCGCTTGATGCGGGCCAAGTCTATAATATCCATCCCACCGACAAACAGACCGTCGGCCATCGGCTGGCGCTGGCCGCACGGCACATCGCGCTGGGCGAACCGGTCGAGGATCGCGGCCCCTCGCCGCTGTCGGTGCGGCGCGAGGGGCAGACCATCGTGGTCCGGTTCGCGCATGGCCCGTTGAAACTTGTCGGCGGGGGCGAAGCGCTGGGATTTGAACTGTGCGACGCCGCCGCGCGCTGCCACTTTGTCGCGGGCAAGCTGACCGGCGATGCCATTGCCATCGCTGACGATGCCTCTGCGCGGCAGGTCCGCTATTTGTGGCAGGCCAGTCCGCTGGTCAATCTCTACAACGCCGCCGGTTTGCCGGCGAGCGGGTTTGCCCTGCCGATCAACCATGATGCAGATTGATCGGCGCCATCTGCTGGCCTCGGGCGCGTGCTTGTCTGCGGCAGCATGGCTGGGCCGGCAGGCACGGGCCCATGCGCCTGATGGTGCGGAGCACTGGGCAAAGGGGGCAGGGGACATCGACGCGGGCGCGCGGCGCGAAACCATGCGGTTCGATTTCGGCTGGAAATTCAGGCTCGGCCACGGCAGTGATCCGGCAAAGGATCTGGGTTTTGGTTCCGGCCAGAGCGATTTCTCCAAAGCCGGCATTTTCGGGTTTGCTCAGCTAGATTTTGACGATTCCGGCTGGCGCACGCTCGATCTGCCGCATGACTGGGCGGTGGAACTGCCGTTTGTGCATGACGATACCGGGGCCGGCGATTCGCAACTGCGTTCGCACGGTTACAAGCCGATCGGTCGGCGCTATCCGGAAAACAGCGTCGGCTGGTATCGGCGGGCGTTCGACATTCCCGCCAGCGATCGCGGGCGACGCATCGTGGTCGAATTCGATGGCGCATTTCGCGACGTGCTGGTGTTCGTCAACGGGTGCTTCATCGGGCGCAACACCAACGGTTATACGCCGTTTGGCTTCGATCTATCGGACTATCTGGCCTATGGCGCGACCAATCATATCGTGGTGCGGGTCGATGCCGCGTTTGGCGACGGCTGGTTCTATGAAGGCGCCGGGATCTATCGCCATGTCTGGCTGACCAAGACCGATGCGGTGCACCTTGGCCAGTGGGACAGCACCGTTCGGACAACGCTGAACGGCGCGTCGGCCAGCCTTGCGCTGGGCACACATGTCGCCAACGATGGTACAACCGATGCCATGGCCAAAGTCGCCTGGACCATCAGCGATGCGACCGGCACGACCGTCGCCATGGCGCAAACGGGCGAACAACGGGTTCCCGCCGGTGGTCGGGTGGCGTTCGACACTTCGGCAATGCTTGCCAATCCCGAACTGTGGTCGATCGGCCACCCCTATTGCTATACCGCGCTCGTTTCGGTCATCGTGGATGGCAAGGCGCGGGATGGCGAACGCATCGCGTTCGGTGCGCGCACCGCCGTGTTCGATGCTGACAAGGGGTTCCTGCTCAACGGCCTGCCGGTCAGGATTCAGGGCACCTGCAACCATCAGGATCATGCCGGCGTCGGTGCCGCGCTGCCCGACCGTTTGCAGCAATTCCGGCTGGGCGTGCTGCGTGACATGGGGTGCAACGCGGTGCGCACCTCGCACAATATGCCAACCCCGGAATGGGTCGATGCGTGCGATCGCATGGGCGTGATGATGATGTGCGAAACGCGGTTGATGGGTTCCACGCCCGAAGGTCTGGCCCAACTCGACACCATGATCAGGCGTTACCGCAATTCGCCGTCGATCATCTTGTGGTCGATCGGCAACGAAGAGTTCGTGTTGCAGGACAAGATGGCCGAACAAGGTGCGCGGATCGCGGCCACCATGGTGCGGCGCTGCCATGCGCTTGATCCAACGCGCCCGGTTACGGCCGCCGCCAACTTCGACAATGAAAAGGGCGTGTCCGAGCCGCTCGATGTGATCGGCTTCAATTACAACCAATGGGTGCTGGACGGATTTCACAAGAAACACCCGACCCGGCCGATCATGGGATCGGAAACGTCGAGCGCGATTTCAACGCGGGGCGAATATGCCACCGATCCCAGGCGCAACCTGATCAACAGCTATGACGGCGTCGTCGATTGGGGCCAGACGCCAGAGGCATGGTGGAAAATCTATGGCACGAGGGGCTGGGCGTCGGGCGGCTTTGCCTGGACCGGATTCGACTATCGGGGTGAACCGACGCCTTATGGCTGGCCCTCGATCAGTTCGCAATTCGGCGTGATCGACATGTGCGGTTTTCCCAAGGATTATTATTACTATTACAAGGCGTGGTGGCGCAAAGAGCCCGCGCTGCATGTGTTCCCGCACTGGAACTGGCAGGGCAAGGACAATCAGGATGTGGCCGTATGGGCCTATTCCAACCTCGACGAAGTGGAATTGTTCGTCAATGGCCAGAGTCAGGGACGGCAGAAAGTGCCCGATCTCGGCCATGTGGCATGGGCGGTAAAATACCAGCCGGGCCAGATCGCGGCCATCGGTTATCGCAACGGCAGGCGGGTGCTGGTGCAAACGCGCGAAACCACCGGACCGGCAGAGACGCTTCGGCTTGTCGCGGACCGGGCGGAGATTGGCGCCGATGGGCAGGACATCGCGATCATCACGGTCGACGTGACCGATCGGCAGGGCCGCGCCGTGCCGACGGCAAACGACCGGATCGCGTTCAAGGTATCGGGCGCGGGCAAGTTGATCGGGGTCGGCAACGGCGATCCCAATTGCCTGGAAAGTGACAAGGGCGCCACGCGATCGCTGTTCAACGGCCTCGCCCAGATAATCGTGCAGGCCACCAGACAGGCCGGAACGATCCGCATCGAGGCGGTGTCGGATGGCGGGCAACCGCTTGAATCGGCGGTGCAACTGATCCAGACGCGGCAGAGCGGGCGTCGACCGACGGTTCCCTGATGGGGGGAATTGCACCTTGGTATTATACCACCGTGCATTGCGCCGTGATGCACGGTGTTATGATGCCTCAAGCTGTAAGTCGGCTTGGCTCTTGCGCAAAAAAGGCGGCACCATCGCTGTTGCGATGATGCCGCCGAAAAACCTAGAAATGTGCCATTGCGGTCATGGTGTAACGCCGATCGGTCATATAGGTGTCAAACGGTGTAAAGACGCCCGGCATCGGTTCCTGCATCGTCTTGGACAGGGTGTTCAGCACGTTCGTGGCGCTAAGCTTGATTGAGAAATGGCTGCTGAACTTGTAGTCAAATCCGACATCCATATATCCAGCCGCATCGCTCCAGAGGGGCACCATCGGGTAGGCTTGGTAAGAACCTGAGGCACTGGTGCTTGTATTGACGGTATAGGGATTGCCGCCCGTGGCTGCAAACGACAGCGGGTTGGCATTCGTGCTGAGCAACTGCTTTGAATGCCAGTTATAGGCCACACGAAAATTGACAGGCCCCATGCTGTACATCAGTTCGACATTGGTCGAAAACTTCGACATGTTATAATAAGGTAGCTTGTAGTCCTGATGCCATGTTCCGCCGGTTGGCGCGTTACCGTCCAGCACGTCTTGCGCTTCGGCACCGGGGTTCTGGCTTTCAACAAACGTTAAACTGCCATTTACGCCGAACCCCTTGAGAACGCCCGGCAGCATGTCAAAGAAGGTCCGCGCCCCGATTTCGAACCCTTCGATCGTCGCCCCCACGCCAGACGTCTTGTTCTGAAGATACGTCCACGGCAGATTGAGCGTGACCGGGGTCGTGCCATTTTCAAGCAAGGCCGTCGGCTGGACGGCGGTCGAGGCTGAGAACAGATCCTGATCCTTGATCTGTTTCAGGAACCCGTCGGCATAGAGCATCGTCCCGTTCTTGGGGTACCATTCGAGCGACACATCCTCGCTGCGGATCATCACCGGACGCAACTTTTGTCCGGTGCCGTTGTTGCTGAACATGTTCTGGAAAAGGGTTTCGCCAACCAACGTCGGCGAACCACCGGGGGTCGAAGGTGGAAGGGTTGCCGCATAATTGGTCGTGGCGGCACTGACGTTGCCGTTTGCCTTGATATCCCCCAAGTTGGGCGGCGCATCGGATTCGGATGCGGCAAACCGCAAAATGGCCTTTTGCGACAGTTCGAACTTGATATTGAATGCGGGAAGCACGCGGACAAAGCCATAGGCAATCGTGTTTTGAGTTGCGTTCCCGGTCCCTGGGAGCGAGTACAGCGGCGCAGCGCCGCCACCAGCGACAGCGACCGCATCTGCGGTCGTCAGATAGAAAGTCGTCGGACCACCGCCGGCCGCGTTGCCGCTTTCGCCGACCATGCCGCTGCTGTACAGCTTGTCGCCAGCCACACGCACACCGATGTTGCCAGAAAACGGCGGAATGAAACCGATTCTGTCGTGCGCAAACTTCGTTTCAAGGTAGGCCGCCGCGTTGAAGATCGTCGACCGGGTCTTGCCCAGTCCCTGATCGAGCTCGTTCCAATACGCTGCCGCGTTTGGCTGAGGCTGCCCATAAGTGCTGAGCAGATAGAGCCAGTTGAACGATTTCATCAGACTGGGGCTCGGCAACAGAACCGCGCCGGGAGCTGCAACACGACCATTGAAGAAATTCGGGAAAGTGCTTACCGTGTAATCAGCACTATTTCCAAGCGCTGCCGTGTCATTTGTCGGCGTCCGTGCGCCTGTGCCATAACCATAGGCTCCCAAATCTGCATAATAAGTCCCAATGAAATCATCACGCTCGACGCGGTTGTCAACGCGAACACCTGCGGAAATAGATTTGAAAAATCCATCCTCGCCGAGATTGTAGTCAACATCGACATGTCCAGACAGCATGGTGCCCTTGTTATCTAAACCGTTGTAACTCATCGAACCCCAATACGCTGTCCCTGGGTTAAGCAGGCCGGCAGTGTTGAGCCCACCGACGGTGGGAATGCTGGTGGTTTCGTTGATCGAGACGGTGCCAAGCGTTCCACTGCCCTGTGCGAGGTCGGCATACATGCTTTGCGATGACGCGCGCGAGAACACAAACTGCACCCCGCCGCGAAGACGCAGACGATCGCCAGGGGTCCACAGCACGCTTTGCGAAATGTTCAGCGTCGAATTCTTGCTATGCCCGGCAGATGCATGGCCATTGAAACCGGGCAAGCCGGTGACCGGAGGCGTACACTGGTCAAAATTGGGCCAATTCCCCCAATTATACGTCGCCGTCGAAGGCGCTGCTCCATAGGTAGCGCCACAATTCGGTGTTTGGAAAGGGCTGCTGGCGCTGTTGTATGCGTTATTAACATAAGGAATAAACCACGCATTCGCCGCCAGTTGCGCCGGCGTCATGGCTGAAACCTGCCAGGTGTTCTGGCCCCACACCGGAATGCCGGTCGATCCATATCCCAGATTGCCGGATTCAAACAGGCCCGAGTTGGCATATGTCGCATTGCTGGGGATGTTGGTCGTGGCACCGGAGGGCGTGTTGCCGAATCCAGCCCCTTCCGAATAGTTGTTGGTTATATATTGTGAAAAGAAGACCGTGTTGGTGAACACCAGATCGTTCTTTGGGCGCCACTGAATGGCCTGATAGGCGCCATAGCGTTCGCGCTGAAAGCTGTCCTGACTCCAACTGACACCATTCGGAACCAGGGCCATGTTGTTCGGCGCACCGGGAGCGTATTCGGCAAGATCGGCGCCGATCTGCAGATCGCTGGCCGCCTGATTGTAGCGCGAATAGGCCACATCCCACAGAATGCCGATGTCGCCAATTCCGGTATGGAACGTCTTGGTATACAGGGCAGAGACGTTTGGCGTAAACGATTTGGACAGATCGCCGTAGTTGCCACCCGCCGTAACATCGAATTCGGTCTTGTGATAATCGAACGGCAAGTGCGTGCGCAGGTCGATCGACGACACACCGCCCTCGATAAGGTCGGCGCGCGACGCCTTGTAAATGTCAACGCCACCCATCAATTCCGGTGTGACCTCTCCCCAACTGATCGCACTCGCCCCGTTGGCGCTGAACACTTGCTCACCATTCAGCGTGCTGGAATTGTACGGCAACCCCCTGACAGAGATTCCCGTGCCTTCGACCTGAAAGGCGGGCGTTCCGTTTTGCGATACCGTAAAACGCGACAGCGTCACGCCCGAAATGCGCTGCAGCACTTCGGTAACGGAAGTGTCCGGCAATTTTCCTGCTTCGTCGGACACCACCGAGTCAACGATAGTGTCGGACAACTTCTTGATTTCAGTTGCTTGTTCCAGCGCCTTGCGGCGGGCTGTGACGACGATCGCCTGAGTCGCTGGCTTGCCGTCGTCCTTGGTGGCGGCATCCGTGGAGGCCGCAGGCTTGTCCGCGGTGGCGTCTTGAGCCCCCGCAGTCGACTGCGCGATGGCGGGCTGCACCATGGCGCCCGACAGAATGATGGCCAAGCCACTAACGCTCGACCTGAAATTGCGAATCTTCACCTTTTCCCCTCCCAGTATTCAGATGAAGGCCAAAACCGCGACACATCGCGGCACAGCCTTACACTGCATCCTCGTTCACGGCAGCCATTTAGGTGCCTAATCCCAGAGGCCGCACATCCCCATATATTGTATGACAAGTCAATCGTGATTTTGCGAGCGCTATCATTTTGTAACCGGCGTGGTGCATGGGTGCACGCCAGACGTTGAAGATGCGGTGTAACTCGATGTCAGGATGGTTATCGGGGCTATCGTTCGCGGATGATGGCCCGATCTCGGGCGCAAAGTGGCAACGCAGCCTGATTCGCCTATGCTCGAAATATGTGTCTTGGCGATTTGCCCGCCCAGAGTCCCTGCGATTATGATCGAGACAGGATATGGGAATTGATCGCCGTCCGAGATAGCGCTATCAATGGCGCCGGGGGGCTGGCAATGCGCCTGTTGAGCTGGTCAGGGTGTTGAGCTGGTCAGGGTCTGGGCCTGCAATGCCGCCGGAACAACGATCAGCGCTGGGAGAATTCGCAATGACCTACAAATTGGCAGCCGGGATGGTGTGCATCCGAAAAATCACGTTTTGGGCAATGATGCCTCTGATCGTGGTCTTGCCGGGCCAGGCATACGCGCAAACCCATGACGTTCCGGTGGTTTCGTGGGGCAAGTCCGGCATTACCTTTGAACAGTATCGCGCCGATGCGCTCGATTGCGGCAAGAACGGTCTTGCCAGCGACATCGATAATTCTGATCCGGTCAATACGCTGCGCCGCGCAGAGACCCAGTTGGAAGCGATCGACACGCAGCCGTGGGCCATGACCACGGTGACCAACAACAAGGCGCCGAACGGCGGTGTGGATGTCGATACTACCCAGGCCGTCTCGCGTGCGCACGATGAACAGGCGATCATGGAAGGTACCCGGCCCAAAGAGCAATATGCCCGGATCAAGCAACTGATGTTCGTCGCCGTGCGCAAATGCATGATCGACCATGGTTACGCCCGGTTTGCCCTGACCGAAGCGCAGCGCGCGCAGATGCGTCGGATCAAGGGCCCGGTTCCGCGACGTGCCTATCTGTTTGGCCTGGCAAGCGACGCCAATATCCTCGAAAAGCAGAAAATTTCCACTGCCGCGCAATGATCGCCGCAGCTTGGCGCTTATCCGCTATTGCGACAGGCCCATGTCGAGCAGCGCCATGTCGAGCAATTCGCGCATCAACTGCGCCGCGTATTCGCCATCTCCAGAGGCGATTGCATCGCGGATCGTGTGGTGTTCCTGCAGCATGTCGCGCGGGTTGGTGGTGCGTTCCTGTTTGAAACGCGTGGTCCAACGCACGGCGGCGCCGATGGAACTGCCCAGCGTATAGATCGCCTCGTTATCGGTGGCTTCCAGCAGGGCGGTGTGAAAGGCTTGGTCGGCCTCTTGCCCCAGGGCCGATGCCAGGCCGAATTCGCGCATCCCGCGCAAGGCTTCGTCCATCGCGGCGATATGTTCTGGTCTGTGCCGCTGCGCCGCGAGCGCGGCGGCGGTCGGTTCGATCTGGCTGCGCAGTTCGAACAAGTCCTCCACAAATTTGCGGTCGGGCTGAATCGAAAACATCCATTCGAGCACTTCCGGATCGAGCAGATTCCACTTGTTGCGCGCGGTGATGTGGGTTCCGGCCTTGGGCTTGCTTGAAATCATGCCCTTGGCGATCAGTATGCGCAGCGCCTCTCGATAGGCGGTGCGCGAAATATGCAGCGATTCCGACAGTTCGATTTCACCGCTCAGCTTGTCGCCCGGCTTGTACACGCCGGCCAGGATCGCGGTGCCCAGTTGGCGGGCGACCGTCCGATGGATGCGAGATGATGTGCCGCTTTCAGGCTCGTGTCCGTCCATCGTCACTATCCTTCTGCCCAATTCGACCTACTTGTCGTACCAATATCATCAGAGATATATCCTGCTGCGCTGCGGTCAAGCAGAGCGGGCGCCAAAGGCGACCTTTCTTGCTGAAAACAGGTGGCAATCGGTGGGTGGCGCCAAGGATCGGCTTGACAGCAGGTCTTGGGTTGTGAGATGGTAGCGGTAACAAAAAATTCGGGATGAGAGGCTGGCAAAATCACGTCCAATCGGGCCATCTTGTGCTTGCCGGCGCAGATCATGTTTCAGAAAGGATTCTCATGCGTTTGCCGTATGCCATTCCGGCTGCGCTGCTTGCTCTGGCTGGCTCCCCCGTGCTTGGCGCGCCCGCCACTGTGCTTGATCGCGACGGCGCCTGGGTCAGTGTTGAATCCTATGGCCCCAATGTCGTGCATGTGACCATCGCTGTCGACAAGGCCGAAGCGCTCAAGGGGCCGGGGTACGGCATTCTCGCGCGCAATGCCGACAGCGCGCAATTGCACCATCAGGCCGGGGCCGATGGCGACAGTTTCACCACATCGGCGCTGGCCCTGCATGTCGATGCCGCGCCGGCACCGCGCGTGCCTTCGGCGATGGATCGCTATTTCGCGCCGTCGTTGTCGCCGGTCAGCCTGCAATTGCGCGATGGCGCGGGCAAAGTGCTGGTTTCGCTGAGCAGTTGGGAAATGTCGCCGCACACCGTCAGTGGCGAGGCAACGTATCAGGTCGGCATCTCGCTTAGCGCCGGGGCCGACGAACATTATTACGGCATGGGCCAGAATCAGGAAAGTCGCGGGCCGCTCGACCTTCGCGGCAGAGTGATTGACTGTCAGCACTGGTATGACGCCCCCGCCGGAGAGCAAATCTGCGTGCCGTTCGTGGTTTCGTCAAAAGGTTATGGCATAATTTGGGACAACCCGTCGCAAACCCACCTGGCGGCGGCGATACGCGGCCATACCGCGATTCAATCGCGGGTGGGCGATCGGGTCAGCTTTTTCCTGATCGTGGGCGATACCCCCGAAGCGATTTATTCGGGCTATGCCCGCGTGACCGGGCGCACGCCGATCCCGCCAAAGGCCGCGTTTGGCCTGATCCAGTCAAAGGCGCGCTATGACAGCCAGCAGGAAGTGCTGCGGGTTGCGCACACCTATCGCGACAAGGGCTATCCGCTTGATGCGATGGTGCTGGACTGGTTCTATTGGACCCGCATGGGGCAGCTTGACATCAACCCCGCAGAATTTCCGGACCCCGATGGCATGAACCGGGAATTGCATGGCATGGGGCTGCACTCGATCGTGTCGATCTGGCCGCGATTTGAAACCTCGGGCCGCTATTTCAACGAACTTTCCACCAAAGGCTATCTGCTGCACGACAAGGACGGCCATGTGGTCGATGGTTTGCCGTTCCGCGCCGACCGCGCCGGCGCGCTGATCGACGAAACCAACCCCGATGCGCGCAAATGGTTTTGGGATCATGCCCGCGACAATGTGCTGGCGCATGGCTTTGACTATCCCTGGCTTGACGAGACCGAGCCCGATCTTGTGCCCGACGGCAGTTTTTATGCGATCGGTTCGGGCGACCGGTACCACAATGTTTTTCCCTTGCTGCATGTCGAAGGCGTGGCCGACGGGTTGCGCGCATGGAAACCGGATACGCGCGTGCTGATCCTGTCGCGCGCGGCCTATCTCGGGTCGCAACGCACCGGCGCGCTGTTCTGGTCGTCGGACATCGATCCGACCTGGGAAGCGTTGCAGCGCCAGATCCCGACCGGGCTCAACATGGCGGCATCGGGCATTGCTTATTGGGGCAACGACATCGGCGGGTGGCAATGGCTGCCGCAATCGGGCGGGGGCACCCGCGCGCCGCTGATCGATCCGGGCGATGCCGCGCCGGGGCTGGGCGCCTATCGCGACTATCCCGAATTGCTGACCCGCTGGTTTGAATATGGCACGTTTCTGCCGACGCTGCGCCTGCACGGCAATCATCCCAACACCGAAATATGGGCCTATGGCAAAGAGGCAGAGGCGATCATGGCGCGCTATGACCGGTTACGCTATCAGCTGATCCCCTATATCTATAGCCAGGCGCACAAGACTTACGACACCGGCGCACCGTTCATGCGACCGCTGTGGATGGATTTCCCCCAAGACCCCAATGTCGCCGATCTTGGCACCGAATATATGTTCGGCCCGGCCTTTCTGATCGCGCCGGTGACGGAGCAGGGCCAGACCGAAAAATCCGTCTATCTGCCGGCGGGTGACTGGTACGATTTCTGGACCAATGAAAAACTGGCCGGCGGACGCTGGATCAAGGTGAGCGCGCCGATCGAGCGTATTCCGGTTTTTGTGCGCGCGGGTTCGATCGTGCCGACCGGCGCCGACATCCCATCCACCGCCACGCATCAGGCGATCCGCGAACTGCGCGTCTATCCGGGCAAAGATGGCGAATTCGCGCTCTATGACGACGATGGCGTGTCCTATGACTATGAACATGGCAAAGGCCGCACCACGCTGCTGCGCTGGCACGATGCCGCCGGAGCGTTGACGGCGAGCGGCGACGACAAGGCGCTCGTGACGGCGGCGCCGGGCCTTGTTCGCGTCATGGGTCATTGATTTTTCATATTTCCAACAGGAACCGACATGATCAGGCCGCTTCACCGAACCCTGCCGCTCGTTGCTCTTGCCCTGATCGCATCGCAGGTTTGCGCCCAGGCAGCCGATACGCCAAGCGTGACCATCGCGCTGGACGAGGTCAAGGCGCACATCGATCCGCAGTTCTATGGATTGATGACCGAGGAAATCAATTTCGCCTATGAAGGGGGCCTTTACGGCGAACTGCTGCGCAACCGCAGTTTCAAGGGTGAGGCGGGGCTTGCCTATCAGGCCGATACGCCGATCTATTGGTCGGCGCTGGGGGCTGCGCAGATCGCGCTTGACCATTCGGTTCGCCTGAACCGCGCGCTTGATCTCAGCCTGTCGCTCGATGCCACCGGGGCCTCGGCCGAACATCCCGCCGGGATCGCCAACACCGGCTATTGGGGCGTTCCGGTGCGGGCGAATACACCGTACCGCGCTTCGTTCTTTGCCCGTGCACAGGGCGCTGCGGGCCCGGTCACGCTGTCTATCGTCGACAAGGACGGGCACGCGGTGGCCTCTGGCGTGGTGTCGGGCCTGACCGATACATGGCAGCGCTATGACGTGACGCTGCGGACGGGGGCGGTCGCGCCGTCGCCGGCCGCCACTTTTACCCTGACCACTACCACGCCGGGCAAGATCTGGCTGCAACAGGTTTCGTTGTTCGGCCCGACCTACGGCAACCGCCCCAACGGGTTGCGCCCCGATCTGATGAACAAGCTGGCGGCGATGCGGCCAGGGTTTATCCGTCTGCCCGGCGGCAATTACCTTGAAGGGGACACATTCGGGCAGCGATTTGACTGGAAGGCGACGCTGGGGCCGGTGGAACAGCGGCCTGGGCACCGGTCGCCGTGGAACTATTGGTCGACCGATGGCATGGGCCTGCTCGAAATGCTCGAATGGTCGCAGGATCTTAAGGCCGAGCCGGTGCTGGCGGTGTTTGCCGGCTATGCGCTTAATGGTCAGCACGTGTCATTGGCGGGCGACCTTGCCCCCTTTATCCAGGACGCGCTTGACGAGATTGAATATGTGACCGGTGACGCTGCCACCAATTGGGGGGCCCGGCGCATTGCCGACGGACATCCCGCGCCGTTCGGGTTGCACTATATCGAAGTCGGCAACGAGGATTTCTTTGATTCCTCAGGTTCCTATGATCAGCGCTTTTCCGCCTTTTACAAGGCGATCAAGGCGAAATATCCAAACTTGCGGATCATTTCCACGGCCCCGCTGTCGGCCACGCCGTCGCAACGGCCCGATGTCATCGACGAACACACGTATGCCTTTGGCGGCGAGGCCGAGATGTACGGCCGTGTTCGCGATTATGACCTGCGTTCGCGCACCGAACCCAAAGTGATGGTCGGCGAATGGGCCACGCATGACGGCTGGCGGATGCCGACGCTGCGCGCGGCGCTGGCCGATGCGGCCTATCTGATCGGGCTGGAGCGCAATGCCGATCTCGTCGTGATGGAATCCTATGCGCCGCTGCTGGCCAATCTCAGCCATATCGGCGGGGGCGCGCACGACAATTCGGTGCAATGGGCGCCCAATCTGATCGGGTATGACGCGCTCAACGTCTATGGCACGCCATCGTATCACGTCTTGCAGATGTTCGGCAGCAACCGGGGTGATGACGTGTTGGGGACAGTGGCGGGCAACGTGCCCAGCTTTACCACCGGCGGCAAGACATACCCGTCGCTCTATTGGCTGGCCACGCGGCGCCAGAGCGATGGCCGTGTGCAGATCAAGCTGGTCAATCGCGGCACGCATGCCCAGCCTTTGCGCATCACTTTGCGCGGCGCGCATTTCGTCGCCGACCATGGCACGCTGACGGTGCTTGCGGGCAAGGATCCGGGCGATACCAATTCGCTGGATAAGCCCGACGCGATTGTTCCTTTGACCGTGCCGGTTGGTGGTCTGTCACGTGAATTTGTCCGAACCCTGCCTGCCTATTCGGTATCGGTGCTTGATTTCGAGGCACGCTGATCACGCTGGATTGCGCAAAGGTTTCAGTCTGAAATAGCGTATTTTCAAGGCCTTGCCCGGTCGCAAAACCCCTCCACCGCCTTTCAGGCGGTTCCCCTCCGCGAAACGGGAAGGATACCGGAACGGCAGGGTTCAGGCGCTTGGAGCAGGCACGGCATTGCGATTTGTGGAGTTTCGGTTTGAAAATGAAAGCGTTCATCACGGCGCTGGCCGTGCCTGTGGTGGTTCTGGCCGGCGGCGCGGTAAAGGCCCAAACCCCGGACAAGGCCTGGTTGCCCACCTGGTATGCAAGTCCTTCGCCAAGCTCTGACGCCACTGCCTGGATCAAGGATCTTACGATCCGCGAGATTGTGCACACCACTGCCGGTGGCAAGGCCCTGCGCATCAGGCTGTCGAATGCCTATGGCACCGTTCCCCTCCATATCGATCAGGCCTTTGTCGCCAATCGCCTTGGCGGTGCGAACGTTTCGGATAGTGTCCGGCTGCGCTTTGCCGGAACCGACGATGTGACGATTGCGCCGGGGGCAACGGTGGTCAGCGACCCGGTGGAATTCGCCGTCAAGCCGGAATCCGATCTTGGGATAAGTCTCTATCTGGCCGATGCGGTTGCCTCGACCGGGCACTTGCAGCAGCGCAGCGCCATTTACTTTGCGCGGGGCAATGTCGCCGCCGACCCGGCCATCACACCCGGCGAAGGGCCCAAGAACACCTGGTCATCGTGGTTGTTCCTGAGCGAGGTGGAAGTTTCGGGATCACACGACACGGGCGCGATCGTTGCCTTTGGTGATTCGATCACCGACGGGATGGCGATCGATTCCGACAGCGCCACATCCTGGCCTGACCGACTGTATGACCGGCTGGTCAAGGATCACCGCCCATTTTCGGTGATCAACGCCGGGATCACCGGAAACCGCCTGACCCGGCCGGGTCAGTGGGGGCCGTTCGGGGACAAGGGGCTTGACCGCTTTGATCGCGACGTTCTGGCGCTGCCCAATGTCGCCGCGACGATCATCCTGATCGGCATCAACGATATCGGCCAGAGCGCCAGGGGCCATTACGACTATGTGTCGGCCGAAGATATCGAGGCCGGGCTCGCCCAATTGACGGCGCGCGCGCATACGCGGGGTCTGAAGGTCTATTTGGCCACGCTCGTTCCCTTTCGGGGCGCAAAAGACGACTATTACACCGACGACAAGGATGCCCTGCGTCAGGCCGTCAACGCCTGGATCCGCACAAACGCGGAAATCGATGGCTTCGTCGATTTTGACAAGGCGCTGGATGATCCGGCAAACACCGGCCAGATGAAGCTGGAATATGACAGCGGCGATCATCTTCACCCCAATTCCAAAGGCGCCAAGGCCATGGCGGACGCTGTCTCGCTCGAC
>Ga0302190_10000303_pt1 | contig 30680 bp, 21 predicted proteins | sample II_Bog_E2_3_FD_198784 | JGI IMG/M metagenome (GOLD analysis project Ga0302190, IMG submission 198784) | Peat permafrost microbial communities from Stordalen Mire near Abisko, Sweden - II_Bog_E2_3 | ecosystem: Environmental > Terrestrial > Soil > Wetlands > Peat | place: Sweden: Abisko... | reverse complement strand
CGGTGACGGGCTCGAACCGCCGACCCTCTCGGTGTAAACGAGATGCTCTACCAACTGAGCTAACCGCCCTAAACGACCGAATTCCTTGAAAACTAAAGATAATCGCTTGGCTTCCTAAGCGCTATCAGCTGTCCTCGGATCGGCGTGGTCCGCCGATGGTCCGCAGACCATCGAGCAGCGCCGTCCTCTACACTACGGAACAGTTTGGTCAACACTCGCTTTGCCTTCGGACAGTTTCTTGGGTTGTAATGAAGGTAGTTGCGGCTCGTGGTGCGCGCCATGCCACGATGGCTGATCGCCGATGTGCGTGACGACATTGTTGTCGCAGGCGGTCAATGCGGGCGAGGCGGAGCTCTTGAGCCAAGGCTCCCGGTTCAATCCGGGTCAGTGCGACGTTGCACGAACATCCAAACTGACGGTGATTCCGCCCGTCGGGTTGGCCTCTAGCGCCAGATCGATCCCATAGACCTCGGCAATGTCCCTCGCGATGGCGAGGCCCAGGCCTGAACCCGGCTTGGTGCTGTCGAATCTCGTGCCAATCGCAAACGCATCGACCATCTGTTTGGGCGTCATGCCCGGGCCGTCATCAGCAAGACGGATCGACACCTTGTCGGCGTTTTCCGCAAGGCTGATGGCAATCCGGAGCTTCGCCCATTTGCCGGCATTGTCCAACAGGATCGACACAAGTTCCGACAGATCCATCGGATCGACCGCGACGTTCACTTGCATTCCAGCGGGATGCTTGAAGTCGAACACCTTGTCGGGGTGCAATTTGCGCATGGCGCTCAGCAAGGGCGTAAAAATGTCCGGTAACAGGCTCGTCTGCCCGGAGGTCTTGGCCATGGCGGCGGAACGGGCCCGGGCCAGATGAAAATCGATCTGTTGCACCATGATGTCGCACTGGCGCAGCAGGCTGGCCCCATGCGCTGCGCCATGACGATCTTCGGACAAGCGCTCGGCCTCGTCGGCGATAATCGCCAGCGGCGTGCGCAGGCAGTGTGCCAGATTTCCCGCAGCCACGCGGGCACGCTCGATGATGGCGTGATTTTCGACGATGTAGATGTTGAGATCGTCAACCAAAGGGCTGATCTCGGACGGGAATTGACCCGGCAAGGGTTCGCGGCGCCCGCTGCGCAACTCTGCGATAGCGACGCCCAAGCGATTGAGGGGCCGCAGGGCAAAGGCAATCACCAGCACACCCGTGCCGATCAGCGCGACTGCCAGAGCCATCAGCCACGCCGTCAGTTCCCGTGTGAACCCGGCGATAGCACTGTCCAGATACCTTTTGTCGGTGGCGATGACGTAGTGGATCACCCGGCCATCAGGCACGAGCCGGATAAAACCATACATGATGGCCGGACCGGTTGGCCCACCTTCGACCATGTGAATGACCTGCGGCGAATGGGCGACATCGTCGTCCAGCCGCCCTCGCCGCATCGAGGCCGATCGCAGCGTCTGCCCCCGATCGACAGTGACCTGCCAGTAAAACCCTGACATCGGCTCCAGATACCGCGGGTCAGACAGGGGGCGGGTCAATGCAATGTGACCGTCTTTGCCCACATCCACGAGTCCCGCCAGTTCGCGCACATGGCCGTAAAGCTCGTCGTGATATTGCAGTTCGATATGCCGGGTAAAAACGCTGGTCGCCGAATACCAGATGCCACCAATGCCCAAGGCCACCCAAACAAGGATCGCGATCAAAAAGCGCGACCGCAGACTGGCAGCCGAAAGCTTTCCCAAAAACGGCCGCCCCGTCATGCGTTCAGCCTGTAACCGAAGCCACGCATGGTCTCGATCCTTTCGCGGCCAATCTTGCGGCGCAGACGACTGACCAGGGTCTCAACTGCATTGGATTGGCGTTCGGCATCAAGTTCATAAAGATGCTCGATGATGATATCCTGGGCGAGAGCTTGTCCCGCCTGTCGCATGAACAGGTGTAGCAGGCGAAATTCCATGCGCGAAAGCGCCAGCGGTGCGCCGTCGAGCTGCGCCTGTTTGCCCACTGGATCGAGCCTTAACGCGCCCTTTTCCAGCCAGCTATCGGTGTTGCCCTGTTGCCGCCGCCACACGGCGTGAAGCCGCGCCAGCAATTCCTCAAAGCGCACGGGCTTCACCACAAAATCGTCGGCTCCGGCGTTGAGCCCTTCCACCTTGTCCTGCCAACTGCCGCGCGCGGTCAGGATGATGATGGGCAGTGTGACGCGCCGCGCCCGCCAGTATCGCAGCAGATCCAGCCCCGAACCATCGGGCAGATTGAGGTCAAGAACCACCGCGCCAAATTTGTCGAGGTCGGGCCAATCCTCGCCGTCGGCACGGGTGGCGGCGACATCGACAGCAAAGCCCGCCCCGCGCAAACGCTCGGTCAGGCGCGCGGCCAGTTCAACATCGTCTTCCACCAAGAGTAAACGCAAAGATCTCGTCCCATTGGCCCGTGATCGAGCCCTGCCGGTCTAACATCGCCAGTCATACACTGCCAAACTGACAAGTTGCTGTCAGCTTGGATCTGTAATGGCGCTTTTATGAAAATGCCCGCCTCGCCCCTTCGCTCCGGTCTTTCGGCCTCTGTTGTGTTGCCACTGTGCGCGGGGCTGGCCCTGCTGTCGGCTTGCAAAAAATCGGCGACTACCGAGGTATCGGCCCCCATTGCGGCGAAAGATGGCTCCATCGCGCTGAGCGCAGGGCAGATTGATCGCTTGGGCATAAAGCTGGCGGTGGCGCAGCAGGCTGACGCGATGCCGATTGGCACGGTGCCCGGCGTGGTTTCGCTTCCGCCCGATGCGCGTGTGGCCGTGACCACGCCTTATGCAGGCACCATACTCAAGGTCCTGGTCATTCAGGGGCAAGCCGTAAAGCAGGGCGAGGTGCTGGCGGTCGTGCGGGCGGCGGAGTCGGTGCAATTTGGCGCGGCCCTGGCCCGCACACAGGCGGAACTGCCGGTGGTGGCCGCCAACGCTGCGCGACTGGCGCAACTATCGCGCGAAGGCATTATTGCACCCGCCCGCGCCGACGAAGCGCGCGCAGCGCTCGCCGCCACGCAGGCAACCCTTGCCGAAAACCGGCGGCTGCTCGCGTTGGGCGGTGCCGGGCGCGACGGCACGATCACCCTGCGCGCGCCGATTTCAGGCCGCGTGGCCAGCGTTGCGGTCGATACCGGCGCGGCGGTGGGCAATGGTGTCGCGCCGTTCATCGTCGAGAACGCCACCAATATGCGTCTTGACCTGCAAGTCCCCGAAAGGCTGGCCGGACAGGTCCACCCCGGAATGGAAATCAACGTGCTTCAGGACGGTCGCGTGGCGCAAGGTACGGTCCTTGCGATTGCCGGTTCGCTCGATCCGCTGACGCGCTCGCTGGCCGCCAAGGCCAGCCTGCCCTCGGACAGCGGCTTTGTGCCCGGCAAGGGGGTGATGGCGACGATTGCCGGAACCAGCGGTGCGGGCGGGGTGTCGCTGCCTGCCGCTGCGGTGACCCGTGTGGGCGATCACGATGAAGTCTTCGTGCGTTCGGCCAATGGCTTTCGCGCGGTCAGAGTGACGGTGGCCGGGCAGATCGGCGATCGGGTCTTCCTGTCTGCGGGTGTATCGCCCGGCAGCCAGATCGCCATCAGCGGCGTCGCCGAATTGAAAACCCTGGAAGCAGGACAGTAAGCCATGCTGCGCACACTGGTCGAACGCGCGCTGGCATGGCGCATGGCAATCCTTGGCCTCGCGCTGGCGCTGGCAGGCGCGGGGGCATGGGCCTTCATGACCCTGCCGATTGATGCCTTTCCCGACATTTCCTCAACGCAGGTCAAGATCATCCTCAAAGCCCCCGGCATGACGCCGGAAGAGGTAGAGAGCCGGGTCATCGCGCCGGTCGAGCAGGAAATGCTCGGCATCCCGCATCAGGCGGTGCTGCGCTCGGTGGCCAAATACGCGATCGCAGACATCACTATCAACTTTGACGATGGCACCGATGTTTATTGGGCGCGCAATCAGGTCAACGAACGCCTGACCGGCGTGATGGGCGCGCTGCCTTCGACCGTGAGCGGGGGCATGGCCCCCATCTCCACACCGTTGTCCGACATGTACATGTTCACGCTCGAGGGCCCGCAGTCTTTGGCTGAAAAGCGGCGGGTGCTCGATTGGGTGATCCGTCCGGCGCTGCGCACCGTGCCCGGCGTTGCCGATGTCAACGCGCTGGGCGGAATGGTGGAAACCTTCGAGGTCGCGCCCGAGCCGCAAGCGCTGGCGGCCGCCGGCTTGAGCGTGACCGATCTGGCCAGCGCCATCAACGCGGGCAACCGCAACGATGGCGCCGGTCGCCTCGCCACCGGCGAGGAAGCGCTGATCGTGCGCGCCACCGGGGCCATTCGTAACCTTGATGATCTGGGCGCGGTGGTGGTGAAATCGGGCAGCAATGGCGTGGTGCGGGTGAGCGATGTCGCCACGGTGCGGACCGGCGCGCTGACCCGCTATGGCGCCGTCACCCGCAACGGCAAGGGCGAGGCGGTCGAAGGTCTGGTGCTGGCGCTGCGCGGGGCAGATGCGTCCAAGGTGGTCGATGGCGTGAAGGCACGGCTCGATGAGATCGCCCCCAGCCTGCCCACCGGCATGAAGGCCAATGTGTTCTATGATCGCTCCGATCTGATCGGGCGCGCGGTGGGCACGGTCGAGGAGGCCCTGCTGGAGGCGACCTTGCTGGTCGTCGTCCTGCTGCTGCTGTTTCTGGGCGATGTCCGCGCCTCGATCATCGTGGCGCTGGCGCTGCCAATGGCCTCGCTGCTGACCTTCATCGCCATGAAATCCATCGGCCTGACCGCCAATCTGATGAGCCTTGGCGGGCTGGCGATTGCGGTGGGCATGCTGGTCGATGGCGCCGTCGTGGTTGTTGAGAATGTCGTCGAGCGATTGTCCGACCCGCGCCATGCCGGCACCAGCAAATTGCACAATGTGTTTGTGGCCGCCGCCGAAGTGACCACGCCTGTCGCCAGCGGCTTGGCGATCATCGCGCTGGTGTTTTTGCCGCTGCTCACGCTCGAAGGGCTGGAGGGCAAGCTGTTTGCGCCGGTCGCGCTCACAATCGTGCTCGCGCTGCTATCGGCACTGGTGCTGGCGCTGACCCTGATCCCGGTCCTGTCCTATTTCGGGCTGAAGTCGTCGGGCGCTGGCCACCATGAGCCGTGGCTGATGCGACAGATTGCCCCGCGCTATGCTGCGCTGTTGGCGGGGGCATTCGCACGAAAAAGGCTGGTGTTTGGCGTGGCGGCGGTGTCGCTGGTGCTGACCGGGGTCGCCTATTCTGTGACGGGCAAGACCTTCCTGCCCACCATGGATGAGGGCAGCGTCATCGTGCAATTGACCAAAGCCCCCTCGATCAGCCTGACGCACAGCCTTGAGGACGACATCAGGGTCCAGCGCGCCATCATGGCCAAAGTGCCCGAAGTGACCGACGTCATCGCCCGCACCGGGTCCGACGAATTGGGCCTCGATCCGATGGGCCTCAATGAAACCGACAGCTTCCTCAAACTCAAGCCGCGTTCCGAATGGCGTGTGGGCGACAAGGAATGGATTGTGGACCAGATCCGCAAGGCGCTGGCCGACCTGCCCGGGATACAGACCAGCTATACCCAGCCGATCGAAATGCGCATTTCCGAAATGCTGAGCGGAGCGCGCGGCGATCTCGCCATCCGCATCTTCGGCCCCGACAATGCCGAACTTGCCCGCATCGCCGGGCAAATCCAGGCCCGTCTCAAGGCCATTCCCGGCACCAGCGAGGCGCTGACCGTGGCCAATGACAAGGTGGACTATCTGCAACTCGACATCGACCGCATCGCTGCCGGGCGCGCCGGGATGCCGATCGACCAGTTGCAGGACGCCATGCGCGCGCAAGTGGAAGGCGTGCGCGCTGGCGTGGTGGCCGATGGGCTGCGCCGCGTTCCGATCCTGATCCGTGGCGCCAGCGCCGAGTCCGGCCAGACCCCGCAGGCCTTTGCCGACCAGACCTATCGCAGCCCGAGCGGCCAGTTGGTGCGCGCCAGCGATGTCGCCAAAGTCGAGCGCATCGCCGGACCGGTGAAGCTGGAGCATGAAAACGGCTCGCGCTTTGCCATGGTGCAAGCCTTTGTCTCGGGGCGCGATCTGGTGGGCTATGTCGATCAGGCCAAGGCAGACGTGGTTGCGCATGTGAAGCTGCCGCAAGGTTATCGCATCGTGTGGGGCGGCCAGTTCGAAAACCAGCAGCGCGCTTCCGCGCGGCTGATGTTGGTGCTGCCGATCGCTTTGGCGGTGATCTTCGTCGTGCTTTACGCGACCTTGGCCAGTGTTCGCGCCTCGACGCTCATCCTGGTCAATATTCCTTTTGCCATGGTCGGCGGGATGATCTCGCTGGCGATGTCGGGCGAATACCTCTCTGTGCCGGCCTCGGTGGGCTTTATCGCGCTGCTCGGCATCGCGGTTCTCAATGGCCTCGTGATGGTCAGCTATTTTCGCCAGTTGCGCGAGCGCGGGATATCCTTGGCAGAAGCGGTGCGGATCGGGGCGCAGCGGCGCCTGCGCCCGGTGCTGATGACTGCCACCATTGCCGCCTTTGGCCTTGTGCCGCTGCTGTTCGCCACCGGTCCGGGGTCAGAGATCCAGAAGCCGCTTGCCATCGTGGTGATCGGCGGGCTGATCACCTCAACCTTGCTGACGCTGATCCTTCTTCCGATCCTCTATGAAAAATTTGGCGAAAATGCTGCCGAGCGCGCTGCCGGCGATCGGGAGATGACCCATGCGTAAGTCGTGCCTCAGCGCACTGGTCCTGTCGCTTGCCTTGCACGCCGGAACTGTCTGGGCCACCGCCGACGCGACCGAGCCGGGATTGCCCGCCAAGGCGGATGTCTTGCAGGCGCTCGAGGCTCACCCCAGCGTCGAGGCCGCCAATGCGCGAACCGACGCCGCGCGCGCCGAGGCCAATGCCTTGTCGCAAGGTCCGCACGAATTCACACTGACGACCAGCTATCTGAGCCGGACGGTCAACGACACGTCAGGCGTCGGCAATGGCCGCTTCGATGAATTCGAGGCCCAGATTACCCGACCGATCCGTCTGCCCGGGAAGGCGAGCCTTGATCGCCAGATTGGCAGCCAGGGCGTGACCTATGCCCAGAACATGGCCGAGGACTCCCGGCATCAGGCGGCGCTGCGCCTTGCCCAGAGCTGGTGGGACTGGCTTGGAGCTGCACAGGACGCCAGTGTCGATCGTCAAGCCGCGGTCAACTACGAGGCGTTGCTGGCGAGCGTGAAGCGGCGCGTTGCCTTGCGCGATGCGTCTGCGCTCGAGCAGGCGCAAGCATTGGCGGCGCTCGATGCGGCACGCGCACAATCGGAACGATCGCATGGGCGCGAGGCCATTGCCCGCGCGAGGCTGGCGGCACAGTTCCCCAAGTTGCCCTTGCCCGGTTCGGTGCCAGATGTGCCGGTGCCACAGATGCCTGCCGGTGGGCTCGCGTTGCTGCATGACAAGATCCTTGACCGCAGCCATGAGCTCGCGGCGGCAGAGGCTCTGGCCCGACAAGCCGAAGCGCAAGCCGCGCGCGCGCGCAAGGAGCGAACCGGCGATCCCTCATTCGGATTCAGGGTCTTTTCCGAAAAGGGTGGCATGGAAAAAGGCGCGGGCGTGCTCTTCTCCATCCCGTTCGGAGGAGGATATCGCTCGGCGGTAGCTGATCGCGCGAACGCGCAGGCCAGCGCCGTGCAGGCCGACCTGCAGGCTGTCCGGCTCAACATGCAGGAAACCGCCGATGCCGATCTCGTCGAGGCGCAAACATTCCTGACGGCCTGGCAACGCGCGCGTGATGCACTCGATGCTCAGGTCGGAGCCTTGCAAAAGGTCCGTCGCGGTCAGCAGTTGGGCGAGATCAGCCTCGTTGACGTCCTTATGGCAGAGCGGCAGGTCCATGACGCCTTTCGCGCCGAAGCCATGGCCCGTACCGATGCCATGCGCACACTGACCCGAATCCGGATCGACAGTCATGAATTGTGGATCGGAGACGACGAGGAACCCGAAGGCCAGAGCGGGCGCGGCATGTAATCATGCCTCGATCCTGATCCGATCGACAGCCCGAATCCTGGCACGGCGACCTGTTCAAACAGGCGTAAGAGGGCGAAGCGCGATCGGCCCGAATGCGGAGCTTGCCCGGTCGTGTTCGAGACAGGCTTGCCTCAATGCCACGGGCGTTGACGCAAGCCTGTCTCGGGATTTTCAGGGCAGGTCCAGTGTTACGCGGTTGATTGCCACAGTGGCCGACTGCCGCGCCGCTTCGCTGGTTCCGACTTGTGAGCCGCGGTCCTTGCCGATGTCAAAAGTCTCGCTGAAGGCGCCGGCATAGTCAGGATAGAGGCTGACCGCGCTTTCTGCCACGGCCTTGCCATCGACCAGCAGGCGGATCGTGCCGCCGCCGACTTTTGCGGTCCACGGCAGCCCTTCGGCCGCGTTGCCCGTGGCGGGCACGAATTCAAAGCCAACCTTGCGCGCATCGGCCGCTAGCGGTGCAAAGGCCATGATCTTTTCGTGCTTTTGCCCGAACACGTTGTTTTCAAACGACAGCGTTCCGTGGTCGAGATAGAGCGCATAGCCGCCGAGCCGCCCGCCGTGTGCGATCAGCACGCCACTGGCCGTTGCGGCACTGGCGCCCAGTTCCACTTCAAAACGATGCGCGCGGCCAATGAGATTGGGCAAGCCATTGCCCGGCAGCCCGGAAATGTCGGCGCGGTATTCGAAATGGCGCTGCGCCTTGTCGACGATCGAGGGCGCGCCGAGCGGCAAGGGCACCAGCGGATAGACGCCGTTGCGCCGCGCTTCGCGGTCAAATTCGGCTCTCAGTTCTGCCAGTTTGCCGGGGTCTTTGGCGGCCAGATCCTGGCTTTCCGAATAGTCGCCGGCAACGTGATAGAGCTCCCACTTGTCCTGATCGGCGTTGTCGGCATAGACCTTGCGAACGTCCTTGAGCAGGCTCCACGGCAGATAATCGCGCCTGGCGGAGGCCACCCAGCCATCCTTGTAGATCGCGCGATTGCCGAAAATCTCGAAATATTGCTCGGTGTGCACGTCGGGCGCAGCCGGGTTGGTCAGCGTTGGCAGCAGGCTCTTGCCTTCGAGCGGCAGCTGTGGAACCCCATCGATCACTTCGGGCAGGCGAATGCCCGCCGCATCGAGCACGGTCGGCACGATGTCGTTGACGTGGCTGAACTGGCCGCGGATCACTTTGCTTTGCGCGGTGTGGCCGGGCCAGTCGATGATCAGCGGGTCGCGTGTGCCGCCAAAATGGCTGGCGACCTGCTTCATCCACTGGAACGGCGTGCTCGTCGCCCATGCCCAACCGGCAGAATAGTGGCTGGCCACATCCGGGCCGCCCTGCTTGTCGATATTGGCCAGTTGCAGCGCGAAATCGTTGGGCGCGGCCACGGCCATGCCCTGTTCGTTGACGATCGAGCCGCCGATATCGCCCTCTGCGCTGCCGCCGTTGTCGCCAACGATGGTGATCACCATCAGATTGTCGCCGCCGGGCCGCGCGCGCAGTTCCTTGACCAAGCGGCCGATTTCGGCGTCGGTCTGTTCAAGAAACGCGGAAAACACTTCCATCTGATGCGCATAGAGCCGCTTTTCATCGGGCTTGAGGCTGTCCCATGCGGGCAGCGCGGCGGGCCGCGGGGTCAGTTTTGCATCGGAGGGAATGATGCCGAGCTTTTTCTGACGGGCAAAGGCCTCTTCGCGGAACACGTCCCAGCCTTTGTCATAGCGCCCCTTGTTGCGCGCGATCCATTCGGCAGGGACATGGTGCGGCATGTGCACCGCGCCGGTCGCCAGATAGAGAAAATAGGGCTTTTTGCCGGCCAGTGCGTCGTGATCGTCGACCCAGCCGAGCGCCTGATTCACCAGGTCGGTGGTCAGGTGATAGCCGGTTTCGGGCGCGGGGGTGTGTTCGATGGGGCGCGTGTCGTTATAGAGGTGCGGCTCCCACTGGTTGTCATCGCCTTCGAGAAAGCCATAGAAATGGTCAAAACCAAGGCTGGTGGGCCAATGATCGAACGGGCCTGCGGCACTCACTTCCCATTGCGGGGTGTTGTGCCATTTGCCAAAGGCGGCGGTGGAATAGCCGCCAAGCTGCAAGATGCGGCCAAGGCTGGCGGTCTCTTTTTTCCACACGCCGTTATAAGCCGGGAACCCTGCGGCGACATTGGTCAGATTGCCAAAGCCGACCTGATGATGGTTGCGCCCGGTCAGGAGCGCGGCGCGGGTGGGCGAACAGATGCCCACGGTGTTGAACCGGTTATACAGTACACCTTCATGCGCCAGCGCCTCGATATTGGGGGTTTGCGCAAGGCCCCCGGTAAGCGAGCCAGCGGCAAACCCGGCATCGTCGATCAGGATCAACAGCACGTTGGGCGCGCCCTTGGGCGCTTGCGGCGCGCGCGGGAACGCGGGTTGCGAGGTGGCGCGGGTGTCACCGATCTTGCCGGTGAAATCTTCGCCAAAGGGCACATGCTGCGCGAGCGCAGGCGCCGATAGCGCCGTGGCCGAAAGCCACAGCCCGGTCAGCAAGGCGGTACGGGTATCATGCGACATGGGTTGGTTCCTGTTGTGAAATGGCAGGGTGATCGCGCTGCATGATCAGCGCGGGATCGCGGCCCGTTGCCAAAAGATGGGCGAGCACCGCGATCCACGGGGTGACATGCGAAAAATAGTGAGCGTAGCCCGCGCACAGATGGTTCAGCCCCGCCTCGCCATCGAGGGTCGTGGCGAAGCGGTGCTTGGGGCACCCGCCCCAGCACGAGGTCAAATGCGGGCACCGCTTGCATTGGTTGGGCAAAGTGCGGTGTTTGGCCGCGCCGAATTCGCGCGCCTTGGCAGAATCCACCATTGCCGCCAGACTGTCCTTGCCCAGCGTGCCCAGCCGGTATTCAGGCCAGGCGAAATGGTCGCAATTGTACACCGCGCCATCGTGCTCGGCGATCAGCGCCCGCCCGCATTCGCGCTGATGATGGCACACCACGCCCGGCGCACCGACCGCGCCGGCAAGGGTCCATTCAAAGTTCATGACAAACACGCGGCCCACATCGGCCTTGCGCCACAGATCAAACACCGTGGCCAGAAAGTGCCCAAATGCGAGCGGCGGCACCGAATAGGGCGCGAGCCTCGCCTCGGCTCCGGCACCGGGGGCGGCCAGGTCAAATCCGCGCGCCTTGTCATCACCGCCCGCCAGCCGTTCGACCACGGGGGTAAACTGGATGAATTCGACCCCGGCTTCGGTCAGAAAGCGATAAACTTCGGCGGGGTATTGCGCCGAATGCGCATCGACACAGGCGAGCACGTTGTATTGCACGCCATGGCTCTGCAAACGCCGGAGCGCGGCCATGACCAGCGCATGGGTCGGCTTGCCATTGGCATAGCGGCGCCAGCGGTCGTGCACAAAATCCGGCCCATCAAGGCTGAGACCGACGAGAAAGCCGTGCTCCGCCAGAAAGGCTGCCCAATCATCATCGATCAACGTGCCATTGGTCTGAAGCGAATTGGTGATCGTGCGCCCCGCGCCATAGCGGCGCTGCAAGTCCACCGCGCGGGCATAGAAATCGATGCCCAGCAGGGTCGGTTCGCCGCCTTGCCAGGTGAATTCCACCGGGGCCTCGGCGGGCGCGGCGGCGATCGTCTGGCGTACATAGGCATCGAGCACGTCGGCGCTCATCCGCCGGGTGCCTTTGGTATCGAACAGCGCCTCACGATCGAGATAGAAGCAATAGCTGCAATCCAGATTGCAGGCTGGCCCGCTGGGCTTGGCCATCAGGTGAAACGGCGCGCCGGCCCGCGTTTCGGTGATGGTGGTCATGCTTCGCGCGCATCTTCGGCCAGCCAGCGGTCGCGGCTGGGATCTGATACCAGCCCGGCGGCATCGCGTGCCGCCAGCGCGCGGCGGATTTCGCCATGGCTGGTTTCATCGAGCGGAAAGCCCCGGATGATCGCCGCCGAAAGCAGATGCGCCAGCGCCGGCCCCAGCGCAAACACCGCCTTGAGATGAAACAGCGCCGCAGCCGTATTGGCATGGCCCGGATTGAACCCCAGCACGCTGACCAGCGGCAGCGCGATACCGACCGCCATGGCAATCCCGGCCTTGTCCGAAAGCGCAAAGACCGAAAAGAACAGACCGACCCGGTCATGCCCGCTTTCCAGGCGGTTGGCATCGGCGACATCGGCAACGATCGAGCGCAGCATCAGGTTGCCCGATCCTTGCGCCAGTCCTTGCGCCGTGGTCAGCACGATCAGCAGCGGCCAACTGCCGGGGCCAACCAGCAGCAGCGCCAGATTGATCGTCATCTGCACCAGTTCGCCGGTCACGGCGGCACGGCCCTTGCCAATGCGGCGGCCGATGGCCAGCCAGATCGGGCAAGCCAGCACGCCAAACACATATTGATAGAGAAACAGCCCCGGGGCCAGCGTGGGCCGCCCCATATAGACGCTGACAAAAAACACGAACAGCGCGGTGCGTACACCTTGGCCCAGCCGCACCGCCCAGTTTGACGCCAGCACGCGCAGCAGCAGCTTTTCGCGAAACACCACGCCGATGCTTTCTGCCAGACGCAGCGGCGGCAGCGCGGAAGTCGGCTGCGGCGGCTCTGGCACGGCGCCCAGCCCCAGCGGCAAAGTGATGACCAGCAGCGCAAACACCATGGCCCCCATCGCCGCCAGTTCGGTCGAAGGATGCCCGGCCAGCCGCACTGCCAGCGCGCTGGGCAGCACCAGCGCCAGCAGGAGCGCAATCGCGGTCATGATCATGGCATATGTCGTGATGCGGGTGCGTTCGTGGTATTGTGTGGAAAGCTCGCCAGTCCACGCCGAAAGGGGCGTGACGATCATCGAATAGCCCAGATAGAGCGTGAACAACGAGATCGACAGCGTGATCGCGCCAGACCCTTTTGGCGGCAAAAACGTGCCCAGCGCCCCTACCGCAAAGATCGCCACGCCGCCCACGATCCATGGCTTGCGACGGCCCCAACGGGTGCGGGTGCGATCGGACAAGATGCCGATCGCCGGATCAATCAGCGCATCCCACAGCCGCGCAAGCAGGAAAATCGCGCCGATCGTGGCCAGATTGAACCCGAAGATCGCGGCATAAAGCGGCGGCACATATGTCGTCAGCGGCGCTTCGACCGCTGCAATCGGCATGACCAGCGAGGCAAAGCGCAGCAGCCTGAAAGTGCTCGGGCCGGTTTGGGCGGGGGCGGCTGCCTCTGGCGCTGCCTGCGTGGAAATTGCGGTCGCCATGGGATCAGACCTGTGGTTCGAGGATGGGGGCGCTTGCGGCTGCGCGCTGCGGACGGGCGAGGCCGGGATGACCGCGCGCGGCAGACAGGCGTCCAACCATCTGGCGAAGGGTCAGCCCTTCGCGCTGGGCAGGGTCATGAAACAGCATTTGCCGGGACATCGGATCAGAACGCCCTGGACACGGTCACGCCAAAGCTGCGGCGGTCACCAAGGATTTCATAGACCGGTGCCGTGGCGGTCGCGGCAGCATAGGCGACGGCATAGAACGTGTTGAACAGGTTCTTGGACCACACGTTCACGCCCCAGCCCTTGCCCGTCGATTTGACACCGATGCCGGCGTTGACAGTCACATACGCCGGCTGCCAGCCATAGATCGACAGCGGGTTGATCAGCGCGATCGATGATTTCCATGTGGCATTGGCATAGCCGGTAAAGCGCCAGCCATTGCCCAGCGGCTGATCGAGCGAAGCGCCGCCCTGGACAGTCCATTTGGGCGCATTGACGATCTGCCTGCCGGTCAGGCTGAGCGTGGTCGCCGCTGCCGACAGTGCCTTGCCGGTTGCCGGGTTGGTCTCGAGCGTGGCCAGATAGGCCTGATATTCGATCGGCGCGGGGGCGTTGTCATAGCTCAGATATTTCGCGTCGTTGTAGGCAGTGTTCAGATTGAACGCGAGAGCCGGAATCGGGTGCAGGCTGGTTTCAAACTCAAACCCGCGCAGCCGCACTTTGCCGACATTGGCCAGATAGGCGCCAAAGGTCGGGTTGCTGGTATCGACTTGCGAACCCTGATAGCCGCTGATGGTGTTGTTGTAGAGATTGAGGTTGGCGGTCAGCTTGCCATCGGCCCAGGTGCTCTTGACGCCGGCTTCAAAGTCGAGCGATTTTTCCGGGCTGGTCAGCACCACCGCGCTTTGCGAATACGTGGCAGAGGTGTTCGCCGCGCCCGACTTTTCGCCATACGAGGCAGAAGCGTAAAGCAGGACATTCTGCGTGACCTTGTACGCCGGATTGACCAGCCACGAGAATGAGCCCGTGTTGATGCGATCCTGCAACTGGTATGACCCGTTCTGCGTGCCGCTTGTCCCCCCAAGGCTGTTGTAGAGTGCATTGCGATAAGCCAGCAGCGTGGGCGAGGCCGACAGGTCGGTCCCGCCAAACCCGCTGCCCAGCACCCTTACGCGCTTGGTTTCATTGGTATAGCGCAGCCCAGTGGTCAGCGAGAACTGTTCGCTGACGTGTGCGGTGGCATGGGCAAATCCCGCCAGCGAATCGATGTGCAAGCGGCCATCGCGGTCATATTCGGTGCCGTTGAGCACCGAAGAAGGCAGCGCGGGCGACAGTTCGAATGCGGTTGCGTCGGAATAGAAGATCGTGCGCAGATTGGATTCCAGATCTTCGTGCAGGTAATAGAGGCCCGCCTGCCAATCGATGAACCCCGGCGCGGTCGAGGCCACGCGCACTTCCTGCGAATACTGGTCGACATCGACATCATAACCCGCCCGCACGATCGGGTAGGGTGAATAGTCGCCGTCGTTATAGGGGCGGAAATAGAGCCTGCGCCACGCGGTGACCGATGTCAGCTGCGCCTTGCTGCCCAGATCAACGTTCAGCTCGTTGGAAATGCCGTCGGTGCGGCTGACCAGACGTTGCTGGGTATCGTCGTTGGCGTTGTAGGGCGCGTTGAAGCTGGGGGTATAGCCAAACGCGGTATTGAGCTTCGAGGTCCAGCTCGACCGTGCGCCGGTCGGGTTGGCGCTGGTTGTAAAGACCGTGTTGTCGGTCTTCAGGTTATAGTTCACATCGGCAACAACCGGATAGAAGTTGTTGTATTCGTGGGTTTCGTAATGTTCGCCGATCAGGCGATCGGTCACACCGGCGACCGGCGTGAACAGCAGTTGGCCGCGCACCGACCAGCGGTTGTTGTTGAGATATTTGATGCCATCGACCGCATTGGGGCTCCAGCCGCCGCCCTGGTCGGTGTTGAATGTGAGGCGCCCGGCCAGTTTGTCGGCAATCAGCGCCCCGGTGGCATTGGCGCGCAGTTGGTAATAGCCGTTTTCACCATAGGTGGCCGAGGTGGTCAGCGATGGGGTGAAACCGGGCTTTTGCGTGGTGACGACAACCGCGCCGATCGTGGTATTTTTGCCGAGGAGCGTGCCTTGCGGTCCGCGCACCACTTCGATGTTATCCAGATCGACGAAATCGAGCCAGCTGAACCCGACGTGGGTAAAGAACACGCCATCGACGATCAGGCCGACGCCGCCTTCCGCGCCATCGTTGCTGGCATTGCCGCCGATGCCGCGAATGAACAGCCCCGAAACACGGGTGTTCTGCTGCAAGGCGCTGAAATTGGGAATTTTGAGCGTGTAATCGGCGATGCGATCAAGGTGCTCGGTGGTCAGTTCGGTGCCTGAAACGGCGCTGATGGCGATGGGAACATCGCCCAGCTTTTCGTTGCGATGGCGCGCGGTGACGGTGATCGCATTCTGTTCGGTGCCGATGTCGGGCGCAGCGGCATCGGGCGCGGCGGCAACCGGGGGGGACGGCGCAGCCTCGGTCGCATGCGCGGGCACGGCGTTCAGCAAAGCCGTGGCAAGCGCGGCAAATGAGGTGGAAGCGGAAACGAAGCGCATGATGAAGACCCTGACCCCTTGTTGTATGAAGTGCCCGACACGCGCCCCCGGGGGCGCCCCCATGGAGCCGCATGGATATGTGTCGGCGCTGCCAGGCAAGCGCTGCCGGTCTGGCCTTGATATATTCAACTTATTTAGTAGAGTATGTGCGGTCAATCGGGGCTTACGCAAGCTTTTCACTTCTATTGAGTAGGATTTCTTTTCAGCCACGTCCGGCGGCCGTCCGCGTTATCGTATTTTTACGCTATTATCTTGATGTACCGTTGTTTTATTAGATTTTTCGGCAACCGAACCGGTCGTGATCCGGGCTATCTGGCGCAATTTTTGCTCGACATGCGATTTTCATTCCGACACAAATCATATCGAATCAATATGGTTTTGTAACCGCGCCACCTTTGGCGCCGGCCCGGGTTCTGCCAAGGAGGATGTGCATGTCCACCATCGTCGCCACATATCCCAATGCCGCCGATCCTTCGTCACCGCTGGACATCATCCCCGTTGCCGGGCGCATCGGTGCGGTGATCAATGGTGTGTCGCTGTCCGATGATCTGGATGACGCCACGATCGCCGCGATCGATGCGGCAGTGATCCGCCACAAGGTGGTGTTCTTTCGCGGCCAGACCGGCCTGACCGATGCTGCCCACGAGGCGTTCGCCGCACGCTTTGGCGACCCGGTGGCGCATCCGACCGTGCCTGTGGCGCAAGGCAGCCGCTATCTGCTCGAACTCGACAGCAAGGAAGGCTATGCCGCGTCGAGTTGGCACACCGATGTGACCTTTGTCGATGCCTATCCCAAGGCATCGATCCTGCGCGGCATCACCATCCCCGATGCGGGCGGCGACACGATCTGGGCCAATGGCGAAACCGCCTATGAAGGCCTGCCCGAGCCGCTGCGCCAACTGGTCAACCATTTGTGGGCCATTCACAGCAACGATTACGATTATGCCGCATTGCTGGCCAATGCGCCGGGTGCCGCCAGCAGCCAAGAAGGGCGCAAGCGCCAGGAACAGCACCGCGCCGTGTTTGCCTCGACCGTTTATGAAACCGAGCATCCGGTGGTGCGTGTGCACCCCGTTTCAGGCCAGCGCAGCCTGCTGCTGGGCCATTTCGTGCGCCGTTTTGTGGGCTTTAACGAAGCGGATTCGGCGCGTCTGTTCAACATTCTGCAAGATCATATCACCAAGCCGGAAAATACCGTGCGCTGGCGCTGGGCGCCGGGCGACGTGGCATTCTGGGACAACCGCAGCACGCAGCATCGCGCGGTTGCCGATTTTGGCCTGCAACGCCGCACCTTGCGCCGCGCCACGATCAATGGCGAAGTGCCGGTCGGTGTTGATGGCCGCCACAGCCGCACGATCAGCAAGGAAAAGCAGAAGACCGAAGCCTGAGCCAGGCGCCGACCGAAGGAGAGATCGATGGCATTGGAAATTCACCCCTACGGGCGCGTCGGCGCAGAAATTGTGGGCGTCGATCTCGCCCGGCTGGATAACGCGGATCTGGCGCAGATCCGCGCTGCCTTTGCCGAGCATGGCGTGGTGTTCTTTCGCGATCAGACGATCGACGAGGAGGCGCAGATCGCCTTTGCCCGCGCGCTTGGGCCGATCAATATCAACCGGTTTTTCGCTGCGCATCCGCACTATCCCGAGATCGCACTGGTGATCAAGGAGCCGCACCAGACCGCCAATATCGGCGGTGGCTGGCACACCGACCATTCCTATGATGCCGAACCGGCACTGGGCTCGGTACTGGTGGCGCGCGAATTGCCTGCATCGGGCGGCGGGGCAACCGCGTTTGCCTCGATGTATGCCGCTTATGACGCCTTGCCCGATGATCTGCGCGCGCAGATCGAAGGGGCAAAGGCGGTGCATTCGGCGCGGCACGTGTTTGGCAGCGCCGCCAATGCCTATGAGGCGAATCGCGAAACCAGAAAGGACGGACGTATCGGCAATGCCTCTGCCGCCGATGTGCTGGAGGATGTCGTGCACCCGGTGGTGATCACCCATCCGCTCAGCGGCAAGCGCGCGCTCTATGTCAATCCGGGCTTTACCATCGGCATTGTCGGGCTGGAGCAGGAGGAGTCACAGGCGCTGCTCCATGCGCTCTATGCCCACGCGCTCGATCCACGCTTTCAGGAGGTGTTTCACTGGCAGCCCGGTTCGGTCGCGCTGTGGGACAATCGCGCCACCTGGCATTATGCGCATAACGACTATCACGGCGAGCGCCGCGAGATGCATCGCATCACGATTGAGGGTGAGGCGCTAAACTGAGGCCGGGTCTTCGGCGGCGATGGCGGCGGCCAGCGTGCGGTGTTCGAGCACCCCGTTGACCGCGTCGCGCACTTCGGAAAATGTGCGGCGCAAGGCGCATGTTGCCTCGTCGCTACAGTCTTCGCAGCGTTCGTAAAAATTGTGGCTGACACACGGAAGCATGGCGATCGGGCCATCGGTCGTGCGCAGGACATCGGCAAAGGTGATCAGGTCAGCCGGTCGCGCCAGACGATAGCCGCCGGCATTGCCGCGCGTCGCGGTGACCAGCGCGCCGCGGCGCAGATCGCCCATGATCGTTTCGAGAAACTTGCGCGGAATGTTCTCCTGCTCTGCAATGGCCGAAACCTGTTGCGGACCATCTCCGGCACGGGCGATGTTGATCAGCGCCTTGAGCGCATATCGGGCACGTTGCGAAAGCATGCCGGCGGTGGTGTCCTCATGTCTGGCGAAATGGCGTGGGGCCTTGGCTATACCGATAGGTCGGGCGGCCGCAACCTTGCCGGTCAGCTTTCGGCGTCGTCATCATCGTCAGGCGGCGGAAATGGACCGCTCCATGGCAAACCCGCCTCGAGTCGCAGCGCGTGCAGCCCATTGTGCAGCACGCTGACATGGCCGTAGCCCAGCTCCTTGAGCGTGACTGCCGCCAGCACGCTGCGCATGCCGTGGGCGCAATAGAGCACGATCGGCGTGTCCTTGTCGGCCACGGCATCGCCCAGCGTATATTCGATCTGGCCGCGCGGGATGTGAACCGCGCGGGCGAGTGGCGGATTGCGCCGCAATTCGCCCTCTTCTCGCAGATCTAGCAAGACGGCCCCGGCAGCCACACGCGCGCGCAGTTCGGCAGGCGAAATTTCCTCGACGCCGGGACGCGCCGCTTCAACCAGTCGCAGGAAATCGGAATAGTCTGCCATCGCCTGATGCTGATCCCTGTTGAGTCGGAAAGTTTTAACTCTACCTAATCAATTGAATTTTGCAACGAGCAGCTTATTTCATACTTGCATGGTATGAATGGTGGGATAGGATGGCGCATCCCAACGCCTCTCGCGATCAGCAAGGAACCCATCGCATGTCTCTCGATCTGCTTGAAAAAGCCCATGACGCTGCCGCCACTTCGCCACTGACCATCACCCCGGTTACTGCCGTGCTTGGCGCTGAAGTATCGGGTATCGATCTGCGCGAAGAGCTGGATGCGCCCACGTTGGTCGCGCTGCGTGCCGCGCTGGTTGAGCACAAAGTGCTGTTTTTCCGCGATCAGCCGATCACGGATGAGCAGCAGGTGCGGTTTTCGAAGTACTTCGGCCCGGTTACCCCGGCCCATCCGCTGACCAATGGCCGCGATCAAGAGCATATCGAGATCATGGAAAACGTGCAGAGCGTGCTCAATGCGCGCAGGCCGACGTTTACCCCCGAGCAGCAGGCCGTGCACCGCGCCTCGCATCGGCAATGGGGCCGCCGTGGCTGGCATACCGACATCACCTTTGTCGAAAATCCTGCCGATATCACCTTTTTGCGCGCGCATCAGGTGGCGCAAGTGGGCGGCGATACCGCATGGGTCGATCTCGAAGCGCTGTATGACAGCCTGAGCCCGGCGCTGCGCGGGTTTCTCGACACGCTGCATGCCGGCCATTATCGCAACGACGCCGGCAGCGGCTATGCCTTGCCCAAGCGGTTTGACGGGCGCGACAACAATGTGCCGTTCCTTGCGTTGCACCCGCTGGTCCGCGTTCATCCAGAAAGTGGCCGGAAGTCGCTGTTCCTCTCGCCGATTTTCCTGCGCTACATCGACGAACTGAATGAAGAGGAAAGCGAAGCGCTGCTTGGCTATCTGAAAAACGAACTGGCCGCGCGCATCGACTTGCAGGTCCGTTTTCGCTGGACGCCCAATTCGCTGGCCGTGTGGGACAATCGCAGCACCACGCATTGGGGCCCGGTCGATCCAAAACAGCTGGTCGGTGAGCGCATCGTGCGCCGCACGACGGTGGGCAACAGCCGTGCCGTCGGTCCCGATGGCTTTCAGTCCCGCCAAATCGCAGGCGCTTCGTTTTACACCCTCGATTAAGTTCATGCGCGCCGCCGTTGCATCGGCATCGGCGGCGCGTCCAACTTTCAGATCTTTGCCTCAGCGCAAACGAGATGCCCTGCCTTCAAACGGAAGGCCGGTCTCGTTCGCTGGAAAGCATGGCGCCCGGACCGACGCCCCCCTTGTGGCGGCGAACGGCGCAAGCGGCTGGCCTGCCCGCTTTGGATATGATCTAACTGCCGCATGGCGTTCTGCGAGGAACGCCAGCCTGCATGATCGCGCGGCAGGAAGGGGGCACACACGGATGCAACGACGGACTTTGCGACGCCTGGGCGGATTTTCGCTCGCCTTGCTTTGCGGGGTCTGCGGGCCCGGGACGGGTTTTGCCTCGACGCTGATTACCGGAGCGGTGGTCTATGACGGATCGGGCGATGCGCCGCGACAGGTTGCCGTGCGGGTGGATGGCGACCGGATCGTTGCCGTCGGCGCGCTGCGCGCGATTGCGGGCGAAACCGAAATCAGGGCCGATGGCCTCGCGCTGGCCCCCGGCTTCATCGACGAACACAGCCACCATGATCGCGGCCACTATGCCGATCGCGCGATGCCGCCCTTGCTGGCACAAGGGGTGACGACCATCGTCATCGGGCAGGATGGCGAAAGCGAGGCGCCCTTTGCCGATGTGGCAGCGCAGTTTGCCGCGCGCCCGGCGGCGATCAACGTCGCGTCGTATACCGGGCATGGGTTCCTGCGCGAACGCGTCATGGGCAAGGATTTCAAGCGCACCGCCACCGCGAACGAAGTCGCGGCGATGCAGGCGCTGTTGGCGGCGGACATCAAGGCCGGCTCGCTCGGCCTGTCGACGGGGCTCGAATACGATCCGGGAATCTATTCCGATCATGCCGAACTGCTCGCGCTGGCGCGCACCACGGCGGCGCAAGGCGGACGCTATATCAGCCACATGCGCAACGAGGATGCGAGCTTTGACGCCGCGCTCGACGAATTGCTCGATCTCGGGCGGCAGACCGGCGTGCCGGTGCAGATTTCGCATATCAAGCTGGGCATGGTCGACCGCTGGGGCGATGCGAAAAAGGTGCTGGCCAAGCTCGACGCCGCCCGCGCCGCCGGGATCGCGGTAACGGCGGACGTCTACCCTTATGAATACTGGCAATCGACGCTGACGGTGTTGTTTCCCAAGCGCGATTTCACCGACATCGCCGCCGCCCGCTACGCGCTGACGCATTACACCACGCCGCAGGGCATGCGGCTGGGCTTTTATGCACCCGACCCCGCCTATGTCGGCAAGACCATCGCCGATATTGCGGCAGAGCGGCACGAAGAACCCGCCGCGACCTATCTCTGGCTGATCCGGACGGCACAGACCTGGAAAACCGCGCACCCCGATGCCGAGAGAGTCGAATCCGTGATCGGCACGGCGATGTCGGCCGAGGATGTCGCCACTTTCGTGACGTGGAAATATGCCAGCATCTGTTCCGACGGCATGATCGGATCGCGCCATCCGCGCGGCTATGGCGCCTTTGCCAAAGTGTTGCGCGTCTATGTGCGCGAACAGCATCTCCTGACGCTGAGCGAGGCAGTGCGCAAGATGACGTCGCAGGCGGCGGCCAATGTCGGCCTGCAGGGGCGCGGGCTGATCCGCCCCGGATACAAGGCCGATCTCGTGCTGTTCGATCCGGCGACCATCACCGATCGCGCCACGGTGGACAATCCCGGGGCGCTGGCCGAAGGCGTTGAGGATGTCCTGATCAATGGCGAGCTGGTGTGGGCGCATGGCAAGCCCACCGGAGCGACGCCGGGGCGGTTTTTGAAGCGGGGGATGGAATGATGCAGCGGCGCGACCTGATCACCGGCGGGGCCATGCTCGCGGGGCTCGGCGCGGCGAAGGCCCTGGCCGCGCCCGTGCTCTCCGCCAACAATTTCGGGCTGACTGCGGCCAGGGCGACGCGGCGCAACGGCTGGATCGAAGTCGATGCCGCCGCGTTCGAGGCCAATGTGGCGACCGTGCGCGCGATCATCGGCACGGCGCGGCTGTGCGCCGTGATGAAGGCGGATGCCTATGGCAACGGCATCGCCTTGCTGATCCCGTCGGTCATCAAGCTGGGCATCCGCGATGTCGCGATTACCTCGAACGACGAAGCGCGCGTGGCGCGCGCGCTGGGCTATCGCGGGCGGTTGATCCGCATTCGTACCGCGACGCCCGAAGAAATGGAAGACGCCCTGCCCTCTGCCGTCGAAGAGCTGGTCGGCAATCCCGACGTCGCGGCGCGGCTGGCCAAACTGGCGCGCAAGCGTGCCTTGCCGGTGCATCTCGCGCTCAACGCCGGGGGGATGAGCCGCAACGGGGTCGAGCTGTCCACCGCTTATGGCAAGGCCGATGCCCGCGCGATCCTCGCGCTGCCATCGCTGCACATTGTCGGCGCGATGACGCATTATCCCAGCGAAGAAGCCGATGACATTCTCGGCCAATTGCACCGCTTTCAGGACGATTGCACCTGGCTGGCAGGCGAAGGGCTCGATCCCGCGCGGATCACGCGCCACACCGCCAACACGTTCGCCACGCTGTCGCATCCGCAAACCCGGCTCGACATGGTGCGTGTCGGCGGGGCGATCTATGGCGATCCCGGCTCGGTCAAGACCGATGCCTATAGTCTTGTGCCGACAATCAAATCGCGTGTCGCGGCGGTGAACCATTTTCCCGCCGGGCAGACGGTCAATTATGACCGCACCTATCGGCTGGACCGGGAATCGTGGCTGGCGAATATCCCGCTCGGCTATTCCGACGGCATCCGCCGCAGCCTGAGCCACGCCAACCGCCCCGAATTTCCCGGCGAAAGCACCAATCACACTGCCGTCCTGATCGGCGGACAGCGGTTCCCCGTGGTCGGGCGAGTGACGATGAACACGCTGATGGTCGATGTGACGGGACGGCAGGACCGGATCGCCATCGATGATGAAGTGGTCCTGCTGGGCCGCCAGGGGGCCGACCGGATCACCCAGGCCGAGTTTGAGGCCAATAGCAGCGCCTATGCCCCCGAAATGCTCGCCATGCTCGGCGCGACGCTGCCAAAAGTGCTCAAACCGCACGCATAACGCCCCTCGCGAGCGCCAACCGCGTATATTCCGAGGCTAGGCCCGGCGCGCGATGCGTCTAGGGCGGTGACGCCCCGAGCCCCTTTCCCAGGCGGCTCAGGGCCAATGCCCCCGTCAGTATCCGGTGGCTCTTGTCAGGACTTGGCCGCGGAGGCGATCCGCCGGCCCGTTCCTTGCGCCCGAGACCGGCGGACATCCGGCACGAAAACCCGACATGGAGTGTACGGACATGATCAAGTTTCCCCATTTGACGCCCAATCTGGCAATCGCCGCCCTGCTCGCCGCCACGATGATCCCGACCGGCGCCCACGCCGGGGAACAGACCCGCGCCGAAGCCGCCATCGCCGAAGCCAAAGGCAAGATCGACGCAGGCGACAAAGTCGGCGCGGCCGATCAGGCCCCCGATCTGCAACGTCAGGCGCGCGAAGCGCTGATGTCGGCGCAGGATCTGCTGTCGCATCATCAAAAGACGCAGGCCATCGCGGCGGCGCATCATGCCAGCGATCTAGCGGATCAGGCCATCACCAGTGCCAATGCCCGCAAGACCCAGGCAGAGCGCGACCGCCGCAACGACTTGCGCGATTCCGCAGCGAGCGCGCAGCAATCCGCCGCCTCGGCCGAGGTCCGCGCCAACAATGCCGAACAGGCAACCACGCAGGCCAACATGCGCGCCAATTCCGCCGAGCAGGCGACCACAAACGCCAATATGCGCGCCGATACGGCCCAGCAATCGAGCGACGCCGCCCAGGCCGATGCGCTGCGTCAGGCCCATGCGCCGGTAACGACATCGGTTGCGGTCACCGAACATGACGCGGTCGTGCGGACCAAGGCGCCGGTTCATCATCCCCGTCGCCGCCCCGCCCGTCATCATGCGCACCCCGCCCACGCAAAGACGACGACCACGGTCATCACCACAAGTCACCCCTGACCTTGCCAAATCGCGATGGGCCCGGCCCATCGCGACCCGGTCGGTAGGCGCAATGCGAACAAGCCTGTTGACCATTTCCCTTTTGCCGCCGGACAGGACGTCAGATCGGCAGCGCAGTCTTGTAGACGATCGGGCGCAGGGCAAAGCTGGTGGTGACTTCGGCGACACCTTCGATCCGGGTCAGTTTCTGGCGCAGGAAATCTTCAAAGGCGCCGAGCGATTCGACCAGAACCCGCAATTGATAATCGGCATCGCCGCTCATCAGATAGCATTCCATGACTTCGGCAAAGCCCGCCACCGCCGCTTCGAACAGCGCGAGGTGCCGGTCGTCCTGCTGATGCAGGCGCACACGGATGAACGCGGTGACCGGCAATCCCACCGCAATCGGATCGACCAGCGCCACATAGCGCGCGATCACCCCATCGGCCTCCAGCCGACGCAATCGCCGCAAACACGGCGACGGCGACAGGCCGACCCGTTCCGACAGATCCTGATTGGTCACGCGGCCATCGCGCTGCACTTCGGCCAGAATGCGCCGATCGATCGGATCAAGGTCAGGATATGGCATAGCTATTCCAGATAGCGGCATAAATTGCCGAACAATGCGTAATAATTGGCAGAATATGCCAATTTGACAAGCCGCCGTGGCTGAATTCGCAAGGACAGCATCCGCCCGTTTTCGCTATCACCAGCCCCTCAATCTTCCTTCGCGAAAAGAGGCGCCCGATGACTGCCACCATGGTGCATGACCGCCAGGATCTGATCGCCACGCTGGACCAGATCAACCAGCGGCTGTTGTGGCTGTCGTCGTGGACGATCCATCACGCCAATCACATCCGCGAAAAGCGCGACGGGCTCAAAGTCGGCGGGCATCAGGCAAGCTGCGCCTCGATGACCGCAATCATGACCGCGCTCTATTTCCATGCACTGGGGCCGAACGACAAAGTCTCGGTCAAACCCCACGCCGGCCCGGTGCTCCACGCCATCCACTATCTGCTCGGCAACCAGACGCGCGAAAAACTCGAAGCCTATCGCGGCCTCGGCGGCGCGCAAAGCTATCCCAGCCGCACCAAGGACAGCATTCCGGTCGACTTTTCCACCGGCTCGGTCGGACTGGGCGTCGCGGTCACCGCGTTCAGTTCGCTGGTCCAGGACTATTGCATCGCGCATGGGCAACTGCCGCCCGATCAGGCCGGGCGGATGATCGCGCTGATGGGCGATGCAGAGCTTGACGAAGGCAATATCTACGAAGCGCTGATCGAAGGGTACAAGCACAATCTGCGCAATTGCTGGTGGGTGGTCGATTACAACCGCCAGTCGCTCGACGCGACGACCGCCGATCGCATGTTCCGCCGGTTTGACGACATTTTCGAAACCTGCGGCTGGCGCGTCGTCACGCTCAAGCACGGCCAATTGCAGCGCGCCCTGTTTGCCCGACCCGGCGGTCGCGCGATCGAGGACTGGGTCGATACCTGCTCCAATGCCGACTTTGCCGTGCTGACCTATCAGGGCGGCGCAGCCTGGCGCGAGCGGCTGATCGCCGACATCGGCGGCGAACGCGGCGTGCGTGCGCTGATCGACGGCATGGACGATGACACGCTCGGTCAGGTGATGACCAATCTGGGCGGCCATTGCCTCGAAACGCTGATCGAAGCGTTTGACGCGGCGCAGGACGACCGCCCGACACTGTTTATCGCCTATACCGTCAAAGGCCACGGGCTCCCCCTCGCCGGGCACAAGGACAACCATTCGGGCATGATGAGCCCCGCGCAGATGGAACAGTTGCGCGCCCGCATGGCTATCCCGCACGGCGCGGAATGGGACAAATGGGCCGGGCTTGGCGACAATCAGGCGCAGGTTTGCCAGGACTTTGCCGCAAACAGCCCGATCGCGCGTCACCGGCAAAGCCCGCCCGCCCCCGCGATCCCCCTCCCTGCCATCCCCCACCCTGCCAGCCCGCAGCCGAGCGGCGCCGAGCAATCGACCCAGGCCGCATTCGGGCGCATCATGCTCGATCTCGCCAAATCGGGCAGCGCTCTGGCCGACCGGCTGGTGACGACGGCCCCCGATGTGACACAGACCACCAATCTGGGCGCTTTCGTCAACCAGCGGGGGCTGTTCCGCCGCCAGGAATGCGACGATGCGTTCCTGCGCGCCAGGATCCCCTCGGCACAGAAATGGTTGCAGCATGCAGCGGGCCAGCACATCGAGCTGGGCATTGCCGAAAACAACTTCTTCCTGTTGCTCGCCGCGCTCGGTCTGTCGGCAGATCATTTCGGCACGCGGCTGCTGCCGGTCGGTACGGTCTATGATCCGTTTATCGCGCGCGGGCTCGATGCGCTCAATTACGGATGCTATTCCGACGCGCGCTTTTTGCTGATCGGCACGCCTTCAGGGATCGCGCTTGCAGCCGAAGGCGGCGCGCACCAGTCGATCAACACCCCGCTGATCGGCATGGGCCAACCCGGCCTTCTCGCCTATGAACCCGCCTTTGCCGACGAAGTCGCGCTGATGATGGGCCACGCTTTCGACTGGATGCAGCGCCCCGGCGGCTCATCGGTCTATTTGCGCCTGTCGACCCGCACGATCGCGCAAGAGCCCCGCCGCGATACGGCATGGCAAGCCGATGCGCTGGCCGGCGGGTATTGGCTGCGCGCCCCTGCCCCCGGCGCGAGCGCGGCCATCATCTTTTCCGGTGTCGTCGCGCCCGAAGCGCTGGCCGCCTGGTCCGATCTGGCCGAGGACATTCCCGGCCTCGGCCTGCTGAATGTGACATCGCCCGACTTGCTTCATCGCGGCTGGTCGGCGCGCATGGCCGCGCGCTGGCCCGGCAACGAGCCGGCAGCCTGTCACGCCGAACGCCTGCTCGCCCCGCTCGGCCCCGATGCCGGTCTGATCACCGTTCTCGACGGCAGCCCAGCCGCGCTGTCATGGCTTGGCGGCGTGCGCGGTCACCGCGTCATCCCGCTCGGCACCGATCGCTTTGGCCAAACCGGCGACCTGCCCGACCTTTACCGCACCTATCGGCTCGACAGCGATGCCATTATCGATGCCGCAGCGGAACTTTTCCTGTAGAGCGCCCCCATGTCCTATCTCCCCGATTTCACACTCGAAACCTATCTCGGAAAATGGGAATTTGATGCGCGCCATCACATGACCGCGTCCGATGCGCAGACCATAACGATCGGCGAACTGATCGCGCTGGCCGGCGAAGACGCGCTCGATACGCTGCTCGCCCAACCCCTGAGCTATACCGAGCCGAGCGGCGCGCCGGACTTGCGCGCCGCGATCGCGGCGACAACGCAAACGTGCGCAGCGGACGATGTGTTGTGCTTTGCCGGTGCCGAAGAGGGGCTTTATGCCTTTTACCGCACAGTCATGGGGCCCGATGATCATGCCATCGTCGTCACCCCCAATTACCAGTCGGCCGAAGCCGTGCCGATGGCAATTGGCGCCGTGAACGGGGTTCCGCTCGAAGAGCGCGAAGGCTGGACGCTCGACATCGACCGGGTCGCAGCCGCGATCCGCCCCAACACCCGGATCATCTCGATCAATTTTCCGCATAACCCGACGGGCAAGATCCTCGAACGCGACCGCTTCGATGCGCTGGTCACGCTCTGTCGCCGCCATGGCATCTGGCTCTTTTCCGACGAGGTTTACCGCCTGATCGAACGCGATCCGGCATTGCGCCTGCCGCTGGCCGCCGATGTCTATGAACGCGGCGTCTCGCTGGGGGTGATGTCAAAGGCTTACGGCCTGCCCGGCTTGCGCGTGGGGTGGATCACTTGCCGCAACCGCGGGCTGCTCGACGCCATGGTGCGCACAAAGCACTATCTGTCGATCTGCAACAGCGCGCCGAGCGAGCGGCTGGCGCTGATGGGCTTGCGTGCCGCAGAGCCGATCCTGGCCCGGACCCGCGCCATCGCCGCCACGGGGCTCGCCGCGACACAGGCATTTCTGGCGGAGTATCCGGATCTTTTCGAAAGCTACATGCCCGATGGCGGCGTGGTGCTCTATCCGCGCTATACCGGCCCGGGCGATGTCGAACGCTTTGCCGAGCGGCTGGTGCAGGACGCCGGGATCGTCATCCTGCCCGCCTCGATCTATCGTTCGGCGCTGGGTCCGACCCCTGTCGATCGCTTTCGCATCGGCTATGGCCGGGCCAATCTGGCCGAAGGCCTGGCCGCCATGCGCGCCCAACTCGCGACAATGGCCACCACGCCCTGACTGATTTGCGAGGGCGGGCGAAAGCGCCCGCCCTCATTGCATCAGGCGAATTTCAGCGCCTTGACCAGACGCACGCCATTCAGCTTGCGCGCCTTGGCCAGCACATCGGCGCTGACCGGGCTGTCGACCGAGAGCAGCAAGACGGCTTCGCCACCGGCCTGACGACGACCAAGGTGGAACGTACCGATGTTGATCGATTCTGTGCCAAGCAGAGTCCCGATCGAGCCGATGAAGCCCGGCGCGTCGGTGTTGACGATATAGAGCATGTCGCCATCCAGATCGGCCTCGACCGCAATGTCGAACAATTCGACCAGACGCGGCTGGCCCTTGCCGAACAGCGTACCGGCAACCGAGCGCTGCCCGGCATCGGTATCGACCGTCACGCGCACCAGCGTGCGGTATTGGCCTTCGCGATCATGGCGCACTTCGCGCACGTCGAGACCGCGCTCCTTGGCAAGGAACGGCGCATTGACCATGTTCACGGTCTGCGAATACTGCTTCATCAGACCGGCGAGCACAGCGGCGGTGATCGGCTTTTGATTCAGCTGCGCCGCTGCGCCTTCGACTTCGATGGCGACCTTCTTGACCTCATCGCCGACCAGCTGCCCGACCAGCGCACCCAGCTTTTCCGCCAGCGCCATATAGGGCTTGAGCTTGGGGGCTTCCTCGGCGGACAGCGACGGCATGTTGAGCGCGTTGGTCACGCCCCCGGTGGTCAGGAATTCGGCCATCTGTTCGGCCACTTGCAGCGCGACATTGACTTGCGCTTCAGTGGTCGATGCGCCCAGGTGCGGGGTGCAGATGAAATTGGGCGTGCCGAACAACGGGCTGGCCTTGGCCGGCTCGGTCTCGAACACATCGAGCGCAGCGCCCGCGACATGTCCCGAATCCAGCATGTCCTTCAACGCCGCTTCATCGATCAGTCCGCCGCGCGCGCAATTGACAATGCGCACGCCCTTCTTGGTCTTGGCCAGGTTTTCGCGGCTGAGAATATTGCGCGTTTCGCTGGTCAGCGGGGTGTGCAGCGTGATGAAATCGGCCTTGGCCAGCAGGGTGTCGAGATCGGCCTTTTCGATCCCGAGTTCGAGCGCGCGCTCGGGCGTCAGGAACGGGTCATAGGCAACCACTTTCATGCGCAGACCCAGCGCGCGGCTGGCGACGATCGAGCCGATATTGCCCGCACCGATCAGCCCCAGCGTCTTGCCGGTGACTTCGACACCCATGAAGCGGTTCTTTTCCCACTTGCCGGCTTGAGTCGAAAGGTCCGCCTCGGGCAACTGCCGCGCGAGCGCAAAGATCAGCGCAATGGCGTGTTCGGCTGTGGTGATCGAATTGCCGAACGGGGTGTTCATCACCACCACGCCCTTGGCCGAAGCGTAAGGAATGTCGACATTGTCGACCCCGATCCCGGCGCGACCGATCACTTTCAGATTGGTCGCCGCGTCGAGAATGTCCTTGGTCACTTTGGTCGAGGAACGGATCGCCAGGCCGTCATATTGGCCGATGATCGCTTTCAACTCGTCGGGCGTCTTGCCGGTGATGACATCGACATCGCAACCCATGTCGAGAAAGATGCGCTCGGCATTGGGGTCCATCTTGTCGGAAATGAGCACTTTGGGCTTGGTCATGGGAAAACCTCTGGTCGTGCCTGCCCGCCCCGGCGTGGCGCCGGGTGCGGGTGGCAATAGTGGTCTGTAAAGCGCCCCCTTCTGCGCGTGCGGACCATGTCAAAGCACGCGCGCGAGGGGTTTTTGTCAGGCGAAAAGCCGACCGTTCAGGCCGTCAGTTCCGCATAGGCCCAATCGAGCCAGGGGCCCAACGCCTCGATGTCGGCGGTCTCTACGGTCGCTCCGCACCATACGCGCAGGCCCGCAGGCGCATCGCGATAGCCGGCGATGTCATAGGCCGCGTCTTCCTTTTCGAGCAGACCGGCAAACTTCTTGATGAAGTCGGCATCGGCGCCCTCGACAGTCAGACAGACCGACGTATGCGAACGAATGCCACTATCGTGCGCGAGATGGCCCAACCAATCCCGTTCAGCGACAATCTTGTCGAGCGCATGCGCATTGGCCGTGCAGCGCGCTTTCAATCCGGCAAGACCGCCGATCGACTTGGCCCATTCGAGCGCAAAGATCGCGTCTTCGACCGCCAGCATCGACGGGGTGTTGATCGTTTCGCCCTTGAACACGCCTTCGGCCAGCTTGCCCTTGGCCATCAGGCGGAAC
>Ga0302190_10000297_pt1 | contig 30952 bp, 21 predicted proteins | sample II_Bog_E2_3_FD_198784 | JGI IMG/M metagenome (GOLD analysis project Ga0302190, IMG submission 198784) | Peat permafrost microbial communities from Stordalen Mire near Abisko, Sweden - II_Bog_E2_3 | ecosystem: Environmental > Terrestrial > Soil > Wetlands > Peat | place: Sweden: Abisko... | reverse complement strand
CGCGCCCGGGTCTAAGACGGCGGTAACGCAAAGGGGATTCCATGGGCACCAGGACGAAAGCGACCGGACGCAGCGGAGAAACGCCGGGAATCGCACCGCATGATGCCGCGCCGCATCACGATTCAGGCGCTATCCTCGACGAAACGATCGTGATCGAGGATCTGATGCGCAAGCAGGGTGAGGCGATGCAGGCGCTGTTCGCCCCGTTCATGCCCACCGCCGAAGCCACCCCGCCCGATCCCGCCGATCTGCAGCACTGGGCCATGTCGGCGGCCAAGCTGCAAAAGATGTGGCTCGATTTCGGGGCCGAACAGGCCGGGCGGATTGAACCGCTGATGGCGCGCCTTGGCGATCCGGCGCGCTGGACCACATGGATGGGCGAATGGTTTGAGCAATTACCGCTGGCCCGACCCGACGCGCAAAAGAAGCTGTGGGATGACAGCGTCGCGCTGTGGACGCAGATCATGGGCAGCTATGCCGGTGCAGGAACGCCTGCATCGGGAGAATCGGCTCCCGACCTGCCGCGCCGCGACCGCCGCTTTGCCGATCCCAAATGGCGCGAACAGCCGGTCTTTGCGCTGATCCATCAGACCTATCTGCTGCTTGCCGAGCGGCTGGGCGCGATGGCCGACGATCTGGCCGGGATTCCGGCGGAACGGCGCGAACAAGTGCGCTTTGCGATCAAGGTGATCACCGAAGCGCTCAGCCCGGCCAATTTTCCGCTGACAAACCCGCTGGTGATCGAACGCACGCTCGAAACGCGCGGCGAAAATCTGGTGCGCGGGGTCGAGCATCTCCTGGCCGACTTGCGCAAGGGGCAGCTGACCCATACCCGGCTCGATGCCTTTGACCTTGGCCACAACATTGCCTCGACACCGGGCAAAGTGGTCCACGAAACCCCGCTGTTTCAGCTTATTCAATACAGCCCGACCACCGAAACCGTCGACGCGGTGCCGCTGCTGATCTTTCCACCGTGGATCAACCGATTCTACATTCTCGACCTCAACCCCGGAAACAGCTTCATCCGCTGGGCCGTGGCGCAGGGGCTGACGGTCTTTATCGTCTCCTGGCGCTCGGCCAATGCAGAGATGGCGGAGCTGACCTGGGACGATTACGCTCTGGCGCAGATCGAGGCGATCGATCTGGTCCGCGCGCGGCTCGACGTTCCGGCCGTGCATACCATCGGCTATTGCGTCGCGGGCACGACGCTGGCAGCGACGCTGGCGCTGCTGGCGCGGCGGGGCGAAGCCGCCAAGGTGGCCTCGGCGACGTTCTTCACGGCCCAGGTCGATTTTGAAAAGGCCGGTGATCTCAAGCATTTCATCGACGATGCGCAGCTCCGCATGCTCGAAAACCTGGCGAGCGAGGGCTTTCTCGACGGACGCTATATGGCTGCGACGTTCAACATGCTGCGATCATCGGATCTCGTGTGGAACTATGTCGTCAACAACTACCTGCTGGGCGATGACTATCCGGCGTTCGACCTGCTCTATTGGAACGGCGACACCACCAACCTGCCGTTCCGCTGGCTGCGCGCCTATCTGGTCGAGCTCTATCGCGACAACCGTCTGGTCGTACCCGATTCGCTGAGCATCGACGGCACCCCGATCGATCTCCATCGCATCGCCACCCCCTGCTATATCCAGGCCGGGCGGGCCGATCATATCGCCCCTGCCGAAAGCGTGTGGAAACTGACGCGGCACTTGTCCGGCCCATGGAAGTTCCTGCTGGCGGGATCGGGCCATATCGCCGGCGTGGTCAATCCCCCGCAATCAGGCAAATACCAGTACTGGCTGAACCCCGACGATCCGCAGACGCTCGACGAATTCATCGCGGGCGCGGTGGAAACCAAGGGAAGCTGGTGGCCCGACTGGGTCGAATGGATTCGCGCGTTCGGCGATGCGCAAGTGCCCGCCGACGGGCGCCGGGTTCCCGGCGGGCCGGGCGATACCGCGATCGAGGATGCTCCCGGACGCTACGTCAAGCAGAAGTAACCGTTTGCCGGAACCGCCGGAATTCCCATCAAAACGGATATTGTGCACTGCCCAATAACGCTTGACTTCGCACGTGCAATTGCTCTAATTTTGCGATGCAGCAAAGACCGGGGGGATGGCCTGTTTTAACCGTCCCAGCCGGAATGCAGCAGCTTAAGGAGCATCCGACAATGGTCGATTCCGTCAAACCGGGTTCTGTTGAACAGAGCAAGGCCCCAGCCGGTGGCGAAGCCACTTCGGCAAGAGCCGACAAGCCCGTTGCGAATAGCCCGGTGGCAACGCCGGTCGCCATTGTGCCGGATGCTGTCAGCAACGCAGGACCAGCGACACCACCCGTTCCGGCCACGAAGATCGTTGCCAAGAAGATTGTGGGGCGTCGCACGAAGCAAGTAGTCGAAGCCAAGCCCGCGGCGGCACCCGTTGTTGAAACGCCAGTGGTCAAAGCCCCGGTTGTTACAGCCCCGGTCGTCAAAGCCCCGGTCGTTAAAGCCATCGCCCCCGCCAAAGCGCCGCTGCCCAAGCGTGCGGTCCACAAGGCCCGCCCGACTCCACCGGCTGCAAAGCCCGTGGTCACGGCGTCCAAGGCACCGCAACCCGTAAAATCCGCCGCCGCACCCCTTCCGCGGACAGCGACGGCATCCAGGAAGGAATACCGCATCATGACCGCCACCACCACCGAATACACCGAAAAGTTCCAGACCGCGATCAAGGACGCTTCGGAAAAGGCCAAGGCCGCTTTCGAAAAGAGCCAGGCCAGCTTTGGCGAAATCGGCGAATTCACCAAGGGCAACGTCGAAGCTCTGGTCGAATCGAGCAAGATCCTCGCCAGCGGCCTGCAGGAACTGACCAAGGGCTATGCGACCGAAAGCAAGTCGGCGTTTGAAACGCTGGCCGCCGAATTCAAGAGCCTGACTGCGGTGAAGTCGCCCAGCGAACTGCTCGAAAAGCAGTCGGCTCTCCTGCGCAAGCAGTTCGACGCCGTTGTCGCAGCCAGCTCGAAGAACAGCGAAGCCGTGCTCAAGCTGGCCAACGAAGCGTTCCAGCCGATTTCCAACCGCGTCAGCCTCGCGGTCGAAAAGGTCAAGCACGCCGCCTGATCGCGATAGGGCCGCGCGCCCGAACATGCTGCGGGCCGGACGGGTTAGACCCGCCCGGCTCGTTTGCATTTTATTTGGGCGGTGCGCGGGATAGGTCGGCAGACATGCCCCCCCCCCCCCGCACGCACGCACCACTCTTGTCCCACGCCCCGAAATCCCTCTCGCCTCTTGTATGGGGGCCGGTCCGATGCGATATTGGCGCGACCATGCAGCGTGATCTTTTCCCTCAGCTTCCCGAATCCGGGCCGATGCTCCTTGTCGCCGCATGCCCAGTGTCGACGATCAACGGGCCGGCGATCTACGCGCCGGTCATGACCGCTCCCCATGGCGCAGACGATGATGGGGACAACGACCACGGCGGCGACGGTCAGGTCGGGATCGCCACACGCACGCGCACCAGGCCCAAAAAGCCAAGCATGTTCAAAGTCTTGATGCTTAACGACGATTACACCCCGATGGAATTCGTGGTGATGGTGCTCAAACGCTTTTTCCAGATGGATCTGGAACAGGCGACCCGCGTCATGCTTCATGTTCATCAGCGCGGCGTCGGCGTCTGCGGCATCTTTCCTTATGAAATCGCCGAGACCAAAGTGAATCAAGTGATGGATTTCGCCCAGCAGAACCAACATCCGCTGCGCTGCACGCTTGAAAAAGCCTGATTTCCGGCAACAGAATCGGGCGCGGCGCCTGTCGCCTGCCTTTTGCCCTTTCTTCCCCGCATGAACCCGGCTAGGCGGATGGAAACCCCGGAACGCGGCCTCGCGACATCGAACCGGCAGGCGATAAACGGACAGCACTGGCCAGCTTCGTGAAATTCATCACCGCTATAGACAGATATATCGCACGGCTGGTCATCATGCCGATGCTGGCAGTCTTCTTCATCGCGGCCTCGTTGCTTGCGCTCGACAAGATGCTGACCTTGTTCGATTTCGTCGCGACACAGGGCGGTCCGGTGGCGATCGTGTTCAAGATGCTGGCCAATATGATGCCGGAATATGCCAGCCTGGCCATTCCGCTCGGCCTGATGCTCGGCATCCTGTTTGCGTTCCGCAAGCTGGCCACAAGTTCCGAGCTCGATGTGATGCGCGCGGTCGGGCTAAGCTATACCCGCCTGTTGCGTGTGCCGTTCCTGTTCGCGATCGTGCTGGCCGCGTTCAATCTGGTGATTGTCAGCTATATCCAGCCGCTGTCGCGCTATTATTACGAAGAATTGCAATTCGAACTGCGTTCCGGCGCGCTCGGCGCCTCGATCAAGGTCGGCGAATTCAACTCGCTGCAGGATCGCACCGCACTGCGCGTCGAATCGAGCCGCGACGACGGCAGGCAACTCGAAGGCATTTTTGCCCGAATCGCCACGGCAAGCGGCGAAGTCATGGTGATTTCCGCGCGTGAAGGGCAGTTCTTTGCCAATCGCGAAAATCCCGACACGGTGATCCTGCGCCTGACCGACGGGCAGATCGTCCAGGAATCACCAACCATCCGCAATCCGCGCGTGCTGACTTTCGCCAGCCATGACCTGCCGATCGACTTGCCCAAGATCGAACAGTTCCGCCGTCGCGGCGACAAGGATCGCGAATACTTTCTGCCCGAATTGCTGCGCATCGGCTGGAGCCCGAACGCCACCCCGGAAATGCGCGCGCAGAGCATCGCCAACCTCAATTACCGACTGGTCGAGGTCGCGATGATGTTCCTCCTGCCGTTGCTCGCCGTGGCGCTGGCAGTGCCGCCCAAACGGTCTTCCTCGGCGCTTGGCGTGTTTGTGTCGATCGTGATGGTGGTCGCCTATCACAAGGTCAACGAATATGGGCAGGACGTGTCGAGCCTTGGCCGGATTGACCCGATGCTGGCGCTGTGGGGGCCGTTCGTGGTCTTTGGCGCGCTGATCGTGTGGATGTACTGGACGCTGGCCTATGTGCCCGGCGGCCAGCCGATCGGCGGCCTCGAATCCGCCTTTTCGAGCCTTGCCAAGCTCGTCGTCCGCCAATTCGGGGGGGCGGCAGAAGCACCATCATCATGCCCCCCATGATGGCGAGCCACCGCAAGATGGCTCACCACACGTCGAAACACCGCAGGTCTCCGGCGGAACGGGTGCCCCCCATGCTGTTTGATTTCTTCCCCTCGCGCACAATGACGATGTACATCGCGCGAATGTTCTCGGCGCGGATCATCGCCGTGCTGTTTATGCTCGTGCTGGTGCTCCAGATGCTCAATCTGTTGAGCGAAAGCGGTCATATCCTGGCAGCCAAGGGCAACGGGCAAATGGAACTGCTGCGCTTTGTCGCGCTGCGCCTGCCGCAACTGGTCAGCCGCTTTCTGCCCTATTCGGTGCTGCTGGCGACCATCATCACGCTGGCGACGCTCAACCAGAACAGCGAAGTGATCGCGATGAAGGCCGCCGGCCTCTCGGCGCATCAGATACTGGCGCCGCTGTTCCTTGTCGCAACCGTGACCAGCGTGCTGACTTTTGCATTCAACGAACGGGTGAACGTCCGCGCGACGGCCGCGCTCAAGGCGTGGCAGGATGTCGATTACGGCGCGGTCCCGCCCGACACCGACCTGAAGACGAATGTGTGGATGCAGGATGGGCCCAATATCCTGTTCGCGCGCACCGTCACCGGGCGCGGGCCCACGACCGATATGGGCGATGTCAGCTGGTATCGCCGCGATCCGACCGGCATGGTCACGGAAATCGTCCATGCGCCCCATGCCCGATTTGCCCATCCCGGCTGGCGCTTTGATCATCCTTCCAGTTTTGACGTGCAGAGCGCGCGGCGCACCGATCTCGGGGCCGCGCACGTCTATGCCACCGGCGTCGATCCGGCACAGGTCATCGTGCGCAAGACCGATGCCGACGGCGAATCGCTTTGGCGCCTGTCGGATTCGATCACCGCGATCCGCGCCGCCGGGTATCGCACCAGCGAACTCGACGGGAAATGGTGGCACAAGCTTTCGGGGCCCTTGTCGGCGGTGCTGATGCCGCTGCTCGGCGCCGTCGCCGCGTTCGGCCTCGCTCGATCGGGCAAGCTGTTCGTGCGCGCCGTGATCGGCATGGCGCTGGGCTTTGCCTATTTCGTAGTCGACAACGCGGCACTGGCGATGGGCAATTTCGGCGGCTACACGCCGTTTCTGGCCGCGTGGTCGCCGTTCCTGCTGTTCCTGCTGATCGGCGAAACCGTGCTGATCCGCACGGAAGAATGATCAGGGCTTCTTGTCGCTCTTCTTCGGCACATTGAACGTACCGCTGACCCGGCCACGGTTGTCGGGCTGACCCGGCGCAGGTGCCTGGGCCGAACCAGCGGTATGGCCGTCGATGTTTGAAATCCCGGTATTGAGATCGATCACCAGCCGCCCGCCGTTCAGCGTATCGCCATTGGCGCGGTTGAGCGCGACATGCCCGACCATGGTGATCAGCTTGCGCCCCAGATCATAGACCGCGACATCGCCGCTGGCGCGTTCCTGATTGCGTGTCACCACGACATGCCCGGTGGCATCGACCCGCTGCAGCGTCAGCTTGTCGGTGTCGGTATAGGCCATCAAGGTGCGGTCGGCGGTCAGGCGCAGTTCGGCCTGGGTAATGTCGACATTGCCGGTCAGCACGACACGCTTCTGCTTGTCCTGCAACTCCATGTGATCGGCGGCAAAATCGACCGGCGCTTCGCTGTTGTGCGACACCGTCGCGGCCAGCGCAAAATGCCCCGCCCCGGCAATCGCCGCCACCGTCAGGGCAAAGCCGCCGACCAGACTGCGGAACGCCAGCCGGGTATGGCTCGGGCGCGAAAAGGACGATGCGATAGGCGCGTGAGTCACGGCTTGGTTACCTGCCTGGAAAGCGTGGAAGAATGGGTTGCTACGGGGGCCGCCCCCATGACTGGCGCGGTCTTGCCCGCAGGCAGCTTGCCCGGCATGTTCAGCTTGCCCGGCACCATGCGCAGCCGGGCGTGCCCGTCGAGCCGAATGACGCGCGTATCGAGATCGGCAACGAAATGATCGGCGCTGAATGTGCCGGTGGGAATGCGGCCTTCGACTGCGCCATGGCTGACCATCCGGCGATGATCGAGGTCGATGCCCGCCCCTTGCGTGACCATGCGATAGCCGTCGGCGGTCTGGATGTTGACCGCCCCCGGCACAGTGATTTCCTGCTGCCCGAAATCATACGTCCCGGCATCGGCGACCAGGATCGCGGGCCCGTCGTCGAGCAGCATCCGCGCGGTCACGTCCTTCATTTCGACGATTTTCTGGCTCGCGGTGTGCTGAACCGCGCTGCCGGCGGTCACCGAAAAGGCCCGCCCATGATCGTCCTCGCCACGATACATCGCGCCGAGCGCACGCATGCGATCATCGAGCATCGCGACTTTGGTGCGGTCGAGCAGAAAGCTGATTTCGCCACGCGGACTGAGCGGGGCGAGCACCATGACCGCCACCAGCGCGCCGATCATCCCCGGCAAGACCACCGACAGAATGCGCACGGTGCGATCATGCGACCCGCCGGGGGCCGCAAAGACCTGACGCCGGTCGCGCTGCCGGTCGGCACGCAGCGTCATGCCCGGGGTCCGGGCAGGAGAGCGTGACGTGATCGGCCCAAGCGCACGAAACGTCTATTCGTGACTGAAGATGTCGGCATCGGCCCAGCCGGCAAGATCGAGCAGCGCACGATGCGGCAGGAAATCGAAACAGGCCTGCGCGATCGCGGTGCGCCCTTCGCGTGCCAGCCGTTCGACCAGCACGGCATGGCAGGCATGGAGATAGCGCACGTCGGACGCGGCATATTCCATCTGCGCATCGCTGAGCACCGCGCCGCCCCAGTCGCTCGACTGCTGCTGCTTGGAAAGCTCCTTGCCCGCCAATTCGCGCACCAGATCTTTCAGACCGTGGCGATCGGTATAGGTGCGCACCAGCTTCGAGGCGATCTTGGTGCAAAACACCGGTGTCGCCGAGACGCCCAGGTAATGCTGGATTGCCGCCAGATCGAAGCGCGCAAAGTGAAACAACTTCAACCGCGCCGGGTCTGCCAGCACCGCCTTGAGATTGGGTGCGTCATAACGGCTGTTCGGGCCAAACCGCACGAGGTGTTCATCGCCCCGCCCATCGGCAATCTGCACCACGCAGAGCCGATCGCGTCGGGTGATGAGCCCCATCGTTTCGGTATCGACGGCAACAATGCCAGGCGCCAGCGCATCGGCGGGCAGGTCTTCTTCGTGGAGATATACGGCCATGGGGCGACGCTTAGAGCATCGCGCAAAAAAGTGGAAACCGGTTTTTGCGTTTAGCGATGCGACACCAAAAGCGCGCATCGCGCAAAAAAGTCTGCCCTGGGCGAAGTCGAAGGGTGGAAACCGGTTTTTGTGGGGGCGGTTGGCAATATCGGGGCCGCGTGGCAAAGCGGTGCCACAGATGACCGACCTTCCCGAAACATGGCGCCCCGCGCTCGCCCCCGTCCTCGCCACACCGCCGTTGCGTGCGCTGGGCGGCTGGTTGCGTGCCGAAGAAGCGGCGGGCAAAGTGATCTATCCGCCCGAGGGAACCCGCCTGGCCGCGCTGGCGCTCACTCCGCTCGATCAGGTGCGTGTGGTGATCCTGGGGCAAGACCCCTATCACGGGCCGGGGCAGGCGCACGGTCTGGCATTTTCGGTGCAACCGGGGGTGCGCGTGCCGCCCAGCCTGGTCAATATCTACAAGGAACTCTACGCCGATCTGGGGATTCCCCCGGCCCGCCATGGCCATCTCGATGCCTGGGCGCGGCAGGGCGTGCTCTTGCTCAACAATGCGCTGACCGTCGAACAAGCCCAGCCCGGATCACACCAGAAGCGCGGCTGGGAGGCCTTTACCGATGCTGCGGTCGCGGCAGTGGCGGCGCAGCCCAAGCCTTGCGTGTTCCTGCTGTGGGGCAGCCATGCGCAGAAAAAGGCCGCGCGCATTCCGGGCCTGATGAACGGGCCGCATCTGGTGCTCAAGGCGCCGCACCCCAGCCCCTTGTCCGCCCACACCGGCTTTTTCGGCAGCCGCCCGTTCAGTCAGGCCAACGCCTTTCTCGCCGCGCACGGGCGCGGCGAGATCGACTGGAAACTGCCCGACTGATTTCACCCCCAAGCCCTCACCCCCAAGCCCTCACCCCCAAGCCCTCACCCCCAAGCCCTCACCCCCAGCCGATAACACCCTTGATTTCGAGGAAGTCGTGGATGCCGTAATCGGCATATTCGCGGCCATTGCCCGACTGCTTGTAACCGCCGAACGGCGCAAACACGTCCCATTCGGGATAGTTGATCTGCACCGTGCCGCTGCGCAGGCGGCGGGCAATGCTGCGGATCTGTTCGATGTCCTTGCCGGCGATATAGTTGGCCAGCCCATAGACGGTGTCGTTGGCGATCGTGATCGCCTGTTCGACGCTGTCATAGGGCATGATCGACAGGACCATGCCAAAGATCTCTTCGCGCGCGATGGTCATGTCCGGAGTCACGCCGCCAAACACCGTGGGGCGCACGAAATAGCCCTTGTCGATCCCCTCGGGCAGCCCGGTGCCGCCGGTCACGAGCACCGCGCCTTCGTCGATCCCGGTCTGGATCAGACGCTGGATCTTGGCCCATTGCACGTCGCTGATCACCGGCCCGTGCGTGGTCGCGGGGGCAAGCGGATCGCCGACCACCATCGTCGCGGCAGTGGCGCGGGCGATTTCCAGCGCTTCGGCATGGCGATCGGCGGGCACCAGCATCCGCGTCGGCGCATCGCATGATTGGCCCGAATTGCTGAAACAGCCGCGCACGCCGCTTTCGACCGCCGAAGCGAGATCGGCGTCAGGCAGGATGATATTGGCCGATTTGCCGCCCAGTTCCTGCGCCACGCGCTTGACGGTGTCCGCCGCCGCCTTGGCCACGAGAATGCCCGCACGCGTCGATCCGGTAAACGAGACCATGTCGACGCCGGGGTGTTCCGCCAGAACCTGCCCGACATCGGGGCCATTGCCGTTAACGAGATTGAACACGCCGGGCGGTGTGCCCGCAGCTTCCATGATCTCGGCAAAGATCAGCCCGCTCGCCGGCGCGATTTCCGAAGGTTTCAGCACCACGGTACAGCCCGCTGCCAAAGCCGGCGCGACTTTGCACACGATCTGGTTGAGCGGCCAGTTCCACGGCGTGATCAGCGCGGCGACACCGATCGGCTCCATGATCACCCGGCTCGTTCCGCGCGTTTCCTCAAAGGTAAAGTCTTCCAGCGCCTTGATCGCGGCTTCCATGTGCGCGCGCCCGGCCCAGGCCTGTGCATCGCGGGCAAAATCGATCGGCGCGCCCATTTCGGCGGTTACCGCCCGGGCAATGTCTTCAAACCGGCGGTTATATTCGTCGAGCACCCGGTGCAACAGCGCAAGCCGCTCTTCACGCGTCGAAAAAGACCATGTTTCAAAGGCCTTGCGCGCCGCCGCGACGGCGCTGTCGACATCGCCCTTGCCGCCCAGCGCAATCGTCATGAACGGTGCCCCGGTCGCCGGATTGATCACGTCAAGCGTGGCCGTGCCGACCGGATCGACCCATTGGCCGTCGATATAAAATTTCAACGCATTGGCAGAAAACGACATGAATCCATCCTTGCGGCGCGGGAGAAACGTGCGATCTGGGATCGCACTTTTGCCACGACACGGCAAGGGCCCCCTCCTTTGCAACCTTGCCCCGATCCGCGCCGCGTTCTACGCCATGGACATGACCACACACCACGCCCGCCATCCCCGCGAAGCCATTGGCGCCAATTACTCGCTCGACGCGATGCGCGCGGCGCAAGCCCAGACCTGGCGCGTGCTCGAGGCGATTGCCGCCGCGATCACCCCGGGCATGCGCGAAAGCGAGGCGATGGCGCTCGGCGAAGACATTCTTGCGCATCACGGCATGGAGCTCGACTGGCATCCGCTGGTGATCCGCTTTGGCCCCAACACGCTCAAGATTTTCAGCGAGAAGAATGACGGCGACCTCGTGCTGGGCGAAGACGACATCTTCTTCATCGACATGGGCCCGGTGTTCCTCGGCCACGAAGGCGATGCCGGCGCGACCTTCGTCACCGGCCATGATGCCGAGATGGCGGCCTGTGCCAAAGCCGCCAAAACGTTGTTCGAGCGCGTGCGCAAGATCTGGCACGACGGCGATGTCGGCGGCATCGCGCTTTATGAAGCCGCCGCGCACGAAGCCGAAAAGCTGGGCTGGGAACTCAATCTCGAAATCAAGGGCCACCGCGTCAGCGACTATCCGCACCGCGCACTGCCCCCCGGCGGCCAGCTTGGCACGCTCGACGATGTCCCCGGCGCCGGGCTGTGGGTGCTGGAAATCCAGATCCGCCACCCCACGCGCCCGTTCGGAGCCTTTTACGAAGACCTGCTGGATTAAAACCTATGTGCTGACGCGAAGCCGCTTCTCAGAATACCCGCGCGATTTCGTAGAACAGCGCGCCGACCGCTGCCGAGGCCGGGATCGTGACCACCCAGGCGACCGCGACCCGCTGCGCCACGCTCCAGCGCACCGCAGACGTGCGCCGTGCCGCGCCGACGCCGACGATGCAGCCGGTGATGGTGTGCGTGGTCGAAACCGGAATGCCGAGCGAACTGGCCGCAAACAGCATGATCGAGCCGCCCGCCGAAGCGCAAAAGCCCTGATGATGCGTCAACCGGGTGATGCGGCTGCCCATCGTTTCGATGATTTTCCACCCGCCCGACAGCGTGCCGAGGCCAATCGCGGTATAGCAGCCCAGCACGACCCAGGTCGGCACGTGAAAGCTGCCGCCGAGATAGCCTTGCGAATAGAGCAGGACAGTGATGATCCCCATCGTCTTTTGCGCGTCATTGGCGCCATGGCCGAGCGAATAGGCCGCCGCCGACACGAGATGCAGCCGTTTGAACAGGCTTTCCGCCGTGCGCGCCGTCGCCCAGACGAACAGCCACGATGTCACCAGCATCAGCAACATCGACACGGCAAAGCCGATCATCGGCGACAGCACGATCGCCACCGTGGTCGAGGTCAGCCCGCCCCAGACGATCGCGCTCGGCCCGGCATGCATCATCCCCGCGCCGAGCAGCCCGCCGACCAGCGCATGGCTCGACGATGATGGGATACCGCGCCACCAGGTGATCACATTCCAGGTCATCGCGCCAACCAGCGCGCCAAACACCACCGCCGGGGTCACCACATCCTTGTTGATGATCCCCTTGCCCACGGTTTCGGCGACTTTGAGCCCGAACAGGAAATAAGCGGCAAAGTTGAACACGGCGGCAAACAGCACCGCCTGAACCGGAGTCAGCAGCCGGGTCGAAACCACCGTGGCGATCGAATTGGCCGCGTCATGCAGCCCGTTGAGAAAGTCGAAGGCAAACGCCATGACCACCAACGCGATGATCAGCGGCAATGCAATGCCGAGATGCTGCATGGTTCGCGCGTCCTGTCAGGCGTGATCGATGACGAGATTGTCGATCTCGTTGGCGACATCCTCGAAGCGGTCGACCACGCGTTCGAGATGGCTGTAAAGTTCGCGGCTGACGAAAAAGCGCATCGGCGCGGTAACGCCGTGCGTGCGATAGGCCCGCGCGAGGCCGGTATCGTGGATCTCGTCGGCGCGGCCTTCGAGCCGGATCAGCCGCTCGGTCAATTCGTGCAGCCGGGCGGCATTGCCGTGAATCGCGCGCAGCAGCGGAAGCGCTTCGGAAATCAGCCGCGCCGCTTCGACGATGATCGCCGCCATGTCCTGCATTTCCGGCTCGAACACGGTCACTTCATAGATCGCCGCCGCGCTTGCGACCTGGTGCATCTGATCGATGGCATCGTCCATCGCCCCGATCAGCGAGGTGATCGCCCCGCGATCAAACGGCGTGAGGAAGGTCTTGCGCACGGAGACCAGAACTTCGCGCGTGATCGCGTCGGCATCCTGTTCGCGCTCGGAAATTTCGCGCACGTGCTGGGCCATGGCATCGCCGCCCTGAAGCATGCGGACGAGCGCATTGCTGCCGGCGACCAGCGTTTCGCCATGCGCCTCGAACAAGGCAAAGAAATTGCCCTGGTTTGGCAAGAGCGACTGGAACCAGTGAAACATTCCCAATTTCTCCTTCGCGCCGGCGATCCGGGCGAGCAATGGCGCGGTGCTGGTAAGCGCGCGCACTTCCGACGCGCGAAAGCTGCGGATCAGCATGCCGAGATCGGCTTCGTCGACCGCAGCGGCCGCGTCGGTCAAGGAAAACCAGCGGCGGGTGCGTTGCCCGGATTCGGGCCATTCGTCGCGTTCTTCGGTCACCGCGAGCGGAAAGACCTGCACTTCGGCGCGAATCGCCGCACCCGAAGACAGCGTCTTGCGATAGAAATAGCTGCCCAACGAACTGGGGCAGACCGCCCCGGTCACCCCCGCCTCTTCCAGCGCCTCGCGCGCAGCGGCCATGTGCGGCGCCTCGCGCTTGCCCACGTTGCCCTTGGGCACGACCCAGCGCCCGGTCCCACGCGAGGTGATGAGCAGGATCTCGGTCGGTGCGGACAGACCGTCACCAGAGGTGCGGTATGGCAAGGCGGCAATCTGAAAGACGGCGGATTCTCCCGGTCGAACGAATCCATGCGCGCTAGATGACAAGTTCGTGACTAGTCAAGGAAACGCCACCCCCGCCACGCCACCGCCACAAAAAAAGCGCGATTGGGGCCTTCGCGCGCGCGTCGAGGGCCGATACAGGATTCGAACGAACGTCGCCACGCCCCCCGTCATTCCCGCGAAGGCGGGAATCCAGGCTCAACAGTTGCGTAGTCATGAAATAACAGAACTGGATTCCCGCCTTCGCGGGAATGACGAGGATTGAGGATGCTATGACACTTCCCACACAATTGCAGTCATTCCGATAGCGCGCTCGAAAGAGGCACTATCGCAAAAAAGGGGCGCCCGGGTCGGACGCCCCTTTTCGTTTCTGCATTTCACGCCGGATTACCGGGGCAGTTCGGACACGCCCATCAGCGCCTCGTCCACAGCGCGGGCGCATTGGCGGCCTTCGCGGATGGCCCAGACCACCAGGCTTTGCCCGCGCCGCATGTCGCCGCAGGAAAAGACGTTTTCGACGCTGGTCTTGTAGTCCTGCATCGTCGCGCGGACATTGCCGCGCGGGTCGAGATCGACGCCCGATTGTTCGATCAGGCCCTGTTTGCGCGGGCCGACAAAGCCCATCGCGAGCAGGATCAGATCGGCCTTCAGCGTAAATTCGCTGCCCGGCACTTCCTGCATTTTGCCGCCGACCCATTCGACGCGCACGCATTCGAGCCCGGTCACTTCGGTTTCGCCGGTCACGCGCTTGGTCAAGACCGCGAATTCGCGCTCCACGCCTTCTTCATGGCTGCTCGACGTACGCAATTTCAACGGCCAGTCCGGCCAAGTCAGCGCCTTGTCTTCCTTTTCGGGCGGACGCGGCATGATTTCGAGCTGCGTCACCGACAACGCGCCCTGACGGTTCGACGTGCCGACGCAGTCCGAGCCGGTGTCGCCACCGCCGACCACCACGACATGCTTGCCTGTGGCGAGCAGCGAACCGCGCGGGGCGGCGCGGATTTCATCGTCGCCGGCGTTGCGCTTGTTCTGTTGCGTCAGGAATTCCATGGCAAAGCGCACGCCGGGCAATTCGAAGCCGGGGATCAGCAGCGGGCGCGGATCTTCCGAGCCACCGGCCATGACCACGACATCGAAATTTTCGCGCAACGAGGCCATCGACACGGTCACGCCGACTTCGACCGAGGTGCGGAATTCGACCCCTTCGGCCATCATCTGCACCATGCGCCGGTTGATCAGGTGCTTTTCCATCTTGAAGTCGGGAATGCCATACCGCAGCAGCCCGCCGACCCGATCCGACTTTTCAAACACCGTCACCGAATGGCCCGCGCGTGCCAGTTGCTGCGCGCAAGCGAGCCCGGCGGGGCCCGAGCCGACCACCGCGACCGACCGGCCCGACTTTTTCGTCGGGACTTGCGGCTCGATCCAGCCTTCGCGCCAGCCCTTGTCGACGATCGCGCATTCGATCGACTTGATCGTCACCGGCTGGTCGACAATGTTGAGCGTGCACGCCGCCTCGCACGGGGCGGGGCAGATGCGCCCGGTAAATTCCGGGAAATTGTTGGTCGAATGCAGGTTGTCGAGCGCGTCGCGCCAGTCCGCTTCATAGACCAGATGGTTCCAGTCGGGGATCTGGTTGTTTACCGGGCAACCGTTGTGACAATACGGAATGCCGCAGTTCATGCAGCGCGCCGCCTGGCCACGCAGTGTCGCATCATCGTGGGCCACGATGAATTCGCGATAGTGCTTCAAACGCTCCGCAGGCGCATCATAGCCGCGGTCCTGGCGATCGGTTTCGAGAAAACCGGTGGGCTTACCCATTGTCCTAATTCCTTATTCGGCCGCGTCTTGGGCGGCGGCGAGGCGCTCGGCCTCAAGCATGCGCAGCGCACGGGCATAGTCGCGCGGCATGACCTTGACGAAACGGGGCAATTCCTCGGCCCAGTTGTCAAGAATCGCGCGGGCGCGCTGGCTGCCGGTGTGAAGCAGATGCCGCTCGATCAGGATGCGCAGACGCTCGGCATCATGGCGCAGCATGTCACCCATGCCATAGTCATGAATGTCGATCGCGCGCTGCTGCGGGCGCCCCGTCCCCTCGTCTTCATCGCGTTCGGGCGAAATGGGCGAGAGATCGACCATCGCCGGGTTGACGAGGCGCGGGAACAGGCCGTCGCGGTCATAGACATAGGCCAGTCCGCCCGACATCCCGGCGGCAAAGTTGCGCCCGGTCTTGCCCAGCACGACGACCACGCCGCCGGTCATGTATTCGCAGCCATGATCGCCGGTGCCTTCGACCACCGCGATCGCGCCCGAATTGCGCACGGCAAACCGTTCGCCCGCGACCCCGTTGAAATAGGCCTCACCCGCGATCGCGCCATAAAGCACGGTGTTGCCGACAATGATGTTGTCGGTCGCATCGCGCGAAACATGCGACGGCTGGCGCACGATGACCCGCCCGCCCGACAGCCCCTTGCTGACATAGTCATTGGCATCGCCGACCAGATCGAGAGTCACGCCGTGCGCCAGAAAAGCGCCGAACGATTGGCCCGCCACACCGCGAAACGCGATATGGATGGTATTGTCGGGCAGCCCGGCATGGCCATGGCGCAGCGCCACTTCGCCCGACAGCATCGCGCCGACCGTGCGGTTGACGTTGATCACGTTGCGTTCGATACGCACCGCCGTGCCATGATCGAGCGCCGGACGCGCAGCCGCGATCAGGTCGTTGTCGAGCGCCGCCTCGAGCCCGTGGTCCTGAGTCTGGCTCCAGCCCAGCGTCGTGCCGGGAACCGGATCGACCTGATGCAGGAGGCGCGACAAGTCGACGCCTTGCGCCTTCCAGTGATGGATCGCCTTTTTCGCATCGAGCCGATCGACCCGGCCAACCATCTCCGCGATCGAGCGGAAGCCCATCGCGGCCATGATTTCGCGCAGTTCTTCGGCAACGAAGAAGAAGTAGTTGATCACATGCTCGGGCTTGCCGGTAAAGCGCGCGCGCAAGACAGGATCCTGCGTCGCCACACCGACCGGGCAAGTGTTGAGATGGCACTTGCGCATCATGATGCAGCCCGACGCGATCAGCGGCGCCGTGGCAAAGCCGAATTCGTCCGCGCCGAGCAGCGCGGCCACGGCCACGTCGCGCCCGGTGCGCAACCCGCCGTCGGCCTGGACCGCGATGCGGCTGCGCAGATTGTTGAGCAGCAGCGTCTGTTGCGTTTCGGCCAGGCCGATTTCCCAGGGCGACCCGGCATGGGTCAGACTGGTCAGCGGCGAAGCGCCGGTGCCGCCTTCATAGCCCGAAATCGTGACATGGTCGGCGCGCGCCTTCGACACGCCCGCCGCGACCGTGCCGACGCCGATTTCCGACACCAGCTTGACCGAGATCCGCGCGCGGGTGTTCACGTTCTTGAGATCGTGAATCAACTGCGCGAGGTCTTCGATCGAATAGATGTCGTGATGCGGTGGCGGGCTGATCAGGCCCACCCCGGGGGTCGAATGGCGCGTGCGGCCGATCACCTTGTCGACTTTGTCGCCGGGCAACTGGCCGCCTTCGCCGGGCTTGGCGCCCTGCGCCATCTTGATCTGGATGTCGTCGGCGTTGACCAGATATTCGGCGGTGACGCCAAAGCGGCCCGAGGCCACCTGCTTGATCGCCGAACGCATCGAATCGCCATTGGCCAGCGGCTTGAAACGATCGGGCTCTTCCCCGCCTTCGCCGGTGTTCGACTTGGCGCCGATGCGGTTCATCGCGATGGCCAGCGTGGTATGCGCCTCGCGGCTGATCGAGCCGAAGCTCATCGCGCCGGTGGCGAAACGCTTGACGATGTCAGCCGCCGGTTCGACTTCATCGAGCGGCACCGGCTTGTCGGCGGGCTTGAGCTCGATCAGGCCGCGAATGGTCAGCATCCGTTCCGACTGATCGTTGATGGTCTGCGCAAATTCGCGGTACTTGTCGGGCAGGTTGCCGCGCACCGCGTGTTGCAGGCTGGCGATGTTGCCCGCCGTCCAGGCATGCTCTTCGCCGCGCAGGCGCAGCTGGTAGATGCCGCCGACATCGAGCATCCTGGCGTAGATCGGATTGTCGCCATAGGCCGCCGCGTGGCGACGCACGGTTTCTTCGGCGATTTCGCGCAGGCCCACGCCCTCGATCGAGGTCGCAGTGCCGGTGAAGTATTTTTCGACAAAGTCCGTCGACAGCCCGACCGCATCGAAGATCTGCGCGCCGCAATAGGACTGATAGGTCGAAATGCCCATCTTGGACATGACCTTGAGAATGCCTTTGCCGATCGCCTTGATATAGTTCTTTTGAACATCATAGGCCGACAGCGGCAGATCCTTTGCCACCCGGATCTCTTCGAGCGTTTCGAATGCGAGATAGGGGTTGATCGCCTCTGCGCCATAGCCCGCCAACGCGCAGAAATGCTGCACTTCGCGCGCTTCGCCGGTTTCGACGACGAGCCCGGTCTGCATGCGCAAACCCTGCCGCACGAGGTGATGATGCACCGCCGCCGTCGCCAGCAAGGCCGGCATCGGGATGCGATGCGCATTCTGCGCACGGTCGGACAGGATCAGGATGTTCTGATCCGCCAGCACCGCCTCGGTCGCCGCCCAGCACATTTCCTTGAGCGCCTGTTCAAGGCCCGCAGCCCCGGACACGGCATCCCAGGTCATGTCGATCGTCGCCGTGCGGAATGCGCCGTCGAGCGTGGCTTCGACCGAGCGAATCTTGGTGATCTCGTCATTGGTCAGGATCGGCTGATCGACTTCGAGCCGTTTGTGTGCGCCAGCAACGCGGCCCAGCAGATTCGGGCGCGGGCCGATCATCGAAACGAGGCTCATCACCAGTTCTTCGCGGATCGGGTCGATCGGCGGATTGGTGACCTGCGCAAAATTCTGCTTGAAATAGTCGTAGAGCAGACGCGACCGGCTCGACAGCACCGCAATCGGCGTGTCGGTGCCCATCGAGCCGAGCGGATCTTCGCCGACGATCGCCATCGGCTCGAGAAAGCGGGAGATGTCTTCCTGCGTATAGCCGAAGGCCTGCTGGCGATCGAGCAGGGCAATGGTCTCGACCGGAGCGGGCCCGTGCCCGGGCTCGACCAGTTCAAGCTCCTTGAGCTTGTACTGCGCGGCGGCGAGCCATTCTTCATAGGGCTCGGCACCGGCGAGTTCGGCCTTGATTTCCTCGTCTTCGACGATCCGCCCCTTTTCGAGGTCGATCAGGAGCATGCGCCCGGGCTGCAACCGCCACTTGCGCACGATGTCCTCTTCGCGGAACGGCAGAACGCCGCTTTCCGAGGCCATGCAGATCAGCCCGTCGCGGGTGATCGAAAAGCGCGCGGGACGAAGGCCGTTGCGATCGAGCGTGGCGCCGATCTGGCGTCCGTCGGTAAAGGCGACCGCCGCCGGGCCGTCCCACGGCTCCATCAGCGCCGCGTGATATTCATAGAACGCGCGCCGCCGGGCATCCATCAGCGGATTGCCCGCCCATGCCTCGGGGATCAGCATCATCACCGCATGGGCCAGGCTGTATCCGCCCGCCACCAGCAGTTCGAGCGCGTTGTCGAGGCTGGCCGTGTCGGACTGGCCATGCGGGATCAATGGCCACATCTTGTCGAGATCGGGGCCGAGCAGTTCGGATTCCATCGTGCGCCGACGCGCATTCATCCAGTTGACGTTGCCGCGCACGGTATTGATTTCGCCGTTGTGCGCGACAAAGCGATAGGGGTGCGCCAGCTTCCAGCTGGGAAACGTGTTCGTCGAAAAGCGCTGGTGCACGAGGCCCAGCGCCGAGACGCAGTCCGGATTGCGCAGATCGTCGTAAAAGCTGCCGACTTGCGTTGCCAGCAACAGCCCCTTGTAGACGATCGTGCGCGACGAAAAGCTCGGCATATAAAGCTGGCTGATGCCAGGCAGGCCGTGCTTTTCGGCCAGCGCCTTGAGCGGATTCTGGGTCTGCTTGCGGATCGCCAGCAGCTTGCGCTCGAACGCGTCCTGATCGGGTGTGCCTTCGCCGCGCTTGATGAAGCACTGACGGATCACCGGCATTTCGGCGATCACCGCCGCGCCGAGCCCGTCGATCGTGGTCGGCACATCGCGCCAGCCGATCAGTTCCTGCCCTTCCTTGGCAATGAACTTTTCGAAAAATTCGGTGATGAAGCTGCGGCTGGGTTCGTCCTGCGGCATGAAACACATCGCGACGGCATAATCGCCCGCCTGCGGCAGCGCCTTGCCCTCCGATTGCGCCCACTTGCGGAACAGCGCATCGGGCAGTTGAATCAGGATGCCCGCGCCGTCGCCGAGCAAAGGATCGGCGCCCACCGCCCCGCGGTGGTCGAGATTTCGCAGGATTTCCAGCGCCTGTTTAATAATCGCGTGGCTCTTCTGCCCCGAAATCTGGGCAATGAAGCCCACACCACAGGCGTCGTGCTCGTTACGCGGATCATAAAGGCCCTGAACCGGCGGAAAACCCATCTTCCCTACATTCCTGAAACCAGAGGTCGGTCATTCGCGCGAATCACTTTGCCCGAGAGGCAATGAAAGTTGCGCGAAGTTTCCCCATGACTGCATGAATGTTATTTTGCAACCGCGTCTGCGCGCTGTCCGATCAACGAACAAAAGGCAGGCATGCGGTTTGCCCCAAGGTGTGGCGTGAATACCGCCGGGGCAAGGCGCCCAGGCTTGCCGGCAAAGGCTTTTGCCGGCAAGGCTCAGGCGTTCAGCGCTGCGCGCTCATCCGGCGCAAGGTTGCCAGGGCATCGCGCAGCGCGCGATCCGCCTGATCGCGATCGGTCGGCTTCGATTCGGACGGTGATTCCGCGCCGTTCGCAATCGACCGGGCCTCGGTGCCGGGCAGGCGCGTCGGCGGGACCGGAAAGGGAACCACCGGGCCGTCTTCATGCGCCCCGTCGTGATCGCCATGGCCGCGTACCGGAGCAACGGCAACCAGTTCGGGGCGCGGCATCGCCATGGTAACGAGCGAGGAATAGCGCGCTTCGGCGGCCCCGGTTTCACCATCTTCGGGTTCATCGGCAGGATCGCTGTCGCCAGTATCCCCATCGCCAGTATCCCCATCAAAGGCCTCGATCGGCATCGGATCGAACGATTCCGCATCGACGACGTGCCGACCGACCGACCCGCCCAGAAAGCGGGCCAGAGACGGGGGCGGCAGGTCTTCGTCGTCAGCCTCGGCCCAAGTGTGCGCAGCCAGACCGGCGTCGCCAAGCGGATCGCGCAGATAAACGCCTGCATCGGCCAAAGGCGCCCCGCCATCGGGCGGCGTCTCGCCGTCGGCCTCGGGCGCACTGTCCCCGATACGACCCAGCCGCGCAGGCTTGGCACGAAGCAGGGGGCCGGTCGGGTCCATGGTCAACGGGTCGAAGCGATGCAGCGGCATGCGCGGGTCGACAGCATCGGCGGCAGGCGCCACCAGGGCTGAGCCGGAAACGGCTGCGACCGGCACCGTCTGACGAGCCTGACGCGCGGCAATCGCCAGCGCCAGCCGCTCGATCAGTTGCACCAGACCGAGGCTGGCGAGCGGGACTTCGGCAATCGGCGCTTGCGGCGCCGCAGCGGCCTGGCTGGCCAGAGGAAGCGGGGCCGTTGCGGCATGCCCGTCAGATTGCGCATGGGGAGCGGCGTCGACGGCAGCCGCCTTATCCGCCGCATCCGCGTCGATGTCGGCGCAAAGCGGATCGGGGGTCGGAGCGACAGGCTCGACCGGGAGGATGATCGGATCGACCGGCGACAGCGGTGCTGGCGCTGCGGCGGAACGCGTCGCGGCCAAGGCTGCAGCCAGAAATGGCGGCAGATTGTCCGCGTGATCGATCGGGGCGGAAACGGGCGGAACAAATGCGCCGAGCGGCGCATCCGCATCGTCGTGGTCGGCGTCAATCTTGTCCGGACCGGTATTGTCCGGCCCGTCCTGGTCCGGCGCGTCTTGCGACAGTTCCGCCGCGATCCAGGCCGGCGGCGCAACAATCGGGCGAGCGACCTCGGGCACCGCATAAGGCAGGACGTCTTCGGTCACCACCAGCGGTCGGCGCGGCGGCGCGTCGGGATGCGCATCGCGATTGCGCACGCGCATAGCCTGGGCCCCGGACGGCTGAGACGGCGAAGTCGGCTGAGACGGCGAAGTCGGCTGAGACGGCGAGGCCTCCGCGGTCTTTTCGGCAATTCCGCCGTCATCCGGCATGGCCGCAGATGACTTCGCGCCGGATTTTGCCCGAATCGCCCTTTCACCGGACAACGGTGCGCGCGCATGGAGCATCAGGCCGATCAGCAGGCCGAGCCCACCGCCCAGCCCGGCCAGCCCCAGCGCAATCAGCAAGCGCCCGGTCAGCCCGAGCGGCGGAGCAGCCGCGGCAAGGATCGCGGGCAGATGCAAATGGACAACCAGCACTGCCAGCGCATCGGCGCTCGCCGCCATGCTGCCCAGCCCGAACAGCGCGGCAAACCAAAGCGCACAAATGGCCGGAAACAGGCGATGACCGGCAATGCTCCCCTGCGACGGAGTCCGGCGCGATGACGGCTGCGGGAAAGGCTGCGTGCGGGCTGGTCTGGTCACGATATTGCTCTTCGTCCCTGCTGGTTCTCATCCGGTCTTCGCCCCGGCCCGCAATTCGCGCGGCTTCAGGCGGCTATCGGACCAGAATCACCCTTACTATCACTCTCGATGGCTAGCACCGCTTGGTAAACGGGAAGATAACGCCGCACGTTGCAACCCCAGTCATGCGCCCGTTCGACAAAGGCGCGGGCCACACGCCGCCGTTTGTCCCACCCGTCGCGTTCCGCGAGCAGGCGGTTCATCGCTTCGGCCAGCGCCGCCGGATCATCCGGGGCAAACAACGCGCCCGTCACACCGTCCTCGATCAGTTCGCGATGCCCGCCGACGCTGCTGGCCGCGACGAGCTTGCCCTGCGCCATGGCTTCGAGCGGCTTGAGCGGGGTGACCAGATCGGTCAGCCGCATCGCCTTGCGCGGATAGCACACGACATCGACCAGCGCGTAATAGCGATCGACCTCGTGATGCGGCACCCGGCCGACAAAGCGGATGGCATCGGCCGCCGACGATGCCGCCGCCTGCGCCCGCAAGGCAGCCTCCGCCGGCCCGCCGCCAACCAGCAAGAGCCGCGCATCGGGATGCACGGCAACGATCGCCGGCATTGCCGCAATCAGGTCATCGAGCCCTTCATAAGGGTAAAAACTGCCGAGGAATCCGATCACGGGCCCCGTCCCCAGCCCCAATTCGTCGGCCAGCGCCGCATCGCGCGCCAACGGCGTGCCAAACAGGGCAAGGTCGACCCCATTGGGCATGATGCTGATACGATCGGCGGAAAATCCGCGCGCGATCAGATCATCCCGCAATCCCGAGCAGATCGTGACCACGGCGTCGGCCCCTGCGACCACCCGGTTTTCAAGCTGACGCGTCAGCCAATTGCGCCACGACCGGTCGCTGCCGGTGCCGTTGCCGACGGCTGCATCTTCCCAGAAGGCGCGAATTTCATAGACCAGCGGCACACCCAGTCGCCGCGCCGCGCGCAATGCGGCCATGCCGCACAGGGCCGGGCTATGCGCATGAAGCACATCGGGCCGCCAGATTTGCGCCACTTCGACAATGCGATCGGTCAACGCGCGCACCTCGCGCCATTCGCGCAGGCCCGGCGCGCCCTGCGCGCTGCCGGAGGTGCGCCAGAAATGGAGCCCGTCGATCACTTCCGCGCCATCGGCGGCGACGGCGCCTTCGACCGGCGCGGCATAGTGGCGCAACCCGGTGACCGCGCGGACATCAAGCCCGAGCGCCTCCTGGCTTTTCAGAATCGCGCGCGTGCGAAAGGTATAGCCGCTTTGCAACGGCAAAGCGTGATCGAGAACATGCAGGATACGCGTCTTGTGCACAAAGCGGGTCATGGCGCAAACATGGCACAGCAAGCCTTAACGCGCTATCAACCCGACCAGTCCCAGACAGGACACAGCGAAACCGGGGATTTTCATCGAGCGCCCATGATCGATCTGTTTGCCCTGGCCGTTCCGCACTTTGTCATGGCGATCGCCGTGTGGCGATTGGTGAGCCGCCCGGATCTCGATGACGATCCGGCCCTGCCCCGCGATCCGGCCCTGCCGCGCGATCCTTCACAGGCCCAAAGGCCGTCGGAGCGGGGGCGGCAGCCGTGACCAATCTTGCGCTGACCGCCTTTGTGCTGGCCTTTTTCATGGCCGGCTTTGCCCGACCGTTCCTGCTCGTGCTGGCTTATGCCTATATCGACATCGTTTCCCCGCAGAAGATCGGCTGGGGTCCGCTGGGATCGCTGTCGATCTCGCTGGTCGCCTTTGTCCTGGCCGTGGTGATGTGGGCCGCGCGCGAAGACAAGAGCGGCATCCGCCTGTCGTCGCGCCAGGGGCTGATGCTCGCGCTGCTGGTCTATTGCGGGCTGACCACGCTGGACGCCGATTTCCCGGTCGAAGCGGCAGCGAAATGGGACTGGGTGTGGAAAGCGCTGGTCTTTGCCACGTTCCTGCCGCTGACGCTGCGCACGCGATTGCGAATCGAGGCGCTGGCGCTGATCATGGTGCTGGGCGTCAGCGTCATCACTATCGACGGGGCGATCAAGACGCTGACCGGCGGGGGCGGCTATGGCGAACTGAAGCTGCTCGTCGACGACAACACCGGGCTATACGAAGACTCGATCATTTCGACCGTGGCGATCTGCATCATCCCGCTGGCCTTCTGGCTGGCCTCTTACGGCACGATATTCCGCCCGAGCTGGCTGGTCCGACTGTTTGCCATCGGCGTCGCGTTTTCGGCGATTCTCATGCCGATCGGCACACAGGCGCGCACCGGGCTGATCTGTGTCGCAGTGCTCGGCCTGTTGAAGCTGCGCAGCACGAAGCGGCGTCTTCTCTATCTCGCGCTGATCGGGCTGGGCGCGGCGATCGCGCTGCCCCTGCTGCCGGCCAGCTTTACCGAGCGGATGAGCACGATCGGCAACCATCAGTCCGACCAGTCCGCCAGCACGCGTGTCGCGGTGTGGCAATGGACCTGGGAATTTGCCAAGACGCACCCGTTCGGCGGCGGCTTCGACGCGTTTCGCCAGGACACCGTCAGCTATGACAAAGTGGTCACCTCGACCGATGGCAAGAACACGCCGATCGGCACCGAGCATGTCCTCGAACATGCCCGCGCCTATCATTCCAGTTATTTCGAAATGCTTGGCGAACAGGGCTATCCGGGACTTGCCCTGTGGCTGCTGCTGCACATCCTCGGCGTCTTCCAGATGGAGCGCATCCGCCGCCGCTATCGAAACGCTGCGCCTGAAAAGTCCGGGAGTGCGCCCGATGCTGGCCCCACGGACGACAAAGCGTGGATCAGCCCCCTGGCCGATGCCTTGCAACAGGCGCAGATCGTCTATCTGGTCGGCGGCAGCTTTGTCGGCATCGCGTTTCAGCCGTTCTGCTACATGCTGGTCGGATTGCAATGCGGGCTTGCCGCGTATGTCGGGCGCCTCGACGAAGCCGCTGCCGAAGCGCGCCGGATCGAACGGCTGATCCGCCCCCCCCTGATCCGCCCCCCGTCACGCAGCGCAACCCCCGAGCCGGAAATCGCCCTGCGCCATCCGCCGACTGCCGGGCCCTTGCTCGGTGATGACAGCGCGCCTGCCGAGACCGCTCCGCCCCGCTTAATCAGATGATTAAAATCGCGGTTGCGCGATCGGAGGCGAGGCGGCATGACGGGCGCCGCAACGACAAAGCCAAAGGGACGAGCATGCCCAATTTTATCGACGCCCATACCATGAAGGATCTGGTCGGCCAGGTCGTCGGCGTGTCCGCATGGGTCGAAGTAAGCCAGGAACGGATCAACCAGTTTGCGCAAGCGACCGGCGATTTCCAATTCATCCACATCGATCCCGAAGCCGCCGCCAAGACTCCGTTTGGCGGCACGATCGCGCATGGTTTCCTGACCCTGTCGCTGATCCCGCTGCTGACGCAGGAAAGCGATATTCCCCGCCCCGCCGGGATCAAGATGGGCGTCAACTATGGCGGCAACAAGACCCGTTTTCTGTCGCCCGTCCGCTCGGGCAAGCGCATTCGCGGCCATTTCAAGCTGCTCGAAATTGACGAAAAACGCCCCGGCCAATGGCAGCAGACGATGGAGATCACCATCGAGATCGAAGGCGAGCCCAAGCCCGCCCTGATCTGCGAATGGATCACCCAGTTTTTCGTCTGACACTTTGAATTTCCGCCCCGGTTCGGGGCGGAAACTCAGGCGACGGCAGTCAGTTTGCTGCCCTGCCCGCGGCGGTCGTGGCGGGCGATCCATTCGTCCACCACCGGCGCGATCGAAGAGCGCCAGCGCGTGCCGTTGAAAATGCCGTAATGGCCGACTTCGGGCGCGAGGTGATATTTCTTGAGCGCCTCGGGCACGCCGGGCGTCACTTTCAGCGCGGCGCGGGTCTGGCCGATTCCGGAAATGTCGTCGCGTTCGCCCTCGATGCACAAGATCGCCGTATCGGTGATCGCGCCAAGATCGACGACATGGCCGCGATGGACCAATTCGCCCTTGGGCAGCGCGTGAGTCTGGAACACCACGTCGACCGTCTGCAGATAGAATTCGGCAGCCATGTCGCAGACCGAGCGATATTCGTCATAAAACTTCTTGGTCGCATCGGCGCTTTCGCCATCGCCCTGGACCATGTGCTTGAACAGCCCATAGTGGCTCATCATGTGGCTGCCCAGATTCATCGACATGAACGAGGCAAGCTGGACAAAGCCCGGATAGACCTTGCGCCCGGCGCCGGGATAATTGACCGGCACGTCGGTGATGACGTTGTGCTTGAACCAGACATAGGACTTGGTGATGGCATGGTCGTTGACCGCTGTCGGGCTTTCGCGCGTGTCGATCGGCCCGCCCATCATCGTCAGCGTGACCGGGCGGCAGGGATGGCCGGCCGTGGCCATGACCGCCGTCGCGGCAAACGCGGGGACCGACGGCTGGCACACCGCCATCATGTGCGCGCCGGGGCCGACATATTCGAGAAAGCCGATCAGGTAGTCGATATAGTCGTCAAGATCGAAGCGGCCTTCCGCGACCGGCACCAGCTTCGCGTCGGCCCAGTCGGTGATATAGACGACATGGCGTTCGAGCATGCGTTCGACCGTGCCGCGCAACAGCGTGGCATAATGCCCGCTCATCGGCGCGACGATCAACAGGCGCGGCGCATCCTCGGGCAGGCCGTCGTGCGTGAATTTCTTCAGATCGCCAAACGGGCGGTGAACGGCGGTGGTTTCGACCACGGCGTGGGCGTTCCCGTCGACCTGTACCGTCTTGATCCCGAACGCCGGTTTTCCGCGCGGCGCGGCGGCATGGGCAAAGACGTCGAGCGCCGAAGCCATCGCCTGGCTCGCCGCATTCCCGGCAAAAGGATAGCGCGGATCATTGAGCACATCGGCCGCCATCGCGGCCATGGCGCTGCCTGCATTGAGCAGCGAGCGCTGGATTTCATAAGCCTTGTACAACATGCAACTGGTATCCCGATTGGTATCCCGATTCCGGCGCCATCGCGCCGAGGCAATGCGCTTTCGTTGCCGCCACTTTGCCCCGAGAGCGCCCTTTGTGCAATGCAGCACGGACATTGCGCCTGATTTCATTTCCCGAATTTAACCGTGCCCGCCCGATTTGGCCCATACCGTTGCCCCCAAAAATGCTCTAGGCGGTGCGCCATGGACGCCCAAACCACATTGCCGACCCCGCTTTCCGATTCCGCAGACGCTGCCGCCGCTGCAGAGCAGGCGCGCAAGCGTTCGCTGGGGCCGCTGCGCATGATCCTCGAACAGGCGCTGGTCTATCCCGCCAAAGTCACAGGGGCGGCTGCGGCCTTGCTGGTCACGTCGCTGTCGACGCTCGCCGTGCCCTATGGCCTGCGCATGATCACCGACAGTTTCGCCCATGGCGCCGGTGCTGCAACGCTGAGCCACTGGTTCCAGGTGCTGTTCTGCGTTGTCGCGGTGCTGGGCGTGGGGACGGCGACTCGGTTCTATCTGGTATCCTGGCTGGGCGAACGCGTCGTCGCCGACATCCGCATGAAAGTGCAGGCCAACCTGCTCAGCATGCCGCCCAGCTACTTTGAGGAAAACAGCCCCAGGGAAATTTCCTCGCGCCTGACCTCGGACACCGCGATCATCGAGCAAGTGGTGGGCACGACGGTCTCGATCGCGCTCAGAAACATGATCATGGCCATGGGCGGTATCATCTATCTGTTTGCCATGTCCCCGGCGCTGACCGCCGAACTGCTGATCGGCATCCCGGTGGTGATCGTGCCGATCACGGTATTCGGCAGGCGCCTGCGCCTCGCCTCGCGCAAGAGCCAGGACCGCGTCGCCAATGTCGGCATGCGCGCCGCCGAAGTGCTCGGCGCCATGAAAGTGGTGCAGGCGTTCGGTCAGGAACAGCGCGAACTGGGCCGGTTCAGCGAAGCGGTGGAAAGCACGTTTGCCACGGCGCGCCTGCGGATCATGATCCGTTCGGTCCTGACCGCCGTGGTCATCGTCATGGTTCTGGGCGGGCTTACCGCGCTGATGTGGCAGGCAGCGCTCGCCGCCGCCGCAGGGAAGATCAGCGGCGGCACGATCCTCGCCTTCGTGGTGACCGGCGGGCTGGTCGCCGGATCGTTTCAGGCGCTGACCGAAGTCTATGGCGATCTCGTGCGCGGCGCGGGCGCCGCCGAGCGGCTGAGCGAGCTCCTGCATGTCAGCCCCGAGATCGCGGCCCCTGCACGCCCGATCGCGATGCCTTGGCCGCCGCGCGGGCAGATCGCGTTTCAGAATGTGTCGTTCCGCTATCCCAGCCGTCCCGAAGTCGCCGCGCTGAGCGATTTTTCGCTGTCGGTCGAACCGGGCGAAACCGTGGCGATCGTCGGCCCCTCGGGCGCGGGCAAGTCGACACTGTTCCTGCTGGCAGAGCGGTTCTACGATCCGCAGGCCGGCATGCTGCGCATCGACGGCGTCCCCTTGCGCGAGGCCGATCCCGCGCAAGTGCGCGCGCGCATGGCGCTGGTGCCGCAGGAAGGCGTGCTGTTTGCGTGCAGTGCGCGCGACAATTTGCGCTATGGCAAACCGGACGCCAGCGACGAGGAAATCTGGACCGCCGCGCGCGCGGCCAATGCCGAAGACTTTCTCAGGGCCTTGCCCGAAGGGCTCGATACGTTCCTGGGCGAAGACGGTACGCGCCTGTCCGGCGGGCAGCGTCAGCGCATTGCCATTGCCCGCGCGCTGTTGCGCGACGCGCCGATCCTGCTGCTCGACGAAGCGACCAGCGCGCTCGACGCCGAAAGCGAACGGCTGGTCCAGGATGCGCTCGACCGGCTGATGCAATCGCGCACGACATTGGTCATCGCCCATCGTCTGGCCACCGTGCGTCAGGCCGACCGCATCATCGTGATGGAGCAAGGGCGCATCGTCGAACAGGGCACCCATGCCTCGCTCACCGCCGAGGGCGGGCTCTATGCCCGGCTGGCGCGCCTGCAGTTCGATGGCGCGGCGACGCTTCTCGACGAATAAGTCTACAGGACAATTGCCGAGGGCTCGGCCGCTTGATACCGGGTGAAACCAGTTTCCCCCGTCTTTCGCGAGAATGCCCCGGCGCATGCCCAAGATCCCTTACCGCCCGCTTGCCACTCTCGCCGCCCTGCTCTGCGCCGCCGCGCCGATCACGCTGATGGCCGCGGCCCCCGCGACGGCGACCGATGCCGAAGGCGCAGACTATCCATTGCCCACGTTTGGCGGCTGGGGCGTAAACACTGCCGACATCGATCGCAGCGCGCGCCCGGGCGACGATTTCTTTGCCTATGTCAACGGCAAGTGGGCGCGCGCCGAAGTCATCCCCGATCGCTATGTCTATAGCGGCAACGTGCTCGCACTGCGCGTCGGCTCGGAACACGCGGTCCGCGCGATCATCGAAGATCTGGCCGCCGTGCCGCACCCCGACGGCAGCATCGAACAGCGCCTCGCCGACAGCTATCGCGCGTTTCTCGACCGGCCCGCGATCGACGCTGCCGGCATGGCGCCGGCGCAGCCCTTTCTCGATCGCATCCGCGCCGCCACGACCCGCGCGCAGCTCGCCGCGCTGATGGGCGAGCCGGGCATGCCCTCGCCGATCGGCTTTGACGTCGACATCGATCCCAACGCCCCGACTGCCAATGCCGCGTTTGCCTCGATCAGCCGGCTCGGCTTGCCCGATCGCGACTATTACCTCGGCGATACCGTGCGCAACATCGACTTGCGCACGAAATACAAGGCCATGCTGGCATTCCTGCTCGGCAAGGCGGGCTATGCCGATGCGACGGCCCTGGCCGAGCGCGTCTATGAATTCGAGCATCAGATCGCGCTCGTCAGTTGGGACCGGGGCCTGTCGCGCAATCCGCTGCTGACTACCAATGTGGTGCCGGTCGCAACGTTCGAAAGCTGGGGATCGGATTTCCCGCTGGCGCCGCTGGTCGAGGGCAGCGCGCTGGGCAAAGCGGCCTTTCTGATCGTCAGCGAAGTGCCGCCCGATGCGGCCCATGCGGCTGCGCTCGACGTGTCCGCAGCGGATCTGGCCAGGCTCGGCGGGGGTATGCCCGCGCTGGCAAAACTGCTCGGCACGACCGATCCGGCGACGATCCGGGCATGGATGGCGGCGCACTTCCTGATCGCGCACGCCGCTGTCCTGCCCTCGGACATCGACGACGCCGCTTTCGCCTTTTACGGCAAGGCGCTGTCGGGCCAGGAACAGCAGCGCCCGCGCTGGCAACGCGCGGTCGGCACGGTCGAAGGCCAGATGGGCGAAGCGATCGGCAAGATCTATGTCGCGCGCAATTTTCCGCCATCGAGCAAGGCGGCAATGGAAAAGCTCGTGGCCAACTTGCGCGCGGCGATGGCGGCCAATCTGAAAGATCTCGCCTGGATGACCCCGGAAACGCGCGCAGCGGCACGGGCCAAACTCGACCAGTTCGGCGTAAAAATCGGCTATCCCGAAACGTTCAAGACCTATGACGGGCTCGTCATCCGGCCCGACGCGCCGCTGGCCAATGCGATCGCTTCCGAACGCTGGCGCTGGCAGGATCGCCTGCACGATCTGGCGGCAGGCGTCGACAAGACCAGGTGGCTGATGACGCCACAGACGGTCAATGCCTATTACAACCCGACCTCGAACGAGATCGTGTTCCGTAATTGCTCAGGTTCCCTGTTTCCAAGGCGATCTTCTGATCTGGCCCGGCTGCGTTGGTCAGGCTGGCAGGGGTATCGGCGCACCGGCGAGTGTAAGGCGGATGGCGTCGATGGCGCGGACGGATC
>Ga0302190_10000280_pt1 | contig 31472 bp, 23 predicted proteins | sample II_Bog_E2_3_FD_198784 | JGI IMG/M metagenome (GOLD analysis project Ga0302190, IMG submission 198784) | Peat permafrost microbial communities from Stordalen Mire near Abisko, Sweden - II_Bog_E2_3 | ecosystem: Environmental > Terrestrial > Soil > Wetlands > Peat | place: Sweden: Abisko... | reverse complement strand
CCGCGATGCCAGGGCAAACGCATCTTAATTGCTATATGCGCGAAGGGTTTGGCTTGATGGGATGGGGAGATGAACAGTCCCCTGAAGCATTTTGCCGATTTGCGTGATCCGCGGGTGGAGCGAACGCGGGAACACTTGCTGGAAGAAATTCTTTTGATCACCATCGCGGCGGTTCTCAGCGGGGCCAACGGTTGGAACGAAATTGAGGACTACGCCTACTCCAAACACGCGTGGTTGAAGAGTTTTCTCACACTGCCCAGTGGCATTCCATCGCATGACACTTTCAATCGAGTCTTCTCTGCGCTCGATCCAGAGGAGTTAGAGAAGGGCTTCGTGGCCTGGGTTTCGTCGATTGCCAAGCTGACGGCGGGCGAGGTGGTGGCCATCGACGGCAAGACGCTGCGGGGCGCCTCGGAGCCCAGTAAGAAGGGACCAGGCAAGAAGGCCATCGTGCATATGGTTTCGGCTTGGGCCAACAGCAATTGTTTGGTGCTCGGTCAGCGCCGTGTCGATGAAAAGTCCAATGAAATCACGGCGATTCCTAAACTTCTCGACGCCTTGGAGTTGAGCGGAACGGTGGTGACTATCGATGCGATGGGCTGTCAGCGAACCATCGCGGAGAAGATCGTTGCCAAAAAGGCCGACTATATTTTGGCGGTCAAGGAGAACCAGGGCAACCTGTTTGCCGAGATCAAAGACTCATTTCAGATGCTGGCTGCCGATGCGGTTGCCCTAGAAATCGACTATGGCCATGGACGCATTGAGCAACGCCGCTGCTCGGCGATCGCCGACTTGAGCTTGGTCGAGAAGGCCGCCGAATGGGCATCGCTACAGGGTTTGGTGCGTATTGAGAGCGAGCGGCATCACAAGGCTACGGGAAAAATCGAGACCGAAATCCGCTATTACATTACTAGCCTCGCGCCGAACGCCGAGCGGCTGAACGGTTCGATCCGCCAGCACTGGGGCATCGAAAACAAACTGCACTGGGTACTCGATATGGGCTTCAACGAAGACCAGGACCGCAAACGCGCAGGATATGCAGCGCAGAACTTTTCCGTACTCAACCGCATCGCTCTCAACTTGCTCAAACAGGACAAGACTTCAAAACGAGGTGTCCACGGAAAAAGACTCAAAGCGGGTTGGGACAATGATTACCTGCTCCACCTACTGGGGAAATAAGATGCGTTTGCCCTGTGAGAACGGGGATCCCGCTCGGAGTTTCTCTGCATGGCTAGTACACTAAAGTGTCCCCCTCTTTCTCGCAGGGCACAGGAAACAGGAGTAGCGAATGGCATCGGTGATTCTTCCTTCAGCGCCTTCGGAGTCGCGGCCGGGGCGGTTTGGCGTTTATGGCGGACGGTATGTGCCGGAGACGCTGATGGCGGCGCTCGTTGAACTGGAGCATGAGTACGACGCAGCCAAACAGGACCCCGCATTTCAGGCAGAGCTGACGGAGCTGTTGACCGAATACGCCGGCAGGCCTACACCCCTGACCTTCTGCAAGCGGCTGACCGAGCAGTTGGGCGGCGCGAAGATCTACCTGAAGCGCGAGGACCTGCTGCATACCGGCGCGCACAAGATCAACAACGCGCTGGGCCAGGTATTGCTGGCCAGGCGGATGGGCAAGAAGCGCATCATTGCCGAGACCGGCGCGGGCCAGCACGGCGTGGCCACGGCCACCGTCTGCGCGCTGCTTGGGCTGGAGTGCGTGGTCTACATGGGTGAAGTGGACATGGCTCGCCAGGGGCTGAACGTGCTGCGCATGAGGCTGCTGGGCGCGGAGGTTCGCGGCGTCTCGTCGGGCTCGAAGACGCTGAAAGACGCTATCAGCGAGGCCATGCGCGACTGGGTCACCAACGTGCGCGACACCTACTATCTTCTGGGCTCGGCGCTGGGCGCGCATCCGTATCCGACCATGGTGCGGGATTTCCAGCGCATCATCAGCATCGAGATGAAGCAGCAGGTGCTGGCCAAGGAAGGCCGACTGCCGGACGTAGTGATTGCCTGCGTAGGTGGCGGGTCGAACGCCATTGGTGCTTTCTACGAGTTCATTCCGGACCGTCAGGTTCGGCTGATCGGCGTTGAGGCCGGCGGCAAGGGCACGGAGCTGGGCGAACACGCGGCGCGCTTCAAGGGCGGCGTACCGGGCGTGCTACAGGGCACCTTCTCTTACGTACTGCAGGACGACAACGGTCAGATCGCGCTGACGCACTCGGTTTCGGCTGGGTTGGACTACGCCTCGATTGGCCCGGAGCACGCCATGCTGCATGATTCCGGCCGCGCGCAGTATGTGTCAGTGGACGACAAGGGCGCGCTGGACGCAGTGGTGCGGCTGGCGCGGACCGAGGGAATTCTGCCGGCGATTGAAAGCGCGCACGCGGTGGCCGAGGCCATCCGGGTTGCACCCACGATGGGGAAGCATGAAATACTGGTCGTGAACCTCTCCGGTCGCGGCGACAAGGACATGGGTATTCTGGCCCAGGAATTGAATCTCCGGGATCTTTAGAGATTGCGATATTCCCGGTCCCCAAATGCGAGGGACCTGGGGCACCCAGCGGCTTGAGGGTGGATGGATTTCCCTCAGGGGCTAAAGCCCGCGAGGATTTGGTTGAGATCAACGTACGGGCTGAAGCCCGTACCCTTCAAAGTATGAGTTTTTTTGCAATTGGAAAGCTCGTACTTTTCAGGACCGGACAGACGCAAGGGTCCAGGAAAAAGATGCCGATTCATTTCGATCACAAGCCGGGGTTGGTGGTGTATCTGACAGCCGGCGATCCCTCTCTCGATGCCACGCGGGCCATTGCGCTGGCGGCGATTGACGAGGGCGCAGACGTGATCGAGTTGGGCGTGCCCTTCAGCGATCCGCTGGCCGATGGACCGGTGATTCAGCGGGCCAGCGAGCGGGCTCTGGCGCATGGAACGTGTTTGCGCGACGTGCTCGGCCTCGCCAAAGAGATTCGAGCAGCGCGTCCTAATGCCGGTCTGGTCATCTTCAGCTATCTGAATCCGATTCTGCGCTACGGTCTTAAAGCTTTTGCCGACGACGCGGCTGCGGCCGGCGTGGATGGCGTGCTGGCCACCGACATGATTGTTGAAGAGGCCGCCGAGTATCTGGCCGAGCTGGACCGCGTAGGTCTGGCGCCGATTTTCCTGGCCGCTCCCACTAGCCCCGACGAGCGGCTGGAGGCGATTGCCACGCACTCCAAGGGTTTTGTGTACGCCATCTCGCGGACCGGCATCACGGGCACCCAGCAGTCGATGACCTCCGACGCGGCCGCGCTGGTGGGACGCATTCGGCGATGGAGCAAGCTGCCGGTGGCCGTGGGGTTCGGCATCTCCAACGCGGAACACGTCGCCCAGGTGGCGGAGTACGCGGATGCGGTAGTCATCGGCAGCGCAATCGTCGAGTTGGTGGAACGCTCGACAGCGGAAACGTCGCCCGGCGCAGTGGCACGATTTATCAAGGGTCTGCGCCTTATCGCAGTGGCGCCGACCCGATAAAACAAGACCCCCCGCAGGCGGCTCAAGGGCCGCACAGGTTTGGCACAACTCAGGCGCATTGGCCGGAGGAGCGTCGCGTTACCCGCAGACACCCCTCCGAGCCAGACGCAACACGAGGATGCAATGACGCTGGAAGAACTGCGCAATCGAATCGACGATCTGGATCGCCAACTGGTGGATCTGCTGAGCGAACGGGCACGGGCTGCCCAGATGGTGGGCCAGCTCAAGGCCAACTCATCGCTGCCGGTGTATGAGCCGGGACGGGAAAAGATCGTGTACGCCAACGTACGCGCGGCCAACAAAGGGCCGCTGCCGGATATCGAGCTGACGCATATCTACGAGCGAATCATTGACGTGATGCGCAGCTTGCAGCGCAATGAGTTGGCCTCGCAGAGAAACGCCCAGGCGGCACTGGCACAGAGCGGCCAGCCGGGCCAGACAGCGGGCCAAAGCGCGCCCGAGACAGGGATTCGAAAATGATTGTCGCAATGCAGGAAAACGCTACTGAAGAACAGATTTACGCCGTAATTGAAGCCATGGAAGAGGTGGGCGTCCACGCTCATCGCACCACCGGCGAGATGCAGACGATTTTAGCGGGAGTAGGCGCGACGGCGGGCGTGGATCTTTCAGTTTTTGAAGTGCTGCCGGGCGTGGGCCATGTGCACCGCATCTCGGCTCCTTACAAACTTGCCGGCAAGGCATTTCGTCCGCAAGGTACGGTGGTCAAGTTCGCCAACGGCGCAACCATCGGCGGCACGCAGGTGGCGCTGATCGCCGGCCCTTGCTCCATCGAAAACCGCGAGCAGATGTTCACCGTTGCCGCGTCGGTGGCCAAGGCAGGCGGCAAGTTTTTGAGGGGTGGAGCCTTCAAGCCGCGCAGCTCGCCGTATGCCTTCCAGGGCATGGGCATTCCGGGGCTCAAGCTGATGCGCGAAGCAGCCGATGCGCATGGGCTGGCCGTGGTCAGCGAGGTAATGGAGATTGCGCAGATTGAGCCCATGCTGCCGCTGGTCGATTGCTTCCAGGTGGGCGCGCGCAATATGCAGAACTTCAACCTGCTGCGCGAGCTGGGACTGGTGCGCAAGCCGATTCTGTTGAAGCGCGGCATCGCGGCCACCATCGAGGAACTACTGCTTTCAAGCGAGTACATTCTCTCCGGCGGCAATTACGATGTGATCCTGTGCGAGCGCGGCATCCGCACCTACGAAACTGCCACGCGCAACACCATGGACATTGCTGCCATCCCAGTGCTGAAGAAGCTCTCGCACATGCCGGTGGTGGGCGATCCCTCGCACGGAACCGGACGCCGCGACTTGGTGGCTCCGATGGCCAAGGCCGCCGTGGCAGCGGGCGCAGACGCGATCCTGGTCGAGATCCACCCGAACGCCGACAAGGCCGCGAGCGACGCCGCGCAGACGCTCTATCTGGAGCAGTTTGAGAAACTGGTGACAGAGCTGCGGGTGATCGCAGAGGCTGTGGGACGCACGCTGTAAGATAGGCGGAGACAGCGGGGCTGGCGGAGTTGGCAAAGCGGCTTTGGATTGGCTGCTCTGACCATTCCGCCAGCCTTGTTCATTTACCAGGCGTTTCAGAGCGGCGTGAGACTTGAGCTATTCTTTGCACAAAGGAAATTGCCCGGATGAAACGGCTCCTACTGCTCGGCCTTTTGCTTTTCTCTTCTTCGCCGCTTCCTGCACAGGATGCGTGGAGAGCAGTCCGATGGAATCGCCCTCAGATCATCAACTCTTGCCGTTCTTGAGGGCGATTGGTATTCCTGCAACGGCTACGTATGAAGGGAAACTGCATCGAGCCTATGTCTTCATCTGGGGGCGTGAAAAGGCGACTGGCGTTGGTTATCCCTTCATAGAGGTGTACCTCAAGGAGGCTGAAGCGCTGATCCCAGAGAAAGAACTGTGGCAATTTAAAGGCCCTGATTTGTCGCGTGCAGCGTTAACGACGAATACTTTCGAAGTCAGCATAACAAGGGGTGAAGAGAAGCTATTTGCAGTGAATAGAGTGGGGTTCTGTCCGGGCCCATACCCCGCATCAATCGTTCCCGATGGTGGGAATGACGTATTTGATACTGGAATCAATCAGAACGCAGCTCAGATCGCTAACTGGAAGCAATTCATACGAAAAATGAACTCTGGGTTCGACACAGGCCACATCACCATCGGGGGCGTGTTTTGCGTTCGAAGATCGAAGTGGATTTCACCGGCAATGGTATTGCGCCCCTGTTGCAGGATTTGATCAACGTGGTTGGTCCTTGACCCGCAGAAAGTCTGTACGTGGCTCGCTCCACTAAACCCTTCCGGTTACCATGAGGAAGGAGTGTGCAGTACCGATGAAATCGCGGCAACGGGCTAGCCCCGCTAACTCCGCTTCCGAAAGGGCCACCATGATCGAACGCATCGCCATACTGGGCACGGGACTGCTGGGAACGTCGGTGGGACTGGCGCTGCGGGCGGCTGGCTTCAAGGGCTCGATTGTGGGTTGGAATCGTAGTGCCGAGGGGGCGCAGAAGGCGTTCGAGTTAGGCGCGATTGACTCGATTGCCGCCGACCCCATTGAGGCCGCGCAGCAGGCGCAGGTCACGCTCGTCGCGGTGCCCATCTACGCCACTATCGACTTCATGGAAAAGCTCGCGGGCGTGCTGGGGCCCGAGCATCTGGTCACCGACGTGGGCAGTACCAAGCGGTTGATCGTGGAGGCTGCGGCGCGGCTCTACAACACTCCGGAGCGCGCGGCATTCTTGCCCGGCCATCCGATGGCAGGCAAAGAGCGCGGCGGGGCCGACCTGAGCGATGCCGACCTGTTTCGCAGCGCGGTGTGGCTGTTCACTGACGATCCCGATGCCCGGCGCACGCCGCATGGCGCGGAGCTGGTGCGGGGCTGGCGGGAGTGGGTGGCGGCGATGGGCTCGCGGGTCATCGACCTGGACCCGTCGCGGCACGACGAGTTGGTGGCGTGGGTAAGCCATCTGCCGCAGTTTGTGGCCACGGCGCTGAGCGCTCTGCTGGAAGAGGAAGTGGGCGACGCGCCGGAGCTGAAAGACGTGGGCGGCCGCGCACTGCGCGAGATGACGCGGCTGGGCGCAAGTCCCTTCAGCATGTGGCGCGACATTGCCCACACAAACACCGAGCCTGTGGAGCACGCTCTGCTGGCGCTCGAACAGCGGCTGGCGCACCTGAGAGAAAACCTGAAGACGCCGGAACTGCGCGACGAGTTTACCCAAGCCAACCGCTTCCGGCAAGGCCAATAATTCCGCGCAGAGGAATGCATTCCAATGACAACGATTGAGCTTTCAAAGCAGACGCGCGCAGACGCCATTGCATCCTTGCAGCGTTACTTCGAGGAGAATCTACCAGAGCCCATCGGCAACCTGCCTGCAGACCTATTACTGAACTTCTTCCTCGAAGAGATTGGCCCTGCCATCTACAACAAGGCCATCCGGGATGCACAGGCGCAGATGCTGCAGCGCGCCACCGACCTGGACGGCGAACTCTACGCCGACGAGTTCCAGTACTGGTCCAAACTCGACAGCAAACGGAAGAGCCGGCGGTAGATTCTGCTTGCTTTGTTTTCGTTTATAGACGAATACCGGTCATTGGCAGAGTAGGGCTAAATCATGAGCCAAACACTGAGAGACCAGTCACACGACAACGCGGTGCTGATCCTCTCTTTCGCCTATGCCCCGCGAGCCGCATAGGCCGCCCCAGGTCCCTCGCACTTGGGAACCTGGGATTCAGCTACGCATTGAGCGGGGCTCTTTACCGTGCCACCGCTGCGTTTCCAGCCTCTGCCCACCACGCATCGAAGGCCGCCAGCGAGCGCTCGCACTGAATACGGTGGCGCTCTTTCTTGTCGCGGATCTTCTTGCGTAGCTCCTCTTCGAGCGGTTCAATCAGGTCAAAGGTGATGTTGGCCGGCTGGAAGTTCTTGGCCTCGGTGTGGGTGATGTAGTGGACCAGCGAGCCCAGCGCGGTGGCGCGTGGAATAGGCGTGGGCTCATGGCCCTGCGCAAGGGCCGCCGCATGGATTCCAGCCAGCATCCCGGTGGCAATCGACTCCGTGTAACCCTCCACGCCGGAGAGCTGGCCGGCAAACAGAATCGTGGGCGCGCTCTTGAGCTGGAGCGTCTCGTTCAGCAAAACTGGCGCGCAGATGTAGGTGTTGCGATGAATTTGGCCGTAACGCAGAAATTTTGCGTTTTCAAGCCCAGGGATAAGACGCAGCACCCTGGCCTGCTCGCCAAACTTGAGATGGTTCTGGAAGCCGACCAGATTGTAGCTGTCAGCGCGCAGGTTCTCCTTGCGCAACTGCACCACCGCCCAGGGATTCTTGTCGGTGCGCGGGTCGCGCAGGCCCACCGGCTTCATGGGGCCAAAGCGGAGCGTGTCGCGACCGCGGCGGGCCAGGATCTCGATAGGCAGGCAACCTTCAAAGTAATCGGCCTTCTCCCACTCCTTCTTCTCGGCGGCCTCGGCACCAATTAGCGCGTCAAGAAAAACGTCGTACTCGTCGCGGTTCATGGGGCAGTTGATATAGTCGGCGGTGCCTTTGTCCCAGCGAGCTTTGAAGTAGACGCGCTCCATATCGATGGTATCGGCCTCGACGATGGGCGAGATGGAGTCATAGAAGGCCAGGTGGCCGGAGCCGGTGAGCCGCTCGATCTCCGCGCTCAAGGCGTCCGAAGTAAGCGGTCCGGTGGCGATGATCGTGATTCCGTCGGCTGGATCAAGCGTCGTCACCTCTTCGCGGAAGACGCGGATGCGGGGCTCGGCCTCGATGGCCTCGTTGATACGGCGCGAGAACTCGACGCGGTCAACGGCCAGGGCGTGGCCTGCCGGTACAGCGGTTTCATCCGCAAAACGCAAAAGGGCAGAGCCCCCGCGGCGCATCTCCTGTTTCAGCAGCCAGGGAGCGGTGTTTTCCGATTCGCTTTTGAGTGAGTTGGAGCAAACCAGCTCGCCGAAGTCGGTGGTCTGGTGCGCGGGCGTCAGGCGCGGCTGGCCGTCGATGACGGTGCGCATCTCATAGAGGTCAACCTGGCAGCCCAGGCGCGCGGCGGTCAATGCAGCTTCAGGGCCGGCAAGTCCGCCGCCAATCACGCGAATCTTCACTGGGCACTCTCCTGCGGAGCCTGAGCGGTGGAGCTGGCGGCTAGGCGGCTCAGCGCCTCGCCGGTTACGCGCACAATTCGCCATTCATCCATGAACTCGCCGCCCATGGCGCGATAAAAGTCGATGGCGGGCGTGTTCCAGTCCAGCACTGACCACTCAAAGCGGCCGCAGCCGTTCTCCTGGGCCACGGCGGCCACACGGGCCAACAGCGCCTTGCCAATGCCCTGTCCGCGCAACTCGGGGTAGACGAACAGGTCTTCAAGATAGATGCCGGGGCGGCCCAGCCAGGTGGAATAATTGAAGAAATACAGGGCAAAGCCGGCGGGGTGTTCGTCGTGCTCGGCGATCAGGCACTCGTAAAAGGGCCGGAGGCCGAAGCCATCCCGCTCCAGATCGGCCTCGGTGGCAATGGCAGCCTCAGGAGCCCGTTCATAGTCGGCCAGGGCGCGGATGAAGGCCAGAATCCGGGGAACGTCTTCCCGGGTTGCTTTTCGGATCACGGTACGCATACTCACATTTTAAAGTGTGATACAGACCACAATCCTGGTTGGGCGAGTCACACTACCATAGAGGTGGATTTGTCTGTTCTGGTTGTTAGCGTAGATCCCCGCACAGGGGCCGATGCGGCCATTCACAGACCACATGCGTTTTCCCCGTTTCAGATACGGGTGCATGAACCGGAAAACCGCGGAAGGTATCTATCGCGCCCCCTTGTGCCCGGTGCTCGATAGGATTTACCTTGAGTTTGGCCGGAACATGCGCTGCCCAAGCTGTGTTGCGCACTGCGAAGTGCGGCTAACGGCCTAGGGCAGGCAATAGGACGGAAGTTTTTTGAAGGCGAAGACATGCCCCGCGGGCAGGTGCTTTGCGCAGGCAGCAACGCCGGAGAGCACTCCAGGGCTGGACTGGCGTACTGAAATACTACGATTTTCGAGCTCGCGGGCAAGACTGTTCGCGCTGCTTTCAAGGAGAAGAACATGAAACGCACTCTCATTCTCGGGCTCGGGTTGCTGGCGACCGCGCTGATGCCCGCTTTGGCTCAGGCTCCTGCGGCTCCCACGGGCAAAGTCCACGGTCACGTGACCAACCCTACCGGCGAGGTCCAGGGCAGCGGTAATGTCAGCCTTTCCACCGACGGTGGCACTACGCTCAAGTTCACCTTCCCGGTTGCCTCCAATGGCGACTTCACCGGTGATGCAACTCCCGGAACCTACATGATCGTCTACCGCGCCCTCGACACACCTCCGGGAAAGATGGTGGACTTTATCCGTGGCATCAAGGTCGTTGTTGGCGAAGATACGCTGCAGGACATCGATATGTCCCGCGCCGAGTTCATCGACAAGCTGCCTGCCGAACAGAAGAAGCAGCTCGAAGACCTGAAGAAGGCCAACGCCGAAGCGTCGAAGGCCAACAAGGTCATCAACGCACTGAACTCTGACCTGCGCCAGGTCAACCAGGACATCAAGGATGCTGAGGGTGCGCGCAACGTGGCTGTGCAGGAGCTTGGCGCTTCGGCTACCCGCGACGCCATCGAGGCCAAGGCCAACGAGATTCGCACGGCCAAGTTCACCGAGATCCAGACACTGATGACCAAGGACACCGATGCAAAGCCGGATGAATCCATTCTGTGGACGAATCTGGGCCGCGCCAACCTTGGACTGAAGAAGTACGACGATGCCGAGACGGCCTACAAGAAGGCTCTTGACCTCGAAGCCGCTTCCAAGAAGGCGAAGCCGGAAGTCATCGGAGTGGCCAATGCCGGCCTGGGAGAAGTGTATGCGCGCCAGGGCAAGGTGCCCGAAGCCAACGCCGCCTTCGATGCGGCCGCCAAGGCCGACCCCACCCGCTCCGCCTTCCACCTGCACAACGAAGCCATTATCTTCTTCCAGGAGAAGAACGGCCCTGCCCAGGTTGCCGCCGCAGACGAAGCCTTGAAGGTGGATCCAAATCAGCCCATTCTCTACTACATCAAGGGCCAGGGCCTGATCCAGAACTCCACCATCGATCCCAAGACCAACCGCATCGTGCTCCCGGCCGATTGCCTCGAAGCCTACCAGCACTATCTTGCAATTGCTCCTACCGGTGCCTATGCGGCTGAGGTCAAGGGCATCCTCGACCAGGCAGGCCAGAAGATCGAGTCCAGCTACAAGTCAGGCAAGAAGTAGTTCAAGCCTGAGCTGTTTTAATCAAGGGCGCATCCGGATCTCCGGGTGCGCCCTTTTTTTTGACTTCGAGTGCGCTTCGGCCCGGCGCACAGACGGTTCCAACCAGACAGGAAGATGGCGGCAGTGGAGACGCTGAAAACCTCTTGCAGGATTTGTTCCATTGAGCGGAATTAAATGCGGAATAGGAGTGCCAGAAAGCGGAATGATCCCCCCAATTTCAGCTCCATACGATGAACAGATGGCTTCCTGTCGCAGGGCCGGAGAATCAGTGCCGGTGAGACGGAAGAAAGGAGATAGGCATGCTTAGCCCTCTTTCACGCGGAATCCAAGGAAATGCGCGTTCCTGCGCGTCTGGCAAGGGTTTTCGCGAATGGCATACCGCCTCAAAGGACCAGATAGTGGGATGGGCGTAGAGCCTGTCTATGGTCATTTGAGTGCGAAAAGAAGTTCCGCCAAACGGAATATTCAAGAGCCCCGCTCTGGTGCCGGACCGAGGAATGGAAAGGCGGAAAATCTTCCACTCGTGTCCCTGGAAAAACAAGCGGTTTTGTCGTTGACACCGTTTTTTTCCTTTTCATAGTGTTGCCTCCGCACGAGCAAACCAACGCCTTTTGTCAGCAAGCAACAAAGGACGAAATGCAAATAGAGGAGGCCCGCATGAGATTGACCAAAGTGGGAAAAACACTGCGGTTGTATGTAGTTTTGAGTCTGCTGAGCGCTGCAACGTGGTTGGGAGCACAGAACACCACCAGTTGCGCACTTTCAGGTACCGTGACGGATACGACCGGGGCTGTGGTGACCGGCGTGGCAGTGACGGTGACCAACCAGGCAACCGGCATCGCAGTAAAGGCGGCGACCAACAACACCGGCTACTTTACGGCGGAGTCGCTGGCGCCCGGCGACTACACGATCAACATCAAGAAGAGCGGCTTCAGAAGCCAGATGGTCAAGGATGTCCACCTTGATCCAGGCCAACGCCGTGGCGCCGACCTGAAGCTCGACGTGGGCGACACGACCGTCACCGTAACGGTGGAAGCTGACGCGGTGGTGGTGCAGACTGAGAGCGCCGACCTGAGCGGCACGGTAAGCGAGAAGGAAGTCGCCAACCTGATGCTGAACGGCCGCAACTTCCAGTCGCTGGCCATGATCGTTCCGGGCGTCAGCTCGGCGAACGGCGCCAATCAGCTGGCCAACTATGGCGGCGGCGGCTATCTGGGCCAGACGGCGATCATCGTCGGCGGCACGTCGGTGGAAAAGACCACCTACACCATCGACGGCCTGTACGACATGGACCCCAATGCCATGATCAACGTCAACGTCCTGCCCACCATCGACTCGATCTCCGAGTTCAAGATTCTGAAAGACAACTACAGCGCCAAGTACGGCTTGGCCGGCTCGGGCCAGATCCTGGTCGAGACCAAGTCGGGCGGCAGCAAGTACCATGGCGACGCCTACGAGTACGTCCGCAACAACTTCATCGGTACAGCCGCGCCATACCTCACTGCGCCTGGAACCGGCGTCTCCGCTCTGCACTACAACATCTTCGGCTACACGCTGGGCGGCCCGGTCACGATTCCGCATCTCTACGACGGCGCGGCCAAAAAGACCTTCTTCTTTGCCGGCGGCGAGTGGCGCATCAACCACTATCCGGCGGCTCTGCGCACGCGCAACATGCTTCCGCAGACGATGCGCAACGGCGACTTCAGCGCCAGCCCGTCGCTGACGAATACGGCAGGCTGCCCCGCCGGTCAACCCGCCGGCACTCCTTGCCTTGTCTTGACGGCTGGCTCGGCCAACCTGCTCAGGACGTATCGTGGCATTGATCCGACGACTTGCATCAAGCCTGACTCCCTGGGCCGTTACAACCAACTCAACACGACCTGCATGGACCCGACGTCCGTGGCTCTTATGAACGCTTACTGGCCGCTGCCCACCCCCAGCCTCACCACCGGCATCAACTACATCAACAACGGCACGGAGAAGGATGTCCAGGCCGACTACAACTACAGGATCGATCACTCCTTCAGCGATAAGAACCAGATCACCGCGCGGTGGACCAACGAAGAGGTCAACGATCTTCGTCCCTCGCGCAACTACAACGATCCTGCGCCGAACCCGGGCTCGACGGTGTATAGCCGCGGCCTGAACTCCGCCATCCGTTGGACCACGACCATCACGCCCAACCTCATCAACACGGTTGAAGGCGGCGAAACCTACAACAAGTGGCTGCTGGGCGTGAGCAACTTCACCATGCCCGCCGGCGCCACTATCGCGCAGGAGTACCCCGGCGTCGATCCATTCAACCGCATTCCCGATATCAGTATCGGCGGCGGCGGCACCTGGGCATGGCTGGGCGTGGGCGCGCAACCGAACTTCATCCACGACGGCGTAACCGTTGCCTCCGACGACGTCAGCTGGCTCAAGGGAAACCACCTGTTACAGACCGGCATCGTGGGTCTGTTGACCGTCCGGCACGTCAACGCCAACTCCTTCCCGATGGGCAATTTCAGCTTTTCCGGCACCAACACACAGGACTCGGCAGCCGACTATCTGCTCGGTCTCGACGCCACCTATTCGCAGAGCAACGAACAGCCTGCCGGACGCTTCCACAACACCTGGCTTGAGGCCTACGTGCAGGACGACTGGAAGGTCAATCCCAGGCTAGCCATCAATCTCGGCGTCCGCTGGAGCTATTACCGTCCGACCTACATGGAAGGCGATCAGGTAACCAACTTCAACGCCAGCACATGGGTGGCTGCGAATGCTCCGGTCATCAGCCTCACCGGCAAAGAAACATTGAACTCCTCCCTTCAGCCGTTGACTTCGGCTGGATCGGTTGCCAACCTGACCAACGGCCTGGTCTACGCGGGAGTAGGAATCTCGCGCGGATTCATCAATGCCAGAAAAGACAACATCGGTCCCCGCGTCGGCTTTGCCTACCGGCTGACCAACGACGGAAAAACCTCTCTGCACGGCGGCCTTGGCTTCGGCTTCACGCAGGTCGGCATGCTCGAAACCTCCAGCCTGATGCTGAATCCTCCCTTCGTGCAGAGTACCTCCATCAGCAACAGCCTCCTCAGCCAGCCCACGGCGGGCGGTGCGGCCGGCGCACCCGGCATTCCCGGCCTTACCGTAATTGGCCCCGACTACCAGCCGACCGTTACCAAGACCTTCAGTCTGGGTATTGAGCGGCAGGTGCTGCCCAATGCCGTGGCGCAGGTGGCCTACGCAGGCAGCCTGAGCCAGCACGTGATGGCCGAGGGCTACAACTACAACTTCTCCGTCAACGGTACCTCGCCAACTACGGTTAGCTGCGCAGCCAGCGGCAGCAACCCGTTAAACAGCACATCCTATCCGTACGCCGGACCGACTGTCAGTGCGTACGCCTATGACCCCTGCCTGAACTCGGGCGCGGTTTCAACACTCTACTACGCACCCTACCCCGGCTACGGTACGATCAGCGGCACCAACAACGGCGGCATCGCCAACTACAACGGCCTGCAGACCGGCTTTGCGTGGAAGGCACGTGATCTGACGTTGAACGGCGCCTACACCTGGAGCAAGGCCCTTGAGGATGTGCAGCCCTCTAACCCCGGCGCCAACGGCGCTGGCGTGGGCTACGACCAGTCGGCCAGCTTCCAGAATCCTCGGAACAAAAAAGGCGATTACGGCATTCCCGACTACGACCGCAAGCATGTCTTCACCTCGGCCTGGGTCTACAGAACGCCGTTCTTTGCGCACTCCAGCAGCTTCGTCATGCGGGAGTTCCTCTCTGGATGGGGCTCCTCGGGTCTGGCAGTCGTCGAGAGCGGTCTGGCTGTCACCCCTTCGCTCTCCGTGGGTAGTCAGGGTCTGGCAGCACGTCCGAACCTGATTGCTCCGGTCACTCATCCCGGCGACGGTAAAACCAACATCAGCTCCTCGCGCAGCCCGTACTTCAGCCCCGCTTCATTCCAGGCTCCGGCCTGGGGCGAATTCGGTAACGCCAAGCCCGGCATGTTGCGCGGGCCGAAGGAAGTCAGCTTCAGCACCGCCGTCGACAAGACCTTCCCCATCAGGGAAGGCCTTGGTTTCAAGCTGCGCGTAGAGGCTTTCAACATCTTCAACCACCCCAACACGATGATGAACGGAACCTGGAGCGGACCAACCAGCACCTTCGGCACCGTGGTTGGAGCCGGCGACGCCCGCCAGATGGAGTTCTCCGGACGCCTCACCTTCTAACTCAACGTAGTAGATCGTATCAACCAGTCAACCAGGGACGGGAGCCAATTGGCCCCCGTCCCTTTTTCTGCGTGCGTGCAACTGCTTGGCCGTCGGCTGGCTGGCCAGGAACAATGTGCCAACCAGTAACAACAGAATGCGCGCCGGGCGTCTACAATCCATGGCATGAGTCAGGCTCTGCTCAGCTACGAAGATGCAGTGGCGCTGGTGGCCGCGCAGGCTGCGAAACTTGCCCTGCGCAAGCCGCGCACGGAGCGGGTCGCGCTGGAGCAGGCCGTCGGGCGCGTGTTGGCCCGGCCCATTATCGCCGACCGCGACCAGCCCGCCTTTGCACGCTCCACACGCGATGGATTTGCCTGCCGTGCCGCTGAAATCAATGTGGCGATCAACGAAAAGGCCAGCGCGCATCTGCCGCTGGTGGTCGCGGGCTCTTCGCGCGCGGGCGATGTGCCCGGCGGGCCGCTGCCAGCAGGAGCTGCGTGGGAGATCATGACCGGCGCACCCATGCCCAGCGGAGCCGATGCGGTGGTGATGATCGAGCATGTGGCGCTGAAGAAGAACCACGTGCGCCTGCTGGAACCACGCTCATTGCACGCTGGCCAGAACGTGGTGGCGCGCGCTGCGCAGGGCCGCAAGGGCGACGAACTGCTGGCTGCGGGCGTCACCCTCACATGGGCGCAGATCGCACTGGCCGCCGCCTGCGGGCAGTCAAAGCTCGCCGTCTACGCGCGTCCACGCGTTGCCATTCTCACCACCGGCGACGAAATCGTTTCGGTCGAGGCCAAGCCCGGTCCCGGCAAGATTCGCAACTCCAATGCGCCCATGCTGGCGGCACTGGTGGCAGCCGCTGGCGGCGATCCCTGGGTGCTGCCCACTGCGGCTGACAATGCCACCGCTCTTGATCGAGCCCTTCGCCAGGCGCGCAAGGCAGATCTTCTGCTGATTACGGGCGGCGTTTCGGCCGGCAAATTCGATCTGGTGGAACCTGCGCTCAAGCGGCTCAGCACGCGTTTCCACTTTACCGGCGTCAAGATGCAGCCGGGCAAGCCGACGGTCTTTGGTGAGCTGCCCGCTGTCGAGAAAAATCAGGTCCAAAACCAGAACCGCACGAAGTGCTGCTGCTTCGGATTGGCGGGCAATCCCATCTCGTCGGCGGTCACGTTTCTGCTGTTTGCCGCGCCAGTGCTGGCGGCGCTTGCTGGCCGTGCTGAACGCGGACCGCGTTTTGCTCTGGCGCGCCTCGGCGAGGGACCATTCCGACCCGCCAAATCCGGGCTCACGCGCTTTCTGCCCGCCCACTTCGATCAAGAGGGAACGGTGAGCTTTGTGCCTTGGCAGGGCTCCGGCGACCTGTCTGCTCTGGGCCTCTCCAACTGCTTCATCGTTCTTGCCCCCGATGCACCGCCGCTCAAGCCGGGCGCGCCGGTGCGCATCCTTCTATCCTGAGGACCGTCATGACTGAGACTTCGCAGCTTTCGCACATTGACGCAACCGGCAAGGCGCACATGGTGGACGTGGGCGCCAAGGAAAACACCTACCGCACGGCAACCGCGTCAGCCTTCGTGGGGCTATCGGCCGCGGTGCTGGCTACCCTGCCCTCCAACCCCAAGGGCGACGCGCTGCAGGTGGCGCGTGTGGCTGGCATCCAGGCCGCCAAGCGCACAGCAGACCTGATTCCGCTCTGCCATCCGCTGCTGCTCTCGCACATAGACGTGCAGGCTGAGGTGGCAGCGGGCGGCGTGCGCATCACAGCCATGGTGGCAACCCACGGGCCCACGGGCGTCGAGATGGAGGCGCTCACGGCCGCATCGGTGGCCGCTCTCACCGTCTACGACATGACCAAAGCCCTCGACAAAGGCATCGTGATCCACGAAATCCAGCTCGAATCAAAGACCGGCGGCAAAAGTGGAGATTATCGCCGGGGAGCGTGAGTTCTTTCCGGGTCCCAAATGCGAGCTTTTGATCCGGCCCTCAAATAGAAGTACCGTGCCCCATCCATTTCGCAGGCTTTATCGCGAAATAGGTGGAAACCTACACGCTATTTAGGAACTGTATCTATAGGGGCATGGGGCACCCGATCCTTTACGGAACAGAAGGAATCGAATCCCGGAGATGGCAAAGTGATAGACGGAGTTAGCTGTCGCGTCACGAGCCGACTTGAAACACCAGTTACTGCGCCGCCAATTTACACATATAGTGCAGTTGAAGTTTCTCGCTAAATTTCAGACAGGTAGGGGCAGCGTGAGCCTGCGTTAGTCCCGGAGGGTCCCCGTTTTTCATAGTTTCGCTTAAAATCTCTGTACGCTATTGATTTCGTTGGCGTCCCCGACGGGATTTGAACCCGTGTTATCGCCGTGAAAGCCGTGGCTCAACTCGCAACACTAACGAATCGCTGAGAATCGGAATGCATCGGTAGAAATCGTAGCAACTGCAACGAACATCTTTTCTGCTCCGCATATGTCCGCAGGGTCTGAACCCAATCGCGTCGGGCACAACCAGTGCCGCACAGAGCGACACAACCGAACTTCACAGGGAGAGTATGGCTATTACCTTGTATTTTTAGCCTTTTGCCGCACAAGGAGTCCGCTCAACGGAGCACAGGTTGGGTATGGTCATGGTTGAGCGGGACGAGATTATAGGGGCGGAGGCTCGATGCGCATTTTCCAAATGTCGGGCAGCCAGAGGTCGAGTTCCTCCGGCCCAACGACGGGCATATTGGTGATCAACTGGGTGAGATAGAGCTGGGGATCGATGCTCAGTCTGCGGCAGGTGCTGGTGAAGCTCGACAGGATGGCCATCGTTCTTCCGCCCCGCTCATTGCCAACAAAAAGACTGTTCTTCCTGTTGATCACCACCCGCTTCATCTCGCGCTCGCTGGCGTTATTATCCAAGGGCACTGCAGCATCTTTCAAGAAGGTGGTCATCTCCGGCCACTGATTCAGCGCGTACTTGACCGCATCCGCCATGGGATGTTTGGGGATCAGTTCCAACTTCCATCGATCCAGACGCTCACGCAGCGCAGCCACGATGGGCGCGGACTTCTTCTTGCGCAGTGCCAACCGTTCCGCAGTCTTCATCGCCTTGGCAGCATGCTCAACGGCATACAACGCGCGCACGCTCTCGACCACTGCCACCGCGATTTCCGGCGCGGTGCGTTCGGCTTCAACAAACTTTCTTTTCAAGTGCAGCCAGCATCCTGCACGCACGAGCGCGTTGCCGGTGACCACGCCGTTGTAACCGGCATAGCCATCGGCCAACAGCACCTGATCGTAATCGCCAAGGAAGTGGATCGGACCCTCGCGATTGCGACTCGTGCTGAAGTCGTAGATGTTGTAGGGGTGTTCGTCATCGCCGATGTAGACCCACATGTAGGCGCGGGCCGCTTTATCTTTCCACCCCACGGACGAAGACCTGTCCGCGGGGGCCCCGGCCTTTGCCTGCATCGGCATGTGCGTATCGTCGGTGGCGATCAGATGCGACTGAAGCACCTGCTTGATCATGCGCCGATAAAGCGGCTCCAGAAGATCGGCCACATCGCCGCACCAGATTGATTGCGTGGACCGCGCAATCCGGAAGCCCTGCCGCTCGAAGTGATTCTCCAGCCGGTAAAGCGGCAGATACATGTCGAACTTGCAGGTGGTGATGTAACTGAGCAGACCCGGACCAGGAAGACCCTTGTCGATGGCCGCTGCGGGCTTGTCTGCGCTCTCGATGCGGGGGTTCTCACCTTCGGCATCGCAGCTTGTGCAGGCATACTTTTTGCGCACATGATGCAGGCGCTCAAAGTGCCCGGGGTAATATTCGATCTGCCAACTGTCCTCCGCGCCGATCTCGGCACGCGTCTTTCCACAGCATGGGCAGAGGCGTTCGGCTTCACTCAACTCGTAAACATGCTCCTGCACAGGCAGATTGGAGAAGTTCTCCAGATTGCGCCGTCCGCGCGCCTTCCTGATACGGCGCGGCTGCTCCTCAGGTTTTTCGCCAGGAGGCAGATCCTCTTTGTTGATGGGCTTACTGTCGAACTCTTCACCAAAGGTCAACAGCATCTGGCCGAGTTCGAGCGTCGTGCTCAACCGATCTGCGCGTGAGCCGTAGTACCAGCGCTTGAAGCGATCAACCTGCACTTGAAGACGAAGGTTATCGAGGTAAAGACCATCCGATTTCTTTTGTAATCCATCGGCTCGATACTGTTGCTGATGGGCGCGTTGTGCTTGTTGGTGAACACACTGCTTTTCACGCTCAAGCTCTGCCATCAACAACAGCAACATCGCCTTGAGCGATGCCGCATCATCGGGCAGATCCGCGGGCTGGAATGCAGCAGGATTCACATCTGTTTAGACGAAAGAAATAGCTGTTGGTAAGCACATTTAACCAGTAAGGACGCACCCTTCGCGGACTTCATCGTTGTTGCGATGATAGCGAGGCATGCGCTTCACCCGCGACATATCGATGCCATCCAGAAGCATCGCAAACTCACTCAGGCGAAGTTCAACAGACGCCACACCGGGCTTGATCTGCGGCAGTTTGAAGACTCCCGATTCGAGGCGCTTGTACCAGAGAGCATAGCCATCGCGATCCCATTGCAGCACCTTCAACCGATCACCTCGTTGCGAACGGAAGATGAACAGATGCGCATGAAAGGGATCCTGACCGGTCACCGCCCGGGCCAGTTCGGCAAGACGATCAAACCCACAGCGCATATCGACCGGCGAGGCGGCCAGCCATATGCGCGCCGACTGCTGATGATCAAAAGATTGGAGACTCGGCAGGCCGATCATGCCTGCACATCCAGTACATAGATCAAACGTCGAAGATGATCCGCATCGAAACCAGCATCGACATGGAGTTGATGCCCGCTGCGCAACTGCACGCGGATCGTTGACGCATCCGAGCCTGCCGAAAATGCGCTTGACTCACCGACCCGAACCGCAACGAAAGGAGAAGTGGCAGAGGCTTGCCTGACACCGCTATCCGCACGACGCGCCGACAGACCACTCTTCTCTGTTTCCGAAAGATCTTCCCGCTTCTCCAGGCAGAGTGCGCTTTGATGGCGCTTCAGCGCAGAGAAGAAGCTGCTGATCCTGATCCCATGTTCCTTGCAGAAGAGGCTGGCGCTCATGCCGCTCTGATCCTGCTCATGCAGTATTGCCGCCCACTCCGGCGCCGTCAGCCTACGCTTACTGTCCATGCGTCTGAATTTAGATGCTTGGCCTCCGCGCTACAAGATGGGGTTCGTTGAGCGGACTCCACAATTTAAATGCATAGGCTGACGCTTTTATGTCAAGTTTTATTGCAAATAAACTTGACACGAGAGTGCGAATGAAAGATGCTGGCGCGGTGAGAAAACTGAGAAGATAGCCAACCGGATCAACCCAGATCATGGGCCTTGTCCGTCGCCGGATCGAGCGTGCGGGCTAACGTTTGTGGCGGTTTGAAAATTTCGAGGACCTCCCATTTTCTGCGGTCGCGCAATCGCTACCACGTCTCAAGCGTGAAGGAACTATCGAACACCTCAGCAAAGGCGTCTGCTATAGTGCCCGGCCAACGACGTTCTGGAAGAGTTTGCGAAGTCCGACTGCAATCCAGAAACTCGCATCCCGACGCAAGACGATCTATCCAGCGGGAATCGCCACCGTGAATCTTCTCCGCTTCACTCAACAAACCGCACGGTGCAATGAAGTCTCCATGGTTGACGTTTTCCACTCCTCAGAAGGCACGAAAGTGCACTCGACAGAGGCTCGCCACCGGTTTTAGAAGAACATTGCTACGAGCGCGCGCGCGCGGATGGCGTCCTCAACCCAGCGATAGCCGATTCTCTCCTGCTCAAGGCGCAGATTCTCCTGAATATTGTTGTTCCGAAGCGCGTCGTAGAGTGCCTGTTCTGGAAGCGTCAAGCGCGACAAATTGCGAGTTGCCTGTTTCTCTTCTCTTCCCCACTGCGGCTGAAACTCAAACAAGGTTTGTCGATCCATAAGCAATGACTGCGCGCCCCCGAGCAAGGCGCGCAGTTGATCCAGAATAGCGAAGCCGTGCGTGTCAATGTCTCCCCAATTATGCACGGAACATTTTGAAAGCCACTCGACATTGCGTAGCATCTCGAAGCCGTATCCCGCGCCAAACAGGACCATGCTGCTCTCCGCTTCGGGAAAGGCCAGGTAATTGACTTCATTCTCCGTGATGAATACACGAGAAACACCGGGGTCGAGCGCAGCGAAGCTCATGGCATCCAGGGAAATATCCGGATTGGGGGCGTTGGGCAAAACCTTCAGGCTCGGATCGAGAATGCGAAAACGAATGCGCAGCGGTTTGCCGAGAAAACCGTAACGCTTCTCGAATTGCGCCGCGCCTATTGCGGTAAAGTCGATGGCGCCGGGGGGAAGCAAGATGTCGAATAACTCCGACAGTATGCCGCAATTCCCTTCAATAAACTTGGAGTGGACGCCGGGAATGTCGACCTGGCGCAGGTAGCGCATGGGAACCGGATTGCAGAGCATCCAGGCTGCGACTTCGAGAAATCTTTCCCACACCGCATGGCACGCCAAGGCGCGCAATGGATACCGCGCCAGCCAGTCGAGCAGCAAAGGCTGGTGTTGGCGCGTTGCATCGATGATGGATTGGAAGCGGCTGGCCTCATTCTGCTTGCCGATCAGCCTCAGGGCATCCTCCGCGCTGTCGACCCAGATCTCGTCGGGAAGAAAATTTGCGCCTTGAACCCTATGCTTGAACTCGCGCATGACAACGCGGCAGCAGCGCGCACTGCGAATTTCTTGAACCCACCCGCGCACCTCTCCAAAGCGGTCTCGCAGATCGGCTGCACTTGGAGCCTTGAGGGCCAGGCGCAGCGGAAAGATGGATGTGCCGGTCACAAAGGACGAAAGAATTGCCCCGGACGCCCATAGCTTTTCGACCTGTTGCGCAAGCTTGTCCGTCGTCGTCCAGCTTGGCGAACCGCTCATCCGCTCAATCCCCAAGATGCATTGCCTCAATCCGCTCTTCCGCTTGCCGGTCCATTGCCGCATCGAGATCGTGGCGCTCTTTCTCCGCGCGGTATTCCTCGATGGAAAGATTGCGCAGCTTGGAAGAGCGCCCATCCTCATTCTGTACAAACCCCACGCTGCGTACAAAGGGTTCGATGACGTGAATCTTCTGGAGCGGCGTGGCAACAAGAAGCTGCAATTTCAGTTCCGAAAAAAGTTTCAGCGCATAGTGCGCCGAGAGTTCCGATCCGCGCGCGAAGGCTTCGTCAAGCATGACAAAACGGAAGGAGCGGGCGCGCCCCGAACCCCGTTCGAGTCCAAACTGGTAGGTCAGGCTTGCCGCCAGGATCGTATAAGCCAGCTTTTCCTTTTGCCCGCCCGATTTACCGTCCGAGTCGGAGGAGTGGTCGAATTCGGAGTTGTCTTCGCGCCAGCGCTCACTGGCGGCAAAGACAAACCAGTTGCGCACATCGGTGACTCGCGTCGTCCACTGACGGTCTGGTTCCGCAGTCCCTTGGCGGCCACGGAACCTTTCCACAATCTTTCTGACTTGCAGAAACTTGGCTTCCGAGTACTGCATCTGATCGGAACCGGTGAGCGAGCCCTCGGTGCAGGATCGCAATTCGGCGCGGAAATCGCGAACATCGACATCGCCGGAGTTCTGGGCCTCCAACGCAATATACCGGGCGGGGTTGTAATCTATATGCGTCAAGGACTGGTTGATGCGCGCGATTCGATCCTTGATCGTTTCCCGTTCACGATGCAGTTGCGACTGAAAGTTGGCGATTTCGCGAATCGTGTTCTCGTTCAGCAGTTCTTTGAACTTGGCCTCGAAGCGAGGTAAATCGTCGGCCTGCAAGCTGGCCAGGAAGCCGCGATATTCGGCGCTGGCTTCCATGCTAGCATCGACTTCGCTTGATTCCAGTTTGAACTCGTCCTTGTATGCGCTCATGGCCTTGATGATTCTGTCGCGCAGGCGCGCGATCTGTTTGTCCTCGGCATCGATTCCGACTTGCAGATGGTTGCGCACCGCGCGTTCGTCGTTTTCGCACGATTCGACCGTAGTTTGATGGTTGGGGAGAACCTCCTCGCGCAGGCGCGCGATTCTTTCATGAGAGAACGCATTGAATTCATCATCGTGTGGCTGGAGAAGCGCCTGAGCCTGGGAGCGATGGCGTTCGGCGTCTTCGATCTTCTGCTCGGTTCTGGAGAGCTTGGAATGCTGCTCGTCGCGCTCTGCAACGGCCTCACGCAAGCGGGCAACAACCTCGTCCAGTTGGAGGCCGAGCAGGCTCAGCTTATCCGATGCTGATTGGAGCCTCTCTTTCTCCGCGCGCAATCGCTCCGCCTCGACGGCAAGCGATCCCCAATCGATGTCGCGGAAGTCGCGGTACTCGCTTAGTCTGGACAGCGTGCTCAAGCGTTCGTCGATTTGTCTCTGTTCCGTTTGCAGTTTGGCAAGCGCACTGCCTCGCTCCGCGATCTCCGATTCCAATTGCCTGCGTTTTGCGTCCAGAGCGGCGATCTTGGCGTCGTTGGTCCATCCCAGGACGTAACGCGCGCGGTCGTCCAGGCGATAACGGTCGTCTTTCTCGTGACGCTCGCCGCGGCCTTTGATTTGTCCAGCGCGCGTGATGGCGCGCGATTCCCGGCGGAACTGCTCCATGTCGATCGCGCAGGTATAGTCGAAACGCTGTGCAAGCTCCCGCTCCATCCAGTTGTAGAACTGCGAATCCCGTTTGATCTCCAGTTTTTGCACCAACGAACCGGCCTGCAGATTGGAGCGTTCAGGCGCGAGATTGGGCCGCACCCGGTAATACACAAGGCGTCCTTTCAGATGGGTTTTTTCCACCCATTCGGCTACGCGCGCATAATGATCCTCGTGTACCAGGAGCGAGAGTCCAAAGCCGCGCAAAACGCGTTCCGTCGCTCCTTCCCAGGCGCGCTCCGCGGGGCGCACCTGCAGCAGTTCTCCCGCGAACGGCAACTCCTGCTCGCGCAGTTCAAGGGCCGCGCAGAGTTCGGCGCGCATCTTAACCTGGGCGGGATCGATATTGCTGTTGCGAGCCTTGAGACTCGCAATCTCATCGACCAGAATCTGATGCTCCTGCCGGCGCCGGTGAAGATCCACTCCTCCGGCGGTGACGATATTCTGCAACTCTGCTTGCCGGTTTTGCGCCGTCTCGATCGACGTCGATATCTCCTGCTGCTGGCTCAGGAATCCCTGTTCGTAGGAGACACGCTTCATGGCAATCGACCGCGCCAAGCCGTCATACCGCGCCGCCTTCTCCTTGCGCCGCTTCTGCTCGGCCATATTCTGCCGAATCTCATGTTCCAGACGCTCGATGCGATCACCACCGTTTTCGGCGATGGACCGTCTCAGTTCGCTCTCTTCGCCGCGCAGAGTGGAGCAGCGCTCCTCGATGCGTTTGAAGTGCGCCTTCTGACGTTCCAGATCCGCTGACCACGCGGCAATGCGCTTGTCGAGCAATTGCGCTTTCAGTGCGGCAAAGTGGGCTTGAAGAGCCTCGCGGTACGAACGCAACTCCACGATCTCACGGTCAAGCTCCGCATGGCGGTCGCAGTCGCCGACCAGCGGAGTAAGCAGCTCGATCTGTCTCTTGGCCTTCAGCACCGAGTCGTGCGCCCGGTGCAAGTCGTCGAAATGCTCAATCAACGCCTTGATGCGCGGCTCCACATCGAATGGTTCCAGCATATGCGCGCGCACGAAGCCAGTCAGGTTATCAACCGATTTCATGGAGACGGCTTGATGGAAGAGATCCATCGCCTGTTCGTTCTCAATGCCCATGCGGCGCCGGAACCATGCGCCATAGGCCGGGAAGCTGTCGAAGACCTCGGTGCCCGACTCGCGAAGCCGCTTCTTGAATCGGGCAATTTCGGCGTTGAAGTTTGCGAAGTTGTTGCTGATGGACAACTCGCGCTCGGCGCATACGTAGAGTCTCTCCGGCTGCGGCTGGCGGTCGGTGATCCAGAAGACCTGAGCAAGACTAACCGTCAATTGATGCACGCTGTCTCGGAAGACTGCCAGGATGACCGAAAAGCTGCGGTTGTCGCGTAGCGGCACGGGTTTGGCGCTTGCGCCTGCATCGCTACGTTCCGATTTGTAGTGGCCCAGGACGTAGGAACGCAGGGTACGTTCACGAGCCTCCGCGCCTGCCGCCCGGTTGTATGCCACACGGTACGCGGGCACAAGCAAGGTGGTCATGGCGTCGACCAGCGTTGACTTGCCGGAACCAATGTCGCCGGTCAGCAGGGCATTCTGGCCATCGAGGCGCAGTGCCCAGATGCGTCCGTCAAATGTTCCCCAGTTGAGAACTTCAAGGCGATGCAAGCGGAATCCGTTCGGCAACTCATCGCTGGCGGATGCTATGGAGGCGCGTTCCGGGTCATTCATGGCCGCTGCTTTCCACGTTCCTTTGCAAATGCGCCTGGTATGCCGCCATACGCTGATCGAATTCCGCGAGCCATTGCGCGTCCACGAATGCCTTCAGGATGCGCAAAACCTCATATTCCGGTTGCCCTCCCGAAGACGCGCTGCTGGGCTTCAGACGCCTCATGAATCCCAGATCCACGACCTTGTCAATGTGGTTCTCAATCTGATCGACCAGCTTTGAGTCGTCCGTCGACTCCAGAAGAAAGACGCGGACCAGAGCGACGATTTCGTCCCGCCCGAGGACCAGCCGCGTGTCGCCGCCTCCGGCATCGAATTCAGCGAGTTTTCTGCGCAGCAACGCCAACAGCAGACTTACGGGAAACGAAAGCGGACGCCTGGCGATCAGTCGCGGCATCTTATGTTCCTCATCCTCCCGTTCCAATCGCGAACGCAGGAACGCATAGCCCTCAGCCTCGTCGAGTTCCAACGCCAGCCCCAACACCGCGAAGTAATCTCTCACGGCGGCTTGCAGGCTCAAAAGCGCGTTCCATAGCAGCGCATCGTCCGCGCGGTAAACGACCCCCTTCAGCAAGGGAATCGCAAGATTCGACAGACGGTATGTCTCCGAGGATGAGGTGGATTCTGGATTTGTCATGGATATCGAGAGTAGATCACGCGGGGCATACGGCCGCATTTTGTGTGACTGCTGCCTTCCACCCCCACACTTTGCCATTGAATCAGGTCGACTGTCTCCTCGTCGATCCGGTATGCAAAAGAATCGTCCGTCAATTGCAAATAGGCGAGCAACTCGGCCAGTCCGTATTCCAGCGGGCGCAGTTGGCAGAGTTCCTGCAAGGTGACCTGTACTCTGCTTTGCAGTGTTTGGCGCACATGAGTTGCCAGCTTTTCTTTTTGAACGACGATTTGGGAAAACAACGCCGACGTATCCACGTCTGCATCACCGTGCAGCAGATCGTCTTCTCTAAACGACGGCTTTGCCGCGGGCGCATACAACGGACGCTCCATGAGAAGCTCAATATCGGCGGCAGTGCCCGCAATCGTCATGCCCAACTCCCGCGGCGGAGAGCTTCGAAACGCGAGGGCCTTGGCCTCGATGCCGCGAAGGATGTCCATGATGCGCCGGTTCTCCAGCCAGACTTGGTCGTCGAGAAAGCGCCTGAGTTGTTTGCTGAGTTCGGCCACGGTACGTTGCGTGTGTTCGCCGGCCTCAAGCCAATCGTAATGGATGCGGCGCAGACGGCTGTCCGGCATGGATTCGGCAACGGCAGGCAATCGCATGGCGCAGTCCAACAGCGCGGTCAGCTCTTGCTGACGATCGTCCGACATCAGGAAGTCCCAAAATGCCCGGAAACTCTTCCCCTGATCCGATCCGGCGATAGCGTCCCGCTGGCCGATGATTTCCTCAAGAAGCGCCCCCTTGCCTCCGTCCCAAAGTGCAATGCGTTCGCGCACACGCCGGTCCAGCCCGCGAAAGTTCTGCTCGACTTCGCGAAAGTCGGACAGCAATTCACGCGCCACCTGAACGAACTGCTGGAAACGGTCGCGAAGGGCGGTATCATCGAGAATCGGGAAATCTCCGCTGGCAACTCGCGCCATCTCCGCGGTAATCTCGTCCTGCCGCCGTCGCAGTTCCACCAGGCGCGTCTGCGGATTGGTCTCGGCGCCTTCCTTGATCTGCCGCAGCAACTCAAACAAGGTCAGCAGGCGAGACTCGGTGCCAACGAATGAGCGCTCGCCGAGCGAGGCTAGCCATCCAAGGGCTTTCTCCGTGGCCGGCGTAAGATCGAAGTGGGGCTCATCCTCCCCCTGCCGGTAGAACTTGCGCAGCCAACCTTTTTCGGCCGAAGCCCAATCGTTGAGATAGTGGAGCGCGGATCTTGGAAAGCTGCCTTCTCCCCGCTGCTGGTTGAGTGAAAAAAGCTCATCATCGAGTGCTTCCTTCAGATCGGCCTGCGGGATGGCCCGGACGTTTGGCGCCAGAAAGACACGATGCAAAAAACTGGCGGCCAAGGGAGCATGATCCGAACACAGCAGACGCCACGCCGGATGGTTCTGGCGCAGGCGATCAAGCGTACTGTAGTCGAAGTTCATGCGCAGCCAATCCGCATCTACCCATCCAATTTACTGCATACGAGCGATCGGTGCCTACAGTCCTGTTTGAGCATATCGCCATGGCCGTGTTGTAACCTCTTGTATAGAGGGATTCATGTTAGTCGAAGAGCAGATTGCCGCGCGTCAGGAGAGAGCCAAGGCAACACCACTGAAGGTCCTGAAGCGGCCGGTGAGCGGGCCTTTCGGCGATTACACCGTGAAGTCCGCCAGTGGCCAAACCTATCGGGTGGCCGTGCGCGGCCCAGGGCTGTTCGAGAACTATTGCTCCTGTCCGGATTTTGCGGTCAATACGCTGGGAACCTGCAAGCATATCGAAGCGATGCTGTTTCAGTTGCGCAAGCGCCACAGCAAGAAGCTGGAGACGACGGAGTACAAGCGCACCCGCGCGTCGCTCTCTCTCCAATACGGAGATTCGATCGAGGTGCGGCTGCGGATGCCTGCTGCGTCCAAACCGGACTTGCGAGCCATCGCAGCCAAGTATTTTGACGCCGCTGGCCTGCTGTGCCGCGTGCACTTCGGAGAATTCGCCGAGGTGCTGGATGCTTTGCACAAGGCGGATGGACAAGCGGTCATTTATAGCGACGTATTGGATTACATCGATCGGGAGAACGAGTTATCGGAGGGGCTTGAACTGGAGCGCAAGCTGCTGGCTAAACTCAAGCGGGGCCAGGACCCCACTGCCGGCGTCTTGAAAGCCAAGCTGCTGCCCTACCAAGTGCGCGGTGCTGTTTTCGCGGCCTGCCGCGGACGCGTGGTTCTAGCCGACGACATGGGGCTGGGAAAGACCGTGCAAGCGCTGGCCGGGGCCGAGTTGCTGCGCCGCGGCAAGGGAATCGAGCGGGTGTTGGTAATTGCTCCTGCCTCAGTCAAGTATCAATGGAAGACGGAAATCGAGAAGTTTACCAACCACTCGGCGCAGGTCATTGACGGGTTGTTGCCACGGCGACGCGAGCTGTATGCCTCTCCCTCGTTTTTCAACCTCATCAACTATGAGCTGGTTCTGAAGGATCTGAAGTATCTTCAGGAACTGAGTCCAGACCTGATCATCCTGGACGAGGCGCAGCGCATCCGCAACTGGACCACGGCCAGCGCGCGCATTATCAAACAACTGAAGAGCCGCTATGCATTTGTGCTGACCGGAACGCCGCTGGAAAACAAGCTGGAGGAACTCTTCTCGGTGGTGGAGTTCGTCGATGGTCGCAGGCTCGGCCCAGCCTTCCGCTTCGTGCACGAGCATCGCATCGAAGATGAGAAAGGGCATCTTCTTGGCTACCGAGGCCTCGACAGCATTCAAAAGCAGTTGGCTCCCATCCTGCTCCGGCGCACACGGCAAGTAGTGCTCAAAGAGCTGCCGGAACGCACCGACCAGGTCTTCCGCGTGCCATTAACGGACGAGCAGGCGGAGCCGTATCGCGAACAGAGTGATATTCTCGCTGGACTGATGCGCAAGTGGGAGCGCCAAGGCTGGATTTCCGAGATCGATCAGAAGCGGATTCTATGCTGCATCCAAAACATGCGCATGTTGTGCAACTCTACCTTTCTCTTCGATAAACAGACCCATCATTCGCCCAAGCTCAACGAGTTTCACGAGATTCTGCGCGAGCTTGCCATCGAAGAAAATCGTAAGGTGGTTGTCTTCAGCGAGTATGAGCGCATGACGTATCTGGCGGGCGAGGAACTGCGCAAACTGGGAATCGGATTCGTCTCCCTGCATGGTGGAGTTCCCTCTCGCAAACGTGGAGCGCTGATGGCAAAGTTCAAGGACGACCCGGCCTGCAAGGTCTTTCTTTCAACCGACGCGGGAGGCGTGGGACTCAACCTGCAATCCGCTTCTGTCGTGGTGAACTTCGAGCCACCCTGGAACCCGGCGCGGCTGGAGCAGCGCATAGGACGCGTGCATCGGCTGGGCCAGCAACGTCCGGTGCATGTGATCCATATGCTGACCAGCGAGAGCATCGAGGAGCGCGTGTGGGAGACACTGAAGCTGAAAAAGTCGCTCTTTGCTGGGGTCTTCGATTCGCCTACCGGCGAAGTCAGCTTTGCCAAACTCGGTCGCAAAACGATGATGCAAGCCGTGAAGGAGATCGTTGCGAATCAGCCGAGTGAACCCAAGCCAGCCATCGACGTGTCCTCTGCCGCTCCGGTCGCGCCTTTGCAGGTACCTGTACCAACGCAAGAAACTCTGGTTGTGTCACCGGATGCGGGAGCGCGTGAGGCCAATGGCGCACCTTCAACGCCTATATCGCAGTCCCAGCCGAATGGCGTCACAATGGCCGCTGCATCCTTCCTTGAGGCCGGACTTCGATTCATCGAGACCATCGCATCGGATCGCGCCGGTCAGAGTTCGACGGGTGCACCGGCCAGCCGGATGGATCAGGCGTTCTCCGGCCTCTTCTCACGGGATGCCCGGACGAATCGCCCCGTGTTGTCCATTCCCTTGCCTGAATCGATAACCCAGGAACGGCTCACTGGTGCGATTGCCGCGCTGCTGAATGCGTTCCGATGAACCTCCGAACGGTTGAAAGCAGCTCAAGAAAATCACCTCGGTGTGTTAACCATCAACGTCATCGCCCGCGCAAAGCGACACTATGACAGACGAGCCTCCAGAACCTGTGGTAAAAGCTGGACACGGTAAAACTCATGAACAGAATATTCTCCTGGATCGCCATTGCGATCCAGGAGGAAGACAATGCAACGTGGAAGCCTGATAAGAATCGCTCGCAAACATGGTCCGGATGTCTGGCAGTTTCGATGGTCAGAGACAGGCGGGAACGGACGACGTGTTTATCGGAAGAGAGTCATCGGAACCCTTGACCAGTATTCCGATGTTGTCGAAGCCCGGCGGATCGCCACCGGCATACTCGTAATGCCAGGCCCTGGCAACATTCCAATTAAACCAGCACCCATGACAATCGCGGAATTGAGCAAACACTTCCAACATTGCGAATTGACGCATGATGACAATTGGCGTAGTTATTCCACGCGGAGGAACTACAAATTCTATTTGGAACGGTGGATCATTCCGAAATGGGGAAATTATTCACTCGATCAGGTGCGAACGATCGAGGTAGAATCGTGGTTGCGCGGTCTGCCCCTGGCCCGAAGCAGTTGCGCCAAAATTCGAAACGTGATGTCAGTGCTCTTCAATCACGCTTGGCGATATGAGCTGTTTGATCGCAATCCCATCAAACTCGTTCGTCAAAGCGCTAAGAGGCGGGCCGCTCCAAATGTGCTCATCCCGGCTGAAATCAAGCTGCTATTGGACAATTTGTCTCTTCGTGAACGGACGCTGGTTCTGTTGGCGGCTTCAACCGGCCTGCGCCAGAGTGAGATATTTGCCCTCAAGTGGGGCGACATCGATTTCACCCAGGGCACGATAAATGTCATGCGATCGATCGTCTATGGCGTCGTCGGTCGATGCAAGACAGAATCGTCCCAGAAGCCCGTGCCCGTTCATCCAATTTTTGCAGAGGCGCTCGTCAAATGAAGAGACCGCTGCCGGTATCGCGAATCCGATGACTGGGTTTTCGCCAATGAGCACTATCGCGGACGCCATCCATACTGGGGACAAGCGATACTGCGCAATGTTGTGCGCCCAGTTGCAGAGAGGATAGGAATCCAGAAACGAATTGGCTGGCATACGTTCCGGCACACCTATTCGACACTTCTGAGAAGCGTAGGAACGGAATTCAAAGTCATGCAGGAGCTATTGCGGCATTCCTCGCTACGATCCACGATGGACATCTACACTCAGGCAGTCACCCCGGCCAAGCACGCCGCGCAAGCGGCTGTATTGTCCTTGGTATTTCCTGCCGAACCGCGCAGCGAGGTTTAGCAGGGAAGAAAATGAAAGATCGTAGGATATGAAGACAAACGTTTGAAGGCGACAATTTCAGGGTGCAAAAAGGACACCGAATCGTGCCCATTTTGCACCCACGAATACAAGGCAAAACAGGTC